>ERZ827492.1149-NODE-1149-length-22311-cov-4.524578_pt1 | contig 22311 bp, 17 predicted proteins | sample MGYA00519704_ERZ827492 | MGnify/ENA primary metagenome ERZ827492 (study PRJEB31778, sample SAMEA3449325) | human gut metagenome | biome: human gut; feature: human-associated habitat; material: faeces | place: United Kingdom | collected 2010/2012 ...
CTTCCGATCTCGTGGTCTTGACCTTGGTCGTACCCAGGGGGATGCTCTCGTCCGGCTCATACACCGTTTCCCAAGGAGTGGTGGAGGTGGTGTAGCGCTGGGTCTGAACATAGGTGTCGTCCGTTTTTGTCCCATAGAAGGATACCGTCACGGTATTGCCACTGACATAGGAGACGATTTTGATCGGATAGTCCGTATTGTTGCGGAACTTATAATCCAGGCTGGGGTAATACACCGTAGCGTCAAGTCCGTTGGGGATATAGCCGGTGGAAAAAGCATGAGCCGCCCGGTTGACGATCTCCAGGTTGGCGTACACCGTGCAGTAGTAGATGCAGGAGGACACCTGGCAGATACCGCCGCCTACCATGTCCACCGTCTCCCCGTTGGCGTAGCCGGTGGACATCTTATAACCGTTGGCGGTGGAGGGGTTGCCGATGGTCCCCAGATAAGAGAACACCTCGCCGGGCATGATCACCGTACCGTTGCAGGAGGAAGCGGCCAAGCCCACATTATAGGACCGGGCATACACACCGTCCAGGTAGGTGGTCACGGTGGACAGCCGATCCCGGTAGAGGTACTGCTCCGCCTCGCTCAGGTCCGGATGGAGGAAGACCACCGGGATGACGCAGCTCTCCCCCGGGGCGGTCTGGTCCAGAATCGCCTGGGCCTCCGCCGGATCCACGCTCATGCCCACCACGGTGGGGGAGATCGTGCCGTCCTCCAGCACCTGGGACGCCTGAGGCTCCACATAGACCAGCTCCGCCAGAATTTCGCCGTTCAGCTCCGCAGTGGGAACCGTCTGGGTCTCCACCGTCAGTTGGGTCTGGCCGGAGGACAGAGCCTCCCGCACCTGCTCCATCAGCGCGTCCACATCCACCTCTTCCCCGTCTGTCCCCCGGGTCAGGGTAAGCTCCTCGTCCCCCACTTCATAGGTGAAATCCACAGGGGCCACATACAGCTCCTCGGCAATCTGCTCCAGCAGGCGCCTGGCCTCCCGCTCCCCCTCCGGGGTGAAGGACAAAGCATCCATTGGCAGGGATACCGTCTCCCGCCCTAGTCCCAGCCACAGGATACCCAGCTTCAGGAAGGGCTGATCGGCCTTGGCCTCCATGCCACGGTCCACCGCCGCCTGGGGATCGCTCTCCAGCATACTGCCAGACAGTTCCACACGCTTTCCATCTCCATAGCCCAGGGTGAGCGTCCGGCCCTCCAGATGCTTCTCCATATAGGCAGACAACTGGCTCACTGCGTCCTGCTGGTTTACGCCCCCCAGATCCAGCACCACAGCCCCAGTGCTGTCCTGGGCCTGCGCCCCTGGCAGAAGACGGCCATTGTCCTGCACCCACTTGCAAAGGCCGCAGTAAGCTCCAATCAATATGACGATCACAACCGCCGCGATGATTCCGGCCAGCGCCGGAACGGGAAGTTTCCTTTTCTCTCTGGATTGTTCCATCGTGCACCTCCGAAAGAACGCCTTGCCTGACCAACTTTTCCTGTAGGCATTACAGCAATTCCTGTTCTACTGAGTTATTGTACCACCATTCCATAGGAAGCGGCAATAACATTTTTGTAAAAAAGAGTTACAGTTCCATGACAGTTTTCCGATTTGCCCTCTATTCGCAGATTCATAGGCTCCAAACCTCCCGTTTGGAGCCTATGAGACCGACTCTGCCAAAATATTGTCCTGCAAAAACTTCCGGTATCCCCAGTTCTTAAGGCAAGAATTCCTTTACACCCATCGGGAAAACGTATATAATGGGGAACACAGCAATCCATAATTGAGGAGGCGCGAGCACATGGCTGGCTCCCAGCAGAAAAGCCCTGGCGACAGCAACCAGAACAGCACTCAGAACAACCCGGGGCCGGGCTACCATTATGAATATAATTATGACTATAACTTCCATGCTGGCCCCAGCCATCCGCCCCGAAAGGACAACAGTTGGGGAGATTGGATTGGCATCATCGTCCTGCTGGTTCTCCCTTTTGGCATCACCCAAGTCATCGGCGTCATCTGGGCTATCCGGAAGGTGCTGGGCATGTCCCGGCAGCAACGCAGCCATTACTACAGCCAGTATCGCCGGACCGCCGAACGCATCCGTGACGAGGTGGAGGATATCTTCCGCGGCAACCGCTCCTCCGGCTTTTCCGGGCAGTCCTATGACTCCAATGCCCAGAATGCCAACTACAACTACACCACAGGCAGCCAGCAGGCCTGGGCTCAGCCCGGCCCCACCGCCGATCCCCAGGGTCGGGAGTCGGCTCAGCCGGAGGCCTCCGCCAAGAAGTCCGGCTCCTCTAAGACCTACAAGGCCAAAGCCAAGCGCAGCGCCCGCAAACAGATGAACGGGGATGAAAAGGCAGGCAACGGACTGATCATCGGCGGGGCCATTCTATCGGGCATTTTCGGCCTGGGTACCGTGAGCCTGCTGATCGAGTTTTTGGACTCCCTGTTCCGGGGGTACTTCTTCTCCGAGGACCTGATCTCGGTGCTGGCTTGCGGGATCTTCTTCGCCGGCGGTCTGGCCATGCTGCTGGCCGGCATCGGCGGAAAAAACCGCCGGGAGCGCATTCTGAACTACCTGGGCTACATCGGTACCAACGAGGAGATCGGCCTGGCCCACATGGCGGCCACCTTCGGCGTGTCGGTGCGGAAGCTTTGTAAGGACCTGCGCTACATGCTCTCCGAGGGCATCCTGCCCTATGGATATCTGGACCTGGCCGAGGGCAAGCTGTACCTCACCGACGAGGGCTATCAGGCCAGGGACTCGGAGTCCTTTTCCGCTTCCGGCACCGGAACCAATGGAGCGTCCGACAGCCGGGAGGGAGCGGAGAGCCGGGAGGATGCCATCCTCCGGGAGATCCGGCAGGTCAACGAGTCCATACCCGACGCGGCCATGCGGGCCAAGATCTCCCGGATCGAGGAGATCACCGGGAAGATCCTCGCTTACCAGAAGTCCCATCCCAACCGGGAGAACCAGCTGCGCCCCTTCCTGAACTACTATCTCCCCACCACCCTGAAGATCCTCCGGGCCTATGCCCAGCTGGAGGCCCAGGGCATTGAGGGCGAGAACATCACCGCCGCCACCGAGCGCATCGAGGGAATGATGGACCAGGTGGTGGCTGGTTTTGAAAAGCAGCTGGACCGGCTGTTCCAGGATGACGCCATGGACATCACCTCCGATGTGCAGGTGCTGGAAAACATGCTGAAGAAGGACGGCCTGTCCGACGACAACATGACCATGCCTATGGCTTAACCGTCCGCTTCACGTCCGCTGGGGCCTTCCCGAATGGGAAGGCCCCAGCGTTTTTGCGTCCGTCAGAAACCAAAGATCGCCTTCAGGCTCTCCGTATAGGGCGCCCGGCAGATTCCCCTCTCCGTGACGATCCCCGCGATCAGGCTGTGCTCCGTCACGTCGAAGGCAGGATTGAAGCACTTCACCCCCGCCGGCGCCATAGGCTCCTTGTACCACAGGGTCCGGATCTCCTCCGGGTTCCGCTCCTCGATGGGAATATCCGCCCCCGTGGGGCAGTCCAGGTCAATGGTGGAAGTGGGGCCCAGCACATAGAATGGGATTCCGTAATGCCTGGCCAGGATGGCCACCCCGCTGGTACCAATCTTGTTGGCCGTATCCCCGTTGGCGGCCACCCGGTCACAGCCCACGAAACAGGCCTGTACCCATCCGTTGCGCATCACCATGGAGGCCATGCTGTCGCAGATCAGGGTCACGTCCACTCCCGCCCGACTCAGCTCATAGGCGGTGAGCCGGGCCCCCTGGAGCAGGGGCCGGGTCTCGTCGGCAAACACTCTCAGGCGGACGCCCCGCTCCTGCCCCAGCAGGATGGGTCCCAGGGCGGTGCCGTACCGGGAGGTAGCCAGAGGCCCGGCGTTGCAGTGGGTGAGAATGCCGTCCCCCTCCCGCACCAGGCTCAGGCCATACTCCGCGATGGCCCGGCACATAGCGATGTCCTCCCGGTGAATGGCCAGGCACTCCGCCTCCAGGGCGGCCAAAACCTTATGCCACCCTTGGGGCAGCGCCCGCCTGGCCCGACCCAGCATCCGGTCCACCGCCCAGGCCAGGTTCACCGCCGTGGGTCGGGCTGCGGCCAGCCGCCCGGCCCGCCCGGACAGCACCGCCAGGTTCTCCTCTGCCGCGCCCCCCTCCGGCAGCTGACGGGCCAGGACGTACACCCCGTAGCCAGCGAAGATCCCGATGGCCGGCGCTCCCCGCACCCGCAGGGCGATGATGGCTTCACATAGCTCCTCCAGACCGCTCAGCTCCAGATAGACCTCCCGGTTGGGCAACTGGGACTGGTCCAGGATCCTCACCCGCCGCCCATCCTCGCTCAGCCGCACATGGCTGGAAAGGAGTTCCTGCGTCTGCTCCATGCTCTCGCACCTCCCGCCGTTTTCCCCATGATACGACGGAAGACGCCGTACTGTCAAGGGTCCCTGCGGCGACGCAAAAGCTTGTCCGGCAGGCCAGAAGAGGCCTGCCGGACGCGGAAAATGTCTGTTCTGTTCCTGTGTGCCGGTCCCCGCTCTCACTCCCGGGCATCTGTCGCCTTTATTTCCTGCTCACTTGACAGCGATAGCCTCGACCTCGCACAGCGCACCCTTAGGCAGATCCTTCACGGCCACACAGGACCGGGCTGGTTTGGAGGTGAAATGCTTGGCATACACCTCGTTAAAGGCAGCAAAATCAGCGATATCCGCCAGGAAGCAGGTCGTCTTAATCACCTTGTCAAAGCCGGAGCCGGCGGCCTCCAGAATCGCGCCCACATTTCTGCAACTCCATTCAGCCTGGGCAGAAATGCCCTCAGGCATCTCTCCTGTCTCAGGGTTCACTGGAAGCTGTCCGGATACAATGACCAGCCCCAGAGCTTCATAAGCTTGCGAGTAGGGGCCAATGGCCCCTGGAGCCTTTGGGGTTTCGATGATGTTCATTGGAATTTCCTCCTTCAAATAGCTGACATTTTTTCTTAAATTCACAGGCGCTCCCGGACCCCAATCCGTAGTCATGTATGTGTCCATTCTCTGTTGGCAGATTTAATGGGAAGGCCTCTCAGTCTCCTTCCACTGTTTTTCGGTTCGGAGCGTTTCTGATCAGAGCAGAATAATTATAGCAAACCACACGGGCAGGTGCAAGGGAAGATGCAGCTGCTTCCCTCTTAATTACGTACGTCCCCCGAGGCGGTGCCGGCACACTGCAAGTCCAACTGAAAGTCCAGCTGGATTGACCACTATGGGCTGTAGTCCAATGAGCACGATCATGGCCCAGGTGATTCCCGGCGCGGAGGGTTATGCGTCCGGCTGCCCTATGCGGTGATAGGCATGCAGGCATGGCCGGCACCGACCGTACCATTTTACTTATCATGACGGAAAAGAGCCACAGCTGATGGTTTCCTGCAGACACTCTAGATCTCCATCTCCCTGCTAAACGGCCTGGCCGGCTCCGAGCGGAGCTGGCCAGGCCTTTCCTCTTATCCCGGTGGTTCTTGCCTTCCTATGTAATCGGAGGCCACCCTTTCACAGAACAAAGTTCAGAGCTTCGTCCTCATCAGAGAGAATACAATCTTGGTGCCATACACCTTTACTTTTTAGAAAGCACCTCGGTTTTCCATGAATCCCAACTCATTTAATCCTCAAGCTCTGGATAAGCTCTCTATCCCGCCTCACCTTAGCTCCGTATAGAAACGGCACTTGTCTCCTGGAATAATACTACGGCAAAATTCCACAGGCACATCATGAGAAGAATAGGCAATCCTATCCAGCATAATGGCCGGACTATTCTCATCTACATTGAGATAAATGCTCTCCTGCTTTTGAACAATTACCGGTTCAAATATTTCCTTTGCGCGAGAAACACAGATATTATAGACTCGTTCCAGCACATCATATAGCGAGTTTTTCTCAAAATCAATGGTATCAAGGTTCGGTGCAATTGACACTGGGATACGAGATTCATCCAGCATAATGGGAACATTGTTTGCATAACGAATTCGCTTGAGTACAAACAACTCATCCCCAGGCATAATGAGCAAATACTTGGCCTGTGCCTTGGTCGCAATCTCTCTATTTAGAGATAAAACCTTTGTCGAGGTTTGAATTCCTTGATTATGCATCGCCTGAGAAAATGAATAAAAGCAATTGAGTGCTTGTTCAATTTTAGGAGCCACTACAAAAGTACCTACCCCTTGCTTCCGGCTCAACACCCCATCATGAACCAATTCATTGATCGCTCTCTGCGCAGTATTTCTACTGACCTTGTATTTATGAGACAGCTGTGCCTCGGACGGAATCATTTCCCCCACAGCCCACTTCCCATTTTTAATTTCCGTCAGCAAGTCTTCTTTAATTTGATAGTAAAGCGGCACCAAATTTGTAGAGTCAATCATAGCGTTACCTCATACCACATTCTTTTCTCAGGCGGAATGTCTTCCTATATGGGCGAATAGCCAAACAACCGTTTGGCTATTCGCCCATGATTCATAGATTTTATCTTTTGCTATGTGACAGCCAATTTTAATTTGCAGTTCTATTGTACCATATTCTAATTGACAAAACAATGCTTCATTTTAGGATTTGTGTAGAAAATCCTTCTTTATTGGAATAATTTCTATGATCTACCAACCTCTTGTGAAAATATACTTACCGTCGCGCATAGGGATAAATGACCACTCCCTTTACAACCCGGTTTACCTCGCCTGTGGGGCATGGATCATCCGGTTTGACTCCATTTTTAATCGACTTAAGCAAGGCTATAATTTGGGCCGTTGTCACATCTAACATAGCCGCATATTCGTCGTCCAAATCATTGTCTTCAAAAAAGTGATAATGGTAATCTACCAACGCTTCCAACTCCGCTCTATCTGCAACCGAGATTGTCATCAGCCGATTTTTATGACGCTGTCCACCTAGTTCCCGCACTAAATCCGTTTCATAACGTCTGATATAAGGATCGTTACTGAGATAGAACACGGTCAGTGTTTTGTTGTTTAGAATTGATTTGGGCCCATGCCGAAATCCCAATGGGGACTCAAAAAAGGTTGCCACCTTGCCGGCATTGAGTTCTAGCATTTTCAGGGCAGATTCTTGGGCTATTCCACGCAAAATCCCTGTTCCCAAATAGACAATGCGGTCAAAATTGTAAACATCAACCACATCTTTAAGAATCGTCCAGTCTTCATGAATCAGCCGGCACGCTGCTGTGTACAGTTTTTCTAGCGAAGCGCGAATATCTGTCAAATGGTCTAGCTGAAACGCAGCCAGGGTCGCCAAATACATGGAGGAAAAACTGCTGGTCATGGCAAATCCCTGATCATTGGTATCCGGAGGCAGTTCCAGCGACCAGCAGTTTTCTTTCCCTCTCGTCTGTTTAGCTAGTTCTCCTTGACTATTGCAGGTGATGAGCAGATGGTAAACTTGTTTACAGATCTGATTCGCCATCTCTACCGCCCCCACAGACTCTGGGCTGTTCCCAGATCTTGCGAACGAAACAAGCAAGGTAGGCCTGTCCTTTGCCAGATACTTCTCTGGTTCCACAACCAGGTCCGTAGACCCGCAGCAACGGATCCGGTAGGGTAGTTTGGCATTCAGTGCCTCGCAAGCGCTCTCCCCCACGTAGTTGCTGGTACCAGCCCCCACCATTAAAATGTCAAATGATTTTTGGCTGGTTACTTGGGCAATAAACTTGCGTAGTCCTACGCGTTGACCGTCTACAATTTCTAGCGTCTTCAGCCACATGTCCGGTTGTTGCGCAATCTCTTTGGCGGTATACGTTGCTCCAAGGTCGGCTAGTTCTGTTTCCGTAAAGCCAAATAACATTTTATCTCTCCTTTGCCAGTTCCTTTAGAAGCCATCAAGTTGCTTCTCCGCAAAAATCTACCACTGCGATAGCCAGAATCTTAACCGCCTCAAACAGCTGCTCCAAATCCATATACTCATCGGGACGATGGGCTAGTCCCAGTTGTCCAGGTCCAAAAATCAATGCCGGCGTATCACTGAACAAGTTAAACATCATTGCATCACAAGCGGATTCAAAACCGCATACTTTGGCCTCTCTTTTACATATGTCCCGATACGAAGCCTTTAAGATTTCGATAATCGGATTGCTCAAATCCATCTGGGTCGGATATATTCCACGCATATCCGCATATTCCATATGGGGTGGGTGATCCTTCAGCCACGGATCTTTTTCTGCAGCCTCCATCACAGCCCGTTCAAAGGCGCACCGCACTTCTTCTAGAGACTCTCCCGGCAGCACATCAATCATTAGCTCCATGCTGGCCTGCTGGGGCACACCCATAATGGCGGGATCCCCCGCATGGAAGGAATAGATACAGTCTGTCAGCGCTGGAATTGGATAAACCTCTGGGTCAGAATACAGTATATTATTCCGAGTCTGCTCAAAGCGGATTTTTGAAAAACGTTCGATCTCCCGCTTTATCAGAATTGCCTTATCCAGGGCGCTTACTCCCTCCCACCAAAAGCTGGTGTGGGCACCCACTCCATCCACCGTAATCCGGTAAGCCTGCCCGCCCTTATTAGCCGGTTCAATTTTGAGATCAGAAGGCTCTGTTACAATGGCTGCATCTGCCCGGTATCCTCTTATAATACATGCCAATGTTCCATTATATCCGCCCAATTCTTCATTTACCACGCTCTCCAGGATCACATCGCCCTTTAGTTTGATCCCGCAGTCCTTCAACACCTGTACCGCCATGGACATGGCCGCGATGCCACCTTTCATGTCCACACTTCCCCGGCCATAGAGCCGACCATTTTTCACCGTCCCACTGAAAGGGTCATCGCTCCACCGTTCATGCGGTCCCTCAGGTACTACGTCGCAGTGTCCATTGAGTATTAAATCTCTTCCGCCACCCTGGCCCTTCCAAACGCCTACAACATTCGGTCGTCCATTGTAGTCCAGTCCAGGCCAGTAGCCCTCGTGTTCCGCAAGCCCTGGAACATCCGTGGGTTCAAATACATCCACTTCCAAACCCATCCGGCGGAACAGCTCTGCCACATAGCCTTGTACGCGCCCTTCATCTCCACCCGGCGGATGAGTCACGCTAGGCAGGCGCACCATATCCTGCAAAATCCGGATCAAATCTTTTCTGCGGAGATCTGCCTGTTTACAAATCTCCCGTTTTTTCTCTGCAGTCATTTTTGTCTCTCCTTCATAGCGAGGTGGATCGCTCCTTCTACCGGCTCTCTCTGCGGGGGAATCACAACACCACCCAGCTCAGCTACAGCTTCCACAAATGGGGTCAGAACCCAGTCCTGGGCCTTAAATAGACTCCCTGAGTAAGTAACCGTACAACCTTTCGCGAGGTTCAGGCGCTTCATCAAAGCTTTAACCATACGGGCCAGTTCATTTACTGCCTGTACGTACGCCCTTTGGGCGGTTAAGTCTCCAGCCCGAGCTGCCTCCAACAGATAAAGCTGCAAAGAGGCTACCCGCTCCCGATAGGGGATGTAATCTTGGGCCATTTTGTCGATAAAGGAAATTTCATCATGCAGCCTAAGTTGTTTTAACAAAATTTCATACAACGGTCCTTTTTCTTCCCGGCCATCTGCTTGCTGAGAAAACAACTTCATTGCCTTGCGTCCCAACCAATAGCCAGATCCCTCATCGCTGAAATAATCCAGCCAACCGCCACACCGTGCAGTCATCCCTGCTGCGTTTCCGCCAAAGGCAATGGATCCAGTTCCGCACACGACATGCACCCCTGGTTCTCCATCGAGCGCCCCAGTCCATGCGATCTCTACATCGTTGACCACAAGCACCGGAGCTGGCGCAAACAGCAGTTGAGCATGCTGTTTCAGTATATTGTCCTGCACTTCACTTTCTCCATAGCATGGATATCCCACGCACACGGCCGATAGCATATCCACTGTAATCCCTTCCGGAGCCAGACATTGTTTTGCTCCCTCCAGTAGGCGGGCACAGATTGTATCAAAAGTATATTGCCGATAAGACACACCTATCGTCTGATAGCTGCGCAGGATCTTGCCCTTCCCGTCAGCTAGGCAGAACCGCGTTTTCGTCCCGCCACCATCAATTCCCAAGTAATATTCCATCGCCAATCTCAATGAGCATATCTTGCCGTCACAGAATCTACGATTTCCCGAGCCATCTCTAAGGGCAGTGCCTCCATCGTTCTCGGATCGATCATATGACAGGCATTGTCAAACAACCCTGCCAGTTTAGGTCTGCCCTCGTGCATCCCTGTAGCAATCGCCACCCAGGAACGGGTCATCTGCATCTGTGTCCGGAAGCCAAAGATGGCTGTGTCGCCCACTCTGGCCCTATCCCCTTCCAAAAGCGGCGCATGGTAGTCAATGATCTGGGGAATGCGGTCCCAATGGAGCTCGTTATCCAAGATTTTCTCTGGATCACTCCCCACCAAGGCTTTATACTGGAAATTATCATCAAAAATGTCCTGCCAAAGCCCACCACCATGGGCATACGCGCGCCCCTCATATTTATGGGTAATCTCCGTTACATAACAGTAGCTGGGGCGTTCCGGAAGATCTGGATACAATCGGTGGTTCGGCGTGGTCCCCAGCAACCCATGTCCAGGCTCCACATGGGTCGCGCCGGCCGCCTTTAAAATCGGGAAGGTAATTGAAGATGTATTCCCAGGCGCATTGATCTGCTTAATATCAATTCCGAGTTTGTCGCGCAGTAGTTCGGCCGCTTCCCTAATGGTTACCATATTCGGAGACGGTTCTGCCACCTCACCCTCGCTGCCATTATACTTAAAGCAAGGAAAAGATACCGTTCCCACTATATTGACATTGGGGTATGTCATGATCTCTCTCGCTTTCAGCAGCAATTCGTCAAAGCGGAAGCCACCCTCCTGTCCAGTGAAAAAAATATCTCCTTCCCGGTACACCCTCAGCAGGATGTCCTGCTTCATACCCAACTGACCGGCTGCGTCAGATACAGCTTTTGCCTGCTCTGTACTGAAAACAGTCCACACCTGTGGGTGTAGTTTCAACACCTTGGGTATTTCCCGCAAGGGAATCTGGTTAAGATGGCCGACATGTCCAACCGTTACGCCATAGCGAGCCATCATATGGCAGCATTGTTCATCCACGCAAACCGTGGCATTGAGTCCCTCCTGCAGAGCTACCTTATTGATCATTGGGTTCCGATTATGCTGCTTGGTCATTATGTAAGTCTCCAGGCCATTATCAACTTTGGCCTGGTAGAGCGCCGCAGCATTATCTCGAATGGTATCAAGATCAAACAGGAACGTATTGGCCGGGATCCGCTTAGCCTGATGCCACTCCACAGCAGTTTGGAGCAAATACGGATTTCTCTCTTTCAGAGTTTGTAAAAACATGCAAGTCCCTCCTGTCAGAATTATTTGATTAGCCTTTGCTCTTACTCTTCGTATCCAGCAGGACTGCTACCAGAATGATGCCCCCCATCAGCACTTGCTGCCAGAAGGTAGACACATCCAGCAAGGTCAAGCCTACATTGATAACACCAATGATTAACACGCCAATTAATGTGCCAAAGATGCTTCCTTTCCCTCCGGACATACTGGTTCCGCCTAAAATAGTAGCTGCGATCGCATCCATCTCTGAACCGCTGGCAGTAGCTGGATAGCCCCCACCCAAGCGGCCTGCCAGGATCATAGCTGCCAGACCATAGAGCGCACCCGCCAGTGCAAACACAATCACACGAGTTCGAACTACATGTAGTCCGGAGTAGTGGCTGGCCAAGGCATTTCCGCCAATGGCGTACAGATGCCGGCCAAAACGAGTTGCTTTCATAAGGAAAATTCCCAGCACGATAATGAGGATCATCAATACCACTGGAACAGGAATCATGTCCAGTATCCACCCTGAGCCAAACACCTTAAAATCCGAATCAGAAATGGGAATGGGAGATCCCCCAGTGATGATATTAGCCAGCCCCCGCAATGCTTCCATAAGGGCCAGGGTAGTTACAAAAGCCGGTATTTTCCCCTTCGCTGTGATGATCCCACTTATACAGCCAATAGCAGCGCCCACCACCATTACGGCCAGTAGTGCAGCAAAGGCGGACGGCAACCCCGTTGGTAGCGCGTTGTATACTTTCGCCCCAATCACACTGAGGAACGCGAGCATAGAGCCTACAGAAAGGTCGATATCCCCCAAAATGATAATCATCGTCATCGCTACGGCACAGATCGCATTGGTGCTAACCTGCCGCATGATGTTCATCAGATTACTTTGTTGTAAAAAGTACGGACTCAGTACCGAAAACAGAATAACCAGCAGCAACAGGACGAAAAGCAGCGTAAACTGCCGGAGTTTATCAGCCGAGAACCAAGAACGTTTTTTCAATTCCATTTATGACACCTCGCATGGTGTGCCCTACTGAATCGCAGCTTCCATGATACGCTTTTGATCCAACAGTTCACGTTTTTCAATCAGGGTTACACGGTGGTCGTGCATAACCATAACTCGGTTACTCACTTTCAAAATTTCGGGAAGATCTGATGATATCATTAAAATGGATACCTTCCTCTTAGCCAGTTGCTGCATAAGCTGGTATATTTCTGCTTTAACTGCCACATCGATCCCCCGAGTGGGCTCATCCAGTATCATGATGTCTGGTTGAATAGACAGCCATTTTGCTAAGACAACTTTTTGTTGATTGCCTCCGCTGAGATTGCTAACCAATTGATCCTGATCCCGAGCTGCTACTGACAACTGTTTCATGTAGTCAGCTGCAATTTCCCGCTCCTGCTTTCCTCTCCACAAAACGGCTTTTAGTTCCCGTAGTTTCACCAAGAGCAAATTCTCTCGGATGGATAACCCACCGATCAACCCAACTCGTTTTCGGTCCTCAGGCAATAGTGCAAACCCATTTTTGATTGCTGTGTCAGGGCTGTTATTTACTATTTTCCTGCCGTTTTTTACAAGGGTTCCATTCCCTGCACGGGTAATTCCAAACAACATCTCTGCCAGCTCCGTTCGTCCTGCTCCAACCAGTCCGAACACGCCGAGTATTTCTCCTTCCAGCAGGTCAAAATTCACTGGCGTTTCACAGCCCATCACGTGAAAATTGCGGACAGATAGGGCCACTGGCGTCCCGTCAGGCAAAGAGTGCGCCGGTACCTCATCTCGTTCCAATTCGCGTCCGATCATCATTTTGATCAATTCACTCTGCGTGGTCTGCGCCACATCCACTGTATTGATCAGGCTCCCATCACGGAAAACAGTAATCCGATCCCCAATCGCAAAGATCTCATCCATTCGGTGAGAAATATAGACAATCCCGATCCCTTGCTGTTTTGCTTGTTGAATCAACCCAAATAGGATTCCCACCTCCCGGTCACTGAGACTGGAAGTAGGTTCATCCAACACTAAGATCCGGGCATTGGATGAAATTGCTTTGGCAATTTCCACCGTCTGCTTTTCCGCAACGGACAGGGTTTCCACCAAACGTTTTGGGTCTGCATGGCACTGCACCTTTTCCAGCTGTTTTACTGCCCCTTGATATAGGGTCGGCCAGTCCACCATGCCCATACGCAACGGCTCATTGCCTAAATACAGGTTCTCAGCGATGCTGATATTATCAATCAAATTGGACTCCTGATAGACCATGCACACGCCCAATCGCTGAGCTGTAACCGGATCCTTTATATTGACCCGCTTAAGTTCCCCCGTTTCGTCCGCCACCCGGATAGTCCCACTGTCCAAAGGAACCGCACCAGCTAATATTTTCATCAATGTGGACTTCCCCGCGCCGTTTTCTCCAATCAACACATGAACTTCTCCGCTCTTAAGATCAAAGTTAACGCCGTGAAGCACCTCGACTCCGCCATACGATTTGGTTATGGCCTCCATTTCTAAAATAGTACATTTTTCCATATATCTTCACCAATTTTAGGAAGGGGAGAGAACGTCTCTCTCCCCTTTTGATGTTCAACCTATATGCGACACGAAGTTACTCATAGGTCCCCGAATTATAGATGTCCTGATACTCCTGCTCCCGTTCCAGGAACTCCTCAGCATTTTCTTTGGTAACTACATGGACCTCCGTGTAGATGTTTTCGTCCACACTCTCGCCTCGTAAAATAGCCGCCATCGTTTTGACAGCCGAATATCCCATCTGATATGGATCCTGACTGATCGTACCGATAAACCGCGGATTCTCCAAAATCGCAGTCAAGGACTCTACGTCGCTGTCTACTCCAAAAATAGGAATATCCACGTTGGCAGCATCTACCGCCGCCAGAGCACCCAACGCGGCCTGTTGGTTGCTTCCCCAAATCATATCCAGATCGGGATGCGCCTGCAGAATGCTCTCAGTGGCATTCAGTGCCGCCGTACGGTCACTTCCGCCATCTCCATAGTAGGTGGCAATCGTGATTCCAGGATACTCTTCGGCCAAGGTGTCTTTAAATCCCGCCTCACGATCTACAGTCGCATCCACGGTAGACCAACCAACGATGGCGATATTTCCTTGCCCCTCTAGATAATCACCCACAAAACGCGCCGCCATACAGCCAATCTCATAGTTGTCAGAAGCAACATGGAAATCCACCTGAGTCTCACTGACACCTACATCCACCGTACCGACCGGGATGCTCTGATTCACTTCTGACGCAATAGGGGAAAGGCCTGCAGAGTCAATCGCATACATCAACAGCCCGTCAATTCCCCTTTGAACCAGATTTTCCACATCGGCAATCTGCGTTTGCATATCATTGTTCGCAGAGGTGGAAATCAACTCGATGCCTTCCTCTCTGGCAGCAACCTCAGCTCCCAAACGCCCGGCAATGCAATATGGGACCCAAGCCCAACCGCAGGAATAGCCGATAACCAGTTCCTCTCCAGGGTTCTCGCTTACTTCCTCTTGTCCCGAACCCTGGGGAGACGGCTCTGTGCTGGGCGGGTTTCCTTGTTCTCCACCGCAGCCAGCAAAAATCCCCAAAATAATGCCAATTGCCAGAGTCAACGAGATCACCTTTTTCATACTATTTCCCCTTTTCTTTGGCTGGTCGCCAGTAGATTTCAAATGGGGTTATTTCTTGCTATCAGTCTTACGAATCAAGCTGCCCCATTTGTTGGCACAATTATAATATTTATATGGTTGTCCCGTCAACCATATAAATGTATTTTGCTATATTTCGTTGTTTTATCCTATTTTAATTTGTATATTTTATGTATTTTAACGTTTTATTTTTGCTTTTTACTTATATGCTTGACAGGTCAACCATAGCAGGTGTAATTTATATATAGGTAAGCAACTTGGGGGATCTGGATATGGAAAATAGTTTATATCAACTCATTAAAAAACGAAGCCATGGCATTTCAGCAGGGATTGTCAGTTTTTGTACTGCGCACCCACTTGTCCTTGAAGCTTGTATGGAGCAGGCGCTGCAATTTGACGGTGATCTACTCATAGAAGCTACCGCCAATCAAGTCAATCAATTCGGCGGTTATACCGGAATGCGTCCAGCCGATTTCCGCGATCTGGTCTTCTCCATAGCCGATACAGTTGACTTTCCGAAAAACCGAATCCTTCTTGGCGGAGATCACTTAGGTCCAACGGTCTGGAAAGGTCTTCCTGAGTCTGATGCCATGGCAAATGCCATAGAATTGGTTCGTTCATTTATCTCTGCGGGCTATCAAAAAATCCATTTAGATACCAGCATGCGCCTAGCTGACGATCCCTTAGATACTCCGCTTTCTGACGAAACCATCGCCCGCCGAGGCGCGCTTCTATTTCAAGCCTGCGAAACCGCTTTTGAAGATCTCCGCAAACAGCACCCCGACATTTGCCCCCCGGCTTATGTCATCGGCAGCGAGGTGCCCATTCCCGGAGGAACACAGGGAACGGCAGAAGATCTGTTAACGATCACTCACCCTGAGGCCTTGCTGCATACCGTCGAGGCTTATCAACACGCGTTTACTCAGTTGGGCTACTCTCATCATTTTAATCGCATTATTGGCATTGTCGTTCAGCCCGGTGTTGAATTTGGTGATGATACCATTCACCGTTATGACCGCAACGCCGCACGCTCCTTAACCAATACCGCAGCAAAGTTGCCTGGAATTGTGCTCGAAGGCCACTCTACCGACTATCAGCCTGCCTCACTATTACGAGAAATGGTAGAGGATGGCATCGCCATCCTCAAAGTTGGTCCAGCTCTGACTTTTTCTCTTCGCGAGGGGTTGTTCGCACTAAGCTATATAGAGCGCGAATTGGTTCCCGAATTTCAGCAGGCACACCTCATAGAGACGCTTGATCAGTTAATGAAAAATGATCCCTCGAACTGGGCAAATCATTACTTTGGTACTGAACAGCAGCTACAGATCAAGCGTCGCTATAGCTACTCAGATCGATGCCGTTACTATTTCTCCCACCCTCGCTTCCAGCACGCCACAGAAAATCTATTCCAAAATTTAGATCGGGTCTCTATTCCTATGGGCCTATTACACCAGTATCTTCCAGCTCAATACTACAAAGTACGAGACGGTCGGCTTCCGCTAAACCCTCGCGCATTGGCAAAGGATTGTGTGGCTGAGTTGATTTCAGACTACCAGTATGCAGTCTACCCACAGACTCACTGTCGTTAATATGAACGATTCTGCCTCAGGCACCACATAATATGCAGTCTACGTATTCCCACAAAGTCATAGCATTTTTGAGAAACCGCAATATTGGGTGTTTCTCCCCCACTTCCCTCATGACGAACCTGGCCGGCTCCGAGCGGAGCTGGCCAGGCTTTTCTCTTAGTCAGTTGGACATTGCCGGCCGGTGTGGTCGATGGTATAGTCCTCGCCGTATGCTCCATCCACGATCAGCTCTGAAATGGGCACAAAGGTATAGCCGTCCTGAAGTAGGGTCTCGATGATACTGGGAAGCGCTTCCGGGGTGTGTAGGGCCGCGTTATGAAAGAGAACAATGGATCCTGGCTGCACCTTCGAGGTAACCCGTTTCGTGATCTCTTCTGCCGATAAGTCCTTCCAGTCCAGGCTGTCCACGTCCCACTGGATTGGTTCCATACCCATGGCCCGCACCGCGTTGATCACATGGTCATCATACTCCCCGTAGGGACAGCGAAACAGGGTGGGCCGCACCCCGGTCACCGCCTCAATCTTATCATTACAGGCATTCAGATTTTGTGCGATCTCCTCCGTGCTCAGGCTGTTGAAATGGGCATGGTCATCGGAATGGCTCATAATCTCGTGCCCCGCGTCATGCAACGCCTTGACTGACTCCGGATATTTGTCCACCCACTCCCCTACTACGAAGAAGGTGGCTTTAACCTGATAGCGGTCCATGATATCTATGAGCTGCTGAGTATCCTCGTTGCCCCAAGCCGCATCAAAGCTGATGGACAGCACTTTATAGTCCTTCTGTACGCAGTAAATGGGCAGCTGTCTGGTAGTGGCCGACGCTCCCACCACTGCCGGGTTGCTCACCGTTAAGAACATCAACGCAGCAGCTGCCATACACCCCAAAATTGCCAATGTTCTGCGCCGGATCAAAAGAAATCTCATTGTCAGATCCTCCCCCTGTTTTCAGGATACAGTATCAGACTATGAGACCATTTGTAAAATCAGAATCTTTTGATCCGGAACAAAAACAACAACGAACCCAGCCGCCCCAAAAGGCGGCTGGGTCTAAGGTTACGATGGGAAGGTTATAGCCTTCTGCTATGTGTGTCGCCGCCGAAAATGGACTTCAATCCACACCTGCAGATGCAAGTCCCGCAAGCTTTCCCGATAGGCTCAGTCTGGTCAAGCCGCCTCACAGGGAAATGCCAGAGACTGTCCTTCGTTTCAGCTGACGGGAATCGCTACCGGCTTGCCTGCAAAGTCCACAATCGCTTGCATGAATTCCATGGGTTTTTCCCCACTGGCCAAATGCGTGCAATCGCGGAAGATGTGAATCGTTGGCTCTGGGATTCTCTCGGCAATCCAGTAAGCGATTTCCGGACTATACAGAGAACCCGGATCCGCAAAGAACAGCCCGGTAGGCACATCGATGCGCCCCAGCGCTTCCCGGTAGTCTCCGCTGTCACAGGACTCCCAGTAGATCCGGTTGGCATGTCGGTTCTCCTCTGGCGCGCTGATCAAATGCTCCAGTAGCTCTGACTTTCCTGCCGCAGCCGCCTTGGCCCGGACAGCTCGCTCGTACTCCGGGCTCTCGTCAAAGGTGCGCACCTCCTCCGGCGTGTGCTGGAAGATGGTCTGTTCTGCAAAAAATACGGAGAATGCCTTGTAGTTGTGCTCCATATTGTACAGATCCCGCTCCATCTGCTCCCAAGTGTACCACCCCTGGTAAATTCCCAGCTTCCATTCCTTGTCGCTTACCGGCTTCGGCGACATGTCTCCAATGATAATTTTGGACATGTGCAATGTCCCATACTGCTGAAGGTAGTAGAATAACACTGCAGCTCCCATGGAGTAGCCCAGTACCACGGCATCATCAATACGCAAGTGCTCCAGCAGCTCCTTCATGTCTTGCGCAGACCGGGGAATCCCAAGATTCTCAGTAGCCGGTGACTGCCCGCACCCCCTTTGGTCAAAGCACAGGCAGCGGAATCCACGCATACCCAGCCCTTGGAGCAGCGGGCGCTGGGTCTCCGCCTCCCCCCCCCATCCGTGAATCCAGACAAAGGGAACCCCTTCTCCAATATCCAGATAAGAAATGACTCCTCCGTCTGAGGCCACAAACGTTTCTCGCACATCTCTCATGTAATTCGCCGCCCTTCTTATTTCAGGCCGAGAATCTCCCGGGCTTCATCCGGAGCCGCTACCTCCCGGCCCAATTCCCGGGCGATGCGGGCCATCTTAGAAATCGGCTCTGCGTTGGACTTTGCCAGCTGGCCCTTCCCGATATAGAGGTTATCTTCCAATCCTACGCGGACGTTGCCTCCAAGCACCATTGCCACCGTTGTGATGTCGAACTGCTCTTTGCCCGCAGCCGCGCAGGACCATACAAAGTTGCCCTCTCCGAGCACTTTTTTTGCCGTGTTCACCAGGAAGAGCAGGTTATCCACCGAGGCAGGGATCCCCCCCATGACGCCTGTCACAAACTGGAGGTAGACCGGCGGCTTGACCATTCCTTTCTTTAAGAAGTAAGCGATGTTGCTGATCATCCCCACCTCATAGACCTCAAATTCCGGCTTGGTACCATTTTCGTTCATGACCCGGACATAATCCTCAATGTCCTGGAAGGTATTCGCAAATGGGACAGTATAGGTATTTTTAACAAAGGGAATCTCCCAGTCATACTTAGGCTGTTTAATCTTATCCGCAATGGGGGCAAAGCAAAAGTTTACCGACCCTGCATTGCAGGAGGCCAATTCCGCCTTGCACACCGGTACACTGGCCAACCGCTCCTCAATATTCATACCAATGGCGCCGCCGGTAGTAATCCCCACCACTACATCACACTGCGCCCGCACGCCGTCTGTAACGTATTTCATCAGCGCTGTATCACTGCTGGGCCGCCCATCCTTCGGATCTCGGGCGTGAAGATGGACAACCGCCGCCCCGGCCTTACAGGCGGCTACCGCCTCGGCAATGATTTTATCCGGCGTGTCGGGCAGATAGGGCGACATACTCGGAATATGAACTGCTCCGGTAACAGCAGCAGTCAGTATTACTTTGTTTGACATTGTTCTCCTCCTAAGTATTTGCTTCAGTAGCGCTCACTAGCTTTTAATTGTGTCAGCAAGCGCTTGTTGAACGCATTTTTCACCGCGTCCCTCTGTGGATAATCATAGAAGCCCGCTCCGCTCTTCAGGCCCAACTTGCCTTGCTCTACCTTTTCCCTCAGAAATTCGCAGGCACTGGTGGAGTTATCCAGCTGAGAGAATAGGTTGTCTTCACAGGCGCACCAAACATCCAGACCGCCCATATCCGCTGCTTCCAGGATACCAGTGGTAGCCGCCCGGAATCCGGGGCCAAATTTCAATGCCACATCGATATCCTCAGGGCTGGCCGCACCGATCTCCACAAGATGGAAAACTTCTCTGGCCATCGCATGAAGCATCCGGTTGGCAATGAGGCCCGGGATATCCTTCAGTACCCGCACCGGCCGTTTCCCCGCCCTGACATGCAGATCATAGACCTGTTGGAATACATTCTCATCCATATTCCCAAAGCAGGACAGCTCCGCAATCGGGATCAGATGGGGCGGGTTATACCAGTGGCAGACCATGGCGTGCGCCTTCCGGTGATCTGGCAGATCCTCTATCATCTGCCCCAGCGGAATGCTGGAAGTGTTGCTGGCAAACACCGTATGGGCCGGGCACAACCGATCCAGCTGGGCAAACAGTTCCTTTTTCAGCTCCAGCTGTTCCGGAATTGCCTCAATAACAAAATCTGCCTCCCGCACCGCCGGCGCCAGTTCACCGTATAGGGTGATTCGGCTCAATGTGTCCTCCACCCTATCCTTCTCGATATAGTCCTCCTCTGCCAGGAAATTGAGTTCCTCCCGGATCTGCCCCAAAACGGCTTCCCTCACCTGGTCAAAAGCCTCGTACAGGTTGACCTGGTAGCCATGCATGGCAAACACATGGGCAATGCCATGTCCCATTGTCCCGGCGCCAATTACTGCGATTCTTTCTATCATATCTACTCCCCCTTATCGCCTTTGGGTCTTCAGGAAAGGGCAGGTAATTGGAACCGATCCAGGCAGGCCATGGTGGGCAGAGGAATTTTCCCCTTCTCATAATCCTTGACAATAGAAATAATGGTATCACAAGTGGGTGTGGGAATTCCCAGCTTCCTTCCCCATTCGCTGCAGATTCCCACGATGTAATCAATCTCGCACGGGATGCCCTTCTCCATATCCTGGAGCATGCTCGCCTTCAGCGGGCGGTGGGGTTTGAAGTACTCCCGCAGCCATTGCTTTGCGCGCTCCAGTCCCGCTTTGTCCTCAAAGGCAACACTGTAATAGCTCCAGCTCGGAACAAGGTCTTCCAGCACGATGTTGCGTGCCCGTACGATCTTTACAATTTCGTTTCCTACCCATGCCGCACAGGCAACCGCCTTCTCATGATCCAGCACCTCAGCATAAGTGCAGCCCAGGGCCGCCGACATACCGCTGAGCGTGGCATTCTGAATCACCTTGGACCAACGGGTTCCCATCAGATTGTCCATCACCACGCAGGTCCCCGCCAAGTTCAGCAGGTCGCACACCGCCTGTATCCGCTCTGTTTTGGATCCGTCTACTTCCCCAATCTCATAACGCATGGTAGAGACATCAGAGGTCAATTCGGACACGCCGGGGCCCCGGAAGGAAGCCCCCCATCCGACGATACCGCCAACCACCCGCTCCGGGCCAATGATTTTCCCAACAGACTCCTCTGGAACGCCATTTTGCAAAGTGCACACTACGCTCTTTTCCCCTAAATGCGGCAGCAGCTGCCTCAATGCCACGTCGTTGTATGTTTGCTTTGCCAGCAGGATCACTAAATCATAGATGCCCTCCATATGATCCGGCGTAATGGCATGCACAGGGATCCCGCTCAGCTGCATTTTCCCGATTACAGTAGCCCCTTTCTCATTCAATGCATCCACATGGACCCTGTTGGCGTCAATCAGCGTCATTTGACCGCCATTCTTGGCCACCAGCGCCCCAATGATGGTTCCCAGGGACCCAACGCCCATCAATGCTGCTCTCACAAAAATTACCTCTTTTCCTCTCAGTCAAATTTTTAAGTTTTTTATTTCGTGGCATCCTTTAACTCTGCCCAAATCAGCTCAGAGGCTTGGGCATCCAGACTGACAGGCCCGCTTCCAATATAGGATGAGCCGCCGGGCCAAGTGTGCCCTCCACCTTCCACCACATACGTCACAATCTGCACAGTTCCATCCCCATCGGCGTAGGCATCTCTGGAAATAGTCGTCTCATCGTAGGGATTGGTATCCGGAAGTTCTGTATGCTCCGGGGCATTTGGCATACCGTACCGGTCGAGCCACCACTTCACACTGTCATCCAGGGAGTAGGCCCAGGTGTATTCCCGCTCCCCGTCACCATCAAAGTCATAATGCATGCCCTCAATAGGCACAACTGGATCGACCGTCCCCTGTATAAACACAATCTTCACCTTATCTGTTGGAACTACGGTGGTATACTCCGTGCACAGCAAGCCAGACACCACTCCAACCCCTGCAAACTTCTCCGGAGCTTCCAATGCCAGCCGCATGGACATAAAACCGCCGTGAGAGAAGCCGCAGCAGTACACACGTGATGCATCCGCATACCCGCCATCCACAAACAGATCCACCAGATCACACAGGTACTGCACGTCATCCACCAAATATTGCGCACA
>ERZ827492.1154-NODE-1154-length-22219-cov-6.778966_pt1 | contig 22219 bp, 17 predicted proteins | sample MGYA00519704_ERZ827492 | MGnify/ENA primary metagenome ERZ827492 (study PRJEB31778, sample SAMEA3449325) | human gut metagenome | biome: human gut; feature: human-associated habitat; material: faeces | place: United Kingdom | collected 2010/2012 ...
ACCATACGGCTTTCCGCGGACGGGGCATGTCGTTTTCCGAAGTGAGGGAGTACCGTGCCGGCGACGACGTGCGCGACATCGACTGGAACGTCACGGCGCGTTCGCGCTCGCCCCACATCAAGGTCTACGAGGAGGAGCGCGAGCTGACGATGATGCTCATGGTCGACGTCTCGGCCTCGCGCATGTTCGGGTCGACCCACTTCCTCAAAAAGAACATTCTGACCGAAATCGCCGCCGTCGTGGCCTTCTCGGCCGCCCAGAACAACGACAAGGTGGGCTGCATCTTCTTCTCCGACCGCGTGGAGAAGTACATCCCGCCCAAGAAGGGGCGCAGCCACATCCTGATGATTATCCGCGAGCTGATCAGCTTCCGGCCCCGGTCGACGGGCACGGCGCTGTCGGAGGCGGTGCGTTTCCTGACGGCCGTGATGAAGAAGCGCTGCACGGCGTTCCTGCTCTCGGATTTCCTCGATCCGGCACGCGACGGCGAGGAGTTCGCCAACGCCCTGAAAATCGCCGGCAGCAAACACGACCTGGTGGGGATCCGCGTCTTCGATCCGCGCGAAGCCGAACTGCCCGACGTGGGCATCGCCGAGTTGCAGGACGCCGAGACGGGGCGCAAGGTCTGGGTCGACACTTCGTCGGCGGCCGTGCGCGACCATTACGCCCGCGCATGGCGGCAGCGCAGCGAGGCGATCGACTCGCTGCTCAAACACAACCGCATCGACACGGCGACGATCTCGACCGACGAAGACTACGTGGTGGAACTCATCAAACTCTTCAAGCAACGATGAAACGACCGGCATTCCTCACAGCGGCCGCGGCCGCCCTGCTCGCTGCGGCGACGGCCTCCGCCCAGACCCCGACAGTCGAGGCGCGCATCGTCCCCGACAGCATCGGCATCGGCGACACCTTCACGCTCGAAATCGACGTCGAGCGCGACCAGGTGCAGGTGACCGAATTCCCGCTCTACGAAAACGACGACAAGCTCGAAGTGGTGCAGTCGCTGCCCGTCGACACGCTCTCGCGGGAGGGCCGGCGGCTCCGGCTGCGCAAACGCTACGTCATGCAGGCCTTCTCCGAAGGACGTTACAATTTGGGGCGTCCCGGCGTGCTCTATGCCGACAAGAACATCGTCGACACGCTCTACACCTCCGATTCGCTGCGGCTCGACGTGGGAACGTTCCAGATCGACACCGCCAAGCAGACGATCTACGACCTCAAACCGCAGCGGACGCTGCCGCTGCGCGCCGAGGAGATCACAGGATACCTTTTCGGCGGGTTGTTCCTGCTGCTGAACCTCGCGGCGCTGCTCTTCGCGCTGCGTTATCACCTGTCCAAGCGCGGCAAACACCTGAGCGACCTCTTCAAACCCGCGCCGCCCGCACCGCCCCACGTCGAGGCGATCCGCGCGCTCGAAGGGCTTCACAACCAGAAATTGTGGCAGAACAACAAACACAAGGCCTACTATTCGGGGCTGACCGACATCCTGCGCCGCTATCTGGCGGGGCGTTACGGCATCGGCGCCTTGGAGATGACCTCCGACGAGATCATCGATGCGGTACGTCCGCTCGACCTGCCCCGCAAGAGCGCCATGGAGCTCACGGCGCTGCTGCGCGAAGCCGATTTGGTGAAATTCGCCAAGGCGACGCCCGAAGCCGCACGCAACGAAGAGGCTTACCAGTGGGCCTACTACTTCGTCGAAGAGACCAAACCCGTCGAGGAACAACCTTCGGCCGAAGCGGAGGAGCCGCTCGACCTGACGCCTAAAAACGACAGCCATGCGTAGAATTTTCATCCTACTCGTTCTCGCGCTGCTGGCCGTCGACGCCGCGGCACAGCAGTACCCCGAACGCCGGCAGGTGCGCAAGGGCAACCGCGCCTACGAAAAGGGCAACTATCAGGACGCCGCCGGACGCTACATGCGTGCGCTGGGCGCCGACCCTTCGTCGTTCGAAGCGCAGTACAACCTGGGCAACGCCCTTCACCGGCAGGAGATGTACGACCAGGCGGCACAGGTACAGCAACAGGCCGCCGCCGATTCGCTGGCAGCGCCCGTCGATCGTGCGCAGGCCTTCTACAATCTGGGCAACACGCAGTTCCGGCAGCAGAAATACGCCGAAGCGCTCGAAAGCTACAAGAACTCGCTGCGCCTGAACCCCGACGATCCGCAGGCCAAATTCAACTACGCCTACGTCAAGAAACTGCTCGACGATCAGAACCAGCAGAATCAGGACAACAAAGACAACAAGGACAATAAAGATAACAAGGACGATCAAAACCAGGACCAGCAGAACGGCCAGAACCAGCAGAATCCGCAGGAGGGCCAGAACGATCCGCAGGAGGGTGACGGGCAAGGCGACGACCAGCAGCAGGACGGCCGGCCCGACAAGGAGCAGGAGGGCGAGGGCCGACCCCAGCCGGCCGGCATTTCGCCTTCCGAACAGGAACGGATGCTCGACGCCATCCAGGCGCAGGAGGACAGGACGCAGGAGAAGCTCAAAGAGAAGGCCGGCGCCGTGGTACGGTTGAAGAAAAACTGGTAAAAACACGTAAGAACCAAGAAACGGGGATCGGCGCAGGCGGCGTTCCGCACGCAGAAGCAGCCATTCGTCGGGAGCGGTCGTACCGCCCCGTGCCGGAACGGCTCCGGCGACCGCCGATTACCGATTATCGTTAACTGTCGATTGAAATGACGTTTCATAATCCACATCTGCTGTGGCTGCTCACGCTGCTCCTGCCGGCGGCAGGCTATTACCTCTACCGGTTGCGGAAGGGCGGAGCGGCGTTGCGCATCTCGTCGGTGGCGGGCGTGCTCAAAGCGCCGCGTACCGTTCGCTACTACCTGCGCCATGCCCCCTTCGTGCTGCGCATGGCGGCGCTGGCGACGCTCGTAGTGGCATTGGCGCGCCCCCAGTCGGCGGAACAGAACACCCGCACCAATACCGACGGTATCGACATCATGCTGGCGCTCGACGTATCGGGATCGATGCTGGCGCGCGACTTCCGCCCCGACCGCCTCGAAGCGGCCAAGGAGGTGGCCGGATCGTTCATCTCCGACCGCTACGGCGACCGGATCGGACTGGTGGTCTTCGCGGGCGAAGCCTTCACGCAGAGCCCGCTGACCGCCGACCAGTCGACGCTGCTCACGTTGCTGGGGCGCGTGCGCAGCGGGTTGATCGAGGACGGCACGGCCATCGGCAACGGACTGGCGACGGCCATCAACCGCCTGCGCGAGAGCGATGCCAAATCGAAGGTCATCATCCTGCTGACCGACGGCGTGAACAACCGCGGCGAGATCGCTCCGGTCATGGCGGCCGAAATCGCCAAGGAGCAGGGCATCCGGGTCTACACGATCGGCGTCGGATCGCGCGGCACGGCCCCCACGCCCGCGATCGACATGTTCGGCAACAAGACCTTCGTGCAGGCCAAGGTCGAAATCGACGAAAAGACCCTCCAAGAGATCGCCGACGCCACCGGCGGCCGCTACTTCCGCGCCACGGACAACGAGAAGCTGCGCGCGATCTACGACGAGATCAACCGCCTCGAAAAGAGCAAAGTCGAGGTAGCCGACTTCACGACCTACACCGAAGAGTACCTGCGGTGGGTATTGGCGGCGCTGGCGCTGCTCGCCGCGGAATTTCTGATTCGCACCCTGATTCTTAAACGCATTCCGTAATGTTTCGTTTCGCACATCCCGAATACCTCTATCTGCTGCTGGCCGCGCCCGCACTCATCGCCCTCTTCGCATGGGCGCTCTACGACCGCCGGCGGCGGCTGGCCCGCTTCGGAGACCCGGCGACGGTAGCCACGCTTATGCCCGACGCCTCGACGGGCCGCATGAAACTGAAATTCATCCTCTTCACGACGGCCGTCATCCTCGTGATCCTCGCCGCCGCACGGCCGCAGTTTGGCTCGAAGCTGCGCGAACAGAAGAGCGAGGGCATCGAGATGATGCTCGCGGTGGACATCTCCAACTCGATGCTGGCCGAAGATTTCGAGCCCAACCGCCTCGAACGGACGAAATACGCGATCAACAAGCTATTCGACGGACTGGAACAGGATCGCGTCGGGGTGATCGTCTTCGCAGGCGACGCAACCGTACAGCTGCCGATCACCTCCGACTACCGCATGGCCAAAGCCTTCGCCAAACGGATTTCGCCCTCGATGGCCTCCGTGCAGGGAACGTCGATCGGCAAGGCGCTGTCGCTGGCCGAGATGTCCTTTTCGAGCGGCAGCGGCGATTCGCGCGTCATCATCCTCATCACCGACGGCGAGGATCACGAGGGCAACGTGATGCAGGCCGCCGAACGGGCCGCCGAGCAGGGTATCCGGATCTTCACGATCGGCATCGGCACGCCCGAAGGCGCCCCGATCGAGATCGGCGGGGAGTTCATCAAGGACGAAAAGGGCGACATGGTGGTCTCGAAACTCGACGAGAAGATGTTGCAGGAGATCGCCCGGATCACCGGCGGGGCCTACATCCGCGCCACCAAGCAGTCGATCGGGCTGGACGAGATCGTACGCGCGATCAACGACATGGAGCAGTCGGAACTGTCGACCGTCCGTTTCGAAGAGTACAACGAACAGTTCCAGTACCTCATCGCGGTCGCCTTCGCGCTGCTGCTCGTCGAATTCTGGCTGCTCGACCGCCGCAATCCGCTGCTGGCGCGTTTCAACATCTTCCGCGAGCAACGCACCGACATCGACAACTACAATCCCTATAACCGATGAAAAAGCCCTTTCTGCTTCTCTCGCTCCTGCTGACCTTCGGCCTGCACGCCGACTGCGCGGCATGGGGAACGGTCGGCCATCGCGCGATCGCCGAAGTAGCCCAACGCCACCTCACCCCGAAGGCCAAAGCGGCCATCGAACGATACACCGGCAGCACGCCGCTCGCAGAATACGCCGTTTTCATGGACGAAGTGGCCGCCGACCCGCGCTACAAGGAACCTTTCCGCGGCTGGCACGCCTCGATCGCCGACGCGGAGTGCAACTCCCCCGCCGAAGTGCGGGAGAAATACCGCAAGGGACGCGACGGCGTGACCGGAGCGGAGACGCTGACCGCAGCATTGAAGAACTACCGTGAGCTGGACGATTCGGTGGTACTCACCTATATAAAATGTATCGTACACATGGTCGCCGATTTCCACTGCCCGGCACACGTGCGGTACACCGACGCCCACAACGAAGGGAAGTTCGACGTGACCTTCTTCGGCAAACCCAAAACGCTGCACAGCGTCTGGGATTCGGGCGTCATCGCCCGAATCCATCCGGGATGGAGTTACGAACGTTATGCCGACTACCTCGACAACGCCTCCAAGCGCGAAATCCGGCGAATGACCGAAGGATCGTACCGCCAGTGGTTCGAAGACGCCGCACGCGACGTACGCCCCTCGATCGACTGGGTAGCGCCGGGCGACACGCTGGGCGAGGAGTTCATGGCAAAAGCCGCACCGCTGGCCGAGCAGCAGCTCCGCAAGGCGTCGTACCGGTTGGCCGCAGCCCTCAACCGGATTTTCGGAGAGTGATTCTCCCCCGCGGTGCCACAGGCGTCTACCGCCCCATCGCAGAACGACGTCGAGGCGAACGATCCATCCGGCATGACAGCTATTTTCCGATCTTCCGGCCCTTCATGTCGAACGCCTCCGCACACCCGTCCGCGATCATGTAGATGCGCCCCTCTTCGAACTCGCCGCGCACAGCGGGATTCACACCGTCCGTCGGCGGAGTGTCCTGCGTATCGAAGAGCGTGTCGAGCACATAAATTCCCGCTCGATAATACCCCGCATCGTAGCGGCAGGGAACGATCAACCGGCCGCGTCGATCCAGTACGCCCCATTTTCCATCTTTACGCACGAAGGCGAAACGATCGAACAGGGGATAGGCCAGCTCGTACTCGCAGGCGACGACCAACCGACCCCGACGATCGACACAGCCCCATTTCCCGTCGGAAGCGAGCAGGTCCCGCCCGACGCCGTGGAACTTCCGTCCGTCGTTGACGAACGACACCCCGCCAACAATCGGGGTCATGAAACCGTAGACGGGTGTGATCCGTTCGCCGTCGCGATCGATCAACGCCGTGGGACATGGCGTGTAGAGGGGAATCCGATCCCGATCCGTCCCCGTCTTCACCATCGCCACCTCCTCGTCGAAACCGTATTGGCCGAAACTTCCGGCCCAATCGTACCGGAACGGGACGACCGTTTCGCCGCTCCGGTCGATATACCCCCATTTGCCGTCCCGTTCGACGACGGCACGATCGCCGACGAACTGACCGGCCCAGTCGTAAAACTCGCGGAAGGCGAGTTCGCCGTAACGATCCGTAAAATAAAACGGTTGATGACTGCCGCCGTTACGCATGGCATAGAGCTCAGGGCGCTGCGCCGCGCAAGCCGACAGAAGCGCCGGAAGAAGAGCGGCAGAAAGGATTCGCAGAAAATGTTTCCGATTCATTCGATCCGACAATTATGGGTTCGACAGGTTTTCAATATCCGATGCACGTTTCGAAATCGCGGACACTCTCCCATTGGACAAGAATCCAACAATTACTGCCTTCGGAATTCGTATCGTATTGGTACCTCTTTCCGACGGGAACTTTTCTTCCGTCCCGCTCCTCATAGACGACCTCTCCGATTTCGGGCTTCTCCCCCGCCGAATAAATCTGCACATCCCTCACGACTTGTCCCGCGTATATGCCGAATCTCACGAGGTCCGCCGTCACGGGACCGGCAATACCGACATCGATTCCGCGAAAATGAATCGTAAATCCGCTATACCACACCTCAAAAGGCTCGTTATACTGGATATAATTTCGAGGAAGAAAATGAAGTACATCCCATGTATAAAAAAACGGCGTTTTTTTCAAAAAATGCGTAGCGAATTCGATTGCCTGCGATTCGCTCAAATTATCCTTCGTAAATAAAAGCGAAACCTCATTATCCCCTGCCCGGGTCTGCGAAACGGGGGTCGCAGTAATTTCCGCCTTCGAACAGGAGCAGAATACGGAACCCGCAAAAATCACGAAAAAAATCGCTGTACTTTTCATAACGATACGAATTAAAAGGTCAGACTGAAAGCTCGTATGAACGTATTACGAATTTACAGCAATGAGAGACGACGTACAATACCGTTTTTTAGGTATTTACGACAATCCCCGTATGAAGGCGTGTTCCGCGAAGATACCGTGCAAACGAAGAGAAGTTCCATCACAGCTTCGCTCTCTTCGGAGGAATGCGAGTTCGGTTCCCGTCCCAAAAAAGCGGCGGCAGATAGTACATCTGCCGCCGCTATCGTCATCCCCCTCCACAAAGCACCGTCCGCAACAAAGCGAACCCTTTCGTTAAACCGAGTGCAGAGTGGAACTTGTCCGAGCTATGCCGAAGCGAGAAAAGGCGCACGAAAATGCACCGAAACCCTGCCCCGCGGGAAGGAAAGGCTAATAGTATTTGACCGGCTCGCCGACGATCGCCGACAACAGGGCGTTGGCTACCGACGACGCACCGATACGGAAGAACTGCGGCGTGAGCCACCGCTCGCCCAGAATCTCCCGAACGACCGTATAGTAGAGCACCGCGTCGGCCGCCGAACGTACGCCGCCGGCAGGCTTGAAGCCGACCATGCGGCCCGTCTTGTCGTAGTAGTCCCGAATGGCACGGCACATCACCACCGCCGCTTCGGGAGTCGCCGCCACGTCGATCTTGCCCGTCGACGTCTTGACGAAATCGGCGCCGGCGAACATCGCCAACAACGCGGCGCGGCGGATCAGCTCGGGCGTCTTCAACGCACCCGTTTCCAGAATCACCTTCAACACCACGTCTTCGCCGGCCTCACCGCGCAACACTTCTACTTCGTTGGCCACCTCGTCGTAATGTCCTTCGAGCATCTTGCCGACGTTGATAACGATGTCGATCTCGTCGGCTCCGTTCTCGACGGCCATCGCCGTTTCAAGCATCTTCACTTCCAGAAAGGTCTGCGACGAAGGAAATCCGCCCGCGACGCTCGTAATGCGCATCGGCGTATCGTCCACGGCGAGCCCGACCGTTTCGACGAACGGCGGATAGATGCAGATGGACGCGACATTGGCGATCGCGGGATAATTCGTATAGAACTCCACGGCCTTCCGTGCAAAAGCCGTCACCGACTCCACCGAATCGCTGCACGAAAGGGTCGTCAGGTCGATGGCCGAATAGCAAAGCCTGTAAACCTCGTCCGTTTCGTATCCCTTCGCGGCTGCCCGAATGCGTGCGACCTCTTCGGCCACCTGCGCTTCGCTCGGGGCCGGAGCATATTCCGATAGATGATTTGCGTACTCCATAACAAGACAGTTTTCTCTACTATACAAATATAACCATTTTTCCGCTACACACGCAGAATTCCGACCAAAATATCAAAAAAATTCCGGGCTCGAACCGAACCCGGAATTCGTAATCCGTACATCCCCGCTTATCGGAGAGCAGCGTATTCTCAGAACTTGAAACCGCTCTTGAACAGGGGCTTGAGGTTGACATCCTTCGACGCCTTCTTCACCAGGGCGGAATCCTTGGCGACGGCAGCCTTCAACTGGGCGCCGGCAGTCTTCATATCGCCCTCCTTGGTTGCGATCACGGCGCGCAGGTAATCCGCATCGGCCGAGTTCTCGCCGGCCAGCGCCTTCTTGGCAGCCGACAGGTCGTTGTTCATCACGGCAGCCACGGCAGCGTTGTAGCCTTTGAGCTTGGCAGCGGCGTCGCCGTACTGGCCCTGAGCGGCAGCGATCAGGCTCTTGGTCTGAGCGTCTGCGGCAGCGGCGTATTTCTTCGCCTCGTCCACGTTACCGGCAGCCAGGTTGGCCAGTGCCAGATTCGAGTTCAGCTCCTGCGTGTTGCCGCCGAGCTTCACGGCCTGCGTCAATGCGGCCAGCGCCTTGTCGGCGTCGCCCATTTGGAGATAGGCGGCACCGAGGTTGGTGTAGGCGCGCGAATCGTCGTACTTCTTGGCGGCGTACTCCAGCACCTTCGCCTTCACGGCATTATCCTCAATCAGCGTGGCGACGTGGAGCAGTTCCTCGTTGTTCAGCTCATCGAGCTTGCCGCTGTTGACCAGCGCCTGCATCTCGGCGTCGCTCTTACCGGTGATCTCCATGTTGTTGACCAGCTGGGCGCGGCGCAGTTTCGGCAGCACGTCCTCTTTGAGTTCGCCGTAAACCGACGACATGTTCTTGATCTGGTTCTCGCGCTCGGCCGACGAATCGTACATGCTCAGCACCTGAAGAATCAGATCCTTGTCCTGGATGTTCGACTTCTCGACCATCTCCTTGAAACCTTCCCAGTCCTCGCCGTAACCGGCAGCGTCGATATTGAAACCGTACTCGGCCAGGATCTTCTCGACGGCCTTGCGACCGGTCTCGCTACGTGCGCTGGCCAGCTTGTCGTTGAACTTCTCAGGACCGTCGGGCGAAGCGTAGCCGTTCACATAGAGGCTCTGCGCGATGCGGTCGTTCTCCTTGTTGGCCACAGCGGTTTTCTCGAACTCGGAGAGCTGTTCGTTCTCTTTGAGCGCCTTCTGGTTCACCACCGAGCTGTTGATCTTGTAGAGGATCTCGGCCTTGTCTACCTGATTCGTCGTACGCTTGTAGTTGTTGGCAGCCGTAGCGGCAGCGTCGCCGAAGTTGAAATCCTTCTGCATCGTGTTGACGCCCTCGGCGATGAACACGCCGCACTGAGCGCGCAGCGCCATGGCCTCGGCCGACTTCGGATTGGCCAGCACGGCCGCTTCCTCCTTCGTCACGGGTTTGCCCGTAGCGGCGTTGAACATCACGTACTCGCTGGCGCCGTTGCACTTGCTCTCGATCAAAACGCGCAACTCGCTCTGCTCCATACGGTCGTCGTAGGGGAATTCGACATGCTGCGTGTAGGTACCGCCGTTGTCGGCCGAAATAACGGTATAGTTGTCATTCACCTTCTCGCCCTGGACGTATTTCGGAGTACCGGCCACTTCGCCGCCCTCGAACACGATCACCGGCGTCAGACGCAACGTAGCTTTCTTGTTGAAATAAGCTGCCGGGAAGTTCACCGTAATGTCGGCGCTCACGACGCCGTTGTTGAGCGTCAGCACCTTCGGTGTGCACGAGTAAGTAACCTCATCCTGTTTCTTACCCATCTTCTTGAAACAGTTGCAACCCGATAAGGTCAAGGCAGCTGCGGCAAGAACCAAGCTAATTTTTACTAAGTTCTTCATAATTAATTAGTTATTAAAAATTGTTATGCATTGATTTCGTCTCTTTCCGTTTGCCTCCGCTCCACGCACCCCATTCCCGAGGCCGTTTGCAGCAGAATACATGCAAATATATAAAACCCATGCAGATTATGCAACTTTTTCCGTAAAAAAACCACCTCGAACTTTCGTTCGAAGCGGTTTTCGATCGCCGGCGCACGAAAACGCCGTCTATTTCGCGTCGGAACGCATCCGACGGATCAGTCGCGGTGCCGGTCGTCGCGGCGACGCTCGCGGTCGCCCCGCGGACGGCGTTCACGCTCGACATATCCTTCGGGCTTCGGAAGAAGCGCGCGGTGCGAGAGTTTCAGCTTGCCGGTCTTCTCGTCGACGCCGATGAGTTTCACGTCGATCATCTCGCCCTCTTTCAGGCCGCTCTCCTCCATCGTCTCGAACCGTTTCCAGTCGATCTCCGAGATATGGAGCAGCGCCTCCTTGCCGGGCATGATCTCGACGAACGCGCCGAACGGCACGATCGACTTGATCTTACCGTGGTAGGTCTCGCCGATTTCGGGCACGGCAACGATCTCCTTGATACGCTGCAACGCAGCGTCGATCGCCGATTTCTCCACACCGAAGACGTCGACGATACCCTTCTGATCGTCCTCCGTAATGGTAATGGTGGTACCGGTCTGCTTCTGAATCTCCTGGATCACCTTTCCGCCCGGGCCGATCACGGCGCCGATCGAATCCTTCGGGATGTGGATCTGCACCAGACGCGGCACGAACGGCTTGTAGTCGGCGCGCGGCGCGGCGATGCAGTCGGTCAGGATGTCCAGAATATGCAGACGCCCCTTGCGCGCCTGCTCCAACGCGGCGGCCAGCACCTCGTAGGAGAGGCCGTCGACCTTGATATCCATCTGCGTGGCGGTGATACCGTCGCGGGTACCCGTCACCTTGAAGTCCATGTCGCCCAGATGATCCTCGTCGCCCAGGATGTCCGACAGCACGGCCCACTTGCCGCTCTCGGAATCCGAGATCAGACCCATGGCGATGCCCGACACGGGCTTGCGCAGTTTCACGCCGGCGTCCATGAGGGCCAGCGTACCGGCGCAAACGGTGGCCATCGACGACGAACCGTTCGATTCCAGAATGTCCGACACGACGCGCACGGCGTAGGGATTCTCCTCGCCCAGCGGAATCATCGGTTTGAGGGCGCGCCATGCCAGGTGGCCGTGGCCGATCTCACGACGGCTCAGACCGCGGGCGGCCTTCGCCTCGCCCGTCGAGAAGGGCGGGAAATTATAGTGGAGCACGAACTGCTCGGTACCCTGCACGAGCACCTCGTCCTTGACCTTCTCGTCCATCTTCGTGCCGAGCGTAACGGTGGCCAGCGCCTGCGTCTCGCCTCGTGTGAAGAGGCCCGAACCATGGGCTGCGGGCAGGTAGTCGGTCTCGCACCAGATCGGACGGATCTCGTCCGTGCGACGGCCGTCGAGACGCTTGCCCTCGTCGAGAATCATGTTGCGCATCGCCTTCTTCTGCACGTAGTCGTGGAAATAGCGGTGGATGAGCGGGGCCTTCTCCACCAGCTCCTCCTCCGTGTAGCGGGCGGCGAACTCGGCCTCCAATGCATTGAACATATCCTCGCGCTCGTGCTTCATCGTGCCGCTCGTGGCGATGGCGTAGGCCTTGTCGTAGAGTTCGGCGATGATCGTCTGTTTGAGCTCCTCGTCGTTGACCTCGTGGCAGTAGGTACGCTTCACGTCCTTGCCCAGCTCCTTCGAAAGTTCGATCTGTACGGCGCAGTGCTTCTTGATCTCCTCGTGCGCGAGCTTGATCGCTCCGAGCATCACCTCCTCCGAAACCTCTTTCATCTCGCCCTCGACCATCAGGATGTTGTCGATCGTACCGCCGACCATGATGTCCAGGTCGACGTCGGGCATCTGCGAGAAGGTCGGGTTGATGCAGTACTCGCCGTTGATGCGCGCCACGCGCACCTCCGAAATCGGGCCGCCGAAGGGGATGTCCGACACGGCCAGTGCGGCCGAGGCGGCCAGACCGGCCAGCGCGTCGGGCTGGATGTCCTTGTCGGCCGAGATGAGGTTGACCGTCACGTAGACCTCGGCGTGGTAGTCCGACGGGAAGAGCGGGCGCAGCGCACGGTCGATCAGACGCGCTACGAGCACCTCGCTGTCGTTGGCCTTGCCCTCACGCTTCATGAAACCGCCCGGATAGCGGCCGCATGCGGCGTATTTCTCCTTGTATTCCACCTGCAACGGCATGAAGTCCGTGTCGGGTTTTGCATCTTTGGCGGCCACGACCGTCGCAAGGAGCATCGTATCGCCCTGTTTCACGACAACCGAGCCGTCGGCCTGCTTGGCCAGTTTGCCGGTCTCGATCATGATCTCGCGTCCGTCGGCGAGCGTGATGAACTTCTGAACGGCGTTGTACAGCTTCTTTTCTTCCATAACGTCAAATAATATACTTCGAATCTTGAATTTTCATGCAAAATGGAGCGGCCACCCGCAGTGACTGCCCCATTTTCCGGCACCCGTACTATTTACGGAGATTGAGCGTCTTGATGATGGCGCGATAGCGCTCGATGTCGATCTCCTTGAGGTACTCGAGCAACTGGCGGCGCTTGCCGACCAGACGCAGCAGCGCGCGCTGCGTACCGAAGTCGTGACGGTTGCTCTTCATGTGCTCCGTAAGGTGGCTGATACGGTAAGAGAACAACGCGATCTGGCTCTCAGGCGAACCCGTGTCGGTGTTGGACTTTCCGTACTGACCGAAAAGCTCCTGCTTTTTTTCTGCTGTTAAATAAGCCATTTTGAAAGATTTATTCGTTCCACTCTACGACGCATTCCCCTTACTATGAAATCACGCCAGAGCGTGGCGCAAAGGTACACTAAATTTATTTAGAAACCAATTGTTTGGCCGAAAAAAAGCATACTCCGCCCGCGCTTCGTGCGTCGATTCCCGCGAAATTCGCCATATTCGGCTTGCGCCTTGGATACTCCCGCCCGGCAAAATGCAAACGAGTTTGCTTTTGCCCTCGCTTATCCGTATCTTTGACTTCGTCGAAGACACTCCCGTTCGGCAATGTTCAAATAAATTTGACATTGCTCTCACTTATCCGTATCTTTGTCGCAGATTCAACTTTTCCATACGATGAAATTCTCCGCATACCGCCTCGTCCTGCTCCTCGCAGCGCTGCTCTGCGTGGCCGGCTGCCGCCCGTCGACGCACTACGTCACGGTCGAGGGTTCCGTACTCGGAACGACCTTCCGCATCAAAGCCCGGACGACCCTGCCGGCCGACGAAATCTACACCGAAGTCATGGCGCTCGACGAAGAGATGAAACATTCGATGTCGATCTTCGACGAGACGTCGCTGCTGAGCCGCATCAACCGCGGCGAGAGCGACTCGCTCGACAGCCACCTGATCTACAACATTCTGGCCGCCGACTCCGTGAGCCGTCTGAGCGACGGCATGTACGACATCACCGTCAAACCGCTCGTCGAAGCGTGGGGTTTCGCCGGAAAAGAGGGACAGAAAACACCGAACATCGATTCGATCCTGCCGCTGGTGGGCTACCGCAAAATCCGCATCGAAGGGAACCGGCTCGTCAAGGACGATCCGCGCATCCAGCTCGACTTCAACTCGATCGGCAAGGGCTACATGGTCGACCTGATCGCCCGCATGCTCGAACGAAACGGCTCGGAGAACTACCTGGTGACGATCGCCGGCAGCGGCCGCTGCCGGGGTGTGAACGAGCAGGGCGGAAAATGGCGCATCGGCATCGAAACCCCTTACGACAACAATTTCTCGGACCGGGATCTGCAACGTATCGCGGAGGTGACCGACATCAGCTACACCACTTCGGGCAACTACCGCCGCTTCTACTATACCCCCGACGGCCGCAAGATCGCACACACGATCGACCCCGTCACAGGCCGGAGCGCCGTCTCGCGGCTGCTCTCGGCCACGGTCTTCTGCGACAATGCCGCACGCGCCGACGCGCTGGGGACGATGTTCATGTCGCTCGGCTCGGAACGCGCCGTGGCGAAGGCCCGCGAACTGGAACGCGAAGGGGTGATGGCCTACTTCATCTTCGCTACCGAGAAGGCCGACGGGCGACAGCGCGACGAATCCCCCGACGATTACGAAACATGGGCTTCGCCGGCCCTCGAAAAACTGTTGAAACGTTAACCTATCCATGCAAAAAGCGCTCTTTCTCTACAATCCCGCCGCAGGACGCGGCCGCATCGCCCGCAACGTCGGGGGCATCGTGGACATCTTCTCCGAAAACGGGTGGGAACTCACGCCCGAAAAGATCGACTTCGGACGCAACCCGTTCGACGCGCATCCCGACATCCGGATGGTCGTCGCCGCCGGCGGCGACGGCACGGTCAATTACGTCGTCAACCGGATGCGCGAACGGGGGCTGTCGCTCGAACTGGGCATCATCCCCGCAGGCACGGCCAACGATTTCGCCGGCATCGTCGGCATGGCCAAGAACCCGCTCGAAGCGGCCCGACAGATCGTCACGGGCGAGGTGCAGGCGCTCGATTGCGGCGTGGTCAACGGACTGCATTTCGTCAACATCTTCTCGTTCGGCATCTTCACCACCACTTCGCAGCGCACGCCCGACGAACGCAAGCACCGTCTGGGCAAGCTGGCTTATATCGTGGAGGGCATCAAGGAGCTGCGCCATATGCACGCCATTCCGCTGCATGTGCGCACCGAGAACGGGGAGTTCGATTTCAACGCACTCATGGCACTCGTCTTCAACGGCGAAACGGCCGGCGGGTTCCGGCTGGCCAACACGTCGAGCGTGCGCGACGGAATATTCGACTGCCTGCTGCTCGAAAAGCGCAACTTCCTCGTATCCTGCTTCGCCATGGTACGCTACCTCTGCGGCGGCCATCCCCGCAGCGTCCGGCACCTGCGCGCAGCGACGTTGCAGATCTCCTCGCCCATCGACGAACCCACCGACGTCGACGGCCAGCGGGGCGCCCGCTTCCCGCTCGACGTGCGCTGCCTGCCCGGCCTGCTGCGCGTGGTCTGCCCGCGCGACGGCAGAAGATAATCCGGCCCGGCCTCTCCCGTACCGAACGGATTCGAAGACGATTTCCGGTGAATAAATTCCGAATTCGTTCGTTAATCGCCGTTTTTTGTTACCTTTGCCGTCGATTCAGACAATCGATGAGACGAAAAACGGGCTATAAGATCCTGCTTGCCGCGATGATGGCGCTGGCCATCGCCAACGTTTACGTGGGCAAGGCGCTCGACGTGCACGCCAACGACCCGCTTTCGCGGGCCGAATGCGCCGCTTCGGGCAGCGACGCCACCGTCGAAGAGTACTGCCTGATCTGCCATTTCCACCTGGCGGCCTGCACCGAGGCGGAGTCCTTCCTGCCGACGCTCGTCACCCTCTTCGAAGAGCGTCTCTACCGATGCTATCTCGCCGGAGGCTCTTCGCCCGTCCTCCACGGGTACGGCCTGCGCGCACCTCCCGCCGCGGTCTGACATTCCGACGCCGGATGTACGCATCCGGCCCGTACAACCGATCCCGCGATCGGTATCCGGACATTCCTTATCCATCAAATCCATCGCATGAAATCATATATTCTGCTGCTGGGCCTGCTGCTCGGCGGCTTTACGGCATATGCAGACTCCACTGCCAAAAAGGAGACCGAAGCCATCCTGATCGGCCACGTCGTCGACAGCCGCAGCGGCGAACACCTCCCCTTCATCACCATCACCGTCAAGGGAACGACGATCGGCACCACGACCGACGTCTCGGGCCACTACCTGCTGGGCAACCTGCCGGTAGGACGACCGCTCACCGTCGTGGCGCAGTCGGTCGGCTACAAATCCGCCGAACGGAGCGTCACGCTCGGCGCCCACTCCACCACGGAACTGAATTTCGAACTGGAAGAGCAGGCCGTCGACGTCGGCGAAGTGGTGGTCGAGATCGACCGCAACTCGGTCATCCGCAAGGAGACGCCGTCGCTGGTCAACATTCTCAACAGCAAGCTGTTCGAACGAACAAACGCCGCCACGCTGGCCGACGGTCTGAGTTTCCAGCCGGGCGTGCGCGTCGAGGACGGATGTCAGAACTGCGGCTTCGCGCAGGTACGCATCAACGGTCTGGACGGCCACTATTCGCAAATCCTGCTCGACTCGCGGCCGCTCTTCTCGGCCCTCAACGGCGTCTACGGTCTCGAACAGATTCCCGCCAACATGATCGAGCGCGTGGAGGTGATCCGCGGCGGCGGATCGGCGCTCTTCGGCGCGTCGGCCATCGGCGGCACGATCAACATCATCACCAAGGAGCCGCTGCGCGACTGGGCCGAGATCGGCCATACGCTCATGTCCGTGGGATGCAGCGGCGCCTACGACAACAACACGACGATCAACGCCTCGCTGGTAAGCAACAACCGCAAGGCGGGCATCTACGTCTACGGGCAGAACCGCTACCGTTCGGGCTACGACCACGACGGCGACGGCTACACCGAACTGCCCAACCTGCGCAACCAGATGTTCGGCATGCGCTCCTACCTGCGCACGGGCGACCACTCGAAGCTGACGCTCGAATACCACGGCATCAACGAGTTCCGCCGCGGCGGAAACCGGCTCGACCTGCCGGCGCACGAAGCCAACATCACCGAGCAGACCGATCACAACATCAACGGCGCGTCGGTGGCCTTCGACCTCTTCTCGCGCGACGACCGCACGCGCCACCTGAGCGTCTACTCGGCCGTGCAGCAGACCACACGCAAGAGTTACTACGGCGGCACGGGCGAAGGCGCGACCGACGAAGAGCTCGAAAACGCCCGCAAAGCCTACGGCCGCACCGACGGACTGACGGTCATCAGCGGCGCGCAGTTCCTGCAACGATTCGAACGGCTGCTGTTTCTCCCCTCCGAACTGACGCTCGGCGTGGAGCACAGCTACGACCACATCGACGACGTGACGATCGGCTACGACATGCGCACGAATCAGAAGGTACACATCCTCAGCGGCGTGATCCAGAACGAGTGGAAGGCCCGCAAATGGAGTTTTCTGCTCGGCGGCCGGTTCGATCACCACAACATGGTCGACCACGTGATCTTCTCGCCGCGCATCAACCTGCGCTACAACCCCACCGAACAGATCAACCTACGGCTGAACTACGCCGGCGGCTTCCGCGCACCGCAGACCTTCGACGAAGACCTGCACATCGCCCTCGTGGGCGGCGAACGCGTGGTCACGCAGCTCGACCCCGACCTGCGCGAGGAGCGTTCGAACAGCCTCAGCGCCTCGATCGACCTCTACCGCTCCTTCGGCAGCGTGGAGACCAACCTGCTCGTCGAAGGCTTCTACACCGCACTCGACCATATCTTCGCCACGCGCTACCTGCCCGAACCCAACGAAAAGGGCGAAACGGTGCTCGAACGATACAACGGCGGCGGAGCGACCGTGGCAGGCGTCAACGTCGAGGCGAAGGCGGCCTTCTCCCGCTGGTTCGACTTGCAGGCCGGCATCACATGGCAGCGCAGCCGCTACGAACACGCCCAGCATTGGAGCGACGACGCGCCCGACGAACGCCGCATGTTCCGTTCGCCCGACTGGTACGGCTACCTGACGGCCAACTTCGTCCCCGTGCAGCGGTTCGACATCTCGCTGTCGGGCACCTACACCGGAGAGATGCTCGTCCAGCACGCCGCAGGTTCGGGCACGCCGGTCGACGTGGCAGTCACCACGCCCGACTTCTTCGCGCTGAACGTCAAACTGGCCTACGAATTCCCGATCCTCCGAACGCTCACCCTGCAACTCAACGCCGGCGTGCAGAATCTCTTCGACTCCTACCAGTCGGATTTCGACCAGGGCTGGGAGCGCGATTCCGGTTACGTCTACGGGCCGTCGCTGCCGCGCAGCTGGGTTCGTCGGGGAGAAAATCCGCTTCTGAGAACCGTTGCGGCGACACACGAAAAAAGGGAGACGTGCGTACGACACGTCTCCCTTATCGTTCGCCGCCGGCGAACCCGACTTACTCCCACACCGAGAAACGGCGCACGCAGGCTTTTCGCGCAGCCTGCTGGCAGGCCGCGGCGCTCTCGTCCGTCACTGGAGTATGTCCCTTCGGATCGGGACGGAACGTATTGCCTCCGATATCGGTGCGCAGACAGGGCGCCACGAGCGCCTGGAACCACGTGCAGGCCGCCGTATAACGGCCGCAGCCGAAATCGAGATGGTAGCCGTCGCGCGTGAAATCCGACGGCGGATTGTTGAACTCGCCCGCCCGCAGGTTCTGGATCGCCGTACCGGTGGGAATCACCGTTTCGATCCCGCACTCCTCCGTCACGCGCCGCGCGACGTCGACGACGGCCGCATACATCTGCTGCGGATCGTTGTCGTACTTCGGGAACGCACCGTGGTCGGAGCCCGAGCCGTAGGCCCAAGTCATCTGCCACGCCACGCAGGCGCCGGCATTGGGGCAGTAGAAACGCACCCGTTCGATAAGTCGTTCGAGCCACGGATGATAAGACGTATAGATTCCCGAATAAGCCGAGGATTGCTGCACGACGAGTACATCCCACCGCTCGTCGCCGACCGCTTCGCGCAGGGTGGCCGCCTCGGAGACCGTCGTCCAGCGGTTGCGCTCCGACTTATAATAGGTATATTTCGGTGCGTCGGCGGCATCGAACTCGCAATGCTGCCGCAGCGAACAGCCCGGGTAATAGAGCCGTCCCAGCACGACGTTGCGGATGCCGGCCGCTTCGAGCAGCTCGGGCAGGTACATCATGCCGTCGTCGGTAAAACTGTTGCCCACGCCCAGGATACGGAGCGTATCGGGCCGGACGGGCAACGGAAAGTTGGGTGCTTCGGACTGCGCGCGCAGCGTCAGCACCGCCAGCAGAGCGAATGCGCAAAGCGCGAAACGAAACAGTTTTTTCATGCCGTTGTCTGATTTAGAGGTGAAAAAGCCGTCCTTCCGCAGGGAGGACGGCCCGTAAAATCCGTTGAGAGCGGCCGCTACTCTTCGTCGGCCTCCTTCATGTTGTGGTAGACGTTCACCACGTCGTCGTCCTCTTCGAGCTTCTCGACCAGCTTCTCGATCGATTCGCGCCCCTCGGCGTCCAGCTCCTTGGTGTCGGTAGGCACCCGCAGCGATTCGCCCGATACGATCTCGAAACCATTGTCCTCCAACCATTTCTGGATCGTACCGAACTGTTCGTAGGGTGCTTCGACCGTGACCGTCGTCTCGTCCTCGGGACAGAAATCGTCCACCCCCGTATCGATCATGTTCAGCTCCAGCTCCTCGAAATCGGTGCCGGCCGGTACGCGGAACTTGAACGAGCACTTGTGCTCGAACATGAAAGCCACGCTGCCCGACGTGCCCAGCGCACCGCCGCACTTGTTGAAATACATGCGCATGCTGGCCACCGTGCGGTTGGTGTTGTCCGTGGCGGTCTCCACCAGGAAAGCGATGCCGTGAGGGCCGTATCCCTCGTAGACCACCTCCTTGTAGTCGGACGTATCCTTCGAGATGGCGCGTTTGATCGCCCGCTCGACATTCTCCTTGGGCATGTTCTCGGCCTTGGCGTTCTGGATCAGAATACGCAAGCGGACGTTGGCCGTCGGATCGGGGCCGCCGGACTTGACGGCGATTTCGATCTCCTTGCCGATTTTGGTAAAAGTGCGGGCCATGTTGCCCCACCGTTTCAGTTTGCGCGCCTTGCGGTACTCAAATGCTCGTCCCATGACAGTTATCTTTTCGTTATTATCTTCAACAGTGGTGCAAAATTACGACATTTCACCGAAAAAGGAAAAAAATCGCCGGCAAAAAACGACCGCCTGCCGGCAGCGACTCGCTCTCAGGGTTCACTCCCGACGAAGACCGGTGCGCATGCACGCCCCGACCGCACCCGGATGCAACCCCGGATCGGTCCGGCGTCGCCGGCCGCACGCAGGCGGATGTCGGGAAAACGGCCGTCGGGCGTCACGTCGATCGCCGCCCGTCGGCCTGCACGAGCATCCACTCCTCGACCTCGTCGGGCAGGTAAAGCCGCACGGTGCCCGACACGTAAGGCCAGCGCAGCCGGTCGCTGCCCCCTTCCAATACGAGCTCGGCTCTTCGTGCAGACGACGGTCGACTGACCCTGATCGGCGGGAGGAATCACCTCGCCTACGTTCTCCTCCTTTTCGCAGGGACAAAGCCCGAGCAAAAGCGAGAGCAACAGCACTCCCGAATAATCAGTTCGATACGGGGACAAATACAGCGAAAAAGTTTTCGAGACAATACTTCGCCGAGCGCCGACGAAACGGTCACTCCTCGCCGAAGTCGAAGCGCAACTGCACGCAGTCGGCACAGGCTTCGGGCGTGTTGCCCACCGTGAGGCCGATGAGCCGCACCTTGCGGCCGTGGAAATCGACGCCCGCGAGCAGCTCCTCCGATACGCGGCAGAGCGCTTCGTCGGAGTCGATGGCCGTGAAGAGCGTCTTCGAACGGGTGATCTGGCGGAAGTCGTCGTATTTGAGTTTCAGCACGACGGTCTTGCCCCGGAACTCGTGACGCTGAATGCGGTTCCACACCTCCTCGCGCACGGCCGCCAGCTCCATACTCAGCCGTGTGCGGTCGTCGGTATCCTCGGCGAAGGTCGTCTCGGCGCCGACCGACTTGCGCACGCGGTGGGGTTCGACCTCCCGCTCGTCGACGCCGCGCGCATAGCCGTAGTAGGCGTGCCCGGCCTTGCCGAAGCGCTGCACGAGCGCCGCCTCGTCCCACTGCCGCAGATCGGCGCCCGTATGGATGCCCATGCGGTGCATCCGCTCGGCCGTCACGGCACCGATACCGAAGAAGCGCTCGACGGGCAGCGCGGCGACGAACGCCTCGACCTCGGAGGGCGCGATCGTGAAGAGCCCGTCGGGCTTGCGGTAGTCCGAGGCGATCTTGGCCAGCATCTTGTTGACCGACACGCCGGCCGAAGCCGTCAGCTCCGTCTGCCGGCGGATGCGGGCCTTGATCTCGCGGGCGACGAGCGTCGCCGAACGTTCGTGCGTCACGTCCAGAAAGGCTTCGTCGAGCGACAGCGGCTCCACCAGTTCGGTATATTCGCGGAAGATGTCGCGGATCTGCTGCGAGACGGCCTTGTAGACGTCGAAACGCGCCGGAACGAAGATCAGCTCGGGGCACAGCCGCCGCGCCGTCACGGAGGGAAGGGCCGAGCGCACGCCGTAGGGACGCGCCTCGTAGCTGGCCGTCGAGACCACGCCGCGCGGCCCGTCATGCCCCACGGCGATCGGACGGCCCCGCAGGGAGGGGTCATCGCGCTGCTCGACCGAGGCGTAGAAGGCGTCCATGTCGATGTGTATGATCTTCCGTTGCAGCATAGTCTCCGAAGACAAAGATACGAATACGTGAGGGCAGAAGCAAGCGCCAGCCTGATTATGCCGAACAGAAGTATCTAAGGCGTCAGCCAAAGATACGAATAAGCCGAGTGCAAAAGCAAACATTTCCCCCATTTGGATCGAACCAAAAGCACAAGAAAAAGAATTTTAAACAAAGAAAAATTTCCCGATCGATTCTTCGGGAAGTATCCCCTCACCTTCGATTCGGTTTTTCCTGCGAGGAGCAGATTTACCACCTTTTGGCACAAAAAGGTGGCGCCAAAAGTATCCGCAGGGCGAAAAAGTCGGGGAACGGCCGACGGCTTGCGCCCGCGTTTTCGACGGCGCAGCCGCCGCCCGTTCTTCTTCCCGCTTTTCCGCAATGCGGAGTCTGTTGTGCGCTTCGCGCAACAATGATTTATTGCGATTTGAATTCCTCTCTTCTCATTTAGCAGGCTTTCGGCCTGCGGGATCGCACTGCGAAAAGAGCGGAAAGAGTGACGACACTTGTGCGAGCGCCCGGAGCGGGTGTGCAAAACAGCGCAGTCTTTTGTGCCCGCTCAGCGAGCGCAGGTGGCGGCACCCGCTACTTTTCGCAGTGCTTGATCTTTTGGTGCTTTTGGATCAAGCCAAAAGCACAGAA
>ERZ827492.1160-NODE-1160-length-22147-cov-11.077494_pt1 | contig 22147 bp, 18 predicted proteins | sample MGYA00519704_ERZ827492 | MGnify/ENA primary metagenome ERZ827492 (study PRJEB31778, sample SAMEA3449325) | human gut metagenome | biome: human gut; feature: human-associated habitat; material: faeces | place: United Kingdom | collected 2010/2012 ...
TTCGGGACATTTCCCCCTGATAGGGGGAATCGGCCCCTGGAAGGGGAGCCAAGGGCTCACATATAGTGGTATTTTCTCCGTTTTGCCAGCAGGAAGATGATGGAGATGAGGGTGGCGAAGATCTCGGCGGCGGTGATGGCGTACCAGATGCCGTCGACGCCGAGGAGCAGGGGCAGGAGGATGACGGAGGACGTCTGGAACACCAGCGTGCGCAAAAACGAAATCGCCGCGGAGATCAGCCCGTTGCCGAGCGCAGTAAAGAACGACGAGGCGAAAATGTTGAATCCCGCAAACAAAAATGCAAAGGAAAACAGCCGGAACGCATGGCACGTCAGCGTGAACAGTCCCTCGTCGTACCCGACGAAGATCTTCGCCAGCGGCGCGGCCAGTACCCGCGCGAGTACCGTCAGCACGACGCCGGAGGCGCTCATCAGGATGACGCTCATGCGCAGCATGTTTTTGAGTTCCGGGTGGTTCTGCGCGCCGTAGTGGAAGCCGACGATCGGCGCGCAGCCGATGGAATAGCCGATATAGATGGCAACGAAGACAAACTGGACGTACATCAAAACGCCGTAGGCCGATACGCCGTCCTCGCCGAGGTATTTGAGCAGCTGGAAGTTATAGACCATGCTGACGATGGAGGACGAGATGTTGCTCATGAGCTCAGACGAGCCGTTGCCGCAGGCGTTCAGGATCGGCTGCAGCTCCAGCTTCGTCCGGACGAGGCGGAGCTTGCTCGTGTTCGGGCGCAGGAAATAGAGCAGCGGGAACAGCCCGCCGACGCACTGGCTCAGGCCCGTGGCGATGGCCGCGCCCGCGATGCCCCAGTGGAAGACCGCGACGAACAGCGCGTCGAGCACCATATTCGTCACGCCCGCCGCGACCGTCGCGGCCAGACCGAGCTTCGGCTTCTCCGCCGCGATCAGAAAGCTCTGGAACACGTTCTGCAGCATGAACGCGGCCGTGAAGGCGTTGACGATGCGGCCGTAGAGCACGCAGTCGGTCAGCATCTCCGGCGTTGCACCGAGAAACAGTGCGACCGGCTCCATAAACACAACACCGAGGACCGTCAGGATCAGGCCGACCAGCACGGTAAAGAGGATCATCATGGAAAAATAGCGCCTGGCCTTCTCCTGATCCCCCTCGCCGAGGATCTTGGACACGAGCGCTGTGCCGCCCGTGCCGATCATGAAGCCGATGCCGCCGAGCACCATAATGAACGGCATGACCAGATTGATGGCCGCGAACGCGGTCTTACCAGCATAATTGGAGACAAACAGCCCGTCCACCACGCCGTAGATCGAGGTAAAGATCATCATGACGATGGACGGGAAGACAAATTGCAGCAGCTTCCGGTAGGTAAAATGGTCGGAAAGCTGGATGGGTCGTTTCATAGGTTATTTTCGCGCCGCCGGGGAGCGGCTCTCCTTTTCAGATACAGTTTAATTTCTGCGCAAACAGTGCGCGGTAGCGGCCGGTCAGGCGGATCAGCGCGTCGCGCTCCGCGGCCGTCATGGCCCCGAGCGCCGCAGCCTCCGCCTCCGGGACGCGGTCGACGTGCGCCTTGACGAACCGCTCGCCCTTTTCAGTCAGGCAGACGCGCTTGCTGCGCTGGTCCGCGCCGGCGGACAGGGTCAGATAGCCCTCCGCCTCGAGCTTTTTGAGCGCGGAGTTGACCGTCTGCTTCGGCTCGATGAGAAATTCGCAGATCTCCGCCTGCGTGAAGGGCTTCTCCTCCACCCGCAGCGTGTAGAGGATCCAGAACGCGCATTCGGAGATGCCGCAGCTTTTCACGGCGCTGCGGTACACGTCGTCGAGCTTCTTCGTCTCCCGGTTGAAAGCGATGAGCATCTGGTAGGCATTGCGGTCCATGCGGACTCCTCCATTTCCGTCCGAAATCGGACTTTCGCAGTATAGTCCGCTTTCGGACGTTTGTCAAGCCCTTTTTCGCCGGTTTTCCGACGCTGCCTATTCCCTTCTGTGAAAAACGTGCTAAAATAAAAGGCGTTCCGGCGGCAAGCACCGGAGCGCATGATAAAAAAGGAGCGGGGAACCATGTGGGTCCTCTATGCATTCGGTTCGGCGCTGTTCGCCGGACTGACCGCGGTGCTCGCCAAGTGCGGCATCCGGAAAACGGATTCGACGGTCGCCACCGCCATCCGGACGATCGTGGTGCTGGTGTTTTCGTGGCTGATGGTCTTTCTCGTCGGCTCGCAGAGCCAGATCACGCAGCTCGGCGGCAAGACGCTGCTGTTTCTGATCCTCTCGGGCCTGGCTACAGGCGCGAGCTGGCTTTGCTACTTCCGCGCGCTGCAGATCGGCGATATCAACAAGGTCGTACCGGTCGACAAGTCCAGCACGGTGCTGACGATCCTGCTGGCGGTCGTCTTTCTGCATGAGAGCCTGAGCCTTGCCAAGGGCGCTGGCATCGTATGCATCGCTGCGGGCACGTATCTGATGATCGAGAAAAAGCAGTCGTCCGGCGCGGCGAAGACGGGCGCGAGCTGGCTTTTGTACGCGGCCGGTTCAGCGGTGTTCGCGAGCCTGACCTCCATCCTCGGCAAAGTCGGCATTTCCGGCGTGGAATCGAACCTCGGCACGGCCATCCGCACGGGCGTGGTGCTGGTGATGTCGTGGATGATGGTGTTCGTGACGGGCAAGGGCGCGAAGCTCCGGGAGGTGCCGAAGGGCGAGCTTGGCTTCATCTGCCTGTCGGGCCTGGCCACGGGCGGCAGCTGGCTCTGCTACTACAAGGCCCTGCAGGACGGCCCGGCCAGCGTCGTCGCCCCCATCGACAAGCTGAGCATTCTCGTGACCATCCTGTTCTCCTACCTCGTGTTCCACGAAAAGCTGACGAAAAAAGCCGCCCTCGGCCTCACCCTCGTCGTTGCCGGCACCCTGCTGATGCTGCTGTGATCACCGATAAATCGTAAATTGCGTCCCGGCCCGGCCGGGAGAGGAGGCAGTATGGAAGACCTTCTGCAGCTGCAGCTGCTCGCGCGGCAGCAGCGCACGCCCTACGCCGTCGCCACCATCGTGGAGGCGACCGGCTCCACGCCCCGGACCGAGGGCAAAATGCTCGTCTACGCGGACGGCCGCAGCGCCGGGACCATCGGCGGCGGACTTGCCGAGCTGCGGGCGAAAAAAGACGCCGCCGATGCCATCCGCTGCGGCAAAAACCGCCTCGTGCGCTACGAAGTCGTGCCGCAGGCGGCGGCGAGCGGCATGGCCTGCGGCGGGGCGCTGCAGGTGTTCATCGAGGTGTACGGCACGCGTCCGCTGCTCGTCGTCTGCGGCGGCGGGCACGTGGGCACGTGCGTGCTGCGCGCGGCGAAGCTCACGGGCTTCGAGCTCTGGCTCTTTGACGACCGGTCGCAGGAGGCCGTCGCAGAGGCCGCGGCGCTGGCCGACCGGTTCTTCCCGGTCGCGGGCGATTTTTACGAGGGGATCGCCGCGCAGGCGGTCTCGCCCGGGGCGTTTTTCGTGATCTGCGGCCACAGCCACACGCAGGACGGCGAAGCGCTGCACGCCGCGCTCGAAAAAGACGCGGCCTACGTCGGCATGCTCGGCAGCCGGAGAAAGATCGCCGCGCTGTTTGAGCGGCTGCGCAGCCTCGGCGTCCCGCAGGCGCAGCTGAACACGGTCTGCACGCCCATCGGCTTCGATCTCGGCGGCGAGACGCCGGAGGAGCTGGCCATCGCCATTCTGGCGCAGATCCTGCTGGTCAAAAACCGCGGCCGGCAGGCGCTGACCGACGCAAAGGAGGACAAGGCATGATCTGGCTCACCGGCGACACACACGGACATTTTGACCGCGTGGAGGCGTTCTGCCGCGAACAGCAGACCACGACGGACGATATTCTGATCATTCTCGGCGACTCCGGCTTCAACTTCGGCGGCGGCGAGCGCGACCGGTTTTTGAAGACGCGCGCCTCGCAGTTCCCCATCACGATCTTCTCCCTGCACGGCAACCGCGAGAACCGGCCGCAGAACATCCCAGGCTACGTGGAGGGCAGCTTCCACGGCGGGAATATCCTGTACGAGCCGCAGTATCCGAACCTGCTGTTCGCGGTGGACGGCGAGGTCTACCGGTTCGCGGGGACCGACTGCCTCGTCGTAGGCGGCGCGTACTCCACCGGCAAGGAATACCGGCTGGTCAAGGGCCTCGGCTGGTGGCCGGACGAGCAGCCCTCGGACGAGACAAAGCGGCAGGTCGAAGCCCTGCTCGCGCGCCGCGGCTGGCAGATGCCCGTCGTGCTGACGCACACCTGCCCGCTGCGCTATAAGCCCCTCGAAGCCCTCAAGCCCGACCTCGACCAATCCACCGTCGACTGCACGACCGAGCTCTGGATGGACGCGATCGAATCCCGCCTCCGCTATGACCACTGGTTCTGCGGCCACTTCCACACCGATAAACAGATCGATAACCTCCAGATCCTCTTTCAGACCTTCGTGCCGTTCCCGTCGGAAGGCTGAGCACCCGTTCTTCCGTCGAAACCGGCACCCGCGGGCGAAGCAGAGCCCCGCCCCTACAAGGTGCAAAGCAAATAATGAAATCCAATGCAAAAAGGTGCAGCCCGGCAAATCCGGTCTGCACCTTCTATTTATAGCAGTTGTTCAACGGCAACTAGTATCAAACTTGATACCCCCGTATCAGGCGGCGCGTAGTAAGACTCCCGTAAGGTGACTATCGTGTGAAACGACATCTAAAAACTAGGGGCTTACCTGAATTCAGAGGCAGGAAGCACCCAAACCGTAACCCAGCGCCCCTTTTCTCCCCCATCTTTTCCGGCAAGACGGAAAAGATGGGGCCGCCGGAGGCGCGTCAGAACCGGCCTCGACGGAACGAGCCCCCGCTATTCGCGGAGTCTCTTTTCCTCTGAGCCCGTTTCTTCCTTTTCAAACCGCAAGCTAAACTTGCGGTTTGATTTTTTATGTAAATTTGTGACAACCTCTCAGTCAGCCTGCGGCTGACAGCTCCCCTGGAAGGGGAGCCTTTGCTTTATGCTGATTTTGATATATCGTATTTCATAAATATCCGCATTTAGATACCCGGATTGGTGTTTTTTCATAGGATGTGGTATCCTAGGGGCATAAAAATTCTGGTTTCAGGAGGTACGAACTGCTGCAGGGAAAAACAGCGATCGTGACGGGCGTGACGCGCACGGACATGGTCGCAGCGCTGCCGGAGGAGCTGGTCGCGCGGATCTCCGCGCCGATCCCGCTGCGGCGCATCGGCGAGCCGGAGGAGGTCGCCAACGTCTTTTTGTTCCTGGCAAGCGACTTGGCCAGCTACGTGACCGGCGCCGTCGTCAGCGTCGACGGCGCGGCGCAGACCTGAGCATATCAAACGTGTCCCGGTCAGAGAACTCCGGCCGGGATTTTTTTGCGGATCCGGTTTTACTTCTGCCGCCGGATGCGATATACTGGGAAGCAGAAAGGAAGGATCGCATGAAGAAAAAAAGCGTTCTGCCCCAGCTGTTTTTTTCCACGCTGTATCTCAGCGCGTTTACCTTCGGCGGGGGCTATGTGATCGTCTCGCTGATGAAAAAGCGGTTCGTGGACGAGCGGCACTGGATCAGCGAGGATGAGATACTCGATCTTGTCGCCATCGCGCAGTCCTCCCCCGGCCCCATCGCGGTCAACGGCGCGATCGTCGTGGGCTACAAGCTCGCAGGGCTGGCTGGGGCACTCACCGCGGCCGTCGCCACCGTCATCCCACCGTTCGTCATCATCGCGCTCGTCTCCTATTTCTATCAGCTGTTCCGGGACAACGCCGTGGTCAGCCGGGTGCTGTCCGGGATGCAGGCAGGCGTCGGCGCGGTCATCGCGTCGGTCGTGTGGGACATGGGCGCGGATATCGCGCGGCAGAAAAGCCTCTCGTCGATGCTCATCATGGCCGCCGCCTTTGTACTCTCGTGCGTGTGCAAGGTCAATGTGGTCTATATCGTGCTCGGCTGCATCGCGCTGGGGACGGCGCGGACGCTGCTTGGAAGGAGGAAGGCCGGATGATCCTGCTGCAGCTGTTCTGGAGCTTTCTGCAGATCGGCCTGTTCAGCTTCGGCGGTGGCTACGCGGCCATGCCGCTCATCCAGGCGCAGATCGTCACGCAGCACGGCTGGCTCGGTATGGCGGAATTCACCGACCTTGTCACCATCTCGCAGATGACGCCGGGGCCGATCGCCATCAACGCGGCGACATTCGTCGGGCTGCGCGTGGCGGGGCTTTCGGGTGCGCTGGCTGCGACGGTGGGGTGCATGCTGCCGTCGTGCGTGCTGGTGACGCTGCTGGCACGGCTGTATCTGCGCTACCGCAAACTTTCTTTGCTGCAGGGCGTGCTCACCTCGCTGCGCCCGGCCGTCGTGGCGATGATCGCCTCGGCAGGCGTCAGCATTCTCGTCACCGCGTTCTGGAACGAGGCCGTGACGTTCGCGGGCACGAACTGGCGGCTGGTCGTGATCTTCGCAAGCAGTCTTCTGCTGCTGCGCAGAACGAAGCTCAGCCCCATCCTCGTCATGACGCTGGCCGGCGCAGCAAACCTGCTGCTGGAGCTGCTCCCATTCCCGTCTTAGGCAAGATTCGCCCGGCAGGCGCGAAAGCACCTGCCGGGCGTTTTGTATCAAGATTCTCTCCACTGGGATGGCCGTGAGACTGCAGCTTGCACAAAAAGTTGACTGAATTTTTGTGAGGCAAACTAATTTTTTGTCTTGCTTTGCGGATTCTTAACGACTATACTGATCCTGAGGCCAGAATAACGGTTGGCGCGGGTCACTTTTCCCTTTTCGGGCCCGGCGTCTGCCACCGGAGTCCCGGTTCCGGCCATCAAATAAAAGGAGATTTTACAAATGAAAGACCAGAGATCCCGCGCACCGGCCTCCGTCGACAACATCTACAGGCTCGACGGACGCGTGCCGGTCGGCAAAGCCATCCCCTTCGGCCTGCAGCACGTGCTGGCCATGTTCGTGGCAAATGTCACGCCCGTCATGCTGATCGCGAGCGTCGCCGTGTACAACGGCCAGGCGTTCACCGCCATCGACACGGCCCTGCTCATCCAGGCCGCGATGCTCATCGCCGGTATCGGCACGCTGATCCAGCTCTATCCGGTCTGGCGGATCGGCTCCCGGCTGCCCGTCGTGATGGGTCTGAGCTTCACGTTCCTGTCGGCGATGATGACGCTGGCCGCGAAGGACTACGGACTGATGATCGGCGCGGTCATCGTCGGCGGCTGCATAGAGGGAGTTCTCGGTCTGACTGCGAAATACTGGCGGCGGTTCGTCAGCCCCATCGTCTCGGCCTGCGTCGTGACGACGATCGGCTTCAGCCTGCTGTCCACGGGCATTTCCTCGTTCGCCAGCTCCGCCGTCTACCCCACCGGCGCGTGGCAGAATCTGCTGGTCGCGGTCATCACGCTGGCGGCCTGCCTGGTCTATAACTCGCTCGCCAAGGGCTTCTGGAAACAGCTGTACGTGCTGTTCGGTCTGATCGTGGGCTATATCGTATCCCTGTTCTTCGGCATGGTCGACTTCGCGTCCATGAAGGAGACGGTCTCCGAGCTCTGGATCATCGCGCTGCCGAAGCTCTTTGCCTTCACGCCGAAGTTCGATCTCGGCGCGATCATCTCCGTGACGCTCGTGTTCCTCGTCTCCGCGGCGGAGACCATCGGCGATACCTCCGCGGTCTGCACCGGCGGTCTCGGCCGGGACATCACGGAAAAAGAGGTCTCCGGCTCTCTTGCCTGCGACGGATTTATCTCTGCCGTGTCCGGCGGCGTGTTCGGCTGCCCGCCCATCACGTCCTTCAGCCAGAATGTCGGCCTTGTCGCCATGACGAAGGTCGTCAACCGGTTCACGATCATGTTTGGCGCCCTGACGCTGATCCTCGCGGGCCTGTTCCCGCCGGTGGGCGCGTTCTTCTCCACGCTGCCCGACTGCGTGCTGGGCGGCTGCACGGTCATCATGTTCGGCGCGATCATCGTCTCGGGTGTCACGATGCTCGGCGAGTGCGGCTTTGACCAGCGCAACACCATCATCGCCGCGACCTCCTTCGCCATCGGCATCGGCGTGACGCAGGTCCCGGAATTCTTCTCCGGCATGCCGCAGATCATCAGCGACATCTTCGCGGGCAACCCCGTCGCGGGCGTGTTCGTCGTCGCGATGATCCTGTCTCTGACGCTGCCGAAGAAGGTCAAGATCGAAGAGGTCGGCGCGCTGACCGAGGAAACGCTCGAGCGCAAGCCGGACGAAACCAACTGAGGTTTTTCATCTGCATGCAAAGCAGCCTGCCGCGACCTGCGGCAGGCTGCTTTTTCGGTATCGGCGAACGCCGCCTGGTTTTACTTTCTTCCGGTGACGTGGTACTCTAGTCAAGCATTACATCAAGGAGAACCTTTGAACATCATGGACAAGAAAGCGAATCATTTTTCCGGGCAGCTCGGCTTCGTGCTTGCGGCTGCCGGAAGCGCAGTCGGCGTCGGGAATCTCTGGCGCTTCCCCTATCTCGCGGCAAAGGACGGCGGCGGGCTGTTCCTGCTGATCTACCTCGTGCTGGTGCTGACGTTCGGCTTTACGCTGCTGTCCTCCGACATCGCCATCGGCCGCCGGACGCACAAAAGCGCCATCGGCGCATACGCCGAGCTGCACCCGAAGTGGCGATTCCTCGGCATCCTGACCTTCCTCGTGCCGGTGCTGATCATGACCTACTACGCGGTCATCGGCGGCTGGATCACGAAGTATGCCGCGGTCTACCTGACCGGGCAGGCACAGGCCGCCGCGCAGGACAGCTATTTTACCGACTTTATCACCTCGCTGGTCTCCCCTGTCATCTTTGCCCTCCTTTTCATGGCCGTCACGGCGCTGATCGTCTACAACGGCGTGGAGGACGGCATTGAGAAGGTCTCGCGGTTCATGATGCCGTTCATCGCCCTGCTCTCGACCATCCTCATCGGCTGGATCAAGACGCCCGACTATGTGATCGGCGAGATGGAACGCAACGGCGAGCATTTCCGCCGCAAGAGCGTCTACCGCGTCATGATCCGCTACATCGCGCCCGTCATGATGCTGATCCTGTTCCTGCAGTCCACCGGCATTCTCTCCTGATATGGCGAAGCCCCTCTGCATGTGTATGCAGAGGGGCTTTTCTGTCTCTGGTCGTTCACTCCGTGCCCAGCTCGACCAGCACGGCTTCTTCCGGGGCAAAGTAATCGTCTGAGTTGCTGCTCAGACCGGCGGCCATCGCGGCCCGCTCAAAGGAGATCTCCGGCACGTTGCTCAGGTAGACGAACACGGAATCACAGGCAGCTCTGCTCAGCCTGCCCCGGATCTCCAGCCGGTAGGCGTAGCTCCTGCCGTCGCAGGTCCAGGTCCCGTCCGTCATCTCGGCGTAGGTCTTCATTCCCTCGATTGTCCGCTTCACCTTCGGTTCTCCGGCACATCCGGCCAGCAGGAGCAGCAGGCAAAAAACTGCCGCAAAACATCTGATCCTTTTCATGCTCCGACCCTCCTGTCGATCATACGCGAGTATAGAGTTGTGTTCCTGTTCCGATCATAGCAGAATCCATGGAAAATTTCAACTGTAAAAACCCGCCCGAACCACAGTTCGGGCGGGTTTTGCAGCATATTTACCTGGCGGCGGACTTTTTGGTCAGGTGGAGCGTCCGGTCGCAGAGGGCACAGAAGACCAGGCCGCAGGCCAGCGCCTCCTGCTCCGTGCCGCCGAGCTCCGGCGTGAAGGAGAACAGGTCACGGCAGGCCTCTGCCAGTGTCGGCGCTTTGCCGTCCGGCTTGCCGAGCAGCGACTGCACGTCGTAGACCGTCCTTCCCTCGCCCGCGCAGCCGATCCCGGCTGCGGGCAAAAACGCCAGCTCCTCCGACTGAAAGAGGACGAGCGGCGCGCGCGCGCCGAGAAACGCTTCGATGGAGGCGGCGACTTCGGCCGCCGCGGGAGCAGACGCGACCATGGAATCTGTCACACCGGCCTCCCGCGCATAGCGGGTCAGGCCCTTTTCCGGGCGGATGGACACCGTGAGGATGGTCTCCGGGGCGAAGCGGCGGAATTTCAGCGCGGACAGCTGCACCAGCTCATCCCGGCCCGGGTGCTTGCCGGTGGTCTTGAGCGCGAGGACGCAGAAGGTATCCAGCGTCTGCAGCGGCGTATCCGCGCGCAGGGCGGACGGCTGCGGGAGCGGCCCCTGCACGGCTTCTCCGGCAGCGCCCTCCTGCACGGCAGGCTGCACGCGGCGCAGCTGCCTGCAGATGGACTCGAACCACTGCTCGGCGCGCAGAGCGCTCTGCAGGGCGCTTTCCTGTCGGGAGGCGCGTTTTTTGACGGCGGCGGTCAGATCGTCCAGCAGCTCGCCGGAGGTGCGGCGGCCGTGGATGCGCCCGCGTTTGCCGAAGCCAGGCAGGAGAAATTCGTCGGTATAGTCGGCGTAGCGCGCCTTCGCGCGCACAAAAGACGCAAAAACGGGATCCTTCACCGCCGCCTCCCACCGCTCACAGAACGCGCGGCACAGGCGGATGTCCCGCTCGAGCATCCACGCCGGGCCGCGGCAGGTCAGCTCGTCGATGCGGGTATAGGCCTCGGCCAGCGTCCCGAACAGTGTCTGCGCGTCGGCCGCGGGAGGCGGCTCGGGCTTTTTTTGCGCGGGCGGGTCGGTCAGGATGTCCGGCAGGGCCTCGGGCCGGAGCTCCGGCGCGGGGTCCTCGGGCTCCGGCGCGGGGGCGGGCGGCTGTTCTGCCTGCGGCTGCTGCGTCTTCTTCGGCAGGGCGAAGATCACGACCGCGGCCAGCCCCGCCGCGGCGAGCACGCCGCCCGCGATCAGGCTGTAGCTTGTGACGGCAAAGCCGAGCAGGATCAGAAGAAAGCCGATGATGATGCCTTTGATGGAACGCACGGCGGATCCTCCTTCAGGTGCGCGGCTGCGGGAACTTCTCGAGGCAGTAGAGCTGCTCCTCGTCGAGCATGTCGCCGCCGGGCGCGAAGGTATAGCCGAGGCCCTGATAAAAATGCAGGGCGTTGATGGACGCGGGGATGATGACGCGCCGGGCCGTCAGGAACCAAGGGTCCCGCTCGATCGCTTCGATCAGCGCACGGCCGACGCCGCGATTCTGCTTTTCCGGCAGCACGAAGACGGAATACAGGCAGCTCTCCGCCGGATCGTCCCGGTACGGGCGGCCGATGGCGGCGCAGCCGATGACGGTCCCGTCGTCCTCACAGGCGACATAGAAGTGCATCTGCTCGCCGCGGCGCAGGAAATACGCCCGCGTCTGATTTTCGACCATCTCCTCCACAAAGGCCTGATCGTAGACCTTGCCGGAGGTGATGCGGGTGGCAAGCTCGGACACGCGGACAACAGCGTCGGCGTCCGCGGGGGCAAAACGGCGGATGTTCATGGTGCATTCCTCCCATGCGTCTGTTCGTAGTGTTCCAGTTCCTTCAAAAACGCGTCGCCGAAGCGCTCGGCCTTGGCCTGGCCGATGCCGGAGACCTCCAGCAGCTCCTCGATGGTGCGCGGGCGTCTGGCCGCCATGTCGAGCAGCGTCGCGTTGGTGCAGATGATGTAGGCCGGGATGTGCTGCTCCTGAGAAAGGCGCAGCCGCAGCGCCTTGAGCGCGGCGAGCAGGTCGTCCTCCGCCTTTTTGGGCCGTTCGGCCTTGGCTTTGGCCCTGCCCCGGGCCGGCTGGTCCTGCAGGGGCTGGCGCTTGACGGAGACCTCGACCCGCTGGCCGTGGAAAAGGACCTCGGCCGCCTGCGGCGTGGTGTCGACGCCGCCGTGGACCGGGTCGGTCTGCAGATAGCCGCCCGCCTCCAGCAGCTCGAGAAGCTCGCGGATGCGCCCGGCGGGCAGATCGCGCATGAGCCCGTAGGTCGGCAGATCCTCCAGCCCGAGCTCGCGCACACGGGCCGCGCGGCTGCCGCGCAGCACCTGGCCCAGAAGCGCCGTGCCCACGCAGTAGCCCAGCCGGGTGCGCACGCGCACGACGCACGAGAGGATCATCTGCGCCTCGCGCGTCAGATCCTGCAGGTCGTATTCCGCCTGACAGTTACCGCAGTTTTCGCAGCGCGGCGCGTGCGGTTGGCCGAAATAATCGAGCAGATACCCGCGCAGGCAGCCGGTGGTCTTGCAGTAGCCGGTCATCTGCTCGAGGCGGATGAGGTCCTGCGCCTGCACGGCCTGCCGCTCCTCGTCGGTCAGCTCGTCGTTTTCCGTTTGGTTGAGGATCAGGTATTTGGCCGTCGTGATGTCGCCGGGAGAAAAGAGCAGGATGCAGTCGGCGGGAGCGCCGTCGCGTCCGGCGCGGCCGGCCTCCTGATAATATGCCTCCACGCTCTTGGGCATGTTGCAGTGGATGACGTAGGAAACGTTCGACTTGTCGATGCCCATGCCGAAGGCGTTCGTGGCGACCATGACGGTGCAGCGGTCGCAGATGAAATCCTCCTGATTCTGCCGCCGCTCGTCCGGGCTGAGTCCGGCGTGGTAACGCGAGGCGGCGAAACCGCTGCTCTGCAGCAGCTCGCAGATCTGCTCGACGCCCTTGCGCGTGGCACAGTAGACGATGCCGCTCTTGTCCCGGCGTTCTTCGAGCAGCTCGAGCAGCGCCCGGCGCTTGTCCTGCGGCCGCAGGACCTCAAAGCGCAGGTTCGGCCGGTCAAAGCCGGTGACGACCGTCACCGGGTCCTGCAGCTGCAGGATGCGGACGATGTCGCTGCGCACCTGCGCCGTCGCCGTGGCGGTGAAGGCGGCCAGGGCGGGCCGCCGCGGCAGCTTTTGCAGAAAGTCCAGAATTTTCAGATAGCTCGGGCGGAAATCCTGCCCCCACTGGGAGATGCAGTGCGCCTCGTCGACCGCGAGCAGCGAGATCTCCAGCTCCTGCGCGAGCGCGCAGAAGCCGTCGGTCAGCAGCCGCTCCGGCGCGATGTAGAGGATCTTGTAAGCGCCGAAGCGCGTGTCGCGGTAGGCCTCGCGCAGCTCCTCGACGGACATGGCGCTGTGGATGCAGCCGGCAGGGATGCCGGCGTTCTGCAGGGCCATGACCTGATCCTTCATGAGCGAGATGAGCGGCGAGATGACGAGCGTCAGCCCCGGCAGCAGCAGGGCGGGCAGCTCATAGCAAAGGCTCTTGCCGCCGCCCGTCGGCATGACGCCGAGCACATCGCGCCCGGCCAGGACCGCGTCGATAAGCGTCTGCTGCCCCTCCCGGAAGGAAGAAAACCCAAAATACTGCCGCAGCACCTCCACCTTCTCCATCCCCGCACCCCGTTTCGTCGTTTTTCTCCATTATATCATATCCGCACCGGTTTACAAGGGAAAGAAAAAGCCCCCGTCTCCCCTCGCGGCAAGGGGCGCTGTCAGCCGAAGGCTGACTGAGGGGATCGAGGGTAAAAATTTAGACTGTAGTAGAGGAAAATGGAAGTCTATCAAAAGGCTGATAGATTGTACAGGTTTGTGACTGCCCTTCAGCATTTTCTTTTGCTTCTCCAAAAGAAAACGCTGGCGCGTCAGAAATGACCACGGCGGAACGAGCCGCCGCAAGCGACGTCTCTTTTCCTCTGTGCTCATTTCTTCCTTTCCAAACCGCGAACTGCATTCACGGTTTGGCGGGGATTTCGATTTCCCTCCGGACCTCCTTGAACCGACCAAGAAAACCGCTTCGGTTTTCTTGGATCTTTCCCGCGATAGCTGAAAACCCAATGCGAATCCGTACTGCCCTAAGATTTTATCCGCAGGGTATTTTGCCGCAGCTATTCAAAGGCAATTACCTGCAAATCTGATACCCCCGTATCAGGCGGCGCGTAGTCAGACGCCCGTAAGGTGACTCCCGAGTGGAACGCCAGACTAAAACATTGGGACTTGCCTAAACTCAGATGCAGAAAGCACCAAACGTAACCCAGCGCCCCTTTTCTCCCCCATCTTTTCCGGCAAGACGGAAAAGATGGGGCCGCCGGAGGCATAAGGCAGTTTCAAATCTGCGACAACAATCCCTCAGTCACCTGCGGTGACAGCTCCCTTTACACAAGGGAGCCTTTGGGGTGCGCCACCGGAAGTACAGCGAAAGTGGGTGACGACCTCTCAGTCTCGGCTGCGCCGAGCCAGCTCCCCTGAGAGGGGAGCTGAAAAACCGCGCGGGCTTTTCGGCCCGCGCGGTATTGGGGTTGGCTTATTTCTGTTCCTGAATGTAGAGGCTGACGCGGCTCTGGATGAGCTTGGAGGCCTCTTCGACGGTCTTGCTGCCGGCAAGATAGCCTGCGGCTTCGTCGGAAATGATGTTCAGGACGTTCTGGTCATCGTCGACGAAGCTGGTCGTGGAATCGATCACGGCCATGACGGCGTCGTACTGCTCCTGCGTGACGGCGTAGAGCTCGATCATCGGCTCGTCGCCGTAGCTCATGCCGCCGGTGGAGATGGGGATGGGGTTGCCGTTCTCGTCGAGGATCTGGTTGCCGTCGGCGTCGGTCTCATACTCCTGCGTCATGGCTTCCTTGGCATTGGCCTCAAAGGCGGACTTGAGGATCGGGAAATTCCAGAGGCTCTTCTGGAAATCCTCCTCGAGCGTCGAGCGGATGAAGGCCCAGGCGCCCGCCTTGTCCCTGCAGGTGGTGGTGATGCAGAGGGTCGCGTCGGAGTTGAAGGCGTTGCCGGTCGAGCCGTCTTCGCGCGGGAAGCCGACGAAGCGGGCATCGTTATTGAGGGCGGCAAAGGTATAATACAGATCGTCGAAGCTGTAGAGCGACGTGGGATAGAGCAGCTGCTTGCCGTTTTTCAGGCGGGAATAGTCGCTCTCATACTCCTCGCTGTCCGACTGCCAGTCGTATTCGGCCGGGAAGGGCTTGACGAACTCGAGCAGGGCGCGGAACTCGTCGGAATCGAAATTGCAGGTGCCGTCCTGCCAGTTCATGAAGCTGTCAGCGTTCATGGCGACGCAGTACTGCAGCATCTCGGCCTGGGTGTAATACTTGTTGAAGACGGTCGCGCCCTCGGGCAGCTTGCTGAGCGCGTCGTTGACGTCGGCCAGCGTCCAGGTGTCATATCCGTCCACGACCTTACCGAGGCCGATGGCCGTGGTGACGCCGAAGTCGATGGGCAGCTGATAGAGCTTGCCGTCGGTCTGCAGCGACTCGAGCGGCTTGGTCATGAGCTTGTCGCGGGAATACTCGGGGTCCGCGTCGATGTACGGCCAGAGATCCTCGAGCAGGCCCTTGGCCGCGTACTGCCGGATGGGCATCTGCATGTTGTTGGCGATGAGATCGGGCACGCTGCCGGAGATGATCTCGGTATTGAGCTTGGTGAGGCCCGCGTTGTAATCGTCGTCGGTCGCGTATTCGGAATAGTCCTTGACAACGATGCGGTAATCGGCGCTGCTGCGGTTAAATTTGACGATCTGGCTGCGAAGGTTATAGTCCAGGCCGAAGCAGGCCAAGGTCAGCTCGGTCTTCTTCTGGATGCTGGAAGCATCCACCCGGTTCAGGACAACGAGGACCTGCCGCGAGGGACCGTCGGCCGAATCCTCGTAGGTCACGGCGACGATGCGCCCGTCGGAAAGGACGCCGAAGCTGCCGTTGTTGATGGTGTTGCTGTCAATGTCGCAGGCCAGCCAGTCGACGACCTTCTCGACCGCGCCGGTATCCTTCCGCTCGCCGAAGATGCTGCCGTTGTTCGTGAAGAAGTAGGTATAGACGTCATTGCCCGGGTAGATATTCCACGCGCGGGAGGAGATGGGCGTCTCCTTGCCCCAGTCCTTCGTCTCGGGGTCGAGCTGACGGAAGACCATCTTGCCGTCGGCGGAGGACGCCGTAATGCCGACCTCGCTTTCCGACAGCTGGCAGAACTGGCCGTTCAGCTCGTCGCCGGACTTGCTGAAGACGAAGCTGCCGTCCGGGCCGTAGACGTTGACGGTCTGATAATCGTAGGTGTAGACATAGCCCTTGTCATCGGAGAGGATGGTGTCGATGTAGGTATAGCGCCAGCTGTCCGTCTCGTCCGCGTCTTCCTCCTCCGTCGGGGTGATGGTGCGCAGCAGCGTGCCGTGGGCGTCGAGCTGGATGAGCTCAGAGATGGAGGCGCCCTCCGTGCCGTCGTCCGCGTAGCTGTTGGTCTGGCGGAAGAGCCAGATCGTGCCGTCCGCGCCGGGGGCCATGGTCTGGATGTTGGTGCTGCTGTTGAACACCTGCATGCTGCCGTCCTGGCCCATCGTCACGCCGTTCGCGCCTTCCGGGTCCTCCACGACGGGCTCGGCGACATAGTTGTCGAGCTTCACACACTCGCCGGTGTCGAGGTCAAAGCGGAAGATGACCTCGGAATAGGTATCGTAGGAGACCTCCGCACCGGTCTCATCGGTGTAGGTCTCCTTGCCGCCGTCGGGAACACTGGCGGTAAAGTAGAGCGTGTCGCCCGAGACGCAGGTCGAGCCGATCCACTGGATATCCTCCGGCAGATCAAAATACTGCGGCTGATAGGCGTACTGCGACGTGGTTTCCGTCGCGGCGTCGGTCTGCGCGGCCGGATCTGTATCGTCTGTCTTCGTTTCACTCTTGCTGCAGCCGGCAAGCACGCCGAGCAGCAGCACGAGTACGAGGCAGAGGGAAAGAATGCGTTTTGTCATCAACGATTCTCCTTTCTCATTGTTACCATAATATTTTTCTTCGCTGCCACATGGTAACAGATTCCGCCGGAAAAAGAAACCCCTGCGGGGGTTTTTTAAGAAAAACTTAAGTAATCCGAAGCTTCGCCGTCCGGCTTGGAATCCGGCGGTTTTCGTGCTATACTGTAAAAAACGCAGAACAGGAGGGCTTTCATGCCTGCGCATGTCATCACCAGTGAGCAGCAGCGCGACCGGATGCTGCACACGCCGATCCCGCGGCTGATCCTGTCTTTGTGCCTGCCGACGCTCGCCACGCAGCTGATCTCTGTCTTCTACAATACCGCCGACACCTATTTCGTCTCCAAGCTCTCGACGAGCGCATCCGCGGCCGTCGGCGTTGTGTTTTCGCTGATGTCCATCATCCAGGCCTTCGGCTTCGGCATCGGCATGGGCTGCGGGTCGATCATCAGCCGCAGTCTCGGCGGCAAGGACAATGACCGCGCCGACCGCATCGGCAGCAGCGCGTTCGTCTTCGCCGCGGCGGTGGGGCTGGCGCTGTGTGCGGCCGGGCTGTGCACGCTCCGGCCGCTCATGCGGCTGCTGGGATCGACGGACACCATCCTCCCCTACGCCGAGAGCTACGCCCGCATCATCCTGCTGGCCGCGCCGGTCATGTGCGCGTCGTTCGTGCTGAGCAACGTCCTGCGCGCCGAGGGCGAGGCGACACTCTCGATGTACGGCATGTGCGTCGGCGGACTTCTGAACATTGGGCTCGACCCGCTGTTCATCTTCGTCTTCGAGATGGGCATCGCGGGCGCGGCGCTGGCCACGGCGCTGAGCCAGCTGGTGAGCTTTCTGATCCTCGGGTGGCAGTTCCTGCACGGGCGGAGCATCGTGCGCCTCCGCCTGCAGGCCGTCAGCCACAGCCCGCGCGACTACGGCCAGATCCTGCTCATCGGCTTCCCGACGATCTGCCGGCAGGGCTTCGCGAGTCTGTCCTCCGCGCTGCTCAACAACGCAGCCGCCGCCTATTCCGACGCCGCGGTCGCGGCCGTCACGATCTCCAACAAGGTCTATCTGCTCGTGCGCTCCATGATCATCGGCATCGGGCAGGGCTTCCAGCCCGTGGCGGGGTATAACTTCGGCGCGGGCAGCAAGCCGCGCACGCGGCAGGCGTTCTGGTTCTCCACGCTGTTCGGGACGGTGGTATGCGTGGCGGGCGCTGCGCTCATCGCGCTGTTCCCGGAGCAGATCATGCACTTCTTCCGCGACGATCCGGAGGTCACGCGCATCGGACGGCAGGCGCTTTTGTACGCGTGCGCGGTCATGCCGGTGATGGCGTATTCCACGTATGTGAACCAGCTGTACCAGTGCCTCGGCTTCCATCAGGCCGCGACGCTGCTGGCCTCCTGCCGCAACGGACTTTTATACGTGCCGCTCATCCTGCTGCTGCCGGGGCTGCTCGGCCTCTCCGGCGTCGCCATGAGCCAGCCCGCCGCCGATTTTCTTACCTTCCTCGTCTCCATTCCCTTCCAGATCTGGTTCTTCCGCCATAAACTGCGGGGATAACGCCTATCCCAGGCTCCCCTGGAAGGGGAGCTGTCAGCCGAAGGCTGACTGAGAGGTTGCTGCAGATTTGCATAGAAAACCCAAACCGCAAATTCAGTTTGCGGTTTGGAAAGGAAGAAACGAGCACAGAGGATAAGAAGCCTTGCTTGCAAGGATTCGTTCCGTCGTGGTCGTTTCTGACGTGCCTCCGGCGGCCATATCTTTTCCCTTGCGCGGGAAAAGATATGGAAGAAAAGGGCGCTTGGACGCGTTTGGTGCATTCTGCATCTGAATTCAGGCGAGCACCAATGTTTTAGACGTCGTTCCACACGATAGTCACCTTACGAGCGTCTTGGTATGCGCCGCCTGATACGGGGGTATCAGACTTGTAACTGGTTGCTTTAGAACGACTGCCATCAATAGAAGGTGCGGAGGAAATTTTGATAGACTTTTCCTTCTTGCGGGGGAGTTCTTGGTCTGTACGCACCAAACGGCTTCCCCTATGAGGGGAAGCTGTCGCCGCAAGGCGACTGATGAGGTGGACTGCGCCGCGGAAACGCAGCTGCCCCCACCTCATCCGTCACGGCTCCGCCGTGCCACCTTCCCCTCGTAGGGGAAGGCTTTTATATGAAAAAGGCTCCCCTCTGGGGAGCCTTTTTTGATCAATTTATCGTTTTTCCGTCAGGATTCCGCGCAGGTCGTAGATGGCGTGGCGGGGGCATTTGACGGCGCATTGGCCGCAGGAGAGGCAGAGGGATTCGTCGATGTGAGAGAGGTTGTCCTGCACGGTGATGGCCCCGGCGGGGCAGAGCTTCTGACAGATGCCGCAGCCGATGCAGCTGACCTCGCACATCTTTCTTGCATCCTTGCCGGGATCCCGGTTCGAGCATTTGACGACGACGGGGTTGGCGCATTCGTGGATGCGGATGAGCTCGCGTGGGCATTCGCGCACGCATTTGCCGCAGGCGATGCACTTGTCCTCGTTGACCTCGGCCACGCCGTAGTCGTTGAGGGCGATGGCTTCAAATTTGCACGCGTTCACGCACAGCTCGCAGCCGACGCAGCCGTACTGGCAGTCGGCCGTCGCGCGGCAGCCGCCGTTGCAGGCGACGAAGGCGGCCTTGTAGGGGAAACGTTTTTTGATGGCCATGGTTCATCCCTTCCTTTCGTACGGCGTGTTGGCGAGCGGCAGCTTCGTGCGGCGTTCGCCGTCGAAGCGGAAATAGGCGTCGGCAATGGCGGGCGCGGTGGGGATCGAGGTGATCTCGCCGATGCCGATGGCGCCGCAGGCCACGTCGAGGCCCGGCTTATCGACCACGATGGGCGTGATCTTCGGGATCTCATGCGCGCGGAAAAGGCCGAGCTCGCCGTATTTTTCGATCGGCTTGCAGTTGTCATCGATGGGATACTGCTCGCGCAGGGCGTAGCCCATGCTCATGACGACGCCGCCCTCGATCTGCCCCTCGCACGACCGGGGGTTGACGGCCTTGCCGACGTCGTGCGCGGCGACCATGTGCTCGACCTTGCCGGTCTTCTTATCGAGGATGCACATCTGCGTCGCGTAGCCGTAGGCCACATGCGAGACGGGGTGCGGCACGTCCGCGCCGAGCTTGTCGGTCTTGGCGAGGTATTCACCGTAGAACTCCTGCCCGACGAGGTCGGACAGCGTATGGCCTTCGAGCGCGGCGGCGAGCTTTTCACAGGCGCGGCGGCAGGCCTCGCCGGTAACGAGCGTCTGGCGCGAGCCGGAGGTATCGCCGGAGTCCGGTGCGATCCAGGTGTTCGAGCGCTCATAGACGATATCGCCGCGGTGCAGCGGTGTATTGGTGACGATCATCTGCACGAGGACGGTGCCGACGCCCTGGCCGATGCAGGATGCGCCCGCGTAGATATGGACCTTCGCGTCGTCCTCCACGATCAGCTTGCAGCGGCCCCAGTCGGGGATGCCGACGCCGACGCCCGCGTTCTTCATCGCGCAGGCCAGGCCGACGGGCTTGCCCTGCTTCATCGCCTCGTCGAAATACGGCTTGACCGCCTCGAGCGTCTCGACCAGGCCCGTCTCCGAGCCGACGATCTGGCCGTTCGGCAGCTCCTGCCCGGGCCGGATGGCGTTGCGGTAACGGATCTCCCAGGGCGTGATGCCGACCTTGTCGGCCATCTCGTTCAGAAGCGTCTCCGTAGCGAAGCACGTCTGCGTGACGCCGAAGCCGCGGAACGCGCCCGCGGGCGGGTTGTTGGTATAGTAGGCCGTGCCCTCGATCTCGAAATTCTGATAGTTGTAGGGGCCGGCCGCGTGCGTGCAGGCACGCTCGAGCACCGGGCCGCCGAGGGAGGCGAACGCGCCGGTATCGGAGTAGACCTTGGCCTTGACGCCCTGGATGATGCCGTTTTCGTCGCAGCCCATGGTGAAGTCCATCCAGAACGGATGGCGCTTCGGGTGGATGAGCAGCGATTCCGGCCGGGTCAGCTTGACCTTGACCGTGCGGCCGGTGAGGTAGGTCATGAGCGCGGCGTGGTGCTGCACGCTCATATCCTCCTTGCCGCCGAAGCCGCCGCCGACAAGCTGGTTCTGCACGCGGACCTTGTCGGTGCCGAGCAGGAGCTTACACTCGTGCAGCGTGGTATGGGACGACTGGTCGGTGGACAGGACCATGACATAGCCGTCCTTGTCCATATACGAGACCGCGCACTCCGGCTCGAGGAACGCATGCTCGGTCCACGGGGTCTCAAAGTGCTGGGAGATGACGTATTTGGAGTTCTGGATCGCCGTCTCGGCGTCGCCGCGGGCGATGTGCTTGTAGGCCTGCACGTTGGATTCTTCCTCGTCGAAGACGAGCGGAGCGTCCTCGGCCCAGGCCTCGGGGGGATTATGGACAGCGGGCAGCGGCTCATAGGTCACTTTGACGAGCTTTTTCGCCTTTTCGAGGATCTCGGGCGTTTCTGCGACCACGAGCGCGATCGCGTCGCCGAGGTAATGCGTCAGTCCGCCGATGGGGATGAGCGAATACTGGTCGTGCTTGAGATGGCCGACCTTGTTTTCCCCGGGAATATCCGCCGCCGTGATGACGCGGACGACGCCGGGCAGCGCCGCGGCCTTCGACGTGTCGATGGCGAGGACGCGCGCGCGCGGATACTGGCTGCGCACGGCGGAGCCGTAGCACATGTCGGGCAGATACCAGTCGTCGGGGTATTTGCCGTAGCCGAGGACCTTTTCCTCGACATCGATGCGGTGGACGCTCGAGCCGAGCTTCCAGTCATCCTCCGACGGCGCGGGGATGACGCCCTCGCGCCGGCATTTGGCGGCCAGCCGCACGGCGGCGAAGATCTTTACATAGCCCGTGCAGCGGCAGTAGTTGTTGCGCAGGGCATAGCGGATCTGATCGTCGGTCGGATCGGGGTTTTTATCGAGCAGCGCCTTGGTGCAAAGCACCATGCCCGGGATGCAGAAGCCGCACTGCACGGCTCCGGCCTCGCCGTAGGCGTAGGTATAGAGCTTCTGTTCTTCCTCCGTCAGGCCCTCGACGGTGATGATGTGACGGCCCGCAAGAGAATCGGTAAACGGGGTGCAGGCGCGGATGGGCTCGCCGTCGATGAGCACGGTGCAGGCGCCGCAGGCGCCCTCGGAACAGCCGTCCTTGACGGAGGTCAGGTGCAGCGTATCGCGCAGGTAGCGCAGCAGCCGCTGGTTCTTCTCCACCGACACTTCCGTTCCGTTGACAAAAAATACAGCCATGGCAAAAACTCCTTCTGATTCGAATTTCGGCCCTCACGTCACAGCGGAGCTGTTCTCGGCATCATGCCACCGTAATTCCGAAGGTTTCCCGGCCAAAGGGGAAAGTAACTAAAAATCTTTTTTGATTATACAATATTTTTTTGCAGGTTGCAAGAAATGACAGCCAGAGTCGTTATTCTATTTATAAATAACGCCGTCTCAAAGCTCCCCTTTCAGGGGAGCTGGCGCGCAGCGCCTGAGAGGTTGTCGCAGATTTGCCATAAAACCCAAACCGCAAATTCAGTTTGCGG
>ERZ827492.1161-NODE-1161-length-22125-cov-9.125464_pt1 | contig 22125 bp, 18 predicted proteins | sample MGYA00519704_ERZ827492 | MGnify/ENA primary metagenome ERZ827492 (study PRJEB31778, sample SAMEA3449325) | human gut metagenome | biome: human gut; feature: human-associated habitat; material: faeces | place: United Kingdom | collected 2010/2012 ...
GTCTGCTGACTTATTGCTATGGTGAGGTTTATGCAGAGGAGTTGGCTAAAGAGGCCCATGTTATTATTGATAGCTGGGGGACTTTCCGATTGACTGCTGAGCAGAAGGAAGCAATGGAAGAACTGAAGAATATTGAAGAGAATCCTTATCCGTGGGAGGAACTTAGTGAAGAATGATTTTTATAAAGGATATGTTATGAATTAAAGTTGTGTCTCTTGCACGGGACGACTTTATAACTTTTGTTTAATTTCATTGTGCGTTTTTTTAAGACATCACTGCAGATATTCTATATTATCCAAGTGCATCTGAGTATGTTCATCGTAATTAAGTGTAGACTACTTAAAGTAACGGAAAACAACAGTCATCTAATCGATTTTGTTATGCTACTTTTATTGATGAGATTCATTAGATATGAGATGGATAATTAATTATTTACTAGACTATTTCAATTAGAAGATCCTCTAATTTTTTTGATAACACAAAGGATGTTATGATTCGTATAACTGATAAATCTAAATGTTGCGGCTGCAATGCTTGCGGTGATATATGTGCTCATCACGCGATAACCTACCAAACAGATATTGAAGGTTTTTGGTATCCAATTGTAGATGAAGCAAAATGCATAAATTGCGGGCTATGCGATAGAATATGTCCAGAATTGAATATTGCATCATTAAAGAAAAATGATTTTGATAAACCAGTTCAAACGATTGCTGCGATAAACAAAAGGATGGACGTGAGATGGAACTCTACTTCTGGTGGTGCTTATACTGCTTTTGCAGAAGTTATGCTTGATCAAGGTGGTTATGTAAGTGGTGCGATCTATAATGAAGATTTCAGTGTTCGCAATTATATCTCAAATAATCAAAATGATCTTGAGAAACTGAGGAGTTCAAAATATCTTCAAAGTAATGCAGAAGGATTATTTGCGGAAATTAGATTTTTACTTAAAGCAGGAGAAAAAGTTCTAGCCTGTGGTACTCCATGCCAAATGGCGGCATTACGTTCATTTTTACGGAAAGATTATGAGAATCTTATCATCATAGACTTTATTTGTAGGGGAGTAAACTCTCCTAAAGTATATCGTAAATATTTGGATTCTTTAGAGCGAAAGTTCGGTGGCAAGGTAGTCTATGTGAAGGCAAAAAACAAAGAATTAGGGTGGCGTAACCTTACTCGTAAAGTAACATTTGATAATGGCAAATCATACTATGGTGTAAGCATGGAGGATGATTTTCGCCGTGGATATCATACTAATGTATTTTGTCGCCCTTCCTGTTATTCTTGCCAGTACAAGGGATTTCCTCGCATTGCAGACATCACTATAGCTGATTATTGGGGCATTGAGAAGGTAGACAAAAATTTGGATAATAATATCGGAACTTCGATGATTCTTCTGAATTCAAAAAAAGGTATAACCTATTTTGATAAAGTAAAGGATCGATTGGAGTGGAGAGAGACTGCTTTTGAATCTATTTTAGGAGGAAATATGGCATTGATAAAATCTATATCTCCGGCTAAGATTAATAGAACTCAATTTTTTGAAGACCTTGATAAGGGTACTTTTGATGATGTTGTGAAGAAATATTTTCCATTATGTTCTAATAGAAATCAGTTGTTTAAAGTGAAGTTGAAAAGCAATTTAAAATTTATGTTTCATATTTGGAGATATTATCGTTTTTCGCTTCGTTCTTATTTAAATTTTATCAAGATCAACAAGCGTAGGAATACTACGAGTAATTTCAAGGAACATAAAGTGATTTTTACAATGCCAAGTGCGGTATTTGACATTCATTCCACTGCGAAAATAATTGTAGATGCTCCGTTTATTTATGGCAATAATCCTGTCAGGAATATGAAGATGCCTACATGTCTTCGCATGGAGGCTAATACTACCTTTGAAATTCATGATGGTCCACTCACTCGTTATGGAAATGTTCCATATAATTTGAGATATGGTGCTTATATTGAAATAGTTAATGGAGGCAAACTAACTATCGGACAGGGAGCTGCCAATGTTGGTCTGACTATTATGTGTGCCAAGGAGATAACCATAGGCAATGGAGTTCGTATAGGACGTAATGTTTCTATCCGTGACTGGAATGGGCCTCATGTGATTGTGAATGATCGATATGTAAATCATGCTCCTGTACATATTGAAGATCATGTCTGGCTTTGTACAGGATGTTCTATTATGCCGGGGGTGACAATTGGAAAAGGTTCTGTGGTAGCAGCCAATGCATTGGTTACTAATAATATACCTCCATATAGCTTAGTGGGAGGTTCCCCTGCTAAAGTCATCAAGTCTGACATAGAATGGTATTAATTTCTATTCTATAAATATGTTTGATAATAAAAGAATTACAAAGAATACAGTATTTATATACTTGTGTATACTCCTTATTATGGGAGTGTCACTTTATATATCACGTGTAATCTTGTTGGCATTCTGCTGACAGGGTGCTACTTTCTGGGTATTTATTTTGTAAGGACATCCATTCAAGTATTCTTCATATGTTTATTTTAGGGTGCTCAGCCATTCTGCTGTGGAAAGAAGTATTGTTACATTTTGGATCAGGGCGCTCGAATATGGGACTACAAATAGTGTTGTATCATCTAATACACCTTCACACAGTATTATTTCGAGAAATCCTGCAAAGGTGATTGTGGAAAATATTATTTAGAGGCCATAGATTTATGTCTGAAAATAGAAGAATTGTAAAAAATACAGCATTCTTATATATAAGAATGTTGTTAGTAATGGGAGTATCTTTATATACTAGCCGTGTTGTCTTGCGTAATCTTGGTGTCGAGGATTATGGTTTATATAATGTTATTGGTGGTGTCGTTGTGATGCTTTCATTTATAAATGGTTGTGCAGCCGGTGCTACATCTCGCTTTTTGACATTTTCATTAGGAAGTAAAGAAGGATATAATTATCAACAAATATTTAGTGCGGCATTTTATATTCATGTGATTATTGCTCTTATTATAGCACTACTTGGAGAAACCATTGGACTCTGGTATGTAACAAATAAGATGGTTATTCCCATACATAGAATGGATGCTGCATTATGGGTTTTTCAGTTTTCAATTCTTTCATGTTTTATTTCTTTTACTCAAGTACCGTATAATGCAAGTATTATTGCTCATGAAAAAATGAATGTCTATGCTTATGTTGGCATTTATGAGGCTATAGGGAAATTAGGAGTAGCTTATATTTTGTCTATAGGAATTTGGGATAATTTGAAGTTATATGCAGTTCTATTATTCTTATTGACAGTTAGTATATCTCTATTTTATAGATATTATTGTATTAAAAAAATTGGTAGTTTATGTTCTTTAATAGTTGTAAGGAATAAGCAACTATATTCCAAATTACTCAGTTATTCTGGCTGGGATTTAATAGGCAGTTTTTCGGGAGTTGCACGTTCCCAAGGAGTTAATCTTATTCTTAATTTGTTCTGTGGTCCTGTAGTTAATGCTGCTCGGGCTGTTACTTATCAAGTGGAAGCTGCACTATATTCTTTTGTTCAGAATTATTTGACAGCTACACGACCGGTTATTATTAAATATTATGCAGCTGGTGAAATGGATAAAATGATTCGTTTGTTGCATAATACTTGTAAATTTGCATTTCTGATGTTTTCTTGCTTAGCTATACCAATCATAATAGAGAGTGATTATATTCTTGACTTTTGGTTGGTAAATCCACCGGAATATGCATCTATATTTATAAAAATAATTTTGGTTAATTATTTGGTTATTAGTATAACTAATTCAATAAATATTGGTGTACAGGCCACTGGTGATGTAAAACGTCTCAATATATATGCAGGAAGTAAGGTTTTTATTGAACTTCCAGTTGTGTATTGTTTATTGAAATATGGATATCCTCCATACTCTGCATTTCTAGTATTATTAGTGGGTACTATTTTTGTCGTTGGAATAGATCTATGGGTGCTAAAGAAAAATATAGTACAATTCTCATGCATGAAATTCTTTTCTAATGTAATATGTGTAATAGTTACTATTATAATTTTACCAATTTTAAGTGTTTTGATGTTACATTTTAGTATGCCAAGCAGTTTGCGTAGAACCTTACTAGTTTTCCTTTTATATTGGATTGTCATTGCTCCTTTGATATTTTATTGGGGAATAAGTAAAGATTTGCAGAGAAAGATTATTTCGAGTATTAGAAAAAAAATGCATATATGATAAAAATAGGATTTGTTGGTGATGTAAATCCAGGCGGTGAGTTTTATTTATCTGGTAGAATATCTCCAGAAGTTCAGTCTGTTTTTCGTGAATTTGATATAAGAGTTGCGACTCTAGAATCTTCATTTGGAAATGGAAACACATTGTGCCATATAAAATCAAATGATCCGAAACTTGGTAATATTATATTTTCTCCTGATGAATCAATTAAAGTATTAAAAGACCTTGGGATTGATGTCGTTTCTTTAGCCAATAATCATGTTTGTGATTTAGATAGAGATGGGCTAATCCATACAATAGATCTTTTAGATAAAAATAATATAGCACATTTTGGTGCTGGAAAAAATCAATATCAAGCATCTGAACCTGTAATAATCAATAAAAATGGAGCTAAAATTTGCTTTTTGGGCTATTTTCCTCCAGAGTGGGAAGCCCCTTATCCTCCTGATGATGTATTAGCTGGTTTAAATCATTTTTATTTAGATAAAGTTATATCTGATGTAAAGACGTATAAGAAAATATGTAATTATATTTTCGTTATGCCTCATTGGGGGCAAGAACATACTCGTTTTCCACTTGTAAATGATGTGATTAATGCGAAAAAAATAATTGAGGCAGGGGCTACGGCAGTTATCGGATCCCATACTCATACAGTTCAACCAATTATAAAGTATAAATGTGGAATAATTGCAACTAGCTTAGGGAACTTTATATTTCCGGATCGTTATATTGTACCTCCAAGGCTTACATACTATCCAAATATTGAAGAGAGAAGTAAAAAGAATATTCCAATAACATATAGTTACCCAATTGTGCAAGAATTGACTTTTAAAAAAATTCCTCAGTCAGGAAGGCAGGGAACTATTTGTGAAGTGGTAGTTGATGAAAGTTTTTTAGCTATAAATCGCTTGAGTACAATTCTAGATGATGCCCACGTTTTAAAAGTTCATAACCAGAATTTTAAGGTGAAAGTTCAATTATTTGTAATTGGACTTTTAATTCGTTGGACTTTCGCTTATAGAGTAGTAGTTAAATTAAAACGGATATTTAATAGATTAATATGTAAAATTAGATAAAAGGAGAAATATGCAATATGATCGTGAAAAGAATATTGATTAATTATCTGAGAGCGTTTTGTGAAAAGAAACAGATATTGAAGGAGCGAAAGAGAGAGGAGTCTTTAATTATAAGTAACTATCCTTCTAATGTGTTTTTAGCATTAACACCAGAAGAAAAGAATAAAGTTATTAAATTATGGGGAGGAATCAGTTCTGAGATTTCTTTTAAAGAATATGAGGTTTATAAATATCTGAGAGGATTTGATGAAAGATTTCTATCTCATGAATTATATCTTCCTTTAATTTCTCATGCTCTGAATAATTATCATTATACGAAATTTTTTGAAGATAAAGGTCTTTTGGGTTACCTGACTCGAAGTAGTCAACTAACTTTTCCATACTGCTATGTACGTTGTATTAGTGGCGAATGTTATACAAATGATATGCGTCAATTGGATAGACAGAAAGCAATTATGCTATGTGAAGATTTAGATGAATTTATATTTAAGATATCACGTGAAAGTTCCGGAGGACATGGTGTACAAAAAATTGTTCTTCGTGGGAAAGATCAAGGTATGCGTAAAATAATATTGGAAAAATTATTTGGTGAAAGTCGTGATTTTGTAATACAAGAGATAATAACTCAACACCCTTCTATAGCTAAATTTAATGCTACTTCAATTAATACATTGCGCTTTTCGACATTATATCTTAATAACTGTGTCACAATACAGAGCATTGTATTAAGAATTGGGCAAAAAGGTGCTTTCGTTGATAATTTAGGTTCTGGGGGAGTTGGCGTTGGAATAAAGAAAGATGGAAGCTTGAATGATTTTGGTTATACGTATGCTCTTGAGAAAATGGATTCCTATAATGGGATAACTTTTAAAGGACAAATAATTACTCAGATTCCAGAAATCTTAAATACCATATTAGCGTCTCATATAGAGCTTTTTCCTTTATGTAACTTTATAGGGTGGGATGTTTGTATTGATAAAGATAATAAACCTGTTATAATTGAAATAAATAGTTCTCAACCTGGTATCAGTGGACAACAAATTCATTATGGTCCTATTTTTGGTGATAGAACACAAGAAGTCATAGATTATTGTTTACAAAAAAGAGTTAGTTGAATAAGATTGTATTTGAACATTGACTTGCAATATGGATTTTGTAGAATTATCTAATCATTATAAGATGCCACTTATAGTAATGTCTACTAATTGGATGGACTATAAAGAAATGAAAAGAGTTGTTCTAAGTGGGTTGCAATGTGGTTATCGTGCTTTCGATACAGCCCGTGATTATGGTAACGAACATGTTGTAGGCAAAGTGATAGAAGAGTGCCTAAATGAGTTAGGTATAAAAAGGAATGAGATTTTTATAACGACAAAGATTGGCAATTCACAACAGGTGAAAGGTAATATAGACCGGCAGATAGAAATATCTCTTAATAACCTCCGTACTGATTATATAGATCTTTGGCTGATGCATTGGCCTTATCCTGGTCACTACATTAATACTTGGCATAAGATGGAAGAGATATATTATACCGGAAAAGTGAAAGCGATAGGAATGGCAAATTACCAAGTACGTCATTTTGAGCAATTGTTTAAAGCTGGCATAGAGATAAATCCTCATTGTGTTCAGTTTGAATTGCATCCAATGAGAACTGCTGATGAACTGGTGGCTTATTGTATTAGTCATAAAATAGTAATTCAAGCTTATTCTCCTTTATGCCGTATGATTGAGCCAATCAGAACTTCTTCTATATTGAATGAATTATCTTCTAAGTATAATAAATCACTAGGTCAAATTATTCTTCGCTGGCATGTGCAGAAGGGTACTATTCCAGTGTTTAAATCAGTAAAGCCTGAACGTCTAAAGGAGAATATTGAGATTTTTGATTTTGAACTCACGAATGAAGAAATAGAAAGAATTTCTTTATTGGATGAAGACTATAAATTTCATTTAGAATCTGCCAGTTGTCCTGGATATTAGTATGAGAAGTCTTTTGAGAAAAATGGCAATTATCTATTTTTTTTTGATGATTGTCTTACTTATGGTTACTCCTATAGCATATTTTTTATTCTCATTTGGAATAGCTGTTGCGATAGCGGTTGTCACCGGTTTGCTATTAATTTTGAATAAACAGGTGAGGAAGACAAATTGGTATAAGAACTCGATACCAGATATGGATAATTATCCGAATAATGATTGGTATAGAAGACATTTGGAACGAAATTTTGATATAGTCAATATTGGTAGTTCTTCTTCTAAATATGCATTTAACTATGCTGATTGTCCAGTAAAAGCTTTTAATTGGGCCGAACAGCCACAATCTTTGACTAATGGTTTTAAAATTCTGAAGAATTACTTTAGTATTTTGAAGAAAGGCGGCAAGGTTGTAATTGCATTAGGACCATTTTCAGGGCTTAATGTTGATGGCAAATGGAATAAAACAGTTAATGATAAATATTATTATATACTGGATTCAACACTTGTAGATAATTATCGACAGGTGTTTTGGCGTCGTAGATTTCCGTTATTATTTTTACCTATACACTCTTTGAAGAGATTGATAAAAGATATTCCAGTGAAAACCTTTAATAATAAAGGATGTAAGTGCGCTGATTTTGAGGAGGATGCGGAATCTTGGATAGAAAACTGGAAGGTGGAGTTTGGTATTAATGATTTAGATGCTCCATTGAGTTTGGATAATAAGAAGGGACAAAAATATCGCATTCGACTTTTACAGCAGATTATAGATTTCTGCTTGGAGCGTAATTTACAACCGGTTCTTGTGATTCCACCGATGCATCCAGCTTTGGCAATTAGATTTTCTGAGGCTTTTTGGGAAAATTATATCTTGTATTTTATAAAACAGGCGAATTATAAACAGATTTCTTTTTATAATTATATGAATGATAAACGCTTTCATGACGATAAGTATTTCTACAATGCTTTTCTGATGAATGAAGAAGGGGCGAGAATATTCACAAGTATATTCCTGAAACAACTGTTGACAGAAAGGTAGAATTCCACAATGAATTTTTACTTTCTCTGTGGAATTCCAAATCAGTATTTGTGTTATTATAAGTCTTTATATTCCTTTCTTGCATCAAAGCAAGGACATGCCTTATGCACCAATACACTGAGTTGATAATGCCCTATTATCCTAGCTTCTGGATAATCTGTCTTAAGCTGCCTTAGCAGGTCGAGTAACGAACATTTTTGCGCATACGTCCTTGTATCAGCCGGTCGACTGCTTTCATTCAGTCCACCTTCATAGCAGATACCGATACTTTTATCGTTCCATCCTGATGCGTGCGCCCCGATCTGATAGACGGGACGGCAAATATGCACTTCGCCATCACGTGTGATATAGAAATGGTAACCTATGCTTGCAAAGCCTCTTGCTATGTGACAGTGCTGAAGAGCTTCTATAGAGAAATTCCTGTCGCATCGTGTTGCTGAGCAATGAACTACCAGAAGGCGTACCTCCCGATAGTTCTGATAAAAGCTGCCTGCTCTCATATTGTTATGCCATACAGGCATTTAAACCGAATACTCCTGCCAGTGCAGATACTACGGTGATTATAACTTTGATAATTACGCTCCAAGTTGAATTGGTCTTTTTCTCCATAAGTTATTGGATTTTTAATTTATGATTTATTTTTAGCCTAATGGATTTTCATCTAGTTCACCGTCTCCTCCGGTATTTCCGTTATTATCCGGTTTTCCACTATTATTTCCACCGGAACTAGTATTGCCGGAAATATCCACGGACGTCTGTCCTGTCTTCTGTGCTTTAAGCACAGCCTTGACAGCGGCTCTGGTGGGAACCGGTGCGAACTCCATTCCTGCAAAAATATTTTTCAGGTCTTCTCCAGGAACAAATTGAATGTTGACTCCGGTGATATTCGCAGCAGTAAATTTTTCCGCCGTATCTGCTGCACGACTGGTGATTTGAAGTCGGAATTTTCCTAGGTCTCCGAAATCCACTTGTTCACCCGCTCGTAGACCTTCGATCATATTCTCTACTGTAGAGATTATCACGGCGGAAACATCTGCTCTACTGGCAGTAGTCTGACCCGCCACGCGTCGGCTCAATTCTTTCAAAGTCAAATCTCTAGTGATTTGTGACTTGGCGTAAGCCTTTGCATCTTCATCCGGCTTTTGCGGATTCCTGTGCATTGCGATACTGTAATTCAGTGACATAATTAATAATTTAAAAGATTAATAAAAGAATTAAATCCTCACGGAACAACTAAGTGAAATCTTGTATCTCCCGTGGTAAACAATGCAAAGATACAATCTCCAAAATATGTGAAAATGAGTGACATTGACACCTGATAAACCTGTTTCGGAATAGGTGATATCCGATGACTTTTTTGTACCTTTATAGCATAAACAGTACTCTAAAAGTTATCGTAAAATGAAGAAAATCGTATGTGATCATGATGTGGATGTGGCCGTGGAAGAATGGCCTGTCCGTCCCTATTCTAAGAGCGAGTTGGCACGCGCTTATGCGCCTGAAATAGGAGAGCGTTCGGTTCTTAACCGCCTTTCGCGCTGGATACGCGGGAACGTGGTTTTGTATCAGGCTCTGCTGGATACGGGTTATCGTTGCGCCCAGCAAATTTTCACTAGTAAACAGGTGGAACTCATTTTTGAGTATTTAGGGAAACCTTAAGGGAGTTGAGAGGGGAGAGTGACACTTGCGGTTGCGAAGCTTGACACTTATGCAAGTGTAAGCTTACACAGCAGCAAGTATCAAGCTTTGCAGCCGCAAGTGTCACTCCGGTTAATTCTCGATGAGACTGACCCATGGTAAGTGGTCCTTACCCATGACTTTGCCTTGTGCTTCCGACACTACCTGTTCTTCGGACTCTCGTTCGTCGTAACGTCCGCAGGCTTGTCGGACATATAGGACGCTTCCTGTCTGACACAGGTCCTGGTCGCGTACTTTTAGCATGTCGAGTCGGGTATAGTTGCCGTCCTGCCGTTTGATGCGGGATATGGAAAATATGAAGTCGGCAAGATTGGCCCAGTTGGCGCTTCCCGAAATGGTGTACATGTCTATGTTTTCAAGTTCGTTCTTGCCATTCTGTTTCTTCAGACTGCGGGGGTGCGCTACGATAATCACCCAGATGTTATGGATTCGCCCCCATGTCTGCATTTGCGTCAGCATAGCTTTTATGGCTTGGGTTTCGGTGTTGTAGCGGTTGGTTTCCACTTCCATGAAGAGGTATGGGTCGATAATGAGATATTTCAGTGGAAGGCTGCGTCGCACGATGTCCGCCCTTGCGATGATATTGTCGGGAGTGGGGGATACTTCATGCAAGTCGAGGTGCACCATGTGGCTGTTCAGGAAACTGACGATAGGTTTCAACTGTTCTTGGGTATAATTTACGGTGTTTACCTTTCCCAACATGAGCTGTACGAGGTGGGCAATGTGCTTATCTTTGTCGGGCACTTCGAAAGAGAGGTAACATACATAACGTCCGGTCTTTGCCATGAGCCGGCACGTGAGATCGTTTAGGAAATCGGTCTTGCCACTGTTGGGCATTCCGGTCTCAATGATCAACCCTCCCTGGTCGGTGGGGTGGAATACATGGTCGGTCAGGGGACCGTAACCTACGTCGTATCCGTGGTCGTATTCTCCGTGCAGCACGTTCAGAATCCCGTTTGCCCGTTCGCCTACGGTGACGATGTCCGCCGTGTGTTGCGGTCGGGCGGATTCGATAATTTCACGCACTATTTCAATGCCGTAGGTGACGAGTACGTCAGAGATGTCTTTGCAGTCACCAGGTAGTTCGGTGAGCAGACAGCGTGCTCCGAAATAGTCGATGAGATGTTTTACCAGAGTTCTTCCTGGCAGGTCGGTGTCTCCGCAAATCACGATGTCCCTAACCTGGTCCATCCAGGGTTCGAAGGCTTCGAAGCTCTTTGAGAGATCGCTTGACGCTCCGTTGGGTACGCTGACGGCGTAAGGATATCCCGCTTCATTGAGTGTCAGCACGTCTTTCTCGCCTTCGGTGATGATGAGTCGAGGGATGGTTGCTTCGGATACTTTCAGAGGGTTGATGCAGTCGATGTGGTAAGGTGGGCAGGGTGCAGTTGGCGAGTCTTGGCTCCAGAGTTTGGTGTAGGCAGTTGCTTTTTCCATGCCGGTTATTTCTCTTTCATCTGTGCTTCTGCCGGTTGAGGGATCGCACGAACGATATTTGGCATTTACAGGCTGACCGTTCAGGTAGTTGACGTAGGCTACGCAATGATGCATGGCTCCTGGATTCTTGTTATCCTCGTCTTTACCGAAGCAGCGGTGGGTGAGGCAACCGATACGGGCTTCGATGGCTGTTTTCAGTGATATGCCCTGGTCGGCAAGATAGCGCCGGGCAGTGAGTTGGTCTTGATCGGTAGTTTCAGGATCGTTTGTCAGCGGTTTTATTTTGGAGAATACTTCGGGGGGCAGCTTTTTGTAGTCTTCGGGAATCATGGGTACCTCGGATGTGGTATTTCCGCTTTCGGCTTTTCCTTCTCGGCGGATGCTGTGGAGGCGCTTACAAGCAGTGTTATAGTTTCCGGAAGTGCCATCAGCGAATTTTCCATTTCCGATGCCTGCGGATGCCGAGTCATAGTTGGTGCGTTCTTCCCAGAAGTCCTTGAGCTTTCCTTTGAAGTCGCAACCTCCGTAGAAACAATGAAGGGCTCCTGTCTCTTTGGAGATATAAAGATGTTTTTTGCCGCATTTAGGGCACTCTGTCACGAAATTTTTTCCCACGTTCTTGCGTTCGGGAAAGTCACATAGATAATAAAATGGTTTCATTGGAATTATAAATTATGGTTTATGGAAGTTTTATACCCATTTGTTGCTCAGCACATTCCAAGTCGCTTCTGCTGATGGTCTTGCTGGTGCGCCCTCGGGTATGTTCACCATCCCTTCCACCTCATCGTCATAGAATCGTATTTCGGATTCGGGATCTGTCCATTCGAATTCGCTGAGGGGGTGATTGCTGCGTTGGTTAGTTCTTATTTCATGGATTACTTGTTTTCGTTTCTCTCTGTTTGTTCTTGCGGTGTCGTTTAACAGATGTTGCCCGTGAGGTGATTTTAATAGATTGTTCAGCCAGCAGAGCCGTCCGGCATGATTGGATTTCATAAATCGTGCCTGCGAAGCAAAATAAGGAATTAGTAGTTCATTGACCAGATAAATGAGATTCTCACATGCGTGCTTACGTGTGAGTCCTTCGTGCAACTGAAACCAATTGATGAGTGGCGTTAACATCTGTGCTTTCTGCGTGGAATTCTCATTGATGAGATGAAAAAATTCTTTAGCGGTAGCTAAAGATTCCGGTGTAACAATATTTATTTTAGAAGAAAAGTTCTTGGAAGGTGCTTCGCCAGTAGGCGAAAGTTCTTCGTTAGAAGAATTCCCTTTAGTATATATATTATTATATATATTATCTTCCACAAAAGTTTGCGCAAAAGCTTGTGATAAATTGGGTGATGCACTGGTTGTATTTATAATCTCATTTGTTCTATTTTTAGAATTTGCATGATACCAGAGTGGTGAATAAAATGCTTTAATCTGTTTTGCTTTATCATCTTGGATGAATTCGAATGATTGGCTTCTCTTTATAGCTTCTATGAGTGATTGCGTGGTAGAGAACCTCAATGACATCTTGATATCATAGAAGTTTTCTATCGGATAAACCTTTTCTTCATTCATATAGGCTGTTAGTCCAAGATATAAGTCGAGTAATTTGGAGATTGTTGAATCTGTAATTTTTCGACTTTTCCATTGCTTGATTATCTTTTGTAATTCCATAATGGAAATACTCGTTTTAAGTGCTTTCATTACTTGTTGTTTTTTTGAAATGTGGTTCGAAGTTAGAAAGTTTTTAAAAGAGTATCGTACCAACATGTTGGTACGATTGATGGATTAATTATTGAATATTAACATTTAATTATATAGAAATCGTGTTGGAAATAGCAGAAAAATCGTGTGGTCATAAGAGTTTAGGTGAATATATCAATCAGCTTCGCCTTGATTTAGGGGTAAGTATTAAACAACTTTGTGAGGACTGCCACATTAGTCGACGTACTTATTACGAGAGTTCTGAGTGGTAAAGATTTGAAACTGAGCTTCTACATTCGTATTCTCAATGCCTTTCATGAGTATGAAACTGAGGAAGAATTCGGAGAGATGTGGAGGGAGATAGCCTTGTTGCTATTTTGATTTTATTAAAAAGAAAGGGCTTTATGCTTATTTTCATTTAAAATATATAGAAATGAATGTAATAAAAACCTCAATTGATGGAGTTGTGATCATTGAACCTCGTCTTTTTAAGGACGTTCGTGGTTACTTTTTTGAGTCTTTTAATCAGCAGGAGTTTGAAGAAAAGGTGTGTCATACCACATTTGTACAAGATAATGAAAGTAAATCTTCTTATGGTGTTATTCGTGGTCTGCATTTTCAGAAGCCACCTTTTGCTCAAAGTAAATTAGTGCGTGTTGTGAAAGGTGCAGTGCTTGATGTAGCTGTAGATATTCGTAAAGGATCTCCGACTTTCGGACAACATGTATCAGTAGAGCTGACGGATGAGAATCATCGTCAGTTCTTTATACCTCGTGGTTTTGCTCATGGTTTTAGTGTGTTGAGTGAAGAGGTTGTTTTCCAGTATAAATGTGATAACTTTTATGCACCGCAAAGCGAGGGGGCAATTGCGTGGGATGATCCAGATTTGGAGATTGACTGGAGGATGCCAGCAGATAAAGTCTTGCTGAGTGAGAAAGATAGGGTACATCCGAGATTGAAGAATGCTGAGTGGTTGTTCGATAGTAATGTGTCTTTGTATTTATGAGAATATTAATCCTTACCCAACCCTTGCGGAATAACTATGGTGGGCTGCTTCAGGCCTATGCTTTGCAACAGATATTGAAGAGTATGGGGCATGATGTTGTGACAGACCGGGATGGAATTGTGCGGAACTTATCTCTGTGGAATCGAACTCTACATTTTATATATCATGCCATTCGGTTTTATATACTGAAGGATTATCGTTATTATCCATATCGTTATCTATTTCTTTCATTCAATAGAGAGAAGAAAGCTCAGAAGACTATTTCCATCAATATGAAACATTTTGTTGATACTTATATTGATACGGTTGATTTTTTTACGGGAAATGTAGAATCTTTGAGTGATAAAGTCAAATATTATGATGCAATAGTTGTAGGGAGTGATCAAGTTTGGCGAGCTCCGATGAGTGATATCCCTACTTATTTTTTGTCTTTTACAAAAGGTATACAGATAAAACGTGTGGCTTATGCAGCCTCATTCGGTACAGATCATCTAAGTGAGTATTCAAAAGCAGAAATAGGAATAGCTTTGGAATGCATCAAATTATTTAATGCTGTTTCTGTCAGAGAAGAAACTGGAATTAGACTTTGTCGAGATTATTTAAAAACTAATGCGGTTCATGTCTTAGATCCCACAATGCTTTTGAATAAAAATGATTATCTGAAGTTAATAGAAGATGAGGACAGGTCTTGCTCACAGGATATATTACTAACTTATATCTTGGACAGAACGCCAGAGAAAAGTATAATTATAGAAAAGATTAGTAATTTTCTGCACTTGAGTCCTTGTGAAAATGGCCCTATAAAAACCTTTTCTAATATAGTGGAAAATAACGCTTCAGAATGTATTTATCCTTCGATATCCAAATGGTTAGCAGGATTTCGTGATGCTCAGTTTGTAGTAACTGATTCTTTTCATGGGACGGTGTTCTCTATTCTTTTTAATAAACCATTTGTTGCGATTTTGAATCCAGAAAGAGGTTCTTCAAGATTTGTTTCACTGTTAAGTATGTTGCATTTAGAAGATAGATTAATAACTTCTACAGGCAATATAGATAAGATATGTAGAAAAGAAATAGATTATAAAGATGTTAACAGAATTTTGTCATTAAAAAAACAAGATTCAATGCATTTTCTTACTAATTTTCTTTAAAATACAATGAATTGTTCTCATCCAATTTTTTCTATAATTGTTCCTGTGTATAATGTGGAACAATATTTGCCTCAATGCATTGATAGTATATTACAACAATCATTTCCATATTTTGAGTTGTTATTGATAGATGATGGTTCGTCTGATAGTTCGGGAGTAATATGTGATGAATACGCATTGAAAGATAAACGAATCCGAGTTTTCCATGAACAGAATGGTGGTGTTAGCATTGCTCGTAATATAGGAATAGAAAATGTAAAAGGAGAGTGGATTCTTTTTGTAGATAGTGATGACTGGATTGATACAGAAGCACTTAATTATATAGCAACTAATAGGAAAGATGCTGATTTTATTCAATTTGGCTTTAGGAAAACCGATGGTACTGTCCTTGAATATAGCAACATTCCTAATGAAGTTTTAGAGTTATCAAGTCAAGATTATTGTAATTCGAAAGTATACCATCCAGCTATTTGTGGATATGTAATAAAATTGAATGTGATAAAAAAATACAATTTAAAATTTCCAGCAGGTATTAAATATGGAGAAGATCAAGTGTTTATTTTGAAGGCCTTAATGTGCAGCTCTCTTGTTGTAGTACTAAATAGACACTTTTATAATTATCGTGTGCGTTATGGATCTGCGATGAATTCTTCTTTATCGTTTTCTATGGCTAAAGATCATTTATTAGCAATTGAGGATTTACTGGATTTTTCTATAACTTATCATATAAAGTTGAGTTCGCTGTGTATAGGTGTAATCACAGCTTTTATTAAAACTTATTTTTGGATTTCTATAAGAGGACTTCGGTGCATTGGTGAGATAAAGGAGATAAAGAAGAATTATTCACAATTTTTGATTTGTAAAGATTGCTATAAATATTTACCTGCTTATTTTAGAATTTGGAATTCTTATTCTTTAATTGTAGGCTATTACTTTTATGTGAGGATGAAGCTAATTCTAAAGCTAGAGAATTGATGTTCTAATATAGTAATTGTTTTTTGCATAAAAATATAACTAAATATATCAGTGAAACTAAGAAATAAATTTTGTGGAATACTATTGATTGAGATTGGAGCACTTGTTTTCTTCTTTTTCTTCTTTGCACCTCTTACGTATTGTAAGGCTCTAAATGTTTCTTTATTATTATTGTATATTGTAAATGCATTTTTTTATTTCAAGTATTCTAAATTTGATACCTATTTGGATTTTGAGCCGATATTTATCATTATTTCAACTATAATGGTTTATATTTTTCCTGTATTTGTATTTGATGGAGATAGCACAGCGTATTTATTCTCGTTTGGATTGCCATATTCTTTGGAAACGATAAATAAAGGTACTATTGTCTCTACAGTGGCTCTGTTCTCTTTCTTTTGTGGCTCATTGAGTTGTGAGAAAAAGGTAAAGGCTGTTGCTTATGTAAAATATGTTCCTAATAATATTTTGGTGCTATTTTCTTTAGCTTGTTATTTCATTTTTGCATTGCTTGGTGGGTTTGATGCGATAAGAAGTGCATATAAAGGGGGTGGTGCGTTAGGAGCTGAGAAGTATATAATGCCATTTTTAATAGCATCAATTCATGTGATAATATTTAACGCCTTTTGGAATTATATTTATTTTAAGAAGAAAAACATTATCCCGCTTACATATTCTCTAATTGTCGCTATTCAATTTATGTTATCGGGCAATAGGACGGTGGCATTGTATATATTAATGCCAATTATAATTCTATATTCTCTAAAATTTAAGAAGATTTCTGTTTGGTCTTTTTTTTCTTTTATATTAGTCTCTTTGATTTTGATGAATTATATTCAATATTTTCGTTCAGGATATAGTTTTAATGCTGACTTGGATTGGTTTTATCGCGTCTCAGATTTGTTAATACCTAATACAAATACTTATTTAGCCTTGGAATATGTAGACTGTTATGGAATTTCTTTTGGCATATCTTCTTTGGCCAGTATACTGTTGCTAATACCATTTTCCCAATCTTATATTGTTAATACATTTGACTTTCCTGTGAAAATGCTCAATAGTGCCTATATTTTTAGTGATTATTTAGGTACTAGTGTAATGGGAATTGGTATGGGGACTAATTTTATAGCAAGTTCATACTTAGCTTTTGGAATGATAGGTGCGGTTTGTGGTCCATATTTATTTGGCTATGTTATCAAATTATTAAAAAATGATTTGTTTTCGAATTACTATAAGTCAATTATCTATGTTGTTATATGTGGATTTTCTGTATATGTAGTACGTTCGGGAATTTTATATATGTTGTCTTTTATTTTTTATGCATTAATTATAGCTTCTTTAAATTATGGGTATTATAAGTACAGAAAATAATTTGACTGATATTTTTGTGTCAATTGTAATTCCGATGTATAATTCGGAACAGTATATAAGTGCTTGTCTAAATACATGTATAAATCAGACTCATTCAGCTATTGAGGTGCTAGTTGTTGATGATGGTAGCACTGATCAATCTTTAGATATAGTGAAAAAATATCAATGTAAAGATGAAAGAATACATGTAGTTTCACAATCGAATAAGGGTTTAGTGGAAACTCGTAAAGTCGGAGTAAAAAATGCACTTTATGATTTGATAGTATTTCTAGATGCTGATGATACATTAGAGAATGATGCAATTTCACTTCTAATTAGGCAATACATTAAAACTGGTGCAGATTTGGTTCTTGCAAATTTTCTAGTTGAGACAGAAAAAAAGAAACTTATTTTTGAGCAATATAATACCTATCAATATGGTTTAACAGCAGAGGGGGTTCTCAAGTCTGTATTAATAAAAGATGCGGCACCCACTATATGGGGGAAACTAATAAAGAAAGATGTATTCTTGCAAACGAATACTCCTAGCGATATCACAATAGGTGAAGATGTGGTAACGCTATTTCAGATATTGTTAAATAAATCGCTAAAAATATCATATATAGATGATTATATCTATCATTATATCCAAAGACCATCTTCAATGGTAAATAAAAAAAGCAAAATAATAGTTGATAAGCGGTTAAAATTATTAGAATGGATTGATAATTATTATTGTATAAATTTGAAAAGTACTTGCCAATATGAAAGATATTATTATTTTTTTATTCTCAATGAGTACTTTTCGTTATTAAAAGATGGTGCTAAATATGCTGATATAGAGTGTATTATTAAACAAGTTAAGCCTGAATTATCTTCATATTACTCTCAAATTGTAAAAAGAATGGGGTTGATAAGATGGGGATTGATTTATATGTCGATGAACTTTTTTTCTCTTTTTTTAATTATGAGAAAAGGCTATCTTTTTATACGTAAATTGAAATACGGTATATAAAAAGATTCTCATTTAATTGAACTTTGTATCATTATAGCTACACGATAAGACTATGCTTTTTTGAAGTCTTGAATATTGTTATAATCCTAAGCTTCTCTGCTTGCTATTTAATGATAGCAAAATAACTTTCTAAATGACTTTGATACTATTCTTTAACTATAATAATAGAGAATTTTAATTGATGAAAAAAATCTTATTTGTTTCTGCTTTTGTCCCTTGTGATAAAACTGCGGGGCAGAATTATACAAGGCTTTTGTTAACTGACTTACTAAAGTCTAACACTATTGATCTAATCTGTTTTGATGCCGCACATCATCAGTTGGATTTGTATTGTAAAAGTATGTGTAGAAAAATAAAAGTGTATTCTATTAATAATATCAATAGAATGCTCGGATGTATCCAACTTCCTTTTTTTCATCCATTTTTTGTATCGCGTTTTAATATTTTTATTGCTTATAAGCTCTATAAAATGGTACATCAAGAGAAGTATGATTGGGTGTATTTGGATTTTTCTCAAAGTTTTGTATATGGTTTATTTTTGCACAATACTTCAAAGATCTTAATGTGTCATGATGTTATATCACAATATTATTTAAGAAAAAAATCTATTTTGAATTATAAATGGGTTCTGAGGACTGAAAAGAGAATATTTAGTCAGAATAATGTAACACTATTTTCTTTTTCAGAGAAAGACAGAGCTATAATAGTTACACAATATGGGCTTTCTTCTTTAGTGACTTCTTTTTACATCTGTGATTCAATTATTAATTTGCCATACCCTGCTAAAGTGGAAAACTGGTTTACCTTTTATGGCGCATGGAACAGGCCGGAAAATGAAGAGAGTCTCTCTTTCTTTTTGGATGAGATTTATCCTTTACTGGATGTGAAAATATTAATAAAAGTTGTAGGAGGAGGATTGTCTAATGATTTACAAGAGAAGATAAAGAGAGAAGCTAATATTGATTATGTGGGGTTTGTAGATAATCCATATGAGTATTTATCAAAGAGTAAAGCTTTGATAGCTCCTTTAAAAAAAGGAGCAGGTGTAAAAGTGAAAGTTGTTGAAGCTATTGCTTGTGGATGCCCTATTATAGGAACTGATGTAGCTTTTGAAGGTATATCTGAGAAATTCTCAGATATGATGTTTTGTGCACATTCTCCTTTAGAATATAAATCTATTATTGAAAGTATAAATGTGTCTTTTGGAAAAAGACAATATAATAGAGACTTAATGATAAGTCATTCCCGTGATAAAGTTATTATAGAATATATGAATAAAAATAAAAGTTATAAATAATATGCAATTAACAGTTTCAATCGTATTGTATAATAATGATTTATCGGTGTTGGATAGAACAGTTAGAAGTGTTTTAGAATCACCTATTGTAGCCAAACTTTATTTGATAGATAATTCTCCAATTCCATTGGAAGAGAACATAATATCCGATAGTAGAATTCAATATATTTTTCTGAATTCAAATCGAGGATTTGGAGCTGGGCATAATGTTGTCTTGAAGAGGTTTTCATATTTAGGAAAATATCATTTGGTTTTAAATCCTGACGTGTACTTTTCTGCAGGTTGTTTAGAGAAATTATGTGAATATATGGATGTTAACCTTGATGTTGGAAATGTCATGCCCCGCATTGTATATCCTGGTGGTGAGCTACAACATTTATGTAAATTGCTCCCTACTCCAACAGATTGGATAGTAAGAATGTTTATTCCTATTCAGAAAGTCAAAAATAAAATTGATTATAATTTTGAAATGCGTTTTGCTGATTATAATCAGGAGATGAATGTTCCTTACTTGTCTGGTTGTTTTATGTTTCTTCGAAAATCTATTATCGAAGAAATTGGGGTCTTTGATGAGAGAATCTTTATGTATGGGGAAGATACTGATTTAAATCGACGTATTCACAAGAAGTATAGGACGATGTATTATCCCAAGGTAACGATTACACACAATTTTGAAAAAGGATCTCATAAAAGCTTGCGCTTATTTTGGATACATGTCAAAGCGGCTATTTATTATTTAAATAAATGGGGATGGTTTTTCGATAAAGAACGTACGTTAATAAACGAGCAGACTAAAGCAATTTACCAAAAATAGTATTTTATTTATGAAGTTTTTGTTTACAGGGGCCTCTGGCTTTTTGGGTTATAATATATGTCCTTTATTGAGAGAGAGGTATAATGTTATAACCGCTGGACTGACTCCGCAAGATAACTATACTATAAATATTTCAAAAAATATTCCGGAGCTATACGAACGTTATGATATTGTATTACATGCTGCTGGAAAAGCCCATTCTATTCCTAAAACGGACGCTGAACGACAGGCGTTTTTCGATGTAAATCTACAGGGTACGAAGAACCTTTGTGCGGCGTTAGAGAAGGTTGGAGCACCGAGAGCTTTTATCTTTATTTCTACAGTAGCAGTATATGGTTGTGATTATGGAGTGAATATCACGGAAGAGTATCCGCTAAATGGGACCACTCCTTATGCTATGAGTAAACGTCTGGCGGAAGAGTATTTGCAGAATTGGTGTCGGAAATACAATGTTATGTTAGGGATAATCCGCCCTTCTTTGATAGCTGGGCCTAATCCTCCGGGCAATTTGGGAGCTATGATAACAGGGATTCGTAGAGGAAGGTATTTCAGTATTGCAGATGGTAGAGCTCGGAAAAGTGTACTGATGGTGCAAGATATTGCGAACCTGATTCCTTTGCTGGTTAGAAAAGGAGGTATCTATAATGTATGTGATAGTTATCAACCTACATTCAGGGATTTGGAAACACTGATTTGTAAACAGATGAATAAATCGCTGCCTTTATCGATCCCTTATTGGCTGGCAAAAGGCATGGCTTTGATAGGGGACTGCTTGGGTAAGAAAGCTCCATTAAATTCATTGAAGCTTGATAAAATAACCAAGTCGCTAACCTTTAGTAATGAGAAAGCAATGCGGGAATTAAGGTGGAAGCCAACAAATGTATTAGAAAATTTCAAGATAGAATGAGTATATGCTTTTGGATTGTAATGGCTGTAGTAAGTGTAGCAGCTTTTTTATTTGTCTGTGTTCAGGTATGGTTTCATTGGATTAATAAAAACGAATAATGTATTACGTAATTATTTTGGTTCTGTTGTTCCTGGCAGAACTTTTTTATTTTAGGGTGGCTGATAAGTTTAATATCATAGATAAACCCAATGAACGTAGTTCTCATTCACGGATTACTTGGCGTGGTGGTGGAATCATCTTCTATTTCGGAGCTTTGGCTTATTTCTTGACTAACGACTGGGAATATCCTTGGTTTATATTGGCATTGAGCCTAATAACATTTATTAGCTTTGTAGATGATATTCGTTCTACTTCTCAAGGCTTACGGTTGGTATTTCACTTTTCTGCCATGGCCTTGATGTTTTATCAATGGGGGTTGTTTTCGCTTTCCTGGTGGTGGATCATTATAGCTTTGATCGTTTGCACAGGTA
>ERZ827492.1165-NODE-1165-length-22072-cov-5.337194_pt1 | contig 22072 bp, 14 predicted proteins | sample MGYA00519704_ERZ827492 | MGnify/ENA primary metagenome ERZ827492 (study PRJEB31778, sample SAMEA3449325) | human gut metagenome | biome: human gut; feature: human-associated habitat; material: faeces | place: United Kingdom | collected 2010/2012 ...
CGCCCCTCATCCGGCCCTGCGGGGCCACCTTCAGTCTACGCGCTAAGAGCCGCCTCCGGCGGTTGCGCTCCGACACGCGCCTGCGGGCGCAGCCCCCCAGGGGGAAGGCTTTAGGACGTATGCACGGCCTTGGGGTAGACCTGATACATCCGGTCATTGCCATAGTGCCCGTCGAGATAGACCTCGACGCTGTTGGACGCAGGTACGCCGTTTAGGCGGTCATTGTACCGCACAAGCGCGGCGGAGCTGACGGCAATGTCCGCCGCCATAAAGATGCACAGTGCCCAGGTCAGCACTCTGCCGCCGCGGGGCGGCAGCTTCTCGATGCAGGCGGAGATCGGCGGGAACAGCACCTTGAACCAGGCAATCGCCGCAAAGCCCCAGAAGAAGCAGTACAGCAGGTTGATGCGCCCGCCCAGGTTGAACGGGATCGCGCTGTAGTCCCAGAACACCGCACCGAAAACGACCTCGGTGAAAACGCTGCACAGGTACTCATACGCACCGCCCAGCAGCGTGCCCATGACGAACAGCCAGCTGGCGGGCTTGTCCTTGTAGCGGTAGAGCAGCTGGGTGACCATGGCGATGGCCAGGCCCCACACGATGGAGAACGGCCCCCACACGACGCTGGAACGGCTCATCCACTCGCCGCCGGTGACGCGGCAGAAGATCGTCTCGGTGATGTCGCCGAGGAACGCGCCGATGAAGAACAGTAAAATAATTTTATACGGGCTGCACCCGGCGGCAAACGTGTCGGTCTGCTGCCGTTTGGGGCGGACAAAGGTCAGTGCGGGATGGGCCTTCGCCATACGGCGCTCGACGTGGTCAAGGATCCACATGCCGCCGCGGACGGTCAGGTTTGCCAGACGGTTTTCAACAGCCGCGGCGGCGGGCCAGCGGTAGCGCAGACCGGCCATGGCCAGCAGCGTGCCGACCAGATCGACGCAGAACACGACGAGCGCGGCCAGCAGCACAACAACCCAGATGCCGCGCGGCACAAGGCTGTACAGCGCCAGCAGCAGCGGGTTGCCCCATTTGAGCACGACAACGCCGAGCGCACCCCAGGTCAGCGACGCGCCGAGGCAGACATAGCCGTCCAGATTGAACGGCATGGCGCTGTAATCCCACCACCGGGTATGGGTCGTGTACTCCAGAATGTGCCCGCCGATCCACTCGATGACCGTGGCATAGACGGCGCTGAATACAAGCAGGAAGAACCAGCCCTCACGGATGTCGCCGAGGGCAAAGGTGATGACCAGCCCGCCGACGCCGTACAGAAGGCAGAGCGGACCGCTCAGCACGCCGCGGTCCTGATATTTGCGGTGTACGACGGCGGTAAAGAGGACCTCCCCCACCCAGCCGAGGAACGAGTAGGCGAAGAAGAGAAAAACAATTTGATAGAAGGTCATAGGGGGCTCCTTTCATAACACGGTAGGGGCCGGACATGTCCGGCCCGCAGCATAAAATTTACAGCACAACAGTGGGAGGTGCAGGGCCGGGCATGCCCGGCCCCTACTTTGCAGTGGCTTCCCTCTCCCGCTTGCTGAACACGCACCCGCAGTAATCCTGCCGGTACAGGCCGTACTCGGCGCTCAACTGTAAGCTGCGCTTGTAGCCGTCCTTTTTGCGGAACTCACTGGGCAGGAACGGCACGCCGTACTGCCTGCCCAGCTCATTGCCAAGCTCGTTCAGCCGCACGGGGTCCTTCATCGGGGAGATCGAGAGCGTTGTGCAGTACCAGTCAAAGCCGTGGTCGGCGGCATAGCGGGCGGCCTGCTCCAGCCGCAGCCGATAGCAGACCGTGCAGCGCGCGCCCTTCTCCGGCTCGTTTTCCAACCCCTTCACGGCAGTATAGAACTCCTGCGGGTCGTAGGGCAGCTCCACCACGGGGTAGTGATACCCGGCCTGCTCGACAAAGCGTTCCAGCTCGGCCTCGCGGCGGTGGTATTCCTCCGGCGGGTAGATGTTGGGATTGTAGTAAAGAATGGTCAGGTCAAAGTGCGCGGACAGGCGCTCCAGTGTTGCGCTCGAGCACGGCGCACAGCAGGCGTGCAGCAGCAGCTTCGGGCGGGTGCCGCCCAGCGTGCGCAGGACCTTTTCCATTTCAAGCTGATAGTTGATGCGATTGGGCATGGGTAGTGACCTCGTTTACACAGTGGCAGGGGTGCGGCGCTTGCGGCGGGCAAAAGCGCCGCAGCCGATGACCCCCAGCAGGCTGACGGCGGAGAGCACCTCAAACGCGCGCCAATACCCCGGGGCGTGGTACCGGACATGGATCGTGCCGGTGTAGCCCGCGGGGATCGTCAGTACGATGCGCATATTCTCGCCGCTGGTGATGGCAAACGGTGCGCCGCTCTCGTCGGCGGCATAATAATTGCCGTAGTTGTAGATGGGCAGCGAGATGGCCGCCTCGCCGCCGTCGTTCTCGACGCTGACATAGGCGACGCCCTCCCGCTTTTCATAGCTGATAAGGTGCAGGTCGCCGCTGGCGGGCTTGGGCTGCGCCCAGATGGCCTCATAGGAGCTGGCGCCGTCGATGAGGTATTCCGCCGTGCCGACGGAGTTGATGGTGGCGTTCTGGTTGTAGGTCGCGTAGGAGCTTTCACCCTGGGCGCTCATGATGTTCGTCTCTGTGATGCTGGCGGTCAGCAGCGCGGCGCAGACAAGCCCCGCGGCGGCCAGCGTGGCGCGGCGCTCCGGCAGCAGCTGCAGCGCAAACAGCGCAGCGGCGCAGAGCAGCAGCGTGCCCAGCGAGAGAAAGCGGAACGGGAACTGGAACATTCCCACGACCTTGCCGACGGCGGGGCCGAACCAGCCCTCGACAAAATCCCACGGGAAAGCGTGGAGCGAGAGCACGAGCGTCAGCACGGCAAAGCCGGTGGCAGTGTACAGGTGCTTTGCGGCGGGGCGTGTGTCCCCGCGGGCTTGGGCGCGCCACAGGCAGTAAAACGCCAGCGCAAGCGCCAGCAGCAGCGGCAGACCGGGGGTCAGCGCCATGTCGTGGGTCGTGCCCTCGGCGGAGGAGCCGCCCGCCGTGCCGAAGAAGCTGAACAGCTGCACGGCGTACAGGCCGTGCTTTTGCAGCTTACCGACCAGATCACTGCGGTTGACAAGGAACGGGATGGAGCGGATGGAAATAAAAAACGGGAAAAGATACCACGCGCTCAGCCCCACGGCCAGCAACGCGGCCTTGACCCAGGCCAGCAGCCGCGCGGGGCGGAGAGTCTCCCGCAGGCGCAAAAGACAAAACAAAATCAGCAGCAGCGCCGTCAGCTCACAGGAGAGCAGATGGCTCTGCACCATGGCCGCCATGCCCAGCGCCATCGGCAGCCAATCCCCGAAGCGGGGCCTGTCGCTGGTGTAGATGCCGTACAGACCCAGCAGCACGAGCGGGAAAAACGCCATGGCCGTGAACTCGCCGACGGCGGCGCGGGTGTAGACGCAGGTCAGCCGATAGGCGGACAGCGTGTAGAGCAGTGCCCCCAGCAGACCCAGCCGACGGCTGGCCGTGATTTTGGCAAAGCTGAAATAGGCGATCAGGCAGGTTGCCAGCGTGACCGCAAAGAGGTAGACCTGGTAGCAGGTGCGCAGCGGCAGCCACAGATTGTAGAGCAGCGCGGGCAGCAGCAAAAACAGCTCACAGTAGCAAAGCGGGCTGGCGTAGCCATAGCCGTTCAGCGTGGTCGTGGTCAGCCGCACCGGGAACTGCCCGTAGGACAGCTCCGCAGCCATGGCGGCGATGCGCTGCATGTGAAATTCCAAATCATGGCCGAAGTACAGATAGTTGCTGAACAGCGGCAGACAGGCCAGCAGCGTGATGCCCGCCAGCGCCAGCGGTAGACGCAGCGCACGGCGGCGGCCAGCGCCCCGCTCCCCCACATGGGCAAACAGGAGCAGCAGCGCGGCGTCCGCAGCGGCAAACAGCACAAGGAAGCAGAGCAGCCGCGCCGCGCGGTAGATGGGCTGCTCGGTCAGGGTGATGCTGTAAATGTACAGCTGGCCCTGGTCGTAGGTGACGGTGGCGGTCAGGTCCTGCATCCGCGCACCGAAGCCGACCCAAAGCCGGGTCGTCAGGCTGCGGTGGCAGTCGTCCAGCCGCAGCGCGTCAAAGGTCACGGCGGCGGGGCTGCGTTCACTGGCAAAGGTCAGCGACCCGGCAGCGTTGAGCATATTAAAGGTGGGCGCGTCGGGCGTCTGGCAGGAAAAATAACGGACTGTGACCTCATACGCACCGGAGGGCAAAGCGATATTGTCTGCCGAGAAGGTCATCGGGTCGTCGCTGTGATAGCCGATTTGGTTCCAGATTTTTAAGCCGTCGTCGTCCGCGGCGGCAATGTCGGGCAGGGTGTTCGTAAAGTCGCCGGGCGTCAGCGCCAGCTTATACGGTGCGCCGAACAGCCCGGCTGCCAGCGCGCAGACAACGGCCAGCTCGGCGGCCAGCAGCGCCGCAAACAGCCGGTTGCGGCGGCAAAAGGCAATAAAGTGTTTCATCCGGGGCTCCCTCACAGTTTATCAGCCGTCCCAGATCATGAGCTTGGCGTTCACGATGGACGTGTCCTCAACAGTGGCCAGATAGTCGCCGTTCCGGTCCCGCGGGGTCTGGGTGCAGTCCAGCAGGCAGATGGCGCGGGCCTCCTCGGTACCGTCGGCCAGACGGACCTTGTACTTGATGACAGCGTTGTCGGGGACATAGGCGCTCTGCACGTAGACCTGTACCCCGTCCATCAGGTCACTGTCGGCGCTTTGCAGTCTGCCGCACCACGCCAGATCGTAGCCGCCGTAATTGCGGTAGGTCTGGTAGGCGTAGGCGTCGCCGTCGGTGGCGGGATTCTCGGTCCAAAGGACCTGTGCGTGCAGGGCACGCCCGGTGAACCGGCTGAAGAAGGCGGACTCGGCCTCCGCGTTGCTGTCCCAGACGTTCTCGTTGCAGAGAATCAGGTCGTCGGATTGTACGGCATCGGCAAGACCAGCCTCAATCGTGCGGACAAAGAACTGATAGGCAGCGAGGTTCTCGGCATGGTGGGTGCGCACGACACCGCGCAGGTAGCCGCCGTTCAGGCAGAGACCCACCGCCAGCGCCGCCGTCAGGGCCAGTCGTGATACCACGGAGAGAACCTTCGGCAGCTTACAGCACAGCCCCGCCAGCAGCGCCAGCAGCGCCGCGGCGAGCAGCGTAAAGCCGATAGAACTGGCCGCCGCGGGAATGTAGCCCCACTGCCAGGTAATGGCCTCGGGCTGCTGATAGCGGGCGGACAAAGCCAGCAGCAGCGCGGGCAGTGCCCAGACGGCCAGGCCGAACCCGGCCAGTGCGCCCAGCGTTCTGCCGCGCAGCTTTTTAAACGGCACGCCGAAGAAGATCAACAGTCCGGCCAGCACACCCAGCGCCAGCGGCCACAGCCGATCCCCGTTCGTGATGACCCCGGCGTCCTCCTGCAAAAGGCGGGAGTTCAGCCCAGGGAGCGACGCGGCCATCTGCTGCACGGTGACGCGCAGCACGGCGGGAATATCCAGAGAAAGCTCGTTGCCGGTGCCGCCGTTGCGCCCGCACAGAACGTGGAACACAAGCGCCGCGCCCATGCCGCCCAGCGCGGGAGCCGTGTCCAGCAGGGCGTTTTTGATGCTGCGTCGGCGCAGCAGCCAGACGACGAGCGCCAGCAGCGCAAAGACATAGCCGATCTCATAGGTGCCGCAGGCGATAAAGGACAGCACCGCGCCCAGCACAGCCCAGCGGCGGTGCCGTGTCCCCTGCCACGCAAACAGGCAGAGCCAGGCCGTCATGGCCCAGAACAGCGCCCGCTGCGGTACGGCGTAGTAGCTGTACATGCCCTCGTTCCAGATGGGGGCCGCGGTCAGCGCCAGCGCAAAGCTGCCCAGCGCCAGCGCATCCCCGCTGCCCAGTCTGGCCGCCACGCGGCTGACAGCGAAGGCCGCCGCGCCGGTCCAGGCAATGATGTAGAGCCGGTAGTGCGTCAGGCTGGTGTAAAACAGCAGGTCGACGGCGTTCGGGTAATGGAACGGGAAAAAACGGACCTCCTGCAGCGTAAAGTACCGCAGCCGCCCCTGCAGGTCCTGCAGAGCATACTGCCAGAACGGCATCCGCTGGAAGTCATACAGCCAGAGGTTCAGCGTCAGCTTATCGTCGCCCTCCGGCGGGATGTTGACCGTGACGCGCAGATACAGCACGCCCACGGCAAAAATAGCCAGATAGGCCGCAGCCAGCAGCAGCCGACGGTACCGCCGACAAAATGATTTGACCTGTTCCATAGGGACGGGGCCCTCCTCCACAAAAATCACATATATACTAAATTATAGCATAAAGCCCCGCTGTACGCAACGCACAGCGGGACTTTATGTAAATACAATTTGTATAAGACTACTGAAAAATACGAAAAGTAAAGCAAAAATCAATGCTTCAGCGGCTTTTTCAGCATGCCCAGCAGCAGGGCCGTGGTCAGGGTGCCGACAGCCAGCGCAATCAGAAAGCCCGGCGGGTTTTCTATGACCGGCAGCAAAAACAACCCGCCGTGCGGCGCGGGACACCCGCAGCCCAGCAAAATCGTTATGAACCCGGCCAGTGCACTGCCTGCGATGCAGGCGAGGCTGACCCGCAGCGGGTCGCGCAGTGCAAACGGCAGCGCCCCCTCGGTCACGAAGGTCGCGCCCATCAGCAGGGTCTGCGGCGCAGAGCAGCGCTCGGTGCTGGTGAACCGCGTCGGGAACAGCAGGCAGGCCAGCCCAATGCCCAGCGGCGGAATCATGCCGCCCGCCATGACAGCGGCCATCAGGTCATACTGCTGGTCTACCAGTGCCAGCGTGCCGCTAACGTAGGCGGCCTTGTTGATCGGCCCGCCGTAGTCGGTGGCCATCATGCCGCCCAGCAGCGTGCCCAGCACCAGACGGCTGCCGCCCTGCATCCCATCCAGCTGGATGGAAAGCCAGGCATTGAAACGCCCGAGCGGCGGATTGATGGCCATGACCATCAGGGCACCGACAAACAGCAGACTCAACAGCGGGACCAGCAGCCCGGTTTTGATGTGATCCAGCTCCTGCGGAATGCGGCGGAACAGGTAATTCAGAAGCCGCACAGCCAGACCGGCAGCAAAGCCCGCGACAATGGCCCCCCAGAACCCGCTGGAGATCCAGCCCAACCGGGGGGCGGTGGTTGTGCCGAGCTGTGCCAGGTAGCCGCCCATCAGGCCGGGCATAAAGCCGGGGCGGTCCGCAATGCTGTAAGCGATGAACGCAGCCAGCACGGGGTACATCATCCTGAACGCAGCGTTGCCGACGTTCGTCATCATGGTGGTGATGTCGCTGCGGCCAAAAAGGTGCTGTAGCAGCAGGGAAAGCGCCAGCATCACGCCGCCCGCCACAACAAACGGCAGCATGTGGGAGATGCCGCTCATCAGGTGGCCGTAGTATTCGCGGCCCAGCTCCTTCCAGTCGCTGGTGCGGAAGGCGTGCCCGCCGCGGTAGACGGGAGCCTTGCCGGAAACGGCCTTTTCCAGCAGTCTGTCCGCGTCGCGCACGGCATCCCCCGCCGAGGCATAGACCAGCCGCTTGCCAACGAACCGCGCCAGCGGGATCGAGCGATCCACCGCCACGATCACGCACTCTGCGGCCTGGATCTCATCATCGGTCAGCTCGTCGTTGACACCGGCAGCGCCGTTCGTCTCGACCTTGAGCGTCAGGCCGCGGGCCTGCGCGGCCTGCTGGAGCGCCTCCGCCGCCAGATAGGTGTGCGCGATGCCGGTGGGGCAGGCCGTCACGGCCAGCAGCTGATAGCCGGGCTTGGCGGTACCCGGCGCTGCGTCAGACGGGGCAGACGGCGGCTCCTGCGCGTCCTGCTCCTCCCGTGCGGAGATAGCGCGGCAGAATGCCTCGGGGGTCTCACTCTCCCGCAGGCTGGCGCAGAAATCGGTGTCCAGAAAGAGCGTCGCCAGCTCGGCCAGCACCTGTACGTGCAGGTCGTTGGCTTCGGCGGGGGCGGCGATCATCACCAGCAGGTCCAGCGGCTTGCCGTCCGGTGTGTCGCAGGGCAGCGGCGGGTCCAGCGTCAGCGCAGCCAGCTGCAGCTGCCTGACGGCGGTGCTTTTGGCGTGCGGGATGGCCAGGCCGTTGCCCACACAGACGCCGCCCAGCGCCAGCCGGGCGCGGACGTCCGCCGCAAACACAGCGGTGTCAGTCAGATTGTCAGTCCCGTTCAGCAGTGTAACCATCTGCTGCACTGCACCGGTGAGCGAGTCTGCCCGTTGGCGCAGTGCGACGCAGTCAGGCCGCAGGTAGTTGGCGATGCGCATGGTTTGAGCCTCCGTTTGGTGCCGCTGTGCTCCGGCAGCTGTCGATGCAGCGCGGATTTTGCGGCGCAGTATTAGTAAAAAAGCGGTTCCGCCGCAACGGAACCGCTGTATAATGCGTGTGAATTAGTTGAGCAGGGTCTTCTCGCTCTCGGGATCGAACAGATGGATCTTGTTGGTATCCATAGCAACCACGATCTTGTCACCACGGCGGGACTTGGAGGTGGGAGCAACACGAGCCATCAGGTTCTGGCCCTGATAGGTCAGGTACAGGTAAATCTCAGCGCCCATCAGCTCGGAGACTTCGACCTCGGCGTTCAGGTGGCTGTTGGGATGCTTTTCCAGGAACTCCTCGTCGTCCTTGATGTCCTCAGGACGGATGCCGACCTTCAGGGTCTTGCCGACGTAAGCATCCAGCTTGCCGTCCGCAGTCTTTTCCTTCGGCAGAGGAATGGTGGTGCCGGCCAGATCGACAGTGTACTGGTCGCCGCTCTTCTGCAGGGTGCCATCAAGGAAGTTCATCTGGGGGCTGCCGATGAAGCCTGCGACGAAGATGTTGCAGGGATAATCGTACAGGTTCTGCGGGGTATCGACCTGCTGGATCATGCCGTCCTTCATAACAACGATACGATCGCCCATGGTCATAGCTTCGGTCTGGTCGTGGGTAACATAGATGAAGGTGGTAGCCAGCTTCTTGTGCAGCTTGATGATCTCGGTACGCATGCTGGTACGCAGCTTAGCATCCAGGTTGGACAGAGGCTCATCGAGCAGGAAGACGGCCGGGTTACGAACCATGGCACGGCCCAGCGCAACACGCTGACGCTGACCACCGGACAGAGCCTTCGGCTTACGGTCGAGCAGGTGCTCGATCTCCAGAATCTTGGCAGCCTCGCGGACGCGCTTGTCGATCTCGTCCTTGGGCATCTTGCGCAGCTCCAGACCGAAAGCCATGTTCTTGTAAACGGTCATGTGCGGGTACAGGGCGTAGTTCTGGAAGACCATTGCGATATCGCGGTCTTTCGGGGGAACATCGTTGATCAGACGGTCACCGATGTACATCTCGCCGCCGGAGATCTCCTCCAGACCGGCGATCATGCGCAGGGTGGTGGACTTACCGCAGCCGGAAGGACCGACGAAAACGATAAATTCCTTGTCGGCGATCTCAAGGCTGAAATCGGGAACAGCAACAACATTGCCGGGGTAAACTTTCTTAACGTGACGGCAGCTAATGGAAGCCATAATGCTCATCCTCCAAATGTATTCAGTGGTTTCAGCCCGTGTAGAGGGGGCTGTTTCTGTTGACATGATTATAATAACAGGTTATAATCTATTTGAAAATAGCATTTTATTGATATAGAGGTGTCGAAATTGATATTTGACCCGGAAATTTACTGCACCGCTGCCGAAACGGCGGAATTGGACGGCACAGCGCCGCTGGCGCTGGCCGGAGACGGCCTGTGGGTGGGGGTGCTTTCCCGCGGGGCGTGCCTGCTGGACGGCGTTGACCGCCCGGGCCAAAGCGGCGATATTCTGCTGGGCCCTGCCCCCCTGGTGCTGACGCCGCAGAGCGACTGCCATCTGCTGGCCGTGCGGCTGACCGGCCACTGCACGGACGCCTACCTGTTGCAATTGGGGGCGGCGCGCTGGGCGGACGGCGCTGCCTGCCCCGGCGCGGCGGAGCTGATTGCACAGCTGTGCGGCGCGCAGACGGCCCCCATGGCCTACGCGCTGCTCTGCGCCGCAGCCAAGGCCGACGAGACCGCCCGTCCCCTGCCGCCGCTTGTGGCCGAGGCCGTGGCGGCCATCCGCCAGAATTATATGGCGCTCTACGGCGTCGAGGAGCTGAGCGAGCAGCTCGGCGTGACAAAAAGCCATCTGGTGCGCGTCTTTAAGCAGGAGATGGGGGTGCCGCCGGGCAAGTACATGACGAATGTGCGCATCGAGGCAGTCAAGACGCTGCTGCTGACCGATGAGTACAATCTGGACATGATCGCGGGCCTGACGGGGTTTTCCGGGGCCAATTATCTGTGCCGCGTCTTTAAGCGGGAGGTGGGCCTCTCCCCCGCGGCCTGGCGCACCGCCGCCGCACCCCTGCCCGCCGTACCCAAGCTCCCGCCGAGAAGTCAGGAGATGTATGTATAAAAAAGAAAGGCTTCCCCCTCGGGGGAAGCTGTCAGCGGCTCCGCCCGCTGACTGATGAGGGGCAACCTTGCCATTGCAACCCGTTTACGGGCAGCTGTGGCAGACCCGTCCCTCATCCGGCCTCGGTCGGGGCCTCGGCCACCTTCCCCCCAGGGGGGAGGCATACAAACAAAACCGCCCGATGCGCACTGCATCGGGCGGTTTTCTTATGCAATTTTATTCCGCAGTCTTATACCCGTCCGGGTTGTGGCTCTGCCAGTTCCAGCTGTGGGCGCACATTTCCTCAATGCCGTACTGGGCCTCCCAGCCGAGCTCACGCTTGGCCTTGGAGGGATCGCACCAGCACTCGGCGATGTCGCCGGGACGGCGCGGGTCGATGACATAGGGAATCTCCTTGCCGCAGGCCTTGCTGAAGGCGTTGATGACGTCCAGCACGCTGTAGCCGTGGCCGGTGCCCAGATTGCAGATGAACAGGCCGGGCTTCTGCTCCAGCTTTTTGATGGCAGCAACATGGCCGCGGGCCAGGTCGACAACATGGATGTAGTCGCGCACGCCGGTGCCGTCGGGGGTCGGGTAGTCATTGCCAAAGACGTGGACCTTCTCCAGCTTGCCGACAGCGACCTTGGCGATGTAGGGCACGAGGTTGTTGGGGATGCCGTTGGGGTCCTCGCCGATCAGGCCGGACGGATGCGCACCGATGGGGTTGAAGTAACGCAGCAGCGCAACGTTCAGCTCGGGGTCGGCGTGGCAGCAGTCGGTCAGGATGCGCTCGGTGAACACCTTCGTGGTGCCGTAGGGGTTCGTGGTGCCGCCGACGGGGAAATCCTCGCGGATGGGCACGCTGGCAGGGTCGCCGTAGACCGTGGCGGAGGAGGAGAAGATGATGTTGTGGCAGTTGTGGCGGCGCATGACATCCAGAATGTTCAGCGTGCAGGCCAGATTGTTGGAGTAGTACTCGATGGGCTTGGAAACGCTCTCGCCGACGGCCTTGTAGGCGGCGAACTGGATGACACAGTCAATGTCCTCGTTCTCGGCAAAGATCTTCTCCACGGCGTCCTTGTCGGTCATGTCGGCCTCGACAAAACGGAAGTCCTTGCCGGCGATCTTCTTGACGCGGGCCAGGGCCTCGGGGCAGGAGTTGTAGTAGTTATCGGCTACAACGATGTCGTACCCTGCGGCCAGAAGTTCCACACAGGTGTGGCTGCCGATGTAGCCGGCGCCACCGCTAACCAGAATTGCCATAACAGTCGTCTCCTTATGTTATATGATATTGTTGCGTGCGAACCGGGCGGCTCGCCTCTCTTTGCTTGTATTCTACTCTTTCTGCGGAGTTTCTGCAATAGGAGTTTTTGATTCTGATTTGCCTTTTTGTTGCCTGTTTTGCCGCCGTGCGGGCAGGCCCTGCTGAATGCGGCGGTAGGCGGACGGCGTGTGCCCCGTGGCAGCGCGGAATTTCTGGCTGAAATACGCGCCGGAGCAGTAGCCCATCTGCGCGGCGACCTCGCCGGGGGATGCCCCGCGGGCCAGCAGCTGGGCCGCGTACTCGATGCGCATGGCGGAAAATTCCTCCATGGCCGTGCGGTGGAGCCGCGCGCGGAACGCCTGCTGCAGCTGGGGCCGCGTGCAGCCCAGCGCCGTGCAGATGTCGTCGATCTTCAGTTCATGCGCAAGATTTTCGGCAAAATAGGCGCGGGCGTCCTCGACCAGCGCGTTCTGGCGGCGCTCCCGCCGGACGCGGGCCACGGGGCGCTTGGTGCGGCGGCAGCGGCGGGCCAGCAAAATCAGCAGATTTTCCAGATGAATGATGAACTGCTGCATCGCGCCGAAGGGCAGCTCCTCCTTTAAGACAGGCCGTCCGCCCGGCACGGGGGCGGCGTCGAACAGCTCGTTGGCGGCATTTGCCAGCCAGTTCAGGTCATGCTGCTCGGCAGGCTCCGTGTGCAACATCGCGCCGCGGAAACGGTCCATGGCCGCGCCGGTGCAGTAAAAGTCGATGCGCAGCGTCTCGGGCGGGACCTCGCCGACGGTGGTCATAGCAAAGACCTCCCCCGGCTGGTGGAACAGCAGTCCGCCTGCCCGCAGCAGCACGTGGCGGGCATCGCAGCGTTCCTCAATGGTGCCGCTGCGCACAAAGACCAGCTGCCAGGCCTGCGTCTCGCTGGGCGGGAATGAGTCGTCCGCGCGCCACTCCGACGCATGTGCCGCCGGGATCGCTTCGACCCGCAGCGGAAAGGTATCGTTCAGCATGGGTGTGACCTCCCTTCCCCGGCTTGACACCGCTGTAGGGGCCGGGCATGCCCGGCCCGCATGTGTATGGCGACCAGCTGCCTGCGGGAAGGCTCTCTCCCTCCGGCCCTGCGGGCTATCTCCCTCTGCGAGGGGGCTGGCGCAACAGCGTCTGGGGGAGAGAAGCTTCCGGGCGGTGCTTACTTTCCTTACACCGCTACCGCGCCCGGCCAGCTCTCGCCGGCCTCCGCGCTCCCCGCTTCCCCGTCGGCTCCGTAAGAGAAAACGCCGGGGGTCATGTCGGCCAGCAGGGGAAACTGCGCAAGCTCGGGGCAGGTGTCGGTCAGCCCCAGACAGTAGGCCGTCAGCGGACTGATCTCCTTTGTGATGGCGTCAAACCGGCTTGAGCCGTCGTCCTCGTAGGTGCTCAGCATAATATCGCCGGGGTAGGTGTCGGCCACATAGCTGACAAGTGCCTCGTCGACGTAGGGGTCGCTGCTGCCCTCATACAGGTCGGGCGCGCCGAACAGATGCAGGATCTCGTGGGCGTAGGTCGCCGGGGATTCCGCCTCGCCGTCGGTGTAGGCGTCGGTTTTGTACAGGCAGCTGTATTCATAATAAAAGCTGTCGCCGTCGTCGGCGTAGTGAGCCATCGTGAAGGATGTCCCGCTGATGGGCAGGAAGAACAAAAACGCGATGTGCCGGGCCCCGTAGGCAGCCAGACGGCTGTCGGCGGCCAGCGACGCGCACAGCGTATCCATCTCGTCGAGAAAAGCGGAGCTTTCCTCGGAATTTTCGCCGCCCTGCATGGCGGACTGCACAAGATAACTGCGTGTTAGCGTTGAATCGCTGCCGTCCGCGCTGCGATCACAGATCAGATTCACCGCGGCCTCGTAGCCCGCGGCCTGCTCGGTGATCCAGTCCACGGCCAGCTGGGTGCGCTGCACGGCGGCAGCGCGGCTCTCGGCATCCCAGGTCTGCCCGTGGGCGGCGTCGTTCAAAAACACGTTGACGAGCACGGTGGCATCGGTCAGCAGTGCGGCGCTGCCGTAGGCCTTCTGCTCCTCGGTAAAGGTGGGCACCGGCTCCGGCGTCGGGGTGGCGGCGGGGCTTTCGGCCCGGGGCAGCTCTGCGGGATAACGATGCACCGTGACGCGGGCCGAGCAGCTGCACAGCAGCGCCGCGGCCAGCACCAGAGCAGCCAGTTTTCTGTACATGGTGCGCCCCTTAAATTTCCAGCACGGCCCTGCCGTCGTGGTCGGCCAGCTCCAGCGTGACCTCGCGGCCATCCAGGCGGCCATCGACGAGCGCGTCGGAGACAGGATCCTCAATGGTCTTGCGGATCGTGCGGCGCAGCTCACGCGCACCGTATTTGGTGGAGCTTTCAGCTACGATGTCCGCCAGCGCGGGCTGCGTGTAGTGCAGCGTGATGCCGTGCGCGGCCAGACCGGGCTTGTACTCGTCGAGCATGAGCGCGGCGATCTTCTCAAGGTCTTCCTCGCTCAGCGGCTTGAACGTAATGATCTCGTCCACACGGCCGATGAACTCGGGGCGCAGGAACTCCTGCAGCGCCTTCATGCTGCGGTCCGCGCTGGCGACCTCGGCCTTTTTGCCGAAGCCCGTCGCGCCGCTCTGGTCGGTGGAGCCCGCGTTGGAGGTCATGCAGATGACCGTGTTCGAAAAGTCCACCGTGCGCCCCTGCGCGTCGTTGATCTTGCCCTCGTCCAGAATCTGCAGCAGGATATTCATAACGTCAGGATGTGCTTTTTCGATCTCGTCGAACAGCACGACGCTGTAGGGATGGCGGCGGACCTTCTCGGTCAGCTGCCCGGCCTCGTCGTAGCCGACATAGCCCGGGGGCGAGCCGATGAGGCGGGACACCGCGTACTTTTCCATGTACTCGCTCATGTCGATGGAGATGAGCGGGTCAACGGTGTCAAACAACTGGCTGGCCAGCTGTTTGACCAGCTCGGTCTTGCCGACGCCGGTGGGGCCGACGAAGATAAAGCTGGCCGGGCGGTGACGGCCAGACAGGTCGGCGCGGGCGCGCTTGATGGCCCCGGCCACGGCGTGGACAGCCTCGTCCTGGCCGATGATGTGCGCCTTGAGGGCATCCTCCAGCCCCTGCAGGCGGCCATACTCGGTCTCTTTGATCTTCACAGCAGGCACACCGGTCCAAAGCTCAATGACCTGTGCGACGTCGTCCATGGTCACTTCAATTTCCGCGACCTTCAGCTGCAGGGCGGGCAGCTTTTCGCGCTGCTTCGCCAGATCGGTCTTGACCGCGGCCAGTGCCTCATAGTCGATGGCAGCGTCCTGGCCGTTCTGCGGCTCGGGGTTTTCCAGTTCGTGCTCGCGGGTCTCCAAATCGGCCACGGTGCGCTGGGTCTCCATGAGCTCTGTAATTTCAGGATGGCGCAGGTTGCAGCAGGCGCAGGATTCATCCAGCAGGTCAATGGCCTTGTCCGGCAGGAAACGATCCGTGATGTAGCGTTCCGACAGCTTGACGATGCTCGTCACGATGGGGTCGGACACACGAACGAAGTGGTGCTTTTCATAGTAGACGCGGATGCCCTTGATGACCTCGATGGTGTCCAGCAGCGACGGTTCCTCGACCTTGACGGGCTGAAAACGACGCTCCAACGCGGAATCCTTCTCGATATACTTGCGATACTCGGCAAACGTCGTTGCGCCGATGACCTGCATCTGCCCGCGGGACAGCGCGGGCTTCATGATGTTGGCGGCGTTCATAGAGCCGTCGGAGTCGCCCGCACCGACGATGGAGTGGATCTCATCAATAAACAGGATGATGTTGCCCGCAGCCTTGACCTCGCTGATGAGGCCCTTGACACGCTGCTCAAACTGGCCGCGGAACTGGGTGCCTGCGACGAGGGACGTCATGTCGAGCAGGTAAATTTCCTTGTCCTGCAAACGCGCGGGGACCTTGCCCTCGGCAATGCGCTGGGCGATGCCCTCTGCAATCGCAGTCTTGCCGACACCGGCCTCGCCGATCAGGCAGGGGTTGTTCTTCTGGCGGCGGCACAAAATCTGGATCGTGCGGTAAATTTCGCGGTCACGGCCAATGATGCGGTCCGTCTTGCCGTCGCGGGCCTTCTGGGTCAGGTTCTCGCAGTAGGTCTCAAGGAACTTGCGGCGGGGAGCCTTTTCCTTCTTGCCGTTTTTGGGCTTGGCGTCGTCCTTATTCTGGCGCGCACCAAAGCCAAACGGGAACACGGGGCTGCCGCCCGGGACAAAATCGTCCTGCGGGGCGGGCTCGTCACCGGCGTCGGTGTCGTCGCCGGTCATCATGGGGGCCAGCATGCCGGAGTCGGAGGCCTCCTGCAAAAAGCTGGACATCCGCTCCTCCATGTTTTCCAGATCCTGGTCGGACATGCCGAACTGTTTCATCAGATCATCCACAGGCTGGATGTGCATGGCACGGGCGCAGGTCAGGCAGTAGCCCTCCTGCACGGTCTTGCCGTTTTCAAGCCGCTGCACAAACACGACAGCGGGGCGTTTTTGGCATTTAACACAAAGCATTTACTTCACCTCTATGAAAAGTGCCCGATAAGAGGCACGTGGGATTGCGATAAATTGTTGTAGGGGGCGGCGTCCTCGATGCCCGGCGGGCGGATAGGAAATCCGTCCCTACGTAGGGCGGGCAGTCCCCTGCCCGCCGCACCGCAGCTACACTACTATTATTAAACAAACCCTGCCAAATTGCAAGTTTTGGCGGGGCTTGTTCAGAATTTGTTTAATAATGGAGCAAAAACGGATTGAACGCACCAAAAAGGCTGTACCCGACGCTGCGCTGCAAAACGCCGGTGGTCAGCCAGTCGATCTGGCCGGTGGTGATGCTGGCGGCGAACCAGAGCAGCAGCGCCAGCAGCCAGCAGTCGAACGCGCCGGTCACAAGGCCCAGCACCAGACCCAGCAGCCGGTTGGCGCCGCCCACCAGTGGGATAAGATTGACGCCACGCAGCAGCCGCACCAGCAGGGCAAACACCCAGCGCACGATCATGCAGAGCAGCACAAACAGCACCGCCTGCACCAGCGGCAGAAAAAGCGGCTCCAGCAGGGCGTTGATCTTTTCGGGCAGCTGGTCCCCGGCAGTCTGCAGACCCGCGGCCAGCGCGGCACGGATGGATTCCGGCAGAAAGTCCAGCCCCTGCACCGCAGCGGCAATGTCGCCGCCCGACTGTGCGACGGCCTGCTCGACCCGGGTGGAGACGGAGTCGCTGAAAAAGCTAAGGTAGACTTCCGGGGCCAGCGTGCGGCTGCCCCAGGAGGCAATGCCGACGCCCAGCACCGCGCCGATCAGCTCGGTTAGCCCGGCGAGAAAGCCCTTCTGCCAGCTTTTGACAGCGGCAAAGGAAAAGACGGCCAGAAAAATAAAATCATAGACAAGTGCGGGAGAAAAAGACATAGATGGGTACTTCTTTCTGTTGGATTACTTGCGGGTCGAAAGGCTTCCCCCGAGGGGGAAGCTGTCAGCGGCCCCGCCCGCTGACTGATGAGGGCGAACCTTGCCATTATTGCCCACAAATTGGTTATTGCGGCAAGGCAGCCCCTCATCCGGCCCTGCGGGGCCACCTTCCCCCGAGGGGGAAGGCTTCGGAACTAGTCGGCTGGCTTCGCCAAAACGTCCGCCTGACTGCCGGTAAAGACCAGCGTCTGCTTGCCGTGCAGGACCGCCAGCGGGCGGGACGGCAGGCCGGTCTGCACCCAGTTCTGCACGCCGTCGTAGCCGTAGCACTCGACGGCATCGGGGCAGAGCAGATAAATGTCGGTGTCGGTGGCCGAGACCGCAAACGCCTGCCGTGCGGGAATCTCCGACATAACGGTGAGGCTTTCGGACAGGGTGACCAGGCTGTTGCCGCCGTGTACGTTCAGAAGCAGCGCGGTCTGGCGGCGTCCGGGCGCAACGCTTTGCAGCGCGGCCCCGCCGTAGTCGTAGCGTGCGACCTCGGCGGCGGTGCGGGGGTCGATGACCGCAATGTAGGTGTCAAACACGGCCATGACGCGGTTCTCGCTCTGCCAGTCCAGCCGCAGCAGCATGCTGCCCGCGTCGGCGGTGTAGAGCAGCCCCTCGGTGTCGGAGTCGAGGCTCATAAAGTAGACCGAGCAGTTCAGCTGCCCGTCCCGCGCGGCAATCATACCCGAGGCAAACCTGCGGTTGTCGGGGGCAAAGTCCAGCGCAATCGGTGTGCCCATCGACTGGGGCATCCGCCAGCTGTACAGCTCCCGCATCGAAGGGTCATAGATGTGTACCCAGCCGGCAAAACGGTCCGCGTCGGTCACGACGGCCAGCGAGTTGTTGTTTGACATGGCGCAGAGCAGAATGTCCTCGTCAAAGCGCTGTGTGTAGAGCGTGCGGGTGCGGCTGCATACGGTCAGCTCACTGCCCGCGCGGTTGTAGACCACAAAGTGGGTGCCGCCCACAGCCAGCACAGGCCGCGCGTAGGACGGCTGCAGGCTCAGAATTTTGGAGCCGTAGGCCGAGTAGACGAGCACATCCTCATTGCCCAGCTCGACGAAGCCGTCCGCCAGCGGTTCGATTTGCAAAGGCTCGGTGATGCCGGTGGTGGTCGGCCAGCCGCCGTCGGCGCGGTTCAGGTAGAGCGACGCGCTGTCCACGGCATCACCCAGCAGCGCCAGAGAGGCCGACAGTGTGCCGGTCACAACGGTGAGCGCCAGCGCCAGCACAATGATAATGACGATCAGGACGGTGAGCCGCCGCTGCTGGCGCTGCTTGTAGAGCGGCGTCAGGGATTTGAGCCGCGCGGCGCTCTGCGCGGACGGCTGCTCGGACGTCCGGGACGGCGGGCTGTCATCGCGCCGCGGTGTGGGAGCGGTGCGCGGCGTGCGGGCGCGGTCTGCGTCGCGGGCGGCGGCGTTCAGGGCCCGCCTCTGCTCACGCGCTAGCCGCTGCAGCAATGCCTGCCGATCTCTGTCCGCCTTACTCATAGGTGGGCCCCCTCCTTTCCGGAAAAAATTTGTGCGTATGGGTTGGTTTGTAGGGAGGCGTCTTGACGCCTCCGGGCCGTTAGCGGCGGTGGTCAGGCTCCGCGGAGGGGTCAAGACCCCTCCCTACGGTACGCCATTAAACGTCATCCAACCCGGGATAGTCTACTTTCTCCAAAAACAGCCCTTTTGCGGGCAGCGTCGGCCCGGCCCGGCGTCGGTCTCCGCTTTCCAGCAGGGCGGGGATGCTCTCCGGCGTCCGTTTGCCAAGACCCGCGTCCGCGAGCGTGCCAGCCAGAATGCGCACCATATTATAGAGGTAGCCGTCGGCGGTCACGGAAATTGTAAACAAATCGCCGTTCTGTACAACAGTACAATTCGTAATCGTCCGCACGGTATCCCCGTGGGCGGCGGCGCTGGACCCGGACGCGCAGAGTGCGGAAAAATCGTGCGTGCCTATGAACTGCGCCGCAGCGGCCTGCATGGCGGCCAGATTGAGCGCAGCCCCTACCCTGTGGCAGGTGTCGTAGGTGAACGGATCATCCACCCGCGCGTTCAAAATGTAGTAGCGGTAGGTCTTGGCGTGGGCGGCGTAACGCGCGTGGAAGCCGTCCGGCACGGACCGGATGTCCACTGCGCGGATGTCCGGCGGCAGGTGGGCGTTGAGCGCGGGCACGATTTTTTGCATCGGCACTTTGCCAGTATAGCAGAAGCTGAGCGCGAAACGCCGCGCATGGACGCCGGCATCGGTGCGGGAGCAGCCCTTGACGTCGGGGCGGCAGCCGAACACCGCCTGCATCGCGTCCTGCAAAACAGCGCAGACCGTGGGCGCATTTGGCTGGACCTGGAACCCGGCATAGCGGGTGCCCTTGTAGGAAATCCAAAGTAAATAATTCATGTCAGAACCAGGTAGGGGCCGGGCATGCCCGGCCCGGTAGTGTAAGGCAGGCGGCTTCCTGCGGAAAGGCAGCGGGCGGCGTCCGTGACGCCCCGGCGGGGTGAGGGCACCCCGCCCTACGCACTGCCCGTAGGGCGGCATGCCCTCATGCCGCCGCCACCTTGCCATTGCCACCCGTTTTATGCTACAATACAAACAAACATTATATAAAGGAGACCGCCCCTTATGAACCAACATTACCTCCAGCTCTACGCTGATTTTATCGTCAAGGTGGGCGTCAATGTGCGTCCGCGCCAGAATTTTATCGTCCGCTGCCCGGTCACGATGCCCGACTTCGCCCATGCCTGCGTCCGCGCGGGCTATGAGGCCGGGGCCAAGACCGTCGTCGTCCGCTGGGAGGACGATAAGCTCACCCGCCTGAATATGGAGCTGGCCGACGAAAAGGACCTGACTGCCATGAAGCCCTATGAGCTGAGCAGCTACCTCGACTACGCCGAGGACCCGGACGGCTGCTGCACGCTGGCCATCCATGCCGAGGATCCCGAGGCACTGGCGGGCCTCGATGCGGGTAAGCTGAACCGCGTCAACCTCGCGCGCCGTACCTTTATGAAGCCCTGGCAGGAGTACACGATGAATGACCGCGTCCAGTGGTGCGTGGCGGCTGTGCCCGCTCCGGGCTGGGCCGCCAAGGTGTTCCCGGAGCTGCCGCTCGACGAGGCTGTTGAAAAGCTCTGGGCGCTGATCTTTGACGTCTGCCGTGTCTCCACCGGTGATCCCGTCGGCGCGTGGCAGAAGCATGTCGCCGTGACCAAGGCCCGCCGCGACCGCATGAACGCGCTGGAGCTGGACCGCATCCACATGACCAGCTCGAACGGCACAGACCTGACCGTCGGTCTGGCCGACGACGCTACCTGGGAGGGCGCGTCCAGCAAGACCGAGGACGGCATTGAGTTCATCGCCAACGTTCCCACCGAGGAGGTTTTCTGTGCGCCCCACCGCGAGCGCACAAACGGCATCGTCTACGGCACGAAGCCCTACGCCTACAACGGCCAGCTGATCGAGGGCTGGCATGTCACCTTCAAGGACGGTGTTGTCGTGGAGCACGGTGCCGAGAAGAATGCCGACCTGCTGGCCGAGCTGCTCTCCACCGACGAGAATTCAAACCGCATCGGCGAGATCGCCCTCGTGCCCGCCTCCAGCCCCATCAACCGCAGCGGCGTGCTGTTCTACAACACCCTGTTTGATGAGAATGCCGCCTGCCACATTGCGTTCGGCGCGGGCTACCCGACGAACATCAGGGGCGGCTCTGCCATGACCCGCGACGACCTGATGAAGAAGGGCCTGAACAACTCCGCCATCCATGAGGATGTCATGATCGGCGCGGCGGATACCCATGTCACCGGCATCACGAAGCGCGGGGAAGAAGTCACGATCTTTGAAAACGGCGAATGGGCGTTCTGAGCCGCACGCCCGCGCCCATCGACTGCGACCACCCGGCGGCTGCGGATCTTCTGCGGGTGCTGGCGGCCTGGGCTGTCGGTGCGTTTCACATCTGGCAGCAGAGCTGGTACAGCGGCGCGGCCCCGGCCCACTGGCTGCGGGCGGGCAGCGTCGGCGTGGACTGGCTTGTGCTGCTGTCGGCGTTCTGCCTGTTTCTGCCTTGGGCCAATGCGGCGGCGCAGGGGCGGCCCCTGCCGCTGACCCGCCCGGCGGCGTTCTACCGCCGCCGGGCCGTGCGGCTGCTGCCCGCCTACTACGCCAGCCTGCTGTTCAGCCTTGTGTTGGCCCTGTACCGCGCCGGGTGGAGCCGCACGCTGGGCATCGACCTGGCCGCGCACCTGACGCTGACCCAGCAGCTGTTTCCGCAGAGCTATCTTGCCACCCGGCTCAACGGCGTGACCTGGACGCTGACGGTGTTTGCGCTGTTTTACCTTGTATTCCCGCTGCTGGCCCCGCTCTGCGCCAAGCACCCGCTGCCGACACTGGGTGCGCTCTGCGCTGTGCAGCTGGGCTATACGCTGTGGGCGCTGCCGCAGTACGGCGGCGACGCCTATTCCTCGCTGTTCAATCAGTTCCCTGCGTTCTGCGGCGTGCTGGCCGTGGGGCTGGCGGCGGCACTGGTGTTTGCACGGCTGGCCCGCGGCGGCTGGACGCAGCGGCTTTTACCCCGCGCGGGCTGTACGGTGCTCGGCGCGTTGGCGCTGGTCTGGCTCAATGCGCAGCTGCGCACACAGGCGTATGCGGCGGAGTTCCAGCGGTACCAGCTGGTCAACCGCATGCCGCTGGCGCTGGCCGCAGCAGCGATGCTCGTCGGCTTCGGACTGGGCCTGACCCCGCCCCGCCCGGTGCGGCGCGTGCTGGCGTGGCTGTCGGCGCTGAGCTACAGCTTTTATCTGTGGCACCAGCAGCTGGCCGTATTCTTAAAGTACAATTACGGCATGGAGTTTGACGAGAGGGAGGCAAAGAGCCTCAGCCCGGAGGAGTACATGGACTGGATCCTGCCGGACACGGTCCGCTTCTCCTCACGCACCGTACAGTATGATGATCTGAT
>ERZ827492.1167-NODE-1167-length-22041-cov-3.578095_pt1 | contig 22041 bp, 20 predicted proteins | sample MGYA00519704_ERZ827492 | MGnify/ENA primary metagenome ERZ827492 (study PRJEB31778, sample SAMEA3449325) | human gut metagenome | biome: human gut; feature: human-associated habitat; material: faeces | place: United Kingdom | collected 2010/2012 ...
CACCATCCCATCTGTCAGTCTCTCTTTTGTGCCTTTGCTCCAGCTGTTCCTCACGGATTTTAAGCTGATAGTCGAGCAGGTCGGAAAAGTAGCCGTTTTCTAGCCCCAGGTAATTCCGTATGGTGATGCGGGTTCGCCGGCTGATGTATGCTTTCATGTAGTAAGCAGATCTGTACTGTGGCCATTCGAGCCGGTCCAGCTTGGAGTCCAGCCACTTGTTATAGGTGCAGTCATAGGTGATAAATTTCTTTTCCGCACGGGAAAAATACACTTCATAAATCGGCAGATTTCCGCCCTTGTGCATATTGGCTGTCCAGAACAGGGCAACCTTCAGGATACCGTTCTGCACGCGGCAGCGAAGATGCAGGTCGTACTTGTACTGGTCTCGCGTTTCCCGGTAGCCCGTAACCGTTACAGGTGTATCACTCATAGCGCGCCGCATCATATCCGGCGTGGCTGTCAGCCGGTCCATTTTTAATAAGTCAGCTTTCTTCAAAATATACCTACCGTCCTTTTCTCAAAATTTACATCATACCATACGCCCGGAAGTAGAACTTTCCCGTCCACCTGTGCAAAGGCGATTTGCTCTATCTTTCCGCTTGCCGGGTCTTCTTTGGCAAACGCAAGATAATCACCGATGCTTCCGCAGGCAAGGGGGTCGGGGCCGCGCACAACGGCATAACCGCCATTCGCATGGACACGATCCGCTGTCACATGACTGCTCCATTTCCGATGCGGGTGATCCACCATATAGGCCAGGGCGTGCAGGAACAATTCCTTCTGACTGAGCTGCTTGAGAATCCGCAGCTCCGTACAGGAAATTTTAGAATCCGTGTTATCCTCGTCAATATCGCCGCCGGCATCCACCAGGTAAAATTCCGAGTCTTCAAAAGGATAATACGACAGGCAATCCAAAGGATTTTCCGCCGAATGAAATCCGTTTCTTGCACAATTTGCCTTATCGGTGACATTTAAGCCCATGACAAACTGGTAGCCCCGGCATATTAGTCCAGGGCGAAACGCTTTGTATGCAATCATCAATAACACTCCTTTGTTTAGCCGGCCATTTTCTCCGGTTGGAGAAAGCTGTCCAGGGTAATCTGGTTATCCATAGACAACTGCTCCGGTTCCTTTGGCTTCTCTTTTTTCACAGATTGCGGCTTTTTCTTCTCCGCCTTTTTCTTCGGCGTGGAGGAAATACCACGGTATGGTCTGGGGACAAATTTTTCGTCTTCGTCTGTTTTGTCCTCTTTAACGTCCAGATCACGGAAATACTCTTCTGCCCACTGATAGCACAGCTCGTCGGGTACGTCCCCGCCATAACCGCCGGCCATCGGTTTTTCATCATTGTCCTTCATCTCTTTTCCCAGATACTCCCGTGCCTTACGGTTAATAAAATGGAAGCAGTTAATCATGCTCTTGCGGGGATGCATCACCAGCCTGGCAAAAGCCATGTCCTCATAGCACAGGGTTTGCACATATTCGGTAACGCACAGTTTCATGTTTCTTCGTGTAAGACGTTCGGTGGCATCTCCCAGCCGTTTAACCGATGTGGCGATCAGCGTGTCGTTGTCCATGGCAATCGCCTTTTCCCATTCGAGCCGTTCCTTTTCCTTGCGCTTGCGCTGGTTTTCTTCCCACTCGGCTTTCCGTTTGGCTTCAGCCTCCTCGTGCGCTTTGCGCTTTTCTTCTTCGGCCTGCTCGGGCTGAGTTTTTTCTTTCTCAGCCGGCTTTGAAGCTTCAGCCGATGGCGGCGCTGCTGTCATACCGTCTGCCGTATCTGTGGACGGCACAGCCTGCACCGGTTGGTTCTTCGGTTCAGGCATCTCCGCCTGAAAGACAGCGGCCTGTTCCCGGTCGCTCTCCTGTACCATGTTCAGATTTGAAAAAAATCCCATAGTGGATACTCCTTTCAAAAAATGAAGGCACTGCATGAGAAGTCCCCATACAGCGCCTTTGATTTTGTTTGGCTATAAAGCCTTATTCTTTGTCTTGCTTGAGTGGCTTTGCCAGCATCGGCGAAAATTTCACCGGACAGAAGCCGTCCGTATCGCAGTAGTAATAACGCCGGTTCTCATCGTCATAAAGCTCAATGACATCTGAGGGAGCGATACTCCTGCCGGGATAGCCATCCGGCAAATCGTCGTTGTACTGCTCGAAAATGCGCTTGAGCCGGTGTTGTTTATCCTCACCGGAAATATAGAACAGCACGCCGTCGTATACCCGGTTGTATTCGGCCGCCGGAGGCTGTTCAAAGCCGGCTTTATGCAGCGCCTCGATGCCGCCAAAGGCAAAAGGGGCGGTAGGGTGTTCCTCGTCCAGCCGGAGCTGGTAAATCCGGAAAGCCTGCTGACGGCGCTGTGCAAGAAGCATTTTGAGAAGTGTTTCCTCCTCACCTTTTATGAATAGAGACTGCTCCTCATTGGTAAAACCCAGCCGTTCTTCCAGAGTTTCGGTTTGCTCCGGCGCTTCGTGCCATGCGGCAACCTCTTCGTCGATGGCGTCGAAATCACACAGCCCATACAAAAAACGTGTCTTGAAATTCATTCGTTCAGCCCTTCTTTCTGATTTTTGTTTGATGGCAAGCTGCCAGTCGTCAAATCCCTTATAATTGGGGTTCCATGTCAGCCGCCTGCATTCCATTCCAGCCGTTTTTGCAATTTGGCTGACTTTAGAAGCGCCTGCGTAGATCTGCTCGTTGCGGTATTTATCCATGTCTTCCGCTTCCACAATCATCTCCGTGCCGTTGGCGGCCAGCAGGGAAAACAGTAGCTTTAATGGCTCCGTATTGTTGGCCCCGGCTGTCGCCGCAAAGGTACGGCCTGACAGACAGTGGGACACATCCGCTTTCAGAAATCCCTCCGTAACATATACCACCCGTGCAAACGGATCGCCGACAAAATGCACCGGGCTTCCGGAACTGACGCCCATCGGCTTGCTGCCGGAGGAAAGCCAGATGTATTTGGCTCCTTCTTTCTCCGGCGGGTCGTTGTCATTTTTCAGCGGTATGTCCAAACGAATCTGGCAGCCGCGTATCATGCCGTCAACGCCGCGCACGGGAATCAGAAAGCCGGCGGTTATCGTGGAGAAATTTACCGTCCACTTGCCGTTTTTCTGATAAAATCCCGGAACACCTTCCACCGTATAGCCCTGGGCGATTAGCTGGTTTGCCAGCTTCCCGCATAGATAAAAGGGCGGGGTGCTTTTATATCCCAGCCGATCAATCTGTTCATCGGTCAGCCCGCGGACAGTGCGCAGATGCTCCCGGTGCCGCTCGGACAGCTTGAGCAGTCCGAGCAGCCCGGAAAGCGTATGGTGAATCACAGGATTTTTCGCACGGGCAGATTGAGGGATTTCCTGGCGCTTTTCTTTTTTGGGATTGGACGGAAGGCCGACGGGAAAACAGGCGCCGTTTTGAATGGCGTCGCAGATTTTCCGATAAGCCTCCGATGTTGTAATGCCCCTTGCTTTGGCATAGAGCTTCAGCATACCGCCGCTCTCACCGCAATAATTGCAGCGCCAGACATTCTTGACATAGCTGACCTTCATTTTGCCCCGATTGTCCCCGCAGAACGGGCAGTCGGTATAAACGCCGTCTGCACAGCGCCTGCGAATCCGCAGACGCAGCAGCTCGGTAATGTCCTCGATGTCAAAGGGAAAATCCTGTGTCTGGCCCATAAACCGCCCCCCTTTCCAAATGGATTTTCAGAAAGGAAGTCAGCTCGCTTTTGCTTGCGTGTCAGACAGCAGCAGCTTGGCGCCGGCACGCAGGATATTATCTCTTCCGGAATAACCGTTCACGTAGAATTTCAGGCTTGCCGGCCTGCGTTCTTCCACCTGCGCCAGCGTCCATCCGCTGCAGGCCCCTTCCTTAACTATGTAGCTTCTGGCTTCTTCCAAAGTCATGAGCGACAGGATGGTATCAACCGGTGTGTCCGATGTGTAGGCAGGAGCAGCAGGGACAGCAGGAGCCACGGGGGTATCCTGTGCCGTCTCCTCCCAGAGGATTTCTTCAAAGTCATCTACTTGGGGAGGCGCTTCCTGTACCGGAGGTTCGGCTGCGGTTTCCTTTACCATAGACAAGGGCAAAACGGGAGCAGCTTCCTGTTTCGGTAGTTCTTCAGGAACAGCCGTGGCCGGTGTTTCTGCCGGCGCGGCAGGTTTCTCTACCGCTATTGCAGAATCCGCCCGTTTCTCTTCCTGAGAAGGAACGGCGGCCTTTGGAGATATGCCGGCCTTAACAGAAGCAGGCTTTGATACAAGCTCGGGCGGTTGTGCCGCTTTTGCATTTTCACCCTGCTGATTGGGATGCCGCACAGGTACAAACTGTACGTCGAATCCCGCATTGGACAACGCCTGCTCAATGGCTGCGTCCTGCGCGGCTTCGATATACCGGCCTTGCGGGACGTCATCCTTTTTCTTTTCAACAATATAGCTTGTCGCTGGTTCGGGATCTCCCCGGTCAAAAAACACGCTGGCCTCAATGATGGCAAGCTGGTCGGTAATTCTCAGAGGTGAGAGTTTAATCCGACCATTCAAATGCTTTTTATGAAACCATAGTTTTTTATACGGCAGAGCAAGCTTTGGCCCGTCCGGCGTTGAAACAAGCAGTTTCAGCGGGTCAAAGTTCGGGACAAGATTGCCTTCTGCCACGACAGGCTGAAAATTACGCATGACTCCATTATCATTTGCACTCATAGATAGAAGCTCCTTTCAAAAATAAATACGGGACACCGGCGCTTTTTTCTGCACGGGCATCCTCAAATCAACTGGCATTTTTTAGTTCCTGTTGTTTGGCGAAGGACTTTGCATATTTACAGATTCGCTCTCCAAGCATCGTGTTGCGCTTGTCGGCGGTTTTGTGAATGGCTTGGAACAGCACCCATTTTTGGCCGACCAGTACGACTTTTTCCCGCGCACGGGTAACAGCCGTATAGACAAGGTTGCGTTGCAGCATCCGCATATGGTTCCGGATAACCGGCAGGATTACGATGTCGTACTCACTCCCCATTGCCTTATGGATGGTGGTGGCATAGGCCAGTTCCATATGTTCCATTTCTTCCATGCCGTATTCGACAATGCGGGATTCTGAAAAGGCAATCGTTACCTTCAGTTCGTTGTTTTCGTTACGGTCGATTTTACGGATAAATCCGATGTCGCCGTTTGACACCTTTCCGTTGTTCTTGTTCTGCATCACCTTGTCGTTCAGCCGGAAGTAGTTCCCGCCGACCTTCAAATCGGGAAGGTCACCCTGTATGGGATTGACGATTTCCCGGATCGTCCGGTTCAGCTGATCGGAAGAGGCCAGCCCCTCCGAACGGAAGGGGGACAGGATTTGCACATGCTCAATGCCGTGGCGGTTTACCAGTTCGCAGAAAATACGGCAGATGTCGTCGGCCGCCTCCTCCTGGTTTTTGGCTTTTACAAACACAAATTCGCCGTTTTCAATGTCGTACTGGAAATCCAGGCCGGTGTTGTCCTCGTTTATGCGTTTGGCGTTTCTCGCAATCATACTCCCTTCCTTTTGCCGGAAGATTTCATCGAGTATGGTGACCGGGATAATCCCGCAGTCAATCATCTCCCGAAACACATCGCCGGCGCCGACGCTTTGCAGCTGATCGACGTCGCCTACCAGGACAACTTTTGTCCCTGGCTCAACACGGCCAAAAAATTGGCGGGCAAGCCACATATCAACCATCGAAGTCTCGTCAATGATGATAAGGCCTGCGTCCAGTGGTTCTTTACGGCTTTTTTTGCCGAATTCCATATCTTCTCCGACAAGCCCCAAAAGGCTGTGAAGCGTTTTGGCTTCGACGCCTGTGCTCTCCACCATACGGCGGCTGGCGCGTCCGGTGGGCGCTGCCAGCATGATTTTGCTTTCCGGGAAGAGATGCTTGAACACTTCGATAATTGCCCGCAGGATGGTGGTTTTACCGGTTCCGGGAGGGCCGGTCACGATGGACAGGTTATGCCGGAACGCCATATACACGGCTTCGCTCTGTCTCTGCGACAGAGGTATTCCCATGTTGCTGCGGATATGTTCCAGTGCCGAAACTACATCGAAATGCTGCGGCGGTTCGGAAATGAGCCGTGCAATCTGTCTTGCCGTTTCATCCTCCCGAGTGAAGCAGGGAAGCTGATAGATATTTCCGCTGCTGCTGACGACTTCTCCCTGAAGAATCATGTTTTCCAGGACATTTTCAATTTCTCCGGGGGTTACGCGCATCTGAGGGAGAGGCAGTTTATCGTTGAGTAGTTGCAGGGATGTTTTCCTCAGCGCATCCGTTTCAAGATACAGATGGCCGTTCTCACTCCGCTGGGCGTCCAGTGCGGCATAAATTGCTCCGTGGATCCGCATGGGGGAATTCATCGGCGTATCGCCTTTCCGGACGATGGCATCGACGCGCTTAAATCCAAAGCCGGATACCTGGCACAGCTTGTAGGGGTTGCTGCGCAAAATATCTACGCTCTTGGCGCCGAAATGTTCATAAATCTTCATAGCGGTAACCGGAGTTATTTGGAATGGCGATAAGAGGATCATCAAATCACGAATGCACCGGCTTCCCACATAGGAGGCTTTAATGTCCTCCAGTTTATCAGGCGTGATGCCGCGGATTTCCAGCAATCGCTCCGGCTCGTTTTCCAGCACCTTCAATGCGTCCGCTCCAAAACGGCCGACAATCAGCTCGGCTGTTTTTTCTCCTACGCCTACTAAACAGGAAGAAAGATATCCTTGGACACCAGCTTTGGTCTGCGGCACAATTTCTTCGCACTGCTGAACCTGAAGCTGATAACCGTGTTTTCCGTTCTGCCACTCTCCGTCAAGACGCATACTGACCTTATCGGTACGGGGCAGTTCGTATCCCACCGCCACAAAACGGATCAGGTGGTCGCGGTGCTTATATGCACTTCTGGCCTGCTGGGGGATACTTTGGTCGGAGGTTTTCACACTGATGATACAGTATTTGCTGGCAGGATTATAGAAGATCGTCCTGTCGTACACACCGAGATAGCTCATGCACTCCACCCCCTGATTTTTTGAAAATGGTATCTGTCATCCTTCATTGACAATGGCTCCTTTCTCAAAAATAGGCAAAAAATTAAGCCGCATTTTCTTCCTGCGACTTTTTCACATAGAACCGGCGGCTTTCCGAAACGGTTACATAATCCTTATAGATATCCGGGTGCTGCGCCTGCAGCCGGATTAAATTATCCTTGCTGACGACCGTTCGCTTGACCGGATTGTAGGTTACGGTATAGGCTTCGCCTCCGGCAGAACAAACCGCCGTGCAGCTTTTTCCCATCTCCGAAACAATCCGTCCCTGCAACCGTTTCATTTCGCTTTCGATTTTTTTGGATTGTGCGTCCGCCAGCTTTTTCTGTGCCTGTAGTTCCAAAAACCTGGTTACGCAGCTTGCCAGCGGCAAGCTTAATTCTACGGCCGGGGCGTTCGGGTCTGCCATACCGGTGTGACGGCTTACGCTTTGAATTACCAGGTCGCCGTCTTCCGTATAGGGAGGCGGCACTTGTTTGAGGACGTGTTCGTTCCAGAAGATACCCTCCAGAGCAATTAGTTCCTCTTCATAGGCTGCGTCGCGTTCAATATGGCGGATAATGACATCATCTTCGCTGTTGCCGTACAGACAGCAGTAAAACACATGGTTTAGGTTCATCACCGCCATGTAGTGCCGCCCCTGGGCTTGATAATTCACGGGGATAGTCTCCTCTCCGTCAATCCACCAGTTGTCTTTTGCGTTGTAGTTGGTTGTCTTGATTTCAAGGATGGCTGTTTCCCCGTTGGGAAGCGTGACAAAATAATCGACGTTGGCAAGCATGTAGGGGTAAAGCGGATGGTAGTACATCCTCTTATCCTGATAAATCGGATATCCCGTTTTCTTATGGAATATTTCCGCCACCAGGTCTTCCAGCAGGTGCCCGATTTGAAGTGCTACCCAGTTGTCGGCATCGTCCTTATACGACACGACATTCAATTTGTCATAGTACAAGTCCCTTGCGGTGGCAAAAGGGGATATGCCTAAAATGATGGAAGCATCGCTGCCGCCTACGCCTTTTCGCCGCCACTCCAACCACTCTGTTTCCGTCAGGTCCTTTGTATCTACAAGGACCTGCGGGCGATAGGTTGCAACAGCCATATTCATGCACCCCTGCTTCTGCTCCTGCGAATAAAGGCAGGATAGTGATATACCGTGTGCATGGGATACTTAGCCCGCTTTCGCGCCTCCCTTCTCAAAATCTGCTGCTTCAAAACAGCGGGGCGATTTGCCCTCCGTCGGCAATGTGCATGGGTTCGTCTTTTCATTCTGTTTCCGCCTTTCTAAATAATATTTCCAAACGCCTGCGGCGTTTTGGGCAATAAAAAAAGCGGGAACAACGTCGTCCGTAAATACGGGACTATTGCCTGCAAAAATACAGGCCGGCGTCATTCTCGCTGCGTGTGGGGATAAAGGGCCTCATAAAAACAAAAGAGCCAGTAATATTCCTGCCGCAAGGCAGAGCAATACTACTGACCGAATACAAACTTAACAAAGTGTGCAATGCAGATAAAACCTGCTGTTCCCAGAACGGGAGAGGCACAAAAATCAATTACAAAGAAAATATAACACAATATATGCGATTTGTCAACTGACAAACGCTATATATTGTGTTTTTTGCTTGCCGCAGAATTTTGGGGACAACCTTCGTGTTTATGGGTGAGAAGGAAAAAGCAACTGTTCTCCTCTCGCTGTACCTTGACAACTGAATAGCCGCCGCCGGAAGTTATACAGGTTTTATGGATAGTGTGCGATGATATCTTTGTGGAGCGCGCCCGTAAATGAAATACCGCACAGCGGGGCCTGAAAACACGCGGTCGAAAAGGAGCGCAGGAAATGGTCCGGCGGTTAGGTGTTATTTTTTAGGAAAGGGGGAATATTAGATTAGAAACGACGAGAAAAATGCTGGATGGCTGCCGAGTCCTGGCAACGATGGGCGAATTAAGCTGTGCTTGGACGGGAAACCTGTTACCATCTGCTTCAGCCAAGAGGAATCTTTTAGCACCAAAGATAAGGTTCGGGATATTTTAACTGAGGCCTATGAGGAAAAGATCCAGCAAATTGTAAAGCAGTCTCTAAATGATTGCTGATGACGGAATATCATTGCTGAAGTTGTTTTTCAGCAGCTTCCATGTTATAATATTTTAAAGCGAAGTATCGCTTGATGTACCTTGACAAATGAATAGGAAAGCAATGTATTCCGTGCAATTTTTTGTACGGAGGTATGATTGTGAAACGGGTTTATTGTCTTTATAGAGTATCCACCAAAAAGCAGGTTGACAAGAACGAAGACGACATCCCCATGCAGCGCGGAGCCTGCCGCGAATTTGCTGCGCGGTTTGACGATTGGGAAATCGTTAAGGAGTTCTCTGAAAAAGGGGTTTCTGGCTATAAGGTGTCTGCTGAGGATCGAGACGTCATTCAGGAACTGAAAAAGGCGGCTCTGAACAATGAGTTTGATGTCCTGCTGGTGTTCATGTTTGACCGGATTGGAAGAATCGAGTACGAAACGCCTTTTGTGGTACAATGGTTTGCCGAGCATGGCGTTGAGGTATGGAGTGCGCGGGAAGGAGAGCAGCGGTTTGAAAACCACGTTGATAAGCTGACGAACTTCCTGCGGTTTTGGCAGGCATCTGGTGAAAGCGAGAAAACTTCTATCCGCATTAAGAACAGTATGCAGCAGATGGAAGAGGCCGGCCTTTATACCGGGGGCGCAGTCAAATACGGCTATCGCTTAGTTGACAGCGGCCTTATCAATAAAAGAAATCAGCCCATCAAGAAGTATGAGATCGATCCTGCGGAAGCTGAAATCCTACATATGATTGACGATATGACAATTCATAAAGGATACGGTTCATGGAGAATGGCGGACTATCTGAATAAACAGGGCTACGGCTGCCGACGGCAGCGGCGTCAGTGATACGATCGAAGTCGATATCCGGCATAAGCCTGTTGCCGAGACCCTGACACTGTCGAAAAAGGAAGTCACAATGAAGGTCGGGGAGCATGTTGAGCTGTATCCCTCGGTTTGCCCGGCGGAAACGGTCAACAAGCGCGTCAATTGGAGCACCGATAACGAGGATGTGGTTTCGCTGGAGCCGTTCGGGGATATCAACGGTATACGTGTGAAGGCCGAGAAAGACGGTACGGCAGTCGTCACTGCAAAAAAGGTCAACAACGATTTGACCGCCTCCTGCACCGTAAAGGTGGACTCCCGTGAGCGTGTTCGGATAGCAAAGGAAGTTGGCGATTTGTTTGCGGTCTATTTTTTGGAACAGGAAGATACGGTCGAAGCAGATGAACACTACGATTCGCTTGTTTGGAAAAACCTTGGAACGCTGAGCGATGCTTGGCAATCTGATGATAAGGATGAATACTATGAACGTTTGGCTTTTAATCAAAGGCGGACTTATACAGTAGATCAGCTTGCACTGTTGTATATGCTTGATCCGATTGGAGTTGAACTATATATGAAATCTTTAAGAACGGAGGAATGTTCGAAGCAAAATATTATTGAAATATTGAATTTAAAAGACAATTTGTTTCAAAAACTGTTCGGGAAATTGCCCAAACTATTTGTGATGGATGGTGATTCTGTAAAATTTATTATGCGTTCTACAATGAGTAACCGTTTTGAGGTATATTCTGAAGCTGAAATTTTGTTTGGATTTCATAATTATTTTGATTATGATACGTATATCAAAAATGTTTTTGAGGCTTGTGTTGGAATGCTAATTGATTCGGTGCTTAAAATCACAAAATTAGACAAGGTAATAGATGTTTACCGCCTCATATTTTTTTCCAGTGCATGTATTGGCGAAATTAGTGAGGGAATTTTGTCTTTCCTTGAAAAATTTGCAGATGAAGCGGATTTTAATGTGACAGAATACAAGATCTTAGAATGGGTAAGAGATTTTTTTGCCATACTGGACAACTTGGATGATTTATATATTCAAGAGGCAAAAAATAATTTGAAAATTTATGAAACCGTAAGCAACAAAGATTATTGCTTATATTTTCGTATTGAAAACAGCGATGTAAATTTCAAATCATTGATTGACACTATAAACGCTCACAATTAATAAAAAGGCTGCGAAATATTATTTTCGCAGCCTTTTTTGTAATAATGTTTATCACCAAATTTCAGTTTTATATCCATTCCATTCGGGAGAGGTAAAGCCTTCCGCGCCCTCGTGGTAGTAAACGATGTAATCGGGACAATCCGATTTATCAAATCGGTCTGCTTCGAGCATTTCCGGCGCATTGCCTTCAAAGTATACCTTTTGCAGCAGTACACACTTAGCAAATGCCGATTCACTGATTTCTGTTACACTTTGAGGAACAACAAGCTTTTTAATGTTTGTATTTCGAAAAGTTCCATCGCCAATCGTCATCAGGCTACTATTCAGTTGAACTGATTCCAGATTTTTGCAGCGATTAAAAGTAGACGAAAGCGATTGAATGCCATTGGGCAATGCTACTTCTTTTAAGCCGGTTTGGTAAAAGGCGCTGGCGCCGATTTCTTCCAATCCATCGTTAAAACGAACCGATGTTAATTCTGTACAAACGCCAAAAGCAAATTCACCTATTTTTTTTAGGCTTTCAGGGAAAACAATCTCTTTAAGTTTGACACCCGCAAAACAATAATCACCGATTTGTTCTAAGCCTTCTTCAAATATAACCGTTTCCAGAGCAGAACTTTCAAAAACACGAATGCCCCATTCTCTAATACTGGCCGGTATCGTTATATGTGTTAAGGATGTGCAATAAGCAAACGATTCTCTGCCAAGTGAAAGCAATGTATTCGGTAAATTCACATTAAAAAGCCGGGTACAGAATATAAATGCATGATCACCTATTTCAGTTAACCCTTGCGGCAAATTAATTGTTTGCAGTTTAAGACAGTCCGTAAAAGCACCTTCGCGGATGATTGTAACCGTAGTGGGGATTTCAACCGTGGTTACATCCTTGCCCGTGAACGTTTTCTCATCGGAGAAGGCATAATCGCCGATTTCCGTGACGGGCTTCCCGTCGACCGCGGCGGGGATAATGACATGTTCGGCGTCTCCGAGATACTTGACGACGGTCATACCGGTGTCGTTTTCGGCGAACTCAAAGTCGGACAAGGGACTCTCGGCGGGGGCGCTTTCTTCGGCGGAAGCGGGGCTTTCAGAGACTTCCGCTTCGGAGGCTGCCGCTTCGGACGCGGCACCGCTTGCGGGGGCGGAGGACTCGTCTCCGACGACGCCGCAGGCCGTCAGCGACGCCGCCAGCAGTGCCGCAAGCAGGATGGTTATGGCGCGTTTCATTGCTTCTCTCCTTTTGTTGTGGTGTTGGATTGTGAACTGGTTGTTTGCACTTCCGTAAACATCATTCAGTATACAGGAATGATTTGGATTTGTCAACTACAAATGAAGCCGAACACGGTCTGAACGGAAACGAAAAGCCGCGGAATAAATTCCGCAGCTTAATAGGTCCACAATCACAAAAGTTAAAGAGCGCCGGCAAGAGAAGCGAATCGGGCCGATGGTTTATGCTACCAAATCTCGGTTTTGAATCCGCAGCATTCGGGAGATGTAAAACCTTTCGCGCCCTCGTGGTAGTAAACGATGTAATCTAATGGGCGGTTCCACTTGTCTGGCTCATATCCTTCTGGGGCATCACCTTCAAACATGACTTTTTTCAAATCCAAGCAAAAATAGAAAGCATCTCCCGTAATTTGTGTAACCGTAGACGGAATGACAACCTCGGTCAGTCTGGCTTCGGCAAAAGCATAAGGATCGACGCGCACAAGACCTTCATTGAGTACAACCGACTGCAATGCCTGGCATCGAGAGAATGACATTTGTTGCAATTCTAATACAGTGGACGGAAGAACGACTTCTTTAAGGCCTGTACTGTCAAAGCAATATCCTTCTATACGCTGCAAGCCCTCGTTGAATGTGACTTTTTCCAAATTTGTGCATTCAAAAAATACACCGCTGAGCAATTCGGTCAATTGACTGGGCAGTGTAACTTCCCGAAGATTTGTGCGTCTAAAGCAGGAGTATCCGATCGTTCGCAAATTATCGCTCCAAGTGATTGTTTCCAGAGCTGATTCGCTAAAAGCGCCGTCCCGTAATTCGGTGACGCTGTCGGGCAAATCCATATTTTTCAATTCTTTGCATTCTCCAAATGCATGGACTCCGATGACGGTGACGGTGTCGGGCAGCGTGACGTTGAAAACTCTCTTTTTTGCAAACGCATGATCGCCGATTTCCGTGACGGGCTTCCCGTCGACCGCGGCGGGGATAATGACATGTTCGGCGTCTCCGAGATACTTGACGACGGTCATACCGGTGTCGTTTTCGGCGAACTCAAAGTCGGACAAGGGACTCTCGGCGGGGGCGCTTTCTTCGGCGGAAGCGGGGCTTTCAGAGACTTCCGCTTCGGAGGCTGCCGCTTCGGACGCGGCACCGCTTGCGGGGGCGGAGGACTCGTCTCCGACGACGCCGCAGGCCGTCAGCGACGCCGCCAGCAGTGCCGCAAGCAGGATGGTTATGGCGCGTTTCATTGCTTCTCTCCTTTTGTTGTGGTGTTGGATTGTGAACCGGTCGTTTGCACTTCCGTAAACATCATTCAGTATACAGGAATGATTTGGTTTTGTCAACTACGGTTCTTTTTCGTTATGGTCGTTAATTTTCGTCGGCCGTGACGACAATGCTGCTGTTTTGCCGATTTGAGGACTTTTTGCCGTGGTTTTTTGTGTGTCTGTAAATGGCAGAAAAAATTCCGAACAAAAGTTCTGGTTTCCTGTTGACAAATTCTGGAATATGGTGTATCATTTTAGTACGGATGCAAACAAATGTTCGAATCGGAACGGATTTGCGTCGGCATAGATTAAATTGTGCAAAGGATAGGGAAATGAAGGAAAAAAAGTTATTTATGGCGAGTTGTCCGGTCTGCGGACGGGGACTGTTTAAGGGTGCTGCGGATTCCTATGTTGAAAGCGGGTGTCCGAAATGTAAGAGTTTTTTGAAAATTCAGTTTACGGCTTCGGGTTTTGAAGCGCACGTGGCAGAGAACATATCCCACAGTCCCGCAGCCGAGGAAAAGAAATAGGATTGCCGAAGAGATTCGTCGGACTTGTCGAGAAATCAAGAGGGACCTGGCAAATGGAAGTGCGTTTGGCGCATAAAATTTGTCAGCCCCTCTTTTTTTGTTAAATATTTTTAAACCGGACATGAAGTGTCCGGTTTAACCTGTATAGTATGAGCAGAAAGGGGGCGAATACGGATGGACACAGTCGAACGGCGCGGCGAGCTTGTCAAAACGCTGTGCCGGCGCAGATATGAGCGTGTGGAAAATCTTGCGGCGGACTTCGGCGTTTCTGAGCGGACGATCCGCCGGGACATCGAAGCACTGAGCCGGACTGTGCCCATTTATACGCAGAGTGGTCGATATGGCGGCGGAGTATACGTCGCCGAAGGGTTCACGATGGACCGGATGTATATGACCGACCGTGAGCTGCGTGTGCTGCACAAGCTCGCCGAATCGCCGGACGGCCGCCGGACCGTGGCGCCGACGTCGGAGGACCGTGCGGTGCTGGATGCGATCATTACGCAGTACACTCGCCCTCAAAAACCAAAACGGAAAGGAAGAAAACAATGAAAGAACAGGAAAAAAAGTTTTTCCTCGCGCTTTGCCGGTTTGCCGGCAAAGACCTCGAGCCATCGCTGACGGCTTATGCGACGCCGGGCGTTCTCGGGCAGCTGTTTTACAACCGCTTAGCGGGTGTTGCGCACGAGACGCTGCGACGGCAACGGCTGCTCGATGGTCTGCCGCGAGAATTCCGAAACGCGTTGGAAAATGCGGCGGAGCAAAACGCCGTCCGTAATCGCAGCTATTATCGCTGCGTCAAAGAACTGGCCGGGCTGCTGGAACGGGGGAACAGCGGCGCCGTGATGCTTAAGGGCGCGCTGCTGTGCGCTCTGTACCCGGAGGGCTGCCGCACCTCCAACGATATTGATTTGCTCGCCGCGCCCGAGGAAGTGACCGCACTGGGCGGCCTGCTGACCGAAAACGGCTTTCGCCAGGGAACTCTGCGCGGCGGCGCCTTCGTGCCCGCGTCACGGGAGGAAATCATCGCTTCCAAAATGCTGCGCGGCGAAACGGTACCGTATTTTCGGGAGGTCGCCCTGCCCGGACTGCGCTGGCTGGAGGTGGATGTCAATTTTTCGCTCGGCTACACGTACGGCGAGCCCGACGTCCTGCGGAGACTTCTGGCTTCAAAAACGACGGCTGAGGTAAACGGGTTGCAACTGCCCGTCCCGGCGCGCGCGGATTTTTTTGTACATCTCTGCGCGCATCTATATAAGGAAGCGGCTGCGCTTCCATGGGTGCGGATGAAGCGGGATATGACGCTTTATAAATACGCCGATTTGTATTTGCTGCTGTCGGGTATGTCGGCAGCGGAGAAAGAAGACTGCTTTGTACGCAGCCGCGAGCTGGGCCTTGCAGGCTGCTGCGGGTTTGCCGTTTTGCAGACGGCCGCGCTGTTCGGCCTGACGGACGCCGAACTGCTCAGCGCTGCAACGGATGCGCTGGACGGAAACGTTGAAATGCTGAACCGCGTTGCCGCGCCGTCGGAAAAGAAGATTTACCGTTACCGCACGGAGGACGTCGCCGCGCGCTTTTTCCTCGATGACCGGCTTGCGGATCTGGAGGAGGTGCCGGCATGAAGCATCTGGAATTCCGTCCCAACCCGTATCCCGGGCTGTTGGTTACATTCTGCGGGCTGGACGGCAGCGGCAAATCGACGCTGCTGCGCCGGCTGGCCGCAGAGCTGGAGGGGAAGAGGCCGGTGCTGGTCACAAAACAGCCGACCGACGCGGTGCGGCGCGCGGATGGCTTCCGTGCATATATGGACACGCCCGCGCCCGATGTGTTTGACTACCGTGCCGTCTCGCTGCAGGCTGCCGGCGACCGGCTGCAGCACGGGCGTGCCGTGATCGAGCCGGCGCTTCGGGAGGGGAAGGTCGTCCTGTGCGACCGCTATTTTTATTCCTGCCTGGCAAACCTGCGCGCAAGGGGATATACAGGCGACCGCTGGATTTATGAAATCGCAGAAAGCGTGCTGCGTCCGGACATTGCGTTTTTCTGCGATGTCCCCGTCGAACTGGCTGTTGCGCGTGTGCGGCAGCGGCCCGAGGAGCGCTGCCGTTACATTGATTTGCCTCTGCAATATAAGTTGCGCAGCGCATTTTTGAATATTTGTGAGAGCAACGGCGGTATCCTGCTCTCCACGGCCGGGCCGGAGGAGACGTGCTTTGCCGCCGTCAAACGTGAATGGGAAAGGAGAAGCTGAAAAATGGATATGAAGGAAACAATCCGCGAACTGCTGCGTTCGCTCAGCGGCTGCGGTGAATTCCGTGACACCGACGGCCTGCAGGACGTGCTGGGACTGGACAGTCTGGCTATGGTCACGCTGCTGGTCCGGCTGGAGGATGCCTTCGGCATTCGGCTGGACGAGTCGGATATGAACCCCTATGAGCTGTATGCCGCGCAGGATGTAATGCGGCTGGTCGAAAAATATTTGGAGAAAGCCGATGGATACCCGGGTTGAGCTGCCGCTTGTACAGCCGTTTTACAGCACCTATCATTATCAGGCGCCGGGTCTGGCTGTGGCGGTTGACAATCCTACAATCCGCAATTTTTTCCTCAACGACCTGATGCTGCTGCAATGTGAGACGCGTTTTTTGTCCGGTTATACCGGGCTGGAGCTGACGGTTGACGGAACCTACTGGACAATCAGCCCGCACCTGGAAAAGCATGGATACGACACCTGCTTTCTTCACGGCAGCCTTCATACTGTTATCCGGGAAATGCTGGACGCGGGTTATTATGTCTGTTTTGCGGGTGTGGACGATTATTATGTGCCCGGCAAGAGCTGGTATCGGGAGAGGCATTTCGCGCATGACGGACTCATTCATGGTTACGACCGCGCGGACAAGACCTATCTGCTGTACGCTTATGACCAAAACTGGCGTTATCGCAGCTTTTGGACGCCGCAGGCTGCGTTTGGCCGCGCACATGCAGCGGCGGCGCGGAACGGGGCCAACGGTGAGCTTTGGGCGATCAGGGCTTTGCCGGGGAAGGTGCCCTTTTTGCCGGAACGGGCGCTGCGGGGAATCGCCGCTTATCTCGATTGTGCGTCCTCACCGTCGGGGATGGTTCGCGGTGCTGCGGCGCAGGCGTGCACGGCATTGTATCTCGAGAAGCTGCAAAGCGGCGTCATTCCCCTTGAAAAGCTCGACCGCCGCGTGTTGCATGTGATTTGGGAGCACAAGCGTGGGATGTATGAGCGCATTGTTCGCGTCGAGGACGCGTTTGGCTGGGGACATATGTGCAGTGAGCGGTATGCGCCGCTTGTCGAACAGGCGGAAAGGCTGCGGATGCTGTACGCCGCACACGTCATGCGGCCGCGTGAGGGTGCGCTGACGGTCATCCGAAAAGAGCTGCTTGCGCTCGCGGACGATGAACGGACAATCCTGCGCGCGCTGCTTGAACGGTCGAAGGAGGTGCTTGCGTATGGAGCTGTGGCGGAGATTGAAGCGGAAGCTGCTCGCCCGTCCTGAACAGACCGTCTGTGAGGGAGAGGCAAATATGACCTACGCCGCGCTGGCCGGCTGCGCGGAGGCGCTTGCCGTGCGTTTGACCCCCTTTCGCTGCTGCGCAATTCTCTGCGGTTCCGAGCGGCTGGCCGCCGTTTCTTTGCTCGGCTGCTTTGCGGCGGGCGTGACGGCCGTGCCTTTGTCGGCGCGCTACGGAGAGACGCATTGCCGGCGGGTTCTGGGCGCGCTTCGGCCTGATGCGGTGATTACGGATGAAGGAGGCGAGCTTCGTGTTCAGCCCTTTCCGGATGCGGGTTACCGGATTCCCGAGCGGCATCCGGCGGTGATTCTGTACACCTCCGGCACGACCGGCGTCCCGAAGGGCGTTATGCTCGGTGAAGACGGACTGCTGGCAAACGTGACAGATATCGCCGCTTATCTTGCCGTCGGTGAGCGGGACACCATCCTTATCGTTCGTCCGCTTTATCATGGCGCGGTGCTGACAGGCGAGTTCCTTACTGCGCTCTGGAAGGGGCTGCGGGTCTGTTTTGACTCGGGTGTATTCCATCCGTCGCTGCTGCCGGGGCTGCTGCGCGAGAGCGGCGCGACGGTTGTCTGCGGTACGCCGACACTGCTTTCTTTGGCTGCGCGTTTTCTGCGGGGGCCGCAGCAAAAGCTGCGGGCGGTTTGCGTCAGCGGCGAGTGTATGGACGCGCGGACCGGTCTGCGGCTGGCGGAGGCTTTCCCGGCTGCGGATATCTACCATGTCTATGGGCTGACCGAGGCCGGCCCGCGCGTCAGTTATCTGCCGCCGGCTCTTTTTCGTGACCATCCGGACAGCGTGGGCATTCCGCTGCGCACGGCTGCGGTACAGATCCGCCGCCGCGACGGCCGTCCCGCCGCCCCGGGCGAGATCGGAAGCCTGTACGTCCGCGGACGGAGCATCATGCTCGGCTATTACGGCGCGCCGGAGGCAACGGACGCCGTACTGCAAAACGGCTGGCTGTATACCGGCGACGCGGCTCTGCTGGACGAAAACGGTCTTCTGTACATCAAGGGCCGCGAGGATGATATGATCAACAAGGCGGGGATGAACATTTATCCGCAGGAACTGGAAAGCGCGCTGCTGGCCGACCCGCGCGTGCGCGAGGTGACGGCCTACGGCTTCCGCTCGCCGTCAGGCGTGCAGATCGGCCTGAAACTGGCCGGAGATTTCGGTTCGGTGCGCGAGGTTCGCGCGCTCTGCCGTGACGTGCTGCCGGCGTATGCAATGCCGGCGAAAATCGAATGTCTGCCGGAGCTTGACAAAAACGGCTCGGGCAAGCTGAAAAGAGGAGAAGAACATGCTGGAATTTGAAAAAAAGGCGCTGCTTAGCGCCGAAGCTTATGCGCTGCTGCGCAGATCCGCCGTGTCGGAGCCGCAGATGCAGACCAATTACTATTACGACACGGAAGATTTTCTGCTGCACCGGCTGGATGTCACCTGCAGGGTCCGTGAAAAGGAGGGCAAATGCGTCGCTGCGCTCAAGCTGTACCGCCAAGGCTCCGATTGCTGTGTAGAGCATTGCGGAGCCGCCGAAAATCCTTATGACATCCGCTTTTTTAACTGCGGCGGCCTGTGTCTCCAGGGGACGCTGACGACCGAGCGGCTGCTGCTGTACAGGGGCGAAGGCGTAACGGCGGTGCTGGACCGAAGCACCTATCTCGACCGCACCGACTATGAGCTGGAATTGGAATACACACCCGAGATTGAACGTCGCGCAGACGCACTGCTGCGGCATTACGAGGATGATTTGCGGCGCTGCGGCCTGCGCTTCGCATCGTCCGGCGGCAGGCATAAATCCGCACGCTTTTTTGAGCGTAAGCAGGAGCTGCTGTGGAAATGGGGATGAGCGCTCTGCTTTACATATGGTGTCGTAGCCGCAAAACCGGGAAAGGAGAGAGCAAATGGAGGAAACGGAGCTCGTATTGGAGCGGCACGCGCAGCTTCTGCGGGCACTGGAGAGGGATGTCGCCGACCTGAAGGCAGTGCAGGCGGAAATTCGCTCCATGAATGAAACACTTGTTACGCTGGCGACCGAACTGAAATACGCAAATGCGCATCTGACCCGTCACGAACAAAAGCTGGACGAGCTCGAACGGCGTCCGGGCGCGCGGCTTGGGCAGCTTATAACGGCACTTGTCGCCGCATTGGCCGGCGGGCTGGTATCCGTGACCCTTGAACGCCTCTTTGCCTAAGATTACAGTGTGAAAGGAAGGGAGGTGAACGGCTTTGAATTACGGGGAATATATCCGCAGCGAGCTTCTGCTGCTCATTCCCGTTCTGAACATTGTCGGCGCCGTGCTGAAAAAAAGCCGCTTGCCGGACCGATGGATTCCCTTGCTGCTGGGCGGCCTTGGCATCCTGCTGTCGGCGGTCCGGGTGCTTTCGACGACGTCGGTCCGCACGGCGCAGGAGACGGCGGGCGCCGTTTTTACGGCGGTCACGCAGGGCATTCTGCTTGCAGGGGCGAGCGTGTACGTCCATCAGCTTTATGTGCAGTCTCAAAAGAAAACATAAAGCGCTTTGCGGCTTGAGCCGTCGGGTCGGAGCGGAAAGGAAAGCTCTTGCCGCTCCGGCCCGGCCGGGCGCCCGCCGCCGATTGGAAAGCTTTTTTGTGTTGCCAAATGGTACGTTCTGCATGCCGGGCCGCTTTGCTGCGCTTCGGAAAAGTCAACGCGGCTTTTCATATGAAAGGGGATGTGTGTAAACACCGCAAAACGCATTCCGTATGTCAAGTCGACGTATTGCCTCTTCCGCAGGCGGCTCAGCAGTCGGCAGAATGCGGAGAACCGTGCAGGAGAGATTCTCAGCTGTCTTATGGTATGCTGCGCGAAACCGCTGCGCATCTCCGGTTTCTATGGAGGTGACCGGCTTCGGCAGGATATGCTGTGCGGCGGGATTTTCGGCGCTTTGGTGCTGCCGGCCTCCGAACGGATCAACCGGCCGGTATGGCGCGTCTGAGCTACCTGCGTGCCGGGCACAGAAGCATTTCGGCGAAAGCCTGCCGTTTTTTCCGGCGCTGTCTTGCTTTTCCCATTTTTCTGCGATATAATAAAGAAGCTGTGCTCGGGCAGCGGCTTCGCTTTTCGCCGCCGAAATGCAGAATATCCGGGGCGCAGAAATACAGTCGTACAACGAAAGGACGGAAACCGTATGATGACTATAGGCGTCTGTGTATCGCTTTCCCGCAAGCCGGTCGCGGAATGCTTTGAAAGCATCACAAAGATGGGCTTTCACCACTGCCAGCTAATGAGCTGGGACCGTTCGCTGCGCACGCCCGAGAAGGCGGAGGAGATCAAAGCGGCGTGTAAAAAATATGAGGTGACGGTCACCGCGCTTTGGTGCGGCTGGAGCGGCCCGACCGCGTGGAACTTTTACGCCGGGCAGGAAACGCTCGGGCTTGTGCCGCCCGCTTATCGCTTTGCGCGGATGCAGGACCTGACCGACGGCGCCGACTTTGCCGAATCGCTGGGCATCACCGACGTCGTGACGCATATGGGCTTTGTTCCCGAAAACCCCTACGATGCGCTTTATCCCGGGTTCGTGGCCGCGGTGCGGAGTGTGGCCGCGCATTTGCAGGCAAACGGCCAGTATCTGCTGTTCGAAACCGGGCAGGAGACACCCGTCACCCTGCTGCGTCTGTTTGAGGACGTGGGACTGCCCAACCTTGCTGTCAATCTCGACCCCGCCAATCTGATCCTGTACGGCAAGGCCAATCCCGTGGATGCGCTTGACGTAATCGGAAAATATGTCCGCGGGATTCATGGCAAGGATGGCTGTTATCCTACCAACGGACATGATCTCGGACTTGAAACGCCGATGGGGCAGGGAAAGGTGGATTTTCCCGCGCTGCTGAAGGGGCTCCATGCGCTCGGCTATGACGGCTGCATCACGAGCGCACCTATCGCCGATCCGGTAATCTTGGATATCTCCGGCGGCGTGGTGACCAACGCCGTGCCTGGTGAAGCCTGGGCCGTCGTGCGCGCGGATGCCTCTGCGCTGCCCAGCGCCGAGCGCATCATGGTAGCCGACGCCGGTGACGGTACGGCGCGCGTTGATGCTGAGGGAGTGAATGCTCACGCCGCCTGGCCCGAGCGCGGCATCTCCGCCATCATGCTGCTGGCGAACTACCTGCTGGAAAACGGCTTGTGCAACCAGCAGGAGCGCGAGTTCCTCGAGCTGGTGCAGAGCCTCGTGTCCGATACGACCGGTGCTGGCGTGGGCATCGCCACGGCTGACGAGTACTTCGGGCCGCTGACGGTGGTAGGTGGCACCATCCGCAAGGAAGGCGATCGTCTCGTGCAGACCATGGACAGCCGCTGGCCTACGTCCATCACAGCCGAGGAGATCACCG
>ERZ827492.1172-NODE-1172-length-21942-cov-4.056929_pt1 | contig 21942 bp, 18 predicted proteins | sample MGYA00519704_ERZ827492 | MGnify/ENA primary metagenome ERZ827492 (study PRJEB31778, sample SAMEA3449325) | human gut metagenome | biome: human gut; feature: human-associated habitat; material: faeces | place: United Kingdom | collected 2010/2012 ...
TTCCATGGCTTTGTCGATAATTTGCTACCATAAGTTGCCCCTCACTTTTTTATATTTGTTCTTACTTTTTATATATGTCAGAATATCAAAAATACTTATTTCTTCCATACAGCAAAAAAAAGACACCAGCTTTTGCCAGTGTCTAAGTATTTTAATTTCCAGGAGCTCTATATGCTACCGACCAGCTTCCGAATCCACCTACTGAAATTTCTTGTCCTGTTTGGTCTCCACCTTGAGCCCCAGTAATTCCACCAACCTCATCGCAGTGGGCCCCTACAGTTTGACCGTTTCCAATATAGATTTCTGTATGTCCTTCTCGTAACAAGATATCTCCTGCAACCAGAGAAGAATAATCTCCATTTGAGAATGTGATCTTTTGGAATCCGAGCTGAGTAAGAACGGAATCCATACTTCCTGTAGCAAAAGCGTACGAACAAATGGAAGCAATTGGCCATCCGGTATTGTACAATGAATAATACACAAGTGATGAGCAATCGTAGTCTGGGTTGCCATTTCGATTTATTTGTGAGTATCCATGTGAGTCGTCTGCTGCGATTTCAAGAGCCCATTGCATATATGCTGTTCCTCCGCTACCAGAGATCTTGCCGTAGTATGTCTCTGCGAGTTTACCACGGGTATCATCTTCTGTGGCGCTTCCATATCTTTCCCAATAATGCCCAAACATCGAACCAGCTTCATACGGGTCAGATGTTGACTGGAATTGTGACCAAAGAGATTGACTCCACTGCATTGTAGCTCCAGGCACAGAACCATCTCCACTCATCTCAGCCCAAGCAAGCTCTAGCTGGCACTGTTTGTCAGTCCAATCTTTTCCTTTGCTTGCTGCGTAATTTTTGAGAACCGTCAATCGGCCTCCGAGCCATTGGAACAGTCCACTTGCTCCACTGCTGGAGTTTACACATGTTGGATCAAATGATGACTCACGAGAAATGTTAGCTAAGATACCAGCAATCGCCACATCACTTAATCCCTTGTTAGAGAAGAAATCGTAAATTTCTCTTTCCTGCTCCGTAAGAGCACCTCCGCCAAATGAGTTCGACGTGTTTATATTGAAAATCAGGTCGAATATTTTTGGTTCAAGTTGCATAAAATGATATGGGAGAGCATCTCCTTGCTCCGTTGCATCAGTGTCCCATACTCCCTTGTAATTTGGATCGTTTTCTTCCAGTATTTTAAGGTCTGTACAGACGTGGACGATAATACTACATGAAAGTTGCATTCCCGTTGTCGTAACATCGGAACGTCCATCATTTAATGTGACGTCGGAACCAGATGGTGATACGGTATATGCGACTTCTGCTCCTTTCCAATCAGCAACAGCATAATCTAAGATATCGAAGCAATACTGGTTGTATTTTTCAACATCTGCAGGACTTGCGTAGTAACCGCCAAGAGTAGACATTGCAAGAATTTCTTTCATGAAATATGTTCTTGAATTCATTGAACTTGCTGCGGAAGACGCAGATACTCTTGAATTTCCATCCCAGCTTCCAAGGTTTACCCCTTGCGTAATTGTTTTTCCTCCCCATTCTGGGTGGCACGATGCAGTACCTGGGTTTGCATGACTACTATTATACCAAGTGTCTCTATTGACAACAAACTCAACGATTACCTGCCCGTTATTATGCCCCCATTTTGTACAGCCTGGGTCACTTTGGTTCTTAATATCCCCGATAATTGTATGGAGCACAGTTCCATCTGATTGATAGAAATCAACAAGATCTCCTACTTGTCCGAAAGTCGTCGTGCACGCAATAACGTATCTGCCATCAATAACCCCAAAGCCTTCGTCATCAAAATTCATCCCAGCCTTTTCTCTTAATTTGTATTGCAATGAGTCTGGAGCTGTAATACACTGCCAACCCATGTACGCAAAATATCGACCAAGGCCACTTGGAACGCTGATAACTGTTCCAGACGTTGGGGCGCTTGTGCCTCCTGTGGATACGCCGGCAGAAGAACCGCTTGGTTTTTTATTATTCACGGTAACCGCAGCCCCATCTGCGGCAAATCTACGGATAACATAAGGGCTTTCGTGATCCGCTTTTCGATCATGTGTGATCCCATATGATTTACCTTTTGCCTCATAGATATATCCATTACCATCATAAATACCAACATGATGGTCTCCATAAACAATAACATCTCCAGCCTGAGCCTTTTCAAGACTTGCAACCGGTCTTCCAGCTGTTTTCCATTCTACAGCTGTTCTGTATCCTCCGTTGTAAACTCCCGCTTCCATAAGTACATGCCATACATAGTGAGAACAGTCGACGGCGGTATCTGATGGACCACTTCCCCATTGGTTGCCGCCCCACAGATATTTGCCACCTACACGTTTTTTTGCTGCTTCGATGATTTTTCCAGCTTCACCTGTTGCGGTAATATCTGTTCCAGTATCTCCAACTTTTATAGCCCCACTTCCAATAGTGAGCGGGTTGCCATCCTTATCGTCGAACTCGAAGTTTACCGATACGCCTCCAACGGAAAGTGATTCTGTCTTTGTGGCCGTCAGCGTTTCTGCGGGGATGATAACTTCTTTGGTTTTTTCCCATCTGGACCTCTTTCATCTTTCGGAATGACGCGTGTTTCTGTATGTGCCGGATACGTTGTTGTTACGGAATATGTGTAATTCGTTGTGAAATCTTTTGCATTTTTGAATGTAATTCCACTTGAATCGATCGAAGACCCGTTCAGCGTAGCCGATGAAATCTTAATATCATGAAGATTTTTTGTGCTTGCATCATCCCCGGTTACAGTCCCTCCATTTGCCAGTGCTTGATACGCATTTAATCTCTGCCCCATTTTTGTCATGGCATTTTTTGTCATTACCGGGGCATCTTCGTTTCCATATTCGCTGGAAATATGAGCTTGAGGTAAATAATAGACATCATTAAAGCTTTGATCTGATTTTGAACTGTTTCTGACCTGGCCAGCAGTACCAGCCCCGAGTGCTAGTGTTGTCGTAAGAGATGCAGCGACGACTTTCTTTACTGTTGCTTTCGCGATTTTTTTTGTCGCCTGTTTTGCTGGCTCTTCTGCTACAGCTCCAACTGCAGTCTGTTGATTTAAGCCCCACATTCTTCGGAATCTTAAACTTTGCGAACTTGCTTTTTTCGCATCTTGCGCAGAGGCAGCTAACGCGCCTGCTTTACCTGTCCCAGCTCTGGCCCCTCGGCCTACATTCATTTTAGCTGTTCTCGACTTGGCCGCTCGATTTGTGCTTTTAGTTCTCCTTGAGCTGCCTGTCTTTAAGCGAGAAAGCCCGCCTTCGTTTTCTTCAGCAGCCTCTAAAAGTTCCCCTGCACGTCCTTCTGATATTGTCCCGTCTCGACTTAATTTAATAGCCTTGTTTTTTGCTACAGACCCTCTTAAGTATTCGCTTGTAGCGTTCTCAGTTCTTAAACGGTCACGAGCTCGTTCTTTTGCCTGACGGCCACCAACCTGAGGACCTTTCCCTGGATTTTCTGCTTTCTTAATTCCAGCAACAGTACCACTAGACGAAATCCCCGGGGTCCCCTGTTTTCCAATGCGGATCTTTCCATTCTCTTTTGTGGTTACAGTTTGTTCCGCATTTATTGTTCCATGAGGAGAAATTTTAAGTTTATCTCCGTTCTTGATAACAATATCTTCTTTTTTTCCGACGATTCCTTTTCCATTTACTGCATGGCTCTTTTTTAAAGCTTCATCAGAATCGATAATTCGGGTTTCCGATTTGCCTCTCATATGCTTATCGACAGAAGTATCTTTTGCTTTCAGCCCACCGAGTTTTACTTTTCCGGTTTTTTCATCGTAAGAAAAAGAGGAATCTTTTGATGCAACCTTTCCTTTTGTAAAGCCTTTTGCTTCAATGTCTTCTGTCGCAGAAACTTTCTTTCCATTTACTTTGATCGTTTGAGATCCGTCGAGTTTTCTTTTTCCAGAAAGTCCCACTTCATCTTGATTGAGATGCCTTACAAACGAATCTGTTTTTTCTGTTTTTTTACTAATATCAATGTGAGCAATTCCTGCTTTTTTAGAAGTTCCTGTTACATCAGCGAAACCACCGTCTTCTTGACTGCTAAATTTTGGACGCATGCCATCTTTTTTGTGGAGAAGTGCAGCAGCTACCTCGCTTGTTGCTCCTGCAGCCCCTGTAAGCGCGTTTACTTTCGCCCCCTTCTGCAATACGTCTGTGGTCTTTTTTGCTGTTTTGACAGCATCTGACGCGGTTTTAGAGGCATCCTGAATTCCAGGTGCTCCTGTAATTGAACTACCAGAAGACATTCCTACACCACGTCCACTCGGAGTCATCGCATTATAACCATTTTGGGCCGACTGACCGTAAGGACCTTTTTCAAGAGAACGGACGTATTCTACGTCACGTTTTTCTTTTCCGTTAACTGGTTCTGCAGGCTTTACACTTGGCTTGTCATTGCCAAGTCCTGGATATTGCCAGCCACCTGCGGCAGAATCTTCTTTTGGGGCTTCTGAAATACCAGAGGCACCCGTAACGGATCCACTTGGCGAAGAGCCACGCTCTCTTGTCGGCATTGCGTTGTTTCCGCTGTTTAGATACCCTAAAGCCCCAATTGAGCTTTTTGCAGCGCTCTGAACTGATTTCGCTTGCTTATTTCGTTCTTCGTCTACGTTATTACTGTTGCGAGCTGTTGATGAAGCAATTCCACTTCCTATAGACGACACTCCACTGGTAACGCTTTTTGCAGCGTTCTTCGCAGCATCTGCCTGCTGGATTGCTCCAGCGGTTCCTTCAACATTCGATGGCCCAGGGGCTCCTTGTTTACTCAGTAAATTTGCTACGGCAGAGTTAAGCGATTTTTTTTCTGTACTCTGGCTAATTCCTGCTGCATCGGTGACACTATGAGATGTCATTTCTTCAGCTGGCTTGTGTTCTCTTGGAGCTGTACGCCACTGATTGTAATCCGGTACGCGTTCTCGTTCCATCTCGAAGACGTTAGAGCTACCTTCCTTTCTAGCATCTTTGCTATTAAGAGTGGTTGAAGGTGTAACATTTCCGATTTCAGCTTCTAAGTCATCTATTTTACCGAGCGTTTCAGTCGCATCTGGTGCCCCAAGGACTTCCTGCTTTTTAAGCATCTTTGTTGCCGAAGTTTTAAACGTATTATTTTTTACTTCTTGTTCGATTCCGGCGGCTTCAGTGACGTTAGGTGATTTTACTTCTTCGTCTACATTATCTGTTCTTGGAGCTGTACGCCACTGGCTATAATCTGGTATGCGTTCGCGTTCCATTTCAAACGCGCTAGAGTTACCTTCCTCTCCAGCATCTTTGTTATTAAGAGTGGTTGAAGGTGTAACATTTCCGATTTCAGCTTCTAAGTCATCTATTTTACCGAGCGTTTCAGTTGCATCTGATGTCCCAGGGACTTCCTGCTTTTTAAGCATCTTTGCTACGGCAGAGTTAAGCGATTTTTCTTCTGTACTCTGGCTAATTCCTGCTGCATCGGTGACACTATGAGATGTCATTTCTTCAGCTGGCTTGTGTTCTCTTGGAGCTGTACGCCACTGATTGTAATCCGGTACGCGTTCTCGTTCCATCTCGAAGACGTTAGAGCTACCTTCCTTTCTAGCATCTTTGCTATTAAGAGTGGTTGAAGGTGTAACATTTCCGATTTCAGCTTCTAAGTCATCTATTTTACCGAGCGTTTCAATTGCATCTGATGCCCCAGGGACTCCCTGCTTTTTAAGCATGTTCGTTGCCGAAGTTTTAAACGTATTGTTTTTTACTTCTTGTTCGATTCCGGTGGCTTCAGTGACATTAGGTGATTTTACTTCTTCGTCTACGCTATCTGTTCTTGGAGTTGTACGCCACCTGTTATAATCCGGTACGCGTTCGCGTTCCATCTCGAAGGTGTTAGAGTTACCCTCTTCGTTGAGTGCGTGTTTAACATCTGTATCATCTGCGTTCTCTGATTCAGGTAACGACTGCCTATCTATTATATCGTCGGCAGCAGTTTTTATTTCTAAGGCAGAAGATTCCTGGTTGGCAACTTCCACTCCCGAAGGTGTACCCGTGGCATTCTGGCTCTGGGCCGCGTGTTGAGTATGTCTATGAGCACGTTCATAGATTTCACGGATTCTTTTATCCGCCTCATCTTTGGCCATCTGTTTTGCTTTTTTCTGATCTTCTAACCATTTTTCATCAATTGCTGCGACTTCTTCATCTACGTCAGCTGCGGAACCGGTCTTTTCATCTATTTCTTCTTCGGGGCTGTCGAGTTCTTCTGAGCTTGCGGGATTTGTTCCATTAGCATACTGGCTGTAATCGTATTCCCTTTCTCTTACTAACTCTTCATCTTCTCCCAGAGCATCTTCTTTATTATTTTCTTCAGGTTTATCAACGTCATTCTTTCCGACTTTTTCGATGTTTTCTTCTTCATTTTCATCATTAAAGAAGTTAAAATTTTTTAAGGATTCATCATCGAGATCTGTATTTTTTTCGAGTTCTCCCTCTGTTTTCATTTCCTCTTCGAATTCTTTTTCCAATTCGTCGGCGTATTCGTCGAAATTTGCGAAGAAATCAAAATCGCCGGACGACTTTTGTGGTTCGTTTCTATTGCTCGCCATTTTTGATCACTCCTTTCTTTTTCTTTTAGCGATTAGCCGCGCTTTCTTTTGCGAATTACGGCAATTGTAGCTGCAGCAATCACTGCGATTGAAGGAATAATGAATTTTAAATAACTCGCAAAGCCTTTTTTACCTGAGTTTGCTTCTTCTCCTTCTGGAATTTCCTCTTGCTTTGCCTTGTTTGTTTCGTCATCTTCTGCATCGGTTGAATCGTAACCAGTTTGTTTTGCGACGTTTTCGTCATATATAGCCCCGGCATCACTTTCAGAATAAATTCCACTTAGCGCGTTGCCGTCATCATCTCGATATGATGTGAGTTCATAAGCGTACTTATCTATAAATCCTTTATCCGCTACTATAACAACTGTAGAAGGGGCTACACTTTCTGTAGATTCTGTAACCGTAACATCTGCTCTTTGGGCGAACACTTTAGTTCCGGCATCTCCATAATCTTTATCTTCTTCTGCCAGATATGAAACAGTACGATAACTACCAACCGCGATTTCATCACTTGCTGTTGGCTTTTCTGGGGTCAACGTATAATAGTGGTGAACTCCACCATCGAATGTTGGGCAAAGATCCACTGTTACCGGATACTTGTGGTTTTCATCAAAAATAGCACAAATTGTTACTTTTCCTTTGATTGCGTCTTTCGAATCTTCTTCTTCCTCTAATGGCGCGCTTCTTGCATAAGCTTCTGTAATCAGTGGAGCCGAAAAACCGCCGTATGCACAGGCACTCGCTACCACCAAAGATAAAGATGTAAATAAAACTTTTTTCTTCATTTCTCGCACCTCATTTTCATTTAAGATTTCGCGGTAACTCTCTTTTATATACCGCATGAAACTATATCTTAATACTGTACAAACATGGTTTGTGTTTTGATATTATTTATATGTCAGAAATTCTTTCGGGTAAGAAGCTTGTGCTATAGAATGTCGCATTTTTTAATTTATTTGCTGATTTTGAACGCAAAAAAAAGACCTATCAGATATAATTTCTGGCAGATCTTTATTTTTGCAAATAAGACATATAAACCAGTGTCTTATTTATTCTCCCCATGTTCTAATTTTTCGTGTTCCATCATTTCTTGAGGGGTTAAAACATCCTCTAAGCCACAATGTTTACAGATGCATTCGTAAAGAGTTCTACCTTCATCTATAAAGCCTCGTTTACAGATAAAATCGTGGAAGTCTTTGGAACCATAGTTTAGATTGAGTGACTGATGAGCGATTTCACCTTTTTTAAATGTACCATACGCTTTATGTCCTACTACTTTTCCATCTTCAAAACGAACATCTATATCTCTGTTATTTTCATATCGAATAATTGTGGCTTTCATTCCGCAGTTCATCATTCTGGTTTCACCGAGACGGTTTTCGGCAGTAGTACTTGGATGAGCAATCTTACCTCTTTTAAATTCTCCATACGCTTTATTTTTTGCCACGGCCCCATCTTCGAAACGAACATCTATATCGTCGCATCTACCATATCGAATAATAGTAGCTTCTATACCACAATTCATCATTCGGGTTTCGCCAAGTCTATCTGTTTTTGTTGCCATAAGTTGTCCCTCATTTTTATGTATTTGTTCTTACCCTTTATATATGTCAGAATATCCCAAATACTTATTATTTCCATACAGCTAAAAAAAGACACCAGCTTTCGCCAGTGTCTTGTTTGTTTTATTTTTATTGTAAATACTACTGTTTTCTCTTACGCAAGTGCCAGAACAGTCCTGCAAGAGCAATCGCAAATACCCCTATAGAAATTAAGATATTTGTATGTGCCGATGTTGGTACTGTACCGTTTCTTGTGTTTGTGAAACTTACATTCGTGTCTTCGGTCAACGTACCGGAAGAATTTGTTGATTCTACTGTATATCCGCTAGACGCTCCGTCCACTTCTGTAATTTCATACGTTGTATCGATTGGGATCTCACTCAGTACGATATTCTCTCCATGTGAAAGAGTAAATTCTGCTACTCCATCAGTTACTTTTAATGTGCCTGTTTCCGTACCCTTGGTGTAATGGAGTTCTGCAGGTATGTTTCCTTTCATCTTCAATTTGAAAGTAAAGTCTTTCGTCTTATCACCCATAGTACCTGTTACATCATTTGTTACTGTAATCGTATATTTATGCTCCGTGTATTGCGCATAGTAAGTAGACTGCGTAATAGGTTGATTTACTAAAAGCTGTGTTCCACCTTGTTTTTCTGTAAACCATCCAACAAAGTCATAACCCCTTTTTTCTGCTGTTGGCAGAGAATCAAAAGCCATTCCTACATATCCAGTTTTTTTGCTTTCTGATGATTTTCCACCCATGGCATCGAATTTGATGTCGAAACATTTTATATAGGTATCTGCCATAGTAGGTCCATCATAAGTTGATGTTAAAACAGATGTTGTATATTCCTTATTTGTATTGATTCCATGCCATGTTGCATCAACAAGGTCTGCATTTCCTTTAAATGCAAACTTAGTTCCAAGAGTTAATGTTTCTAATGCATTGCTGTAATTAAACATGAGGGCCATATTCGTTACCGCTGAGGTATCGAATGAACTCAAGTCCAAACTTTTTAACGAACGACAGAAAGTAAACATGCTGGCCATATTCGTTACCGCCGAGGTATTAAAAGAACTCAAGTCCAAACTTTTTAACGAACTACAGTTTTCAAACATGCGGCCCATACTCGTTACCGATTTTGTATCGAATGAACTTACGTCCAGGCTTTTTAGCGAAATACACCAAGAAAACATGCAGGCCATATCCGTTACCGCTGAGGTATCTAAATTTGTAATATCTACATTCGTCAAATTTCTGCAGCCATAAAACCAACACGCTGTAGAGACCGGCTTTATAATATCTTTAAAAGATACCGTTTTGATAGAATCCTTATTCTCATACCATGGCGCGTATGAGGAAGATAAGGAAAGCGTATATCTCTCTGTCTCAAACCCTGTATACGTCTTTAACACAGACCCTTTGCCTGCATCCGGTGTATTTCCACGCTGGAATACCATTTCTCCGCTTTCATAAAGAATGGCATAGGCATTCTGTGAATAATGTGCATAGTAAGTAGACTGCGTAATAGGTTGATTTACTAAAAGCTGTGTTCCACCTTGTTTTTCTGTGAACCATCCAACAAAATCATAACCCTCTTTTTCCGCTGTTGGCAGAGAATCAAAAGCCATTCCTATATACCCAGATTTCGTGCTTTCTGATGATTTCCCGTCTAGTGCATCGAATTTGATGTCGATGTATTTTGCATAGGTATCTGCCATGGTTGATCCGTCATAAGTTGATGTTAAAACAGATGTGGTATATTTCTTATCGGTATTGATTCCATGCCATGTTGCATCAACAAGTTTTGTATCTCCTTTAAATGCAAACTTAGTACCAAGAGTTAACGTTTCTAATGCAATGCATTGTTTAAACATGCGATCCATATCCGTTACCGCTGATGTATCAAACGAACTTATGTCTAGGCTTGTTAATGAACTACAGCCATAAAACATCCAGCTCATATTTGTTACCGCTGAGGTATCGAATGAACTTACGTCCAGGCTTGTTAAGGCACTACAGCCGTTAAACATGAAACTCATTTTCGTTACCGCTGAGGTATCAAAAGAACTCAGGTCCAGGCTTGTTAACGAACGACAGCTATAAAACATGTCATACATACTCGTTACTGCTGATGTATCGAATGAACTTACGTCCAGGCTTGTTAACGAACGACAGCTATAAAACATGTAGTCCATATTTGTTACCGCTGAGGTATCGAATGAACTTAAGTCTAGGCTTGTTAACGAACTACAGTTAGAGAACATGGAATTTATTCTCGTTACCGCTGAGGTATCGAATGAACTTACGTCTAAGCTTGTTAACGAACTACAGTAACTAAACATGTCATACATCATCGTTACCGCTGACGTATCCAAATTCGTAAAATCTGCATCCGTTAAATTTTCGCAATCGTAAAACCAATATGATGTAGAAACCGGTTTTACAACATCTTTAAAAGATACCGCTTTAATAGATGTTTTATTTTCATACCATGGTGCGAAATTTCGGTAACCTGTATATGTCTCTGTCTCAAATCCTGTATATGTCCCCAGCACCTTTCCCTTGCCTGCATCCGGTGTACTTCCACGCTGGAATACCAGTTCTCCGCTTTCATAAAGAATGGCATAGGCATTCGTATCTGCAAGTGGTGAAATTTCTGAATCCGACGATAAAGCAGCGGGTTCTACGGCATCGGATGACTCTGATTTTAATTCTTTCTTTTCAGTAATGTCAGCTGTTGAACCAGAATCGAACTCACTTTCTTCTTCCTGCGTATTTTCCGTACTTTCTGCAGGTGCTTCCGAAGTTTCCTCTTTTGCAGGTGCTGCCGATACGGATACGTTTGTATCTTCGTTTCCCTCTGCCTGTGCTGCAGCTTCCCCTGAGACTGACTCCACATCCGGAACTGTCTGCGTTGCCATTACAGGCTGGATACAGCTAAATGACATAAGGAGAGACAATACGAAAGACAATGCACTCGTGAATTTCTTTTTTCTTCGCATCTATAGGTCCTCCTGTTTCTTTTTTCTTAAAACCATGATTCCCATCAACATTGCGCTGAACCCTGAAGCCGCGATCCAAAGAGTCGTATTAGACATGTCTCCTGTTTTGACTTTTCCGGTTGTTTTATTCGTGTCCAGTTTTTTGATGTTTCTAAAACCGGCCGACGGTTTCTTTTCGCTGCTGCCATTCAGATAAATAATCGGCTCTGCTTTCATCCTGCCGTCTTCGTCTTCCGTTACGTAAACATCGACTTTATAAACCGTTTCGTCATAGGTTGTTTTCTTATCCGTTCCTTTTTCCTGCGACAATGTGTAGTGATAGGTTCCCGGATACGTATAAAGGACGGAGAAACGGCCTGTTTCTCCATCCCTCAGACTTAAGCTTTCAGTCGACAATGTCTGAAACTCTAAGGTTTCAGCCTTCAGATGATAGGAAAAAGATTCTGTTGTGTTTTTTCCGGTACACGATACCGGGATTTTTGCTTCGACTGTTTTTTCCGCAGCACATACCGGCATGGTGCTGAAGAGCATCAGCATTGCAGCCAGACATGTGAAGATACGGAGTTTCTTTCCAGTCCTGCTCATAGATCTCCCTCCTTTAATGAAGCATCCGCTTCACTTAGAATTTATTCTTCTTCTGATTTTTTCTTCTTCATGACCATTGTTACAGCACCGGCTCCGCCAAGCAATGTTACAGCTGCAAATGGAGCGACTGTCATGATAACACCGGTCGGGATCACACCATCTCTTGTGTTCAGGTAACCAGTGGCAATGTTTGTTGATGCAACGGTTCCGCTTGTTGCATCTCCGCGGTGTCCAGTTTCAATAGCATCAGCTGGTGTTGACTTGTAGTCTTCTGCATTTTCTGTAACTTCGTATTTAGAGCCTTTTGCAACACCCTGAATCACAATGTACTGATTGTGTGCCAGGTAGAACTTCTGAGTAACGGTTCCATCTGCACCAACGGTTAATGTGGCTGGGTTTGTCTTTCCCTCATTGGCTGTGATGGTTGCTGCGTTTGTCTTTGTTATTGCATCGGCGTCGCTAAGGTCTACATCATAGACGGTTCCAGGAACGGCATCGGTAATGTTTACTGTGAACTCGAAGTATTTGTCTCTTGAAGCCTGATTACCGGATACATGTTTTGCGATAAAAATATCGGATGTATCATAGCTGTTTGTAAAGCCCTGGGATTTTGTTCCAACATAAGAACCTGTACTTCCGTTGTTTTCGCCAAGGGATACATCCGGAGCATCATCTGCATTTGAGTGAAGCACGTAACCTGCGATTTCTAATTTGTAATCAATGCTAACTGTTCTGCCTTCTGCGTTATCAGAAGCATCGTTTACATACACGTCTACAACACGGGTTGTATCGGCGTCGTTTGTTACAGCCTGATTGGTTCCGCTCTCTGTTACGATGTAACGGTAGATACCCGGCTCTGTGAATCTACATGCAGAGAAATCAAGTGTTGCTGTTTTCTTTGCATATTTTTCAGATAAGGTCTCGTAGTCCTTTACTAATGCATTAACGTCGTTCAATGTTTTATCGCCTGGTTTGTAGGTGATTGTGTTAGCTGTTTCTGTTCCAACACCAGCCATGGTTACCTTGTCTGCATCTACCCCGGCCAGAACTGCAAACTTCTTTCCGGCTACATCGTAAGCTTTTGCTGTACCTGCTGTTACGGCATAAGTGAAGGATGCGTTTGGTACTTCGGCCTGTGCATCCATGACAAGATACTTGTCAAATGTTGTTGTTTTTGTTCCACCGATTTCAGTGCTGTACCCATCGGGGCGTGGTGACTCCTGGATTGCGAATACCGGTGTACCCATGGACATTGTCATTACGGATGCGAGTGCAATCGCACCCAGTGAACCTTTTACTGCTTTTTTCTTCATGTTTTTATTCTCCTTAAAAATATAAATTTTAATTCGTCTGTTTCGATGAACATAGCAATAATATAAGTTTTCCTACATTTTCACACCTCCTTATTCTTTTTGATAGTCATTACAACTTAAGAGATGTCATATCAGCCACAATTAGCTTTAATGTGATTTCCCTATAGCTGTTGAAAGAAGTTCTACTGTTTGCTAGTCACATGCAACGCTCAACAAAGATTAGAATCTGATTGCTTCTTAGGAAAGCAATTATTTCATATCTCTCTTTGTCTTTGCGTACTGCAGACGAATCACAATATATATATGTCTGAAACTTTTCAAAAAAATGGCATTCCAGCAGCATATTTGGAAAAAAGAAAAACCGCAGCATCTAACGCCTCTAATTTCTCTTTTCACGAACATTCTTGTTACATTTATATTTTTAATATTGAAAAAATAACACGCTGTTTCATTTACATTCCAAATTTAATATTGAATTTAGAAACTTATTTTTTTGGTTACATCCCATTCTTAATATTAAATTTTGTCACATCTACAATATTCTGGAATCCGCCTATTTTAAGCCATTTCTCTTATTCAATGTTAAAGATGACTCGTAACAAAAAGAATTCCTCCTCATCAATATTAAGGATGGGAAGGAATTCTATTGCTTATTCGCAGAATCAATATTAACTATATATCGCCAATATTTAGGATGGAAATGTAATTTACCATAAATAGGAACACTCAATTCGAGACATTCATTCACAGTAATCATTGTTCCACTTTTATAGGTTGCCTCAATCACAACTAAGTTGCTACTTAAAGCGGCAATCAAGCGATTACGCCATGGAAAGTGATAAGCCAAAGGCTTCACATGCATGGGATATTCACTAATGATCAATCCGCTTTTTTTCATCCTTTCAAATAAAAATGCGTTTTCCTTTGGATAAATCACATTGATTCCACAACCAAGCACACCAATTGTTTTTGATGCATTCAAATGGGCCCTGGCATCAATACCTTTGGCAAGCCCAGATACAATGACGTACCTTGATTGGAGCCTTTGTACGATTGTATCCGTATTTTGCAGTGCCTGCACTGAACAGTTTCTAGCTCCTACTATACCTACACCTTTTTCTTTCAACAAACAAACATTACCCTGATAAAAAATAATCCATGGCGGATATCTTAAATGTTTAAAGGCTTCGGGATACATCTCATCAACAATTGTAAGATAAGGATATGGATATGCAATGATGGAATAGTTTTCATGTGCCTTTATCGCATTGCCAATTTTATTCCAATCTCCATCATATTGGATGGCATACCATAAAATAGCTTCTCTTTTTATTCTCATATACTCATATACGAAAAAAAAGAGACTTTTAACTAAAAAAGTCTAATTTCTTCAAGTTTTTTTACAGGACCATAACTTCTTCGATAGAAATCCTGTAATCCATACTTGTTTAAAGCTTCAATATGCGCTTTTGTCGGATATCCTTTATGTTTGGCTAAACCATACTGTGGATACATTTCATCCAACTTTTTCATCCAATGATCACGCGTAACTTTCGCTAAAATACTTGCCGCCGCAATAGACAATGATTTTTGATCTCCCTTCACAATAGCTTGGTAAGGTTTATCAATATCTGGTAATGGCATCGCATCACTCAACACAAAATCACATTGTGCTTTATTGGCAATCTCCATCATAGCATCTTGTGTTGCACGATAGATATTTTTCCTATCAATCGTCTTTTCATCTACAACTAAAATTTGATAGTACAAAGCATCCTGAATAATTGTTTTAAACAACTCTTCTCGCTTTTTTTCACTCAATTTTTTAGAATCATCAATTAACGCATTTTGATATCCCTTTGGAAAGATAACACCTGCTACCATCAATGGACCGGCAATAGGGCCTCGCCCTGCTTCGTCCATACCAAGTACACTTTGATTTTGATCCCAGTAATCATTGTCCAAAGGTCTATCCAACATGTGGTTTCTCCCAAGTAATCAAGCCACACTTATTTTCACGAATATCTTTGACAAAACTTAACATCAAACGATTTTCATCAATTTCACCCTTTAATAAATAACCACGTTTTATGGCGATATTCTGTAATGTTTCATAAGGCGTATCCGCAATCTTGACATGATATACTGTATCAAAGATTTCAGGTTTTTCCTGCATTAAATATTCACACGCAAATAATGCCAAATCGTCCATATTTACAACTTGATCTTTTACTGAACCCAATAGAGCAAGTTTTAGACCTACTTGTTGATCTTCAAATTTTGGCCATAATACACCCGGCGTATCTAATAGCTCAAGTGTTTGACCTACTTTAATCCATTGAAGACTCTTTGTCACGCCTGGACGATCTCCAGTTTGAGCCGCTTTACGTTTCGCAAACGTATTAATAAATGTGCTTTTACCTACGTTAGGAATTCCACACACCATGGCACGCAAAGCTCTAGGCTTCATTCCTCTACGTTTTTGTTTTTCAATTAAATTGATACATAATTCATTCGATGCCTTAATCAATTGTTTTGAGAAATTTTCATGAATAAAATCCAATGCTAATACTTTTTGATTCTCTGTTTCTAAGGCATTTACCCATTGTTTGGTAAGTTCTTTATCAGCCTTATCTTTTTTTGACAAAAGAATCAAACGCGGTTTATTTTGAATCAATTGATCCAACATTGGATTCTTACTGGCATCTGGCATTCTTGCATCACGAATCTCAATCACAAAATCAACTTTTTTTAAATTCTCTTCCATTTGCCTTTTGGCCTTGGTCATATGACCTGGAAACCATTGTACGTTTGCCACTAATCTTTCACTCCTATATCTGAAATTGGTAACAAGACTAACATCTTCTTGGCAAAGATCTGTGATTTCTTAACTGGACCTACATAGCGTGAATCTTTAGAATAAGGACGATTATCCCCCATTACGTAATATTCGTCATCTCCTAATTTCACTTCTTCAAAATCCTCAACATTCGTATTATCGGCATTTGGTACTTTATTAAAGTAACCAAATTTATCTACCAATGATTGACGATAGTCCGGAGCTATATATTTAGTCTCATCCAATACTTTCCCATTAATATATACAACATCATTTACACAGCTGACAGTTTCACCAGGTAATCCGATTACACGTTTTACCCAATGTGTTTTCTGTCCCTCTTCTTCCATGGTTACAACGACTATATCCCCTCGTTCTACACCATTTAATAATACGCCTCCAACATTGGTGAATCCAAATTCACCATCTTTCAATGTTGGATACATACTTCTTCCATCCACACGAACTGGGTGAGCAACAAAGTTCACAAACAATAAAATTACGATTGCACTTACTACAAATACTTTTATGAATCCAAGTATATCTTCTAATAAAGTACGTTCGTCATCTTCATTGTACCTTAGCTCGTTTTTCTTTGACTTCTTCATATAATTTCTAACCCCCTAAATGTTATAAATCTATTATAAAGCTATTTAGAAAAAAAAGCCTGAAAATCAGACTTTTTTTAAACAATTAACGAACTTCTTTTAAACGAGCAGCTTTACCTGAACGGTTACGTAAGTAAGATAACTTGTTACGACGTACTTTACCGTGACGAACTACTTCAATGTGGTCAATGATTGGTGAGTGTAAAGGGAATTTACGTTCAACACCAATTTGGTTAGAAATCTTACGAACTGTGAATGTTTCAGAGATTCCTCCACCTGCACGTTCAATTACAACACCTTCGAATACCTGGATACGGCTCTTGTCACCTTCTTTGATTTTAACGTGAACACGAACAGTACTACCAGAACGGAATGCTGGAATATCAGTCTTTAATTGTGATTTTGTTACTTCATTAACTAATCCTAAGTTCATTTTCTTTTCTCCTTCTTTTCTAATATTTGGTTATCAGTTCATTCACACAATGTGCCAGCGGAACTACCTATGCGTAAACACCTATTAATATTACCATGTCAATAGATTTTGCGCAAGAATTATTTTTTGATTTTTAATACTGAATCGACTACTTTTTGATCTTCTTTATTTAAATTTAAATTTTCTAATAAATCCGGGCGATACATAGCTGTTCTTTTTAAAGACTCTTCATGTCTATACTTCTTGATGTTCGCATGATGACCACTCAATAATACATCTGGAACTCTTTTTCCATCATAGATTTCTGGCCTAGTATATTGAGGATATTCTAAAAGTCCATTTGAGAAAGAATCATCATCACTGGAATCTTGGCGAATAACACCCGGTAAAATACGTAATATACAATCGCACATAACCATACATGCACTTTCACCACCAGTTAGCACAAAGTCCCCTAAAGACATTTGAATATCTACATAATCACGAATTCGTTCATCAAATCCTTCATAGTGACCACAAATAAAAATTAAATGTTCCTTTAAAGATAATTCCTTTGCGATGGATTGATTAAATGTCTTACCTTGAGGTGTCAATAAAATAACTGTACTATTCTCTGTACGAATGGATTCTAATGCATCTAATATAGGCTGACACATTAATACCATTCCCGCACCACCACCATATGGTGTATCATCCACGTGTCCATGTTTTTCTTTTGTGAACTGACGAAAATCGATGGTTTCAAACTCAAATAAATCTTTTTCCTTGGCACGCTTTAAAATACTTGTTGTCATTAAAGGTTCAAAGTATTCTGGAAATAATGTTAATACAGATATTTTCATCGTAAGCCTTCCATTTCACGAATTGTGATTTCATGTGCTTCTTTGTTCACATCTACAATAAATGCCGGTACAAAAGGCAATAAGAAACTATTTCCCTTTGATTTTACACGAAGTACTAGATTGGCTCCTGTTTCTAAAATATCCACAACTTCTCCAAGATTTTCTTTTTTCTCATTATAAACCGTACAATGCATCAATTCATGATAATAGTATTGACCTTCTTCAAGTTCAGGCAAATCCTCTTGCGCAATAAATAAATTTTTTGTTTTCAATTGTTCTGCTTTTTCAATTGAATCAACACCTTCAAAATAACAATATCCAAAGCCCTTTTGTTCGCGATAACGCACAACGGTTAAAGTACGACCATCTTCTAAATGTAAGACTCTACCTTTTTCAAAACGATGCTGCGGATCATCTGTCACAAGATATAATTTACATTCACCTTTAAGTCCATGAGTATTAATGATTTGAGCTACTTTTATCATATGTTCCTCCTAAAAAAATCAGGATGTGAAATCACATCCTAATACGCTTCAAATTTTACTGAAATTCTTTTGTGTACATCACGTGCCGCAATAGACATCATTTGACGAATACTGCTAGCCATAATACCCTTACGGCCAATTAAACGTGCAACATCTTCGCTGTTGGCATATACATACAATAAAATTTCATTTTCATTTGTAGTTGCCATTGTTTTTACAGATAATGCTTTTTGATCATCTACAAGTGGTAAACAAATGTCTAATAATGTTTTTTCTAAATCAATCATTATTTTGAACTTTTAGCTTCGTGCATTTCTTTTAAAACACCTTCGTGTGATAAAATTGAACGAACTGTGTCAGTTGGTTGTGCACCATTGCTTAACCATTTCTTTGCTAATTCTTTGTCTAAAGTTACTTTTTCTTCAGCTTTAGTTGGGTTGTAAGTACCGATTTGTTCGATAAAACGACCATCACGAGGACTACGTGAATCAGCAGCTACTATACGGTAGAAAGGAGCTCCCTTTTTACCCATTCTTTTTAAACGTAATTTAACCATATTTAAATTCCTACCTTTTCTAATTTATTAAAGCTCATAAAGAATAACATGAATAAAAAAAGGTGTCAAGTATTTTTACTTTACACCTCATTTTTTTTATTTTTTCTTCTTTTTCTTTTTTGGTTTCTGTTTTTTACTACCAGAATGCTTTGACATTCCAGGCATTCCGCCTCCACGCTGCATATTCTGTAGTGCAGACATATCAGGAAGTTTTGCCTTACCACTCATCATCTTTGTCATCATCTGCATCTGTTCTAATTGATTAATCAAACGATTGACATCCATAACTTTAACTCCTGCACCTTTGGCAATACGATTCTTTCTTGATGCTTTTAAACATGATGGATTTTCACGTTCATATTCTGTCATCGATAAAATAATGGCTTCACTCTTTTTCATCTGTGAATTCATTTTTTCATCATCTAAATTTTTAGCTACCTTATTAATACCAGGAATCATATTCATCATTTTCTGCATAGATCCCATTTTAGAAACCTGGCCTAATTGTGCTAATAAATCATTGAATGTAAAAACACCCTGTTTCATACGTTCAGCCGTTTTTTTCTGAACTTCAATATCTAATTTATCTTGAGCCTGTTCAACTAAAGTGACAATATCTCCCATTCCCAAGATACGATCTGCCATACGATCTGGATGGAACTCTTCTAAGTCATCTACTTTTTCACCATTTGACACAAATAATACAGGTACATTTGTGATAGAACGAACTGACAACAATCCACCACCACGTGCATCGCCATCCATTTTTGTAACGATCAATCCTGTCACAGATAATTGTTCATTAAATTCTTTTGCGACAGTCACAATATCTTGACCTGTCATCGCATCTACAGTTAATAAAATTTCATCAGGAACAACAAGATCCTTCATTTGTTGAAGTTCCTGCATTAATGCTTCATCAATGTGTAAACGACCAGCCGTATCGAAGATCACTAAATCTTTTTGACGATCTTTCGCATAGGCCAATGCCTGTCTTGCTGTTTCAACCGCAGATGTTTCTGGTCCACAAGTAAACACTTCTACATCAATGCTTTTTCCTAATGTCTGTAACTGCTCAATAGCTGCAGGACGCACAACGTCACATGCGACTAATAAAACACGACGTGCTAATTTGTTTTTGCAGTAATTCGCAATCTTTGCACTTGCTGTTGTTTTACCAGTACCCTGTAAACCAACCATCATAACCGTAGTCATGCCTTGCTTTTTAAAGTGAATACGAGCATCTTCTTCACCTAATAATACTTGCAATTCATCATGTACGATTTTAACAACCATTTGACTAGGATTTAAAGAATCTAATACTTCTTGTCCTAGTGCTTTTTCTTTTACATTTTCGACAAAGCTCTTTACTACATCGTAATTAACATCTGCCTCTAATAATGACATGCGCACTTCTTTTAACATGTCATTCATATTTTTCTCAGTCAGTTTTCCCTGTCCTGAAATATTTTTAAATGCTTTATTTAAACGTTCACTTAATGATTCAAATGCCATAAATTATAATCTCCCCAAACTGTTATAAGTTTACCTAATTTTTATTTAAATTACAATGGAAGGCCAGTCGACTTTGTCCATTTTTTAAATAAATTGTACCCACATGCTTAAATCCATGTTTCAACATGAAATTCTGCATAGGCTTATTATCAATATGTGTATCCATACGAATATTATTAATTTTAGAAGAGCAATACTCTAATATAATATCTGCCATATGTTTTTTTAGGCCACGCGTTGCAATACGATGAATAACACCATACGGTTCATCATTTAACCATTGGCCATCATATATTTTATTGTAACAAGGATCAATACCACAATAAAACACAAAACTTGCCTGAATGCCATCTTCATCTTCTAAAACGTACATTTCATTATTTTCAATATCCTCAGTCAATATTTCTCTTGATGGATATCCATTTGTCCATTGATTTGTATTTCCTGTAGAAACCATGAATTTTCTAGCTCGTTCATAGATTTCTAATAAAACAGGCATATCTTCTAGAGTTGCCTTACGAATTAATTCTCTTGCCATTTTAAAGACCATCCAAACTTTACACATGCGATTAACCGCCATACAACATATCCAATACGATAGAATATATTGATTTTTGACCAATCAATGACAGCCGGCACATAGACAGGCTGATCTTTTCTAGAATAGAAAAATATTAAAGTATATAAAATCACCATATCACTATTATAGAAATTGATGTCATAATAAAAATTTTCATTAGGGAACCATTGATGTAAACAAAGCTCCTGATATTCATAGGCAGCACGCATTTCATATGCCTGTACAATATCCATATGATCCGTTAATGATCCTGGGCGTTTAACATAATGATAATAACAATTTGGCATTATTGAAACGCGATTTGCGTTATAGATTGCTTTAAAAACTGTGTACGTATCTTCGAATCCCTTTTTCTCATCTGGAAATTTGACATCTTTAAAACAAGAAGCCGCATATAGTTTTCCCCATGGATAATTATTAATACCTTTATTTTGACTCAATGCTCTTAGTGCAGATAAAGAATCCATGGTTTTTTTACGCATCGGACTCACTGGAATGGATAATCCTTTATACTCAATACAATATCCACAAGTAACGATGTCGCTATTCGTTCTAATAGCTTCATTTACCATTTTTTCAATCATATGCGGGTTTAAATAATCATCACTATCAACAAATAAATAATAATCCCCTGTTGCCTTTTCTAATGCACGATTTCGAGTTGTAGAAATACCAGCATTTTCATAGCTATAAACATGAATAAAATCATATTTAGAAGCATATAATTCGGCAATATCCAATGATGAATCTGTAGTTCCATCATTAATAATAATGATTTCTATATTTTTGTATGTCTGTAAAAGAATAGATTCCAGACATTTCGATAAATATTTTTCCACATTGTATACTGGAATCAATATACTCACTTTATACATGAACGGCCTCCTTGAATGCCACAATACAATATCCCTTAGTAAAGAAAATATCAAATTTATATATAAGAATCAACAAAAATCTAAAAAAAAAGGACCCGGCAGCTAGCTATCTTCGCAGGGGCAAGCCCAACTATTGT
>ERZ827492.1179-NODE-1179-length-21900-cov-3.535821_pt1 | contig 21900 bp, 17 predicted proteins | sample MGYA00519704_ERZ827492 | MGnify/ENA primary metagenome ERZ827492 (study PRJEB31778, sample SAMEA3449325) | human gut metagenome | biome: human gut; feature: human-associated habitat; material: faeces | place: United Kingdom | collected 2010/2012 ...
CGGACGTCAACGAGGCCATGCGCGAGGTGCGCCTGGCGCTGCTCGAGGCAGACGTCAATTACAAGGTCGTCAAGAACTTTACGCGCCGCGTCAAGGAGCGCTGCCTGACCGCCGAGGTCATGGACTCGCTCACACCGGGCCAAAACGTCATCAAGATCGTACTCGACGAGCTTACCGAGTTGCTTGGTGGTACGACCGCCGAGCTCACCTTTGGCAGCCGCATCCCCGGCGTGGTCATGCTCGTCGGTTTGCAAGGTTCGGGTAAGACGACCGCTGCGGCCAAGCTTGCCTATCGTCTGATGAAGCAGGGGCACAATCCCCTGCTCGTGGCATGCGATGTGTATCGTCCCGCCGCCGCCGATCAGCTGCAGGCGCTCGGTGACGAAATGGGCGTGCGCGTCTATCGCGGCGATGGCAAGGATCCTGTCAAGATCGCCACGGAAGGCGTGCGCGACGCTGTCGATAACCTGCGTGACGTGGTAATTGTCGATACGGCCGGTCGCTTGCATGTGGACGATGAGATGATGGACGAGGCCGTTGCCATACGCGATGCGGTCGAACCTGATCAAATCCTTATGGTCGTCGATGCCATGACCGGTCAGGATGTTGTCAACGTCGCCGCGGCGTTTGCCGAGAAGGTCGACTTCGACGGCGTCATCATGTCGAAGATGGATGGCGATGCTCGTGGTGGTGGCGCACTCTCCATCCTTGAGGTCACGGGCAAGCCCATCGAGTTCATCTCGGCCGGCGAACGCCCTGATTCCCTTGAGATTTTCCACCCCGATCGTATGGCCAAGCGCATCCTCGGCATGGGTGATGTCGTCTCGGTCATCGAGCGCGCCATCGAGATCCAGGACCGCGAGATGGAGGCCGCCGAGGCCGAGCGCCTCGCCCGCGCCGATTTCGACTTCAATGACTTCCTCCAAGTCATCAGCCAGACGCGCAAGATGGGCGGTCTCGGAAAACTCGTGAGCGCGCTTCCCGGTGGCGACAAGGCGCTCAACGCTGGACAGGTCGACGAGCACGAGCTCGATCGCACCGAGGCGATCATCAACTCGATGACAAAGGAGGAGCGGGCCAAGCCGACGCTGCTCAACGGCTCGCGCCGCAAGCGCATCGCCGATGGTTGCGGCATGTCGATCCAGCAGGTCAATCAGCTCATCAAGCGCTATAACGAGACGCGCAAGCAGGTCAAGAAGATGATGACCGCCATGAACCAGGGTGGCAAGAAGGGCAAGCGCGGCAGGAAGCGTATGGGCATCCCCGGCCTGGGTGACATTGACCTGAGCCAACTCAAGAACATGATGTAGACGAGAGAATTGCGTGGAAGGCGAATAATGCCAATGGAGATGTGGGACATCTACGACGAGCATATGAACAAGACCGGCAAGACCATGGAGCGCGACAACTGGAGCATGCAGCCCGGCGAATACCACGTATCCGTGCTGGGCGTTGTGCAGAGGCCTGACAAGAAGTACCTCATCACGCAGCGCAAGATGGACAAGCCATGGGGTGCCGGCTGGTGGGAGTTCCCCGGTGGCGCCGTGCGTGCGGGCGAGGAGCCCGAAGCGGCGGTGCGTCGCGAGGTCGCCGAGGAGACGGGACTGGACGTCTCTGACGTTGCGGCGGAGAAGGTGCTCACCTACAAGCGCGAGGATCCGAACGACGACAACAACTACTTCATGGTCGTCTACAAGTTCGAACTCGATGCCGACGAGTCCATGGTCGCGGTCCAGGAAGAGGAAGTCGAGGACTTCGCGTTTGCCGATGTGGCCAAAATCAAGTCCTTGGCAGACGAGGGCATTTTTCTCCATTACAGCAGCGTTAGCTCCATTTTCGAATAGGACGATTACATCATGCAGAAAACCGATACGGTCTTAATGGCACACGGCAGTGGCGGAACGATGATGCGCGACATCATCGAGCAGCTGTTCTTCGAAGCATATGCAGGCGACACGCTGCGACGCGGCGATGACGCGGCGACGCTCGACATCGCGGGCGGGCGTGTCGCGTTCTCGACCGACACCTTCGTGGTGACGCCGCACTTCTTTCCCGGTGGCGATATCGGACATCTGGCCGTATGCGGTACGGTAAACGACGTGGCGACTAGCGGAGCCACGCCACGCTACCTTTCCTGCGGCTTCGTGCTCGAGGAGGGCTATCCGCTCGACGACTTGCGACGTGTGTGCGCGTCGATGGCGGCGACGGCCAAGGAAGCTGGCGTCGAGATCGTGACGGGGGATACCAAGGTCGTGAACCGTGGCCATGGCGATGGCATCTACATCAATACGGCCGGCATCGGCGAGCTACGCGATGGGGTTGACCTCTCCGCGTCGCACATCAGGCCGGGCGATAAGGTCCTCATTAGCGGCAGCGTTGGCGATCACGGCATCGCCATCATCTCGACGCGCGAGGAGCTGAGCTTCTCGACGCAGATCGAGTCAGATGCCGCCCCACTCAACCACATGATCGCCGCGGTGCTCGACGCGTGCCCGGCGGGGAGCGTTCGCGCGTTTCGCGACCCGACGCGTGGCGGCCTCGCCTCCACGCTCAACGAGTTTGCGAGCACGGCGCATGTCGACATTCGCGTCGATGAGGATGAGGTGCCCGTACATGACCAGGTGCGTGGCGCCTGCGAGATGCTTGGCTACGATGTCTTCCAGGTTGCCAACGAGGGCAAGATGGTCTGCGTGTGCGCACCCGAGGTGGCCGACGCCGCGCTTGCGGCCATGCGCGCGGATAAGTATGGCGCCGAGGCGGCGATTATCGGCGAGGTACTCGAGGGCGACGGCCGCGTATATCTGCGCACGTCCTTTGGCAGCGAGCGCATCCTTGACATGCTCGTTGGCGAGCAACTCCCTCGCATCTGCTAGCCCCCTGTCATTTCGAGCGGAGCTGCCGAAGGCAGCGGAGTCGAGAAATCTCCCCGCGAGATCTCTCCGCTCCGGCGCCTAGCGGCGCCTCCGGTCGAGATGACAATGCGCGGCACCACCATGCGGCGCCTCCGGTCGAGATGACATCACAGAGAAAGCGTCGCGCTTCGCTCTCACGTGCTCTTCACATCTCCATGCGATAATACGTTGCCAAGAACAATGACAACTCACGACGGTGAGGAGCAAGCCATGAGCACTGAAGATACCGCGCAAACCTACGTTCCGTTCGACCTCATGCACGACTTCATGGTCGACGTCTTCGAGGCATACGGTGTTCCCCGCGAAGACGCCGAGATATGTACCGACGTCCTCATCGAATCCGACCGCCGTGGCATCGCGAGTCACGGCATCAACCGGTTCAAGCCCATATATCTCGATCGCATCAAAAACGGCACGCTGCTGCCCAAGACCAACATCGAGATCCTGAAGGAGACGCCCACCACGCTCGTCATGGACGCACATGACGGCATGGGCATGGTGGCGAGCTACGAGATGATGAAGCGCCTGATCGAGAAGGCCAAGACGCTCGGCATGGCAGGTGGTGCGATCCGCAACTCCACGCATTATGGCATCGCTGGCTACTGGGCGACGATGGCAAGTGACGAGGGGCTCATCGGCATCACCGGCACCAACGCCCGTCCCTCCATCGCCCCGACCTTTGGCGTCGAGAACATGCTCGGCACCAATCCGCTGACTTTCGCCCTGCCCACCGACGAGGACTTCCCCTTCTGCCTTGACTGCGCCACGTCCATCTCGCAGCGCGGCAAGATCGAGCGCTACGCCCGCGAGGGCAGTCCCACGCCGGCCGGCATGGTCATCGGTCGCGACGGCAGTGCCATGACGGATAGCGATGCGATTCTCAAGGCACTCGTCGACGGCACGGCGGCGCTAGCTCCGCTTGGTGGCATCGGCGAGGATCTCGGCGGCTACAAGGGCTACGGTTATGCCACCGTGGTCGAGATTCTCTCGGCAGCGCTCGCCGGCGGCGAGTTCATGAAGGCGCTTACGGGTGTCTCTTCCGACGGCAATCCGCAGATGTACGGTCTCGGGCACTTCTTCTTCGTGGTCGACCCCGATGCGTTTATGGGACAAGACACCTTTAGGAAGATCGCGGGTGATATCTCGCGCGAGCTACGCGCGTCCGAGAAAGCTCCCGGCGAGGAGCGCATCTACACGGCAGGCGAGAAGGAGCACCTGGCCTGGCTCGATCGCAAGGATAAGGGTATCCCGGTCAATGCTGCCGTCGAGCAGGAGATGACGCAGATTCGCGACGAACTCGGCTTGGATTACCGCTTCCCCTTCGAAGGCTAACAACATCTCGTCTCATACGCAGACACGCTGCGAAGCGGAGTAGCCTGCCTGCGCATGTGACTACAATGAAAAGGGCTCGGAGCATACACTCCGAGCCCTTGCGTTTCATGGTGGACCGGCAGGGGTTCGAACCCTGGACCTTGGGATTAAGAGTCTAGTCAGAGCACTATTAGGTAGATATGTTTAACACCATCTGTGCTGGTCAAAGCTATATGTACCTATAGGTAATGTTACCTAACCATAGGTGCAATGGCCACAAAATGGCCACTGAATGTGTCCCGCCTGTTGGCATCATCGCCGCAGGTGGGATGCTCTTTCCTCGTGATCTAACGTGAACAAGAGCGTTGCAATGTAGTAAGGCCCTGGATGCGTCCAGCACTTAACGCTTAGGCGCATCCCGTTTAGGCAGCGATTCATGCAGCAGCAACAATTAGCTATCTGCTCACGTGGTAAACTTCCAGGTGCCAAACATCCAGGCGCACTATGTGTGTCGTAGCAAAACATATGCTGGAGGACATCTGTCCAACCAGTTGTGTTTTGCTGCGCAACATGGATGTTTGGCGACATAGGGTGGATGTCCTCCATCATGTCTTGCCAAGACTGCCGTGACATCCGCTGAAACTCTATCAGACGGAGGTCGCCAGGCATGGAATACGCGCTCGATGATATTCAGAACATAAGTATCGACGGGGCTTCACGGTCCTCTCGATGGAAGGCCTTGCGCGGATATCTTAAGCAGATAATCAAGATTGCCGATGAGAATAGCGATCGCCTATCGTCTCTTGAAAACGAGGCGTCGAGGCTGCGAGAGTCGAATCTTAAGCTAACAGAGGCCGTGCAAGTTCTGAGCGACTTGGCGAACGAGGAGGTTCAGCGGGAAATCTCTCTGACGCTGAATGACACCGACTACGACATTGTCATAGACGCGCCCGAGCCTGCCTTCCCGTTTTCGGACTCTGCTGCCCCACCATGCAATTCAGCTCCTCCATCATCCGAAATTGTCGAGAGAGAAGATACCTACACTGTCGACGAGTTTGTGGAAATGCTGAAGGGCGCGCCCCGCATGGGTGAAAAGACCCTCAAGCAAGTCGCCGACTATCTGAACGCCAGCTGCGGATACACATCTCAGCCCTCTTTCGATTTTGATATCGAGGATGGTGAGACTCGTGAGTGATGCGGGGCTTGGAGCGATATTCAACTCACGGAGAAGTCCACGAGGTAACGCGCAGACAGTCTCGAATAAGCGGAAAAACCGTGTCGTAGACACATCCCCTCTGGGACAGGAGCAACTCAAGGTATTCAATGCCATGGAGGGTACTGGTAGAAGCATGTTCATCACCGGTCGCGCGGGAACGGGCAAATCGTACCTCCTCAACTTCTTTGTAGCAAACTCCAACAAGAATGTAGTTGTTGTTGCACCCACCGGCGTCGCCGCCATTAACGTCGGGGGACAGTCGATACCCTCCTTTTTTCACATTCCGCCGAAAACCCCTCTTCAAAAAGATGATCTGAAGCCAAGCCCGAGGCTTCGAGACCTATGCCGTGCTTTAGATGTGGTGGTCATCGACGAGGTATCCATGGTGCGCTCTGACATCATGCACGCCATCGACTACATACTGCGAGTTTCTAACGGGAACAACATTCCGTTTGGCGGCAAGCAGATGCTGATGTTCGGTGACCTCTATCAACTCCCGCCTGTGGCACAACCTCAAGTGAGAAGGTATCTAGACGATACATACGGAGGCGTGTTCTTCTTCAATGCTCCAGCGATTAAGAGATGTGATTTGGGAATACACGAGCTAACTCACGTTTTCAGACAGAAGGATCCCGTCTTCATCGACATACTCAATGAAGTGCGCGAGGGGATGGTAACGCAAGAGAACCTAGATCTTCTAAACCACAGAGCCGACATTCCCGCGCCTTCAGATGATGATGCAGAAGGCGGCTTGGCTGTCGTCATCGCACCAACAAGAGATGCTGTCGAGAGAACCAACGAATCCAAACTGAACGCCATCGATGATCAGCCCATGTATACCTACGAAGCCCGTGTAGAAGGGGATTTTCGGGAAACTGATTTTCCCACTCAGCGTGTACTGAGGCTCAAGGTCGGCGCCCGCGTGATGATGCTCAAGAATGATATCGGCACGTCGTCCGACCGCTCTGAAGAGAAGGGCAGGTGGGTAAACGGAACTCTCGCGCAGATATCAAGGCTTTCTAAGGATTCCATCTGGGTGATGATAAACGGCGTCTCTCACCAGATAAACAGGGAGACATGGTTCAAGCACCAGTACTCCTATGATGCCACCACCAAGAAGCTCGATCGTCGCATTACTGCGCGCTTTACTCAGTTTCCCGTGACGCTCGCCTGGGCTATCACCGTGCATAAAGCTCAAGGGGCGACTTACCAATCAGTCGGGGTCGACTTGGATAAGGGAATGTTCGCGGAGGGCCAGACCTACGTTGCGCTTTCCCGCTGCGTCGATATGAACAAACTCTATCTCACCAGGCCTATTGACGAGCGCGACATACTGACGAGCAACGAGGTAAAGGCATTCATGAGCAATCAGGCTCGTTAGGGCACTTTGCCATGACAGAAGAAACGAGAAACCAAATTGGGCTGTAACTTCTGCGATGACTGTTCGGACTGTACCGTTGGGGAAGCCCTGGATTGCGGTGAATGGGATCCCGATGAGCACAGAGAAAGTCGTGATGATTATTACGATGACTGCTACGACTACAATGATGATGAATATAACGAAGATAATTGCGATGAGGTGAACAACATGAGTGAGGGCGCAGGGCGGCATTGTGTTAATTGTGGTGCAAGTGCAAGTATGGACTGGAATTTCTGCCTCGCTTGTGGAGCTGAACTTCCTGAGAAACACTGCGTGAGGTGTGGAAGAATAGTTGCCGATGATTGGGAATACTGTCCTTACTGCGGCTCCTCAATACCCATCAAGACAAGCATTTTCATGCAGACGCCTCAGGAGAGCGTTTCTGGTTCGATGCCCTCCATTGATGACGTTCCCGTTGCATACGATGATTCCGACATGCCTTTCTAGACGCAAAGTATTCCTGTGTTCCAGATTGGGCTCCTCATAGTCATCGCCTACTTCGTGCTCATGGCTATCTTCGCTTCGTGGGCCGAGTAGGAACGACCTGCTCCCTGCATACCACGCAAAACGAGGGGCAGGAGCGCGGCATAAGGCTTGCCGAGGATGTCCGGGCGAGTACGGGCGCGATACCAAAATGCCCGGACAATCCGCGCCATGCGAATGAGGATCACATCGATGCGGACTTTGCATCCCACCTACTCCCGGTCTACTACATGTTTACTGCCCGGGTACTCCTGGAAAATCATCGACCCCGCAAAGCCGGGGGATGATCCTCGCGGGTACTTCCAATACTCCTAATCACTCTAGATAAGATATATATACTCCCCCCCCTATGTCATGGGAAGACCCGAAGGGGACTGCCCCTGGGGTCATGCCATGCCTTGCGGCGTGATTCTCGCCTTCGCGTTGGGGGAGCTTCGCGCAGATGGGAACGTGTGCGCCCTAGCGCATCACCGGCTTGCCCGCTGTTCCCATGCTCGCGCCCAAGTTCCTCCACGCCTCCTATTCGGTTGTCAAGGTTCGAGGGCCATCCCCGGTTGCCACCGCACGACCCATCGCCAACCCGCCTCCGTCTGCACCAGCGCCTCTGGTGTCTGGGTTTCAAAGGAGGGCACGGGCCGCGGCATTCCCGATCGTTGCCCAGGGTCCGCGCCCTCCGCCCAGTCACCTACCGAAAGGAGAAGCACGATGGAAGAGACGATCACGAGGATGGCGGGGACGGCGGAAGATCCGGTCACCAGGAGAAAGGCAAGGGAGGCCGCAATCCGCTACCTGGAGTCCACGGGCTGCGACATCCTGGAGAGCAACTGGGAGTGCGCCGCCGGGACGATCGACGTCATCTGCGACGATGACGGCACGGTGGCCTTCGTCGAGGTGGTGGCCGGATACGGCCACCTGCCCGCAGAGGACACGTCGCGCCGCAACCAGAGGAGGTTCGAGGAGATCGCGCTGGGCTACCTCGCGGAGCACGAAGACGCGGAGGGCCTCGTCAGGTTCGACATCATCAGCATCGGCATCGTAGCGGAGCACAGGGCGCTTCTCAGGTGCCACAGGGGAGCGTTCAACTCGTAGCTATCGGGCGGGAGCATATCGTTTGCATTACTCCCGCCCACGCCACAAAGCCCGTAGATGCTGCGCGGTTCTGCCGAAGATGGTGGTGGGGCAGCAGCTCTGACAATCTGTTACGCAATGTTACGCAGCATAATATGTAACCTTCTTCTACCTATTTAGATTAAATGGATAACTGGTGTAACGTCTGTAACGGAAATTTAAGACTCACCTAAAAACGCACCATCGTCGGTAGCACCTTCATAACTGGGGATGGCACAGGCCCTTATCATCCTATGGGGACAAAGCGGCGTCCCTGTTTCCCGTCAGGCCCCCTCTTGTTTTCGGACTTCATGTTGAATAGCTTTCCAATTTTTCGCGTGAAGATCCCGTGCCTCACCTTGTCCCTGATTCCCTCGGCGGCGCAGTAATCCACATACTTAGTATAAAGGTCGTTTGTCTTGACCATCTCGATATCGACCTGGCTGTTAGAGCCAAAGCCGAGCACGTCACGGGCGAAAGAATACACTGACGAACTGTTTTTACGAAGATCGTCCATAAGATCTTGGCGTCTTGCCAGAGGCGACAGGTCGCCCTGCAGAAGCACGCGCTTCAATCCTTGAAGTCCAAGGACAATGGCGTATTCGTAAGCCGCCTCGCTTGATAAACATTGCTCTAAGTTTACGTTCATTCCGCTTGCAACTCCACTAAAGGTCGCATCAAAGGGAATGGGCCTGAAGCGTCGCCACCATCCGGTGCTGTCATCTTTCGTTTCCGGGAACTCGTTGCAGCTGAGTATGGGGGTGAGATACGGTTTGAACTTTAGTCGTGCGCCGTACTTGATCTCGGCGTCAATCTCGTCACCAGACGCGAGCTTTCGCAAGTAAGAGGCGGCATCGCCTTTAAGTCTGTCACGGGATATGTCGTCCCCGAAGTTGACGAGCTTTCCCATAAGCCCGACTCTGCTAAATGCCTTTCCGAACTCGGCGGGATCGAGGACGCTGTAGTTGCTCGCCCCTAGCATCCCTTGGATGAGGCGCATGTAGCTGCTCTTTCCGTTGCCACCGTCACCCATCAACAAGGGGATTATGTGGAACTCCCGGCCCCTGTACATGGCAATGCCGAGCACTTCTTCTAGATTGGCCCTTACATCGTCCATGCTGCAGGCCCATTGGTCGAATGTATCGTTAAGTTCCGGACATACCGCATCCGGGTTGTATCTATGCGGAATCGTGTTCGGAATCAGAAACTCGGGCGAGTTGGCCAGTAGGGAATCGCTCTCCAGGTCATAGACACCGTTCAAAAACGCGATGTAACGGGCATCTGCCATCGGCTCGTCATCGAGCAGCAGCATGATGTACTCCATGACCTCTTTGCGCTTCGCGCTCGTGATTCCGGGGAAGGTCGTCACCATCGCTTTGGAGATTCGATCAACTCCGACTTCATACATCAATCCATTCCAGATGATCGGGGTGCCGTCCACAAGGTGAATGTGATAATTGCTGATCAGCATCCCTGCGAGAGTGTCGGGCGTAAGACTGTTGGGCTGAGCTACTGGTGTGCCCCCAAAGGCAAAAGCCATTTCGGGCAAGCTGCTATAATTCTGGGAGAGTTGGGTTGCGGGCATCGCCGGAATCATCTTGTCAGGGTCTCCGGCGGTCGCCTGCGACATATGCAGATTAGCCATTGAGACCACCTCCGTTCTCTATATACTCAAGTAAATGCTTCTTCGACACGTAGAGTCTGCGCCCGATGCGAAAACCGGGAAGGTTGCCGCTGTTGATTTCGGCGCGGATGGTCTGGTCAGAAAGCCCCGTCAGCAGATGCATGTCTTGAACTGAGAGTAAATCCGGGTATCCGGCCAAGAGTTGTGTATCTTCTGCGCTGGCATCATCGTCTCTTGCTTTCGAGGGGCAGAATGGAGAATGCTCACTCGCTCGTGCCATCTTCGTCCACCTCCTCAAACAGTTCAGTGGGATCGCCCTTCCATCCGACGGCATCCGCAATGCGTTTTCCACGGTGGGGGAACGCCGGTTCCTTTCCGGTGATAATTCGTGACAAGCTGGTCTGGTTTACGCCGGATCGCCGAGCGCATTCCGCCTGCGACATGCGAAGGCGATACAGCTCTCTCTTCAATCGAAGCATTCTGATCACATCCTTTCGTTAACCTGTTGACATCAGAACGGTCAAACCTTATGATAAATCTAAGGTAACTGAATATATATAAAACGGTTAATTTATGACATTTCTGGAGGTTTCATGGAAGCAAACGGGATGACAGGGCGCTTCGCGTTTAAGTCAGTCGACGGATGCGTCTGCCTGGCCTGGCCGATGCCTCCCGCAAATGGCATGGTAACGCCACCGGACGCGACCAGGGAGTCGGCCTTCGCTGATTTCCCGAACATCATCACCCCCACGCAACTCGTGGACGTGTACGAGCGCCTTGTGTATTCTCCCGTCAATCCTCGATATGTAAACCAATATATGAAGGTGCGTGTTGAGGATATCGAGAACCCTGAAACGCTTCTGGAGGCGTTCGGGCTCGCATCTACGAGGAAGAACATGAACGAGGCCAGAAATCTGCTTATCTCGTCCAGCATTTACTCTGATGCGTGGGGCATCCTTCCCCTGTCTGACTGTTTGACGATGTCCCGCGACATGAAGGCTCTGCTTACCGTCCTGGCGTTTTCCTATGGACTTTGCAGCGGCCGCGCCCTGGAGCTGAACGCGTCGCACGACTTTGCGTTTACCTATGAGTTCAGGGGGAAGAGCACGCCCTATGGCGAATTCATATTGCAGGTGCGCGAAGATGACCCAAACGAGCTGGAGGTTGACCATACGCTTATCCACGAGAACATCCAGCGTGCCGTTCAATCCAAAGACGGCAAGCCTGGAAAGAGAGTTCTCGAAAGCATGCGACAGTTTGCAGAGAGCTATATCAACGGCTTCATGTGGTCGGTGCATCCGGTGCTATGGGACGGAACGTTTGCCTCAATGAGCAGGAATGGCGGACTAAGCGATATGTACGCATACTGGGCGCAGCGCGCGGCCAAGGGTAAGATCCTTGCCTGCGCCAATTGCGGAAAGCTTGTGGCCAGCCCTCGCAAAAACCAGATGTACTGCTCTCAGAGCTGCAAGGTGCAAGCAAGCAAAAAGGGCTTCACCAAGAAATGACCAATTCCGCCCGACCGTGTGGCTGGGCGTGTTGGACATAGCTAATTGACCAGCGCGGATAAAACCGAGAGGAGGTAACAGAAATGGCATACGGAGACGGAAGCATAAGACAAATGTCCAAGGGCGTTTGGCAGGTGAGGCTTGATCTTGGCGATGACCCTATCACGGGAAAGAGACGGCGAATTGCACGCAACGTGCACGGTACCAAGGCTGATGCGCGTAGGGTGCGTAACCAGATGCTCAAGGAATATGAGAGCGGTATCAAGGTCGATAAGTTGAAGGTGACGCTTTCGGAGTTCATTGAGATATGGGCCGACGCGCGGCGCATGTCCGGCAAGTCAGCCGAGGATACGGTTGTAAGGGATTGCGGCAAGCTCAAGCATATCGAGAAGTACATCGGTCATGTCCCCATCAGGGAGATTGATGCCGCGACCATCGAGCGCGTCTATGCACTTGTGCAAGGGGAAGCCGGACTTGGCGGCACATCTATGCACAACATCCATGTCCAGCTCAAGAGCGTTTTCAGAAAGGCGGTGGACTATGACCTCATACTGAGGAACCCTTGCGATCGCGTCGATGCCCCTAAGAAGGACGATCCCGAGCGCCGTTCCCTGGATATGGCCGAAAGCATGCGATTTGCCAAGGCGATTGACAAGGCCGAGCGCGAGGAAGTGTTACTGCTGCTCACCAAGGAGCAACGCATGGAAAAGCTCGACAAGACGGCCTCGCGTAAGCTGGTGAGGGGCTTGAGCAAGCTGAGCTGCATCCAGGCGTGCAGGATTGCGCAGGCGACCGGCATGCGAAAGGGCGAGATACTAGCTCTCGAATGGGGTAACGTGGACCTAAAGCGAGGCACCATCTCGGTGGTGCAGTCCCGCACGCAATCCGGCGAGATCAAGCCGCCCAAGACCAAGGCTGGCAAGAGGGTCATCCATATCGATGACGTGACGCGCAGGAGCCTCAAGCGTTTGAAAACCCTTCAGAAATCGTGCCTTGCAAGCCTCGGCATTAAGCTTGGGGAGAAGTCCCCCGTCTGCTGCTCGGACAAGGGGGACTACATGGATAGTGCGAACTTCGAGCGCTTCTGGCGAAAGCTCAAGTCTGAGTGGGGCTTCGAAGGACTCAAGTTCCACGAGCTTCGCCACACCCAGGCAACGCAGCTTCTTGCCAACGGCGTTGACGTGAAGACCGTGCAGACGCGTCTGGGGCACGCCAGCCCGAGCATCACCTTAGGGACTTACGCCCACGCCGTGCCGGAGAACGACGAGGCGGCGGCAGACCTGTTCGGATCGATCATCCATCCAAGCAACGTAGCGCCATTGTCCGCGCAGAGAAGGACAGCGTAACTGCGGCTGAATGGCCACTAAATGGCCACCGTTCGCTCCTGCAGCTCCCACAAACAAAAAAGCCAGCGGCAAGATAAGCCGCTGACCTCGTGTTTCATGGTGGACCGGCAGGGGTTCGAACCCTGGACCTTGGGATTAAGAGTCCCCTGCTCTGCCAGCTGAGCTACCGGTCCGTCACAGCGAAAAAGGATTATACACGAAATCGCCGTACGCCCAAGCAGGAAAATGGGGTGGGTAAAGGGATTCGAACCCTCGACCTCCAGAGCCACAATCTGGCGCGCTAACCAACTGCGCTATACCCACCGTGAGCTTCCTGCGTCGATGCGCAAGGCGAGAGTATAGCGGATTTTCCCAGCGCCTACAAACACTAATAGGAGTAAGATGGAAAACTTGTGAGAGGGGAGGGGTAACGGGCGTTACCCAAGGTTCCTGAAGGAGGACACATGGAATTATTTGGCGATGTGGTCTTTCTGTCGCGTCTTCAGTTCGCGCTGACCGTCATATTCCACTTCCTGTTCGTGCCGCTGTCCATTGGATTGGGTCTGTTCGTTGCACTTACCCAGACGCGTGCCTACAAGACGCGTGATCCCAAGGACGAGGCGGATGCCCGCTTCTGGGTCAAGATCTTTACGCTCACCTTCACGGTTGGCGTTGCGACGGGCATCACGATGGAGTTTAGCTTCGGTACCAACTGGGCTAACTACTCCCGCTTCGTGGGTGACATCTTCGGTTCGCCGCTCGCGGCTGAGGCCTTGCTCGCGTTCTTCCTCGAGTCGTGCTTCCTCGGCGTGCTCCTCTTTGGGCGTAAGCGCGTATCTCCCAAGTTTTACGTGGTCTCCGCCTGGCTTGTGTGGGTAGGTTCCATGCTCTCGGCCCTGTGGATTCTCATCGCGAACTCCTGGATGCAGACCCCGGCCGGCTTCGAGGTTGTCGAGACGGCTCATGGCCAGAAGGCCATCATTACCGACTTTTTTGCCGCGGCCTTCAACCCGCAGACCATTCCAACCTATCTGCACACGATTCTCGCGCTGCTTATTTTCGGCGCCTTCATCGCCATGGCGATTGCCGCGTACTACCACATCAAAGGTCGCAATCCTGAGTTCGTCACGAAGATGATGCGTTGGGGTGCCATCGTCACGCTCGTGTGCATGGTGCTCATGATGCCTGTCGCGCACATGCAGGCTCAGGTCGTCGCCGACGAGCAGCCTACCAAGCTCGCCGCGATGGAAGGTCAGTACGAGACCGAGCCTGTTCCCATGTACTTGTTTGGCATCGTTGATACCGAGAACGGCACGGTCATTGGCCCTTCGATTCCGGGCCTGACCTCATTCCTCGCTGCGGGTGACTTCAATGCCGAGTATCCTGGCCTCAATGACATAGAAGCCGCCGATCCTGGCAGCACCCCCACGGCAACCGAGGTACAGATTACCTTCCAGTCCTATCACATCATGATCGTCATGATGGGTGTCATCGCGCTGGGTGTCTTACTCGCGCTTATCATGGCCTTCGGCAAGAAGCTCAAGACCAGGCGCTGGCCCTATGTCTTGATGCTCTTTCTCTGGATCGCGCCATTCCTCGCCATTCAGTTTGGCTGGGCAACGGCCGAGGTTGGCAGGCAACCGTGGATCGTCACGGGCGAGCTCAAGACGCTTGATGCCATCAGTCCGTCAGTACCAGCCGATCAGCTTCTTCTCACCATTGGCCTCTTCATCATCATCTACCTGGTGATTTTCATCGCATGGGCGCGCATCTTCTCCAAGATCGTCAAGAGCGGTCCCGAGAAGTGCTTGCCCGAGGCCAAAGATGCACCCGTCGTCGATGCGCAGGAAGGTGATGTGGCATGACGCTCCCCATTCTCTGGTTCATCATCATTGCAGTGCTGATCTGCGCATATTACGTTCTCGATGGCTTCGACCTTGGCGCAGGCGTGCTCTCGCCGTTCATCGCCAAGACTCCGGGCGAGAAACGCGCTCTCATGACCTCCATCGGTCCCGTTTGGGATGGCAACGAGGTTTGGCTGCTTACCGCAGGTGGCGCGCTTTTTGCTGCGTTCGCCCCTGCGTATGCGACCGTGTTTTCCGGCTTCTACCTGGCCATCATGCTCGTGCTCTTTGGCCTTATCATCCGTGCGGTGAGCCTCGAGTTCCGCGCGCATGATCCCAAGTGGCAGAAGCTTTGGGATGCGCTCTTCTTCGTGGGATCGCTCGTTCCCGCGCTGCTCTTCGGTGTCGCGCTGGGCAATTGCCTGCAGGGCGTCCCGCTTGATGCTGCCGGTAATTACATCGGCTCCTTCTTCGGCCTGCTCACGCCGTTCCCGCTCGTCTGCGGTCTGCTCGGCTTGGCGACGATCGTCACGCAGGGCGCCTGCTGGCTTGCGGCAAAGATCGAGACGGGCACGGAGCTGCACAAGCGTGCCGTCACGGCGCGCGTTGCCGGCCAGATTGTCACGGCCATTCTCGTCGTGGCCGTCTCCGTCATGTTCTTCACCTTTATCGGCTTTCCCCGGGGCGAAGGTCCCGCCTTCCCGTTCCTCGTGTTCGTCGCTTGCATACTGGTCGCTGCTATTGTCGTTGGTTTCCTGGCGGCTGGTCGTGGCAAGAACTGGCTTGCCTTCGGTGCGAACTCGGCTGTCTGCGTGGCGCTCGTCTTCGCTCTCGTGCTCGCCATGTTCCCCAATCTCGTCGTCTCCACGGGCCCCGGTCCATCCATTGACCTGTTCACCGCAGCTGCGAGCACTTATGGACTTACGGTGATGACCATCATCGCCTGCATTGGCGTTCCGCTGGTCGCCATATATCATGTCATTATTTACCGTACCTTCCGCGGCACCATCAAGGTGGAGGAAGACTAGAAGAAAGTATTTGCATGATCGAGCTCAAGCACCTGCGCAAGTCCTACAGGGTCGGCGATTTCGAGCAAAAGGCGCTCGATGATGTCTCGATATCGTTCCGAGACAACGAGTTTGTCGCCGTCCTCGGGCCGTCAGGTTCTGGCAAGACCACCCTGCTCAACATACTGGGTGGTCTTGATCATGCCGATACCGGCGAGCTCATCATCAACGGTACGTCCACCAAGGACTACTCAAGCGCCGATTGGGATACCTACCGCAACCATCACATCGGCTTCATCTTCCAGAGCTACAACCTCATTCCGCATCAGACGGTGCTTTCGAATGTCGAGCTCGCGCTTACGCTCACGGGCGTTTCGCGCGAGGATCGCCGAGCACGGGCCATGGCCGAGCTCGAGCGTGTCGGTCTGGCGGAACATGCCAACAAAAAGCCCAGCCAGCTTTCCGGTGGCCAGATGCAACGCGTCGCCATCGCCCGAGCCCTGGTGAACGACCCAGACATCGTGTTGGCAGACGAGCCCACGGGCGCGCTCGATACCGAGACGGGCATCCAGGTCATGGACCTGCTGTCAGAGATTGCGAGCGACCGCCTCGTCATCATGGTCACGCATAACCCCGAGCTTGCGTACGATTATGCGAATCGCATCGTCAAGCTGCACGACGGACGCATTTCCGACGATAGCAACCCCTTCGAGCCGAGCAAGGCAGACGAGCAAACTGCCAAGCTTGCCGCAAGCCAGCGCAACAAGGTGACTGATGGCCATAAGAAGCATGCGTCCATGTCGTTTCTCACGGCGCTCGCGCTTTCCTTCAACAACCTGATGACCAAGAAGGGCCGCACCTTTCTCACGGCGTTTGCGGGTTCCATCGGCATCATCGGCATTGCGGCCATCCTTGCGCTTTCCAATGGCGTCAACAACTACATCGCCAAGGTGGAGGAGGATACGCTGTCGTCCACGCCGCTCACTATCACGCAATCGAGTTTTGACGTGACTTCCATCATGATGCAGGCGGGTGACTACGTGCATGGCGACGGCGAAGCCGACGTCGCCGAGGGCGTCATTCCGGAGTCCACCATCATGGCCGACGTCTTGACGGACGTGAAGACGAACGACCTCAAGTCCCTGCGCTCCTTCTTCGAGGCGGACGGTGGGGATGTAAACCGCTACGTGAACGCCATCGTCTACGGCTACGGCATCACTCCCCAAATCTACAAGTCCGACACCTCCGCTGGTATCAAGCAGCTCAATCCCGGCGCTCTGTCCTCGATCATGTCCAATGACATCAATTCCGCCGGCATGTTCTCGACCATGATGGGCTCCGCGAGCTCGTTCCAGGAGATGCTCGACGACCAGAAGCTTCTCGAGGAGCAATACGACATCGTCGCCGGTGCGTGGCCCGCAAACTACGATGAGTGCGTGCTGGTGCTCAACAAGAACGGTGGCATCAGCGATTACACGCTCTACTCGCTGGGTATCCTCGATCCTGACGAGCTCAACGACCTCCTCATGGATGCTCTTGCCTCCGAGGATCTCGACGTTCCCGACACCAACGTCGAGTTCACGCAGGAAGAGGCGTTGGCGCTCACGTTCAAGGTCGTGAACGAGTGCGACATGTACACCAGGGCATCCTCTGGCTCGACGTGGGTCGACCGAAGTGACGACGATGGTTACATGAAGGCGCAAATCGCCGATGGCCTCGACCTCAAGGTCGTGGGAATCATAAAGCCAAGCGCGACTGCATCGTCGACGTCCATGGACGAGGGCATCGGGTATCGTCATGACCTCATCCTGCACCTCATCGAGCAGGCGGCCTCATCGCCCGTGGTCGAGGCTCAGATGGCCGAGCCCGATGTCGACATCTTCACGGGCAAGACCTTCGAGTCGCTCAAGGACGACGCGGAGTCATCCTTCGACATGGGCTCGCTGTTCAGCATCGACCAGAACATGATGGCACGCGCCTTCAACGTTGACAGCGCAGCCATCGAAGCGGCGATGGCAAGCGCGATGAGCGGCGCGGCCGCAAGCCTCGACACGAGCAACATGTTCGCGGACATTCCCGCACCGGATTTCAGCGACCTCGACATCGATGCTTCGGCGGGCATGCCCTCCGCAAGTCAGGTGGCGGCTCTCGAGCAGAGCCTGGGCCAAATGAGCAGCGGAGTCGTCATGGGCTTCATGCAGTACGTGAGCAGCAATCCTGGTAGCATGGCGGATTTGCCTGGGGCATGGAGCGCCTATCAGCAATCTGATGCCTACAGGACCATCATCAATCAGACGGCAACGGGCATCGCATCGGGCATGTCCGGCTCCAGCGAGCAACTCCAGAAGGTCTTTACCGATGCCATCCAGAAGAAGATGAACGAGTACATGACCGGACAGCTCGTGCCCTATCTGGAAAAGAAGATGGGGGACATGTTGCAGAGCTACACTACGAGCCTGGCAAGCTCCATGGCCAGCGCTCTCTCGAGCGCCATGGGCTCGGCAGTCTCGGTCGACCCGAGCATGTTCGCGCGCTCCATCACCGTCAATATGGACCAGGACGAACTCACCTCCATGTTCATGAACCTCGCGCGTAGCAATGACCTGAGCTACGAGAACAACCTGCAGACCCTGGGCTATGCCGACATCGCAGACCCGATCACCATAAGCATCTACGCCAAGAGTTTCGATGACAAGCAGGTCGTCGAGGACATCATCGACCAGTACAACACGGATATGGAGGCTTCGGGCGAGGAGAACAAGACCATTTCCTACTCCGATATCATGGGCGCGCTCATGAGCTCGGTCACCAACATCATCGATATGATCTCCATGGTGCTCATCGCCTTCGTCTCCATCTCGCTCGTCGTGAGCTCCATCATGATCGGCATCATCACCTACATCAGCGTCCTCGAGCGCAAGAAGGAGATTGGCATCTTGCGCGCCATGGGTGCGAGCAAGGGCAACGTCGCCAACATCTTCAACGCCGAGACGGTCATCGAGGGCCTCATGTCCGGTGTTTTCGCCGTCCTCCTCGTGGCGCTGGTATCGCTGCCCGTGAATGCCATCGTGCTCGCGATGATGAACATCTCGGGTATCCTTGCGCTGCCCATCACTGCCGCACTCATCCTCATCCTCATCAGCGTCTTCTTGACCTTCATCGCCGGCCTCGTGCCCGCCATGAATGCCGCCCGCCGCGATCCCGTCGAGGCGTTGCGCAGCGAATAGCGTCCAGGGCCTGTCCCGGCATGCGGGGCGGGCCCGTGCGCGAGCTGCGTTTGGGATGACGCATACGGTATGTCAGCTACTATCAGCCACAGAAGAGGACTTGCATACGTTCTGATATCCGCCGTGTGCTTCTCGCTCGCTGGCGTACTCATCAAGGTCATTCCGTGGAATCCCATCAGCATCAATGGCGCACGCTGCATCTTCGCGATCATCCCGATGTATCTCTACCTGCATGCGACGGGCAGGCGTTTTCACGTCAACAAGCAGATCATCGGCGGTGCCGTGCTCGACTTCGCCATGCTCGAGACCTTCGTCATCGCCAACAAGCTCACGACGGCCGCAAACGCGATCGTCCTGCAGTTTACCGAGCCCATCTGGGTCATCTTACTGGCCTGGATCATCTTTCGCTCGCGGCCGCGCCGGAGTGCCGTTGTGGCGAGTTTCGTCGTAATCGCCGGTATTGCCTGCTTCTTCTATGACAGTCTTAATGCTGGCGGTATGTTGGGAAACATTCTTGCGATTGTCTCGGGCGTTGCCTATGCGGGCGTGTTCCTTCTCAAGGAGTCACCCGAGTGCGACTTCGAGTGCGCGGCGATACTGGGCTTTGCGGCGTGCTTTGTCGCAGGCATCCCCTTCTATCCGCAAGAGACGCTCTTCACGCCTGAGATTTTGGTGACAATCGTCGTGCTCGGTGTCGTCCAGCTCGGCTTTGCATACTTTTTCCTCTCCAAGGGCCTTGATGTGGTTTCTCCCGTGACGGCTTCGCTCACCTCGACTATCGAACCATTGCTCAATCCGATTCTGGTCGCAATCGTGGTGGGGGAGACCATCGGCCCCATCTCCATTTTTGGTGCGGTATTGGTGGTTGGCGCGGCAACTGCCTATAACATCTATGCGGCGCGCACTGGGTAGTGTCTGCTCGAAACGGCTAGAAGAGCATGAAGATCTGCGCGAGTGCCCAGCCGATGAATCCGCAGCAGGGGAAGGTGAGCAGCCAGGCCGCGACCATGCTCTTGGCAACGTCCCACTTGACGCGCTTGGGGTTCTTCGAGGCACCGACGCCCATGATGGCCGCCGTACTGCAATGCGAGGTCGAGACCGGCATGCCAGTGATGGATGCGATGAAGAGCGTGATGACCGTCGTTGCCGATGCCGCCACGCCCTGGTACTTCTCGAGCTTGACCATGTCCATCGCGACCGACTTGATGATGCGCTTACCGCCGACGAGCGTACCGAGCGATATGGCAAGCGAGCACAGGATCATGAGCCACAACGGAAATTCCGTCGCACCACTCGTCTGCATGTCGAATGCGAGTGCGATACCCAAAAGACCGATTGACATGAACTTCTGGCCATCTTGTGCACCGTGCAAGAACGAGAGCGCGCATGCGCAAATGTCCTGAAGCACGACGCAAACGTTGTTTGCCTTGAAGCGGTTGGCATGGGCGAAGAAGAACTCGATGATTCTGGTATTGACCCAGCCCAACGCAAACCCTGCGATGAGCGAGAAGAGCATGCCGTAGATGACGAGCATCCATTCGCTGACGACGACGCCGGCCAGCCCGTTCATGGCGATGGCGCCACCGGTGACACCGGCGATAAGCGAATGGGACTTTGACGCGGGAATGCCTCGATACCAGCAGAAAAAGCCCCAACCTATGGATCCTATCATCGCGGCTATAAGGGCCATAAGTGCTTGGTGCGTGTTACCCGAGAAGTTGACCATGTTAAACATGGTATGGGCCACGGCCGTGGAGATATATGTCATGCCCACGAGGCCGACGAAGTTGAAGATGGCCGCCAGAATCAGGGCCGTGCCCGGCTTGAGGCAGCGCGTCGAAACGGCTGAAGCGATGGCATTGGGGGCATCGGTCGCACCCGAGATAACAGTGACACCGATAACGAGGACGAGAATGACGATAAGCGCGGGATGAGCGCCCGCTTGCGCAATGAACACCGGAAGCGTCAGGTCCATCTACTCGTCCGTTCTGTCGGGAAGGGGCACCGAAATGTGCCCAAGGTATTCTACCGTAGATTCGCACGGCGGGAATTAGCATTCGCGCGGAATTGCACGGTTTTCCAGCTGGAAATGCTCCTTGTGATGCGGGAAAATATACAGATACGCACAAAGTCCGTGCGCTGTAGGCCATAAGGAGGTTCCCTTGTCTGATTATGTCTTGAGCTGCGAGTCGACGGTTGACCTGACGCCCGAGAAGATCCAGGAGCTTGGTCTCGAGTGCATCTTCTTCCACTTCTACATCGATGACGTTGAATATGCAGATGACCTGGGACAGACGATTACCTTCGACAAGTTTTACCAGGCGATGAAAGATGGTGCCGAGACCAAGACGGCGGCCATCGGCACGGGCGAGTACGAGAAGTTCTTCCGCGGCTTCTTCGAGCAGGGCAAAGACGTGCTGCATGTCTCGCTCTCCTCGGGTATTTCGGGTACGGTTGAGTCCGCTCGCATCGCTGCTGAGTCGCTTGCGGACGAGTTTCCCGATCGCAAGATTTACATCATCGACTCCCTTGCCGCGTCGAGTGGTTATGGCCTACTTATGCAGGCGCTTTCCGAGAAACGAGCCGAAGGCATGAGCCTCGACGAGCTGAGCGAGTGGGCCGAGGCTCACAAGCTCCATGATTGGCACTGGTTTTTCTCCACGGATCTCACCTTCTATATCAAGGGCGGTCGCGTGAAGCCGTTGAGCGGCTTTGTGGGCTCGATGCTCGGCATTTGTCCGCTCCTTAACATGGATTCGCTCGGACGCCTCATTCCGCGCGAAAAGATCCGCTCGAAGAAGAAGGTCATCAAGCGCATTGTCGAGAAGATGGAGCAGACCGCCGACAAGGGGCTCGATTATGACGGTCCCGTTTTCATCAGCGAAAGCGATTGCATGGAGGACGCGCGTGCGGTGG
>ERZ827492.1182-NODE-1182-length-21839-cov-3.847044_pt1 | contig 21839 bp, 20 predicted proteins | sample MGYA00519704_ERZ827492 | MGnify/ENA primary metagenome ERZ827492 (study PRJEB31778, sample SAMEA3449325) | human gut metagenome | biome: human gut; feature: human-associated habitat; material: faeces | place: United Kingdom | collected 2010/2012 ...
TCGAAATGCAGGTCTACCGCTCGTCCGGCGCGGGCGGCCAGCACATCAACAAGACCTCCTCCGCCGTCCGTCTGATTCACAAGCCCACGGGCATCGTGGTGGCCTGCCAGACCGAGCGCAGCCAGTTCCAGAACCGGGAGACCTGTATGAAGATGCTGCGCTCCAAGCTCATCCAGATCAAGGAGCAGGAGCACCTGGACAAGATCTCCGACATCAAAGGCACCCAGTTGAAGATCGAGTGGGGCAGTCAGATCCGCTCCTATGTGTTCATGCCCTACCAGCTGGTGAAGGACAACCTACGAGACGTCCAACGTCAACGGCGTCATGGACGGCGACCTGGACGGCTTCATCAACGCCTACCTCACCGCCGCTGCCACCGGCAACTGGGCCAAATAACGCTCCGCGCCTCCGCCCTCGGGCGGGGGCGTTTTTTTCGGCTGCGCAGGCTCCCCGTAAGGGCCTGTTGGGGCGCTGCCCCTGTCAAGTAAAATTCTTGCGACAGCTTTGTATTTTTTCCTCTCTTTTCCGCAAATCTCCTTGCATTTTTTCCGGGTGCTGGTACAATGGATGTGTTGGGAGCCGCCCGCCCCACACGGGTGCGCCCTCCCGTCCACAAAATGATGAAAGGTGGTTTTTCTGTGAAGAAGAGACTTTTGCCCTTCCTGCTGGCGCTGGCCATGGTGTTCAGCCTGGCGGTGCCCGCCTTTGCCGCGGCACCGGAAGCCAGGGACCTTCCCACTGTGGCAGAAGACGACGTGGTGATCCTGTACACCAATGACGTGCATACCTACATTGACCAGGACCTGACCTATTCCACGGTGGCTGCCTACAAAGACAGCCTGGACAACGCCCTGCTGGTGGATGCGGGTGACCATATCCAGGGCACCGCTTACGGCTCCATGGACAAGGGCAAAACCATTATTGAGCTGATGAATGCTGCGGGCTATGACCTGGCCACCCTGGGCAACCATGAGTTCGACTATGGCATGGAGGGTGCCATGAACGCCATGGAATGGGCGGACTTTACCTATGTGTCCTGCAATTTCTACCATGAAAAGGACGGCGTCCGGGGCGAGAACGTGCTGGACAGCTACAAGGTATTTGACGTCAACGGCGTGAAGATTGCCTTTGTGGGTATTACCACCCCCGAGTCCTTTACCAAGTCCACCCCCGCCTACTTCCAGGACGAGGATGGGAAGTACATTTACGGCATCGCCGGGGGCACCGACGGCAAGGCTCTGTATGCCGATGTGCAGAAGGCCATTGACGCTGCCTCCAAAGAGGCTGACTATGTGATCGGTCTGGGCCACCTGGGCGTGGATGAGTCCTCCAAGCCCTGGACCTCCAAGGAGGTCATTGCCAACACCACCGGCCTGGATGCCTTTATTGACGGCCACTCCCAGACGGTGATGGAGGAAGAGACTGTCAAGGATAAGGACGGCAATTCCGTGGTTCTCACCCAGACCGGCGAGTATCTGGGGGCCGTGGGACAGATGGTCATTTCCGCTGACGGTGACATCACCACCCAGCTGCTCACCGCTGAGGATCTGAAGGACGTCACCCCCGATGCCGATGTGAAGGCCATTGAGGACGGCTGGATCGGAGAGGTGGACAAGGAACTGGGCCAGGTGATCGGCAGCATCAAGGCTACCCTGGACAACTACGATGCCGATGGGAACCGTCTGGTGCGCAAGCAGGAGACCAACACCGGCGACTTTGCCGCCGATGCCCTGTACTACCTCTTTGACAATATGGGTCTGGATGTGGACGTGGCCGTGATGAACGGCGGCGGCATTCGGAATGGGGCCATCACCGGAGAGCTGACCTACAAGACCTGCAAGGAGATCCACACCTTTGGCAACGTGGCCTGCCTGCAGACCGTCACCGGCCAGCAGCTGCTGGATGCCCTGGAGTGGGGCGCTAAGGATGTGACCGCCGACGGCGCTGTGGAAAACGGCGGCTTCCTCCAGGTGTCCGGCCTGAAGTACACCATCAACACTGCCATCCCCTCCACCGTCCAGCAGGACGAGAAGGGTGTTTGGACCGGTGGCCCCACTGGGGAGTACCGGGTCAGCGATGTGCAGGTGCTCAACCGCGAGACCGGCAAGTATGAACCCCTGGATCTGAAGGCCAAGTACAACCTGGCGGGCTACAACTACACCCTGCGGGATTTGGGCGACGGCTTTGCCATGTTTGAAGGCGCAGTGAACGTGCTGGACTATGTCATGGAGGACTACATGGTGCTGGCCAACTACGTCCAGTCCTTTGACAAGGGCGTGGTGACCGGCTATGAAAATGTCAACGGCGAGGGCCGTATCACCATCGTCAACGAGCCTGCTGACACCCTATACAACGATGTAACCACCAGTAACTGGTACTATGAAGCGGTGGAGTATGTCACCGAGAACGGCATTATGCAGGGCGTCGGCGGTGGCAACTTTGATCCCAAGGGCACTACCACCCGGGGCGCCTTCATGACCATGCTGGCCCGCTACGCCGGTGTGGACACCTCCGGCTCCTCTCCCTGGTACCAGGCCGGCATGGACTGGGCCGTGGAGGAGGGTGTCTCCGATGGTTCCAACCCCTATGGCGGCGTCACCCGCGTTCAGGTTGTGGCCATGATGTGGCGGTTCCTGGGCGCCCATGAGTACGAGGCCGACCTGTCCCGCTTCTCCGATGTGGACGAGATTCCGGGTTGGAGCGGCGCCCGTGAGGCCATTGAGTGGGCCGTGGACGCCGGTGTCATGCAGGGCAGCGACGGACAGCTCAATCCCAACGGTATCGCCACCCGTGCTGAGATTGCCCAACTCATGATGAAGTTCTGTGAGAGCATCAAGGGCTGAGTTAGGTCTCTGCAGCACCCGCTCTCCCAGCGCTCCGGACAAATGTCCGGAGCGCTTTTTTATCTGCGGACTGCCGCAATTGGCGGCGGTCCGCTCTCTTTTTCTATACATAAAATCAGCCTCGCCGGGCAAATTATCCATGCGATGAAAGGAGTGGTGTTATGGGCCTTCCGCCCATTGAAATCCGCAGTGAAATTGGTCCGCTGCGGCGGGTGCTCCTCCACCGGCCGGGCCGGGAGCTGGAAAATCTTATGCCCGAGTATATTGAACGGCTGCTTTTCGACGACATTCCCTACTTGAAAGTCGCCCAGGAGGAGCACGACGCCTTCTGCCATCTGCTGCGGCAAAACGGCGCGGAGGTGGTCTACCTCACCGACCTGGCGGCGGAATCCCTAACTGCTCCGGAAATCCGGGCGCAATTTATCCGGGAATATCTGGATGAAGCGGGCATTCAAGGGGAAAAGCGTACTGCCAGGATGACCGAGTACTTCCTGTCCATGACCACCAAGGAGATGGTGGAAAAGATGATGGAAGGGGTGCGAAAATCAGATGTGCCAGGATATGGGAAGAAAAATCTCACCGACTACTTGGATGACTACTACCCCTTCGTGCTAGACCCCATTCCCAATCTTTACTTCACCCGTGACCCCTTCGCGGCCATCGGGTCCGGGGTATCCATCCACCGGATGTACTCCGCCACCCGGGGCCGGGAGACCCTGTTCGCCAAGTATATCTTCCAATACCATCCCCAGTATCGGAACGTACCAGTGTACTATGAGCGGGAGGCCAGCGCCACCGTGGAGGGAGGCGATATCCTGGTACTGAGCAGCAAGGTGGCGGCCATCGGCATCTCCCAGCGCACCCAGCCCTGGGCCATTGAACAACTGGCTAAGAAATTACTTCGGGAGGACACCGGCTTTGAGCGGGTGCTGGCCATTGATATCCCCAAGAGCCGAGCCTTCATGCACCTGGACACGGTATTCACCATGGTGGATTACGACAAGTTCACCATGCACCCCAACATCACCGCCGACCTACGGGTGTTCGTACTGGAGGCAGGCCGCAACGGCCATCTGCTCATCACGGAGGAGCATGGCAGCCTGGAAAGCGTCCTCAGGGAGCACCTGCATTTGGACCGCGTCACCCTCATCAAATGCGGGGGCGGCTCGGTGATCGACGCTGCCCGCGAGCAGTGGAACGATGGCTCCAACACCTTCTGTATTGCCCCAGGCAAGGTGATTGCCTACTCCCGCAACTATGTCACCAACCAGGTCATGCGAGACGCTGGGGTGGAGGTGCTCACCATTCCCTCCTCAGAGCTGTCCCGGGGGCGGGGTGGTCCGCGATGCATGACCATGCCCCTGGTGCGGGACCCGGTTTAACATCATCCCATCTTACTTTGTAAAAGGAGACGCCGCTATGTCTGTCAACATGAAAGGAAAATCCTTCCTCACCCTCATGGACCTGTCCGCCCAGGAGATCCGCTACCTGCTGGACCTGGCTCACGACCTGAAAGCCAAGAAACGTATGGGGATCCACGGTCAGGCCTTGAAGGGCAAGAACATCGTGCTGCTCTTCGAGAAAACCTCCACCCGCACCCGCTGCTCTTTCGAGGTGGCGGCCAAGGAGGAGGGGGGCAACGTCACCTACCTGGACCCGGGCTCTTCCCAGATGGGTAAAAAGGAATCCTTGGAGGACACCGCCAAGGTGTTGGGCCGATTCTTTGACGGCATCGAGTACCGCGGTTTTGACCAGCAGGTGGTGGTCGACCTGGCCAAATACTCCGGCGTGCCAGTGTACAACGGCCTGACCGACCTGGACCACCCCACTCAGATCTTAGCGGACATGATGACCATGGAGGAACATCTCCACAAACCTCTACGGGAGTGCAAGGTGGCCTTTGTGGGGGATGTGCGCAACAACATGTCCTACGCCTGGATGTTCGGCTGCTGCAAAATGGGGGTGGACTTTGTGGGTTACGGCCCCCAAGAGCTCATCGACGGCGCGGACAAGTCCATTCTGGCCGCCTGCCAGACGGAGGTAGAAAAGACCGGCGCCTGTATCAAGCTGTCGGACAATATCGACGACTTGATGGGGGCGGACGTGCTCTACTCGGACATCTGGGCCTCCATGGGGGAGGAGGAACTGATTCCCCAGCGTGCCAAGCTGCTCGCCCCTTACCGTATTGACGATCAGATGTTGGCGCGCACAGGCAATCCCAATGTCATCTTTATGCACTGTCTTCCCTCCTTCCACGACTTCGAGACCAAGCTGGCCCAGGAGTGGAAGGAGAAAGGGGTGGATATCCGGGAGGTCACTGACGAGGTGTTCCGTGGCCAACACTCGGTGGTCTTTGACGAGGCAGAGAACCGGATGCACACCATCAAGGCCGTATTGGTGGCCACCCTATGAGCGGGCCCGTCAAAGTGGTAGTTGCCCTGGGCGGCAACGCATTGGAGGACAAGTCCCTCCCCCCTACCGCTGCCTCCCAGCTTCAGGTAGCGGGACGAACAGCGGAGCAGCTGGCCCAACTGTCCTGCGCGGGGTATGAGCTGGCCATCGTCCACGGCAACGGTCCCCAGGTGGGCCGCATCCTGTTGGCCAGTGAGACCGCTGAGGCGGTCACCCCGCCCATGCCCTTTGATGTGTGCGGCGCCATGAGCCAGGGATATATCGGCTACCATCTCCAACAAACCCTCACCGCCGCCCTGCGCCGCCGGAACCGAAACATTCCGGTGGTTACACTAGTCACCCAGATGGTGGTGGACCCTCACGATCCCGCCTTTCAGAACCCTACCAAACCTATCGGCCCCTTCTATACCCAGGAGCAAGCCCAACAGCTGGAGCGGGAAAAGGGATACACCATGAAGGAAGACTCTGGCCGGGGTTGGCGGCGGGTGGTACCCTCCCCTAGGCCACAGCGCATCGTGGAGATCGGCACCATCAAAACTTTGTGGGACACCACCGTGTCCATTGCCTGCGGAGGCGGCGGCGTGCCAGTGATAGAACGCGGAGATGGATCTCTGGAGGGTATTGCCGCCGTCATTGACAAAGATTTGGCCGCCTGCCGTCTGGCCCAGGAGATGGGGGCGGATATCCTGATGATCCTCACCGAGGTACCCGCCGTGGCCATTCACTTCGGTCAGCCAGACCAACAGGATCTGGGGGAAACCACCGCCGCTCAGCTGGAGCAGTACGCCGCCCAGGGCCAGTTCGGAGCAGGTTCCATGCTGCCCAAGGTGCAGGCGGCTGTGGACTTTGTACGATCCGCTCCCGGGCGGCAGGCCATCATCACCTCCCTGGACCTGGGGCTGGAGGCCTTGGCCGGTCGGGTGGGTACCCGGGTTACAGGGTAAGGGGGATGGCACCGCATGCGCAAGTTCAAGATGCCCACTGCCTTTACCATTCTGTTTGCCCTCATCCTGACTATGACTCTGCTCACCTGGGTCATCCCCTCAGGCAGCTATGAGTATGACGGGGATGGACAGCCCATCGCGGGCAGCTATCATCGGGTGGAAAGCCCGGGACAACCCATCACCGCTGTACTCACCGCACCCCTGGAGGGTTTGTATGAGGCCATTGACATCGCCGCTTTTATTCTCATGGTGGGCGGCTTTTTAGGTGTCGTGGCAAAAACCGGCGCCCTCGACGCAGGCATTGCCAACATCATTCGGAAGCTCGAAGGCAGGGAAAAACTGCTCATTCCCATCCTCATGTGCGCCTTCGCCCTGGGGGGCACCACCTTTGGCATGGCGGAGGAAACCATTGCCTTTTACCCCCTGGTGCTACCCATCATGGTGGCCGCAGGATATGACGCCCTCACCGGGGTAGCAGTCATCCTATTGGGGGCGGGTGCAGGAGTCATCGGCTCCACCGTCAATCCATTTGCTACCGGAATCGCTGCGGGTTTTGCCGGCGTCTCTCTGGGGCAGGGCATTGTGCTGCGCCTGCTCATCCTGTTCGCCATGCTGGCCATCTCCATTTGGTTCGTCATGACCTACGCCCAACGGGTATGGGCCAACCCAGACCTCTCCCTGGTGGCGGACATGAGGGCCAAAAACACCGCCCATTTTTCCGCCCTGCGCCGGGAGGATATCCGCCTGACCGGTATGCACAAGCTGTCCCTTGCCCTGTTTGCTCTCACCTTTCTGGTAATGATCTACGCTGTCATTCCCTTTGAGGACATGGGCCTGCCCCTGCCTGCACTGGGCTGGTGGTTCCCCGAACTGTCCGCCCTGTTTCTGGGCGCATCCATCCTCCTGGGCCTGTGCTGCGGCCTAGCTGAACGGGAAATCGTAGAGTCCTTCCTATCCGGGGCAGCAGAACTGCTCAGCGTGGCCTTCATCATCGGCGTGTCCCGGGGCATCACCGTCATCATGAACGATGCGCGTATCACGGACACCATCCTGAACTGGGGGGAAACTGCCCTGCGCGGCACCGGTTCCGTGGGTTTCCTGGCCCTGATCTACCTGCTCTTCCTCCCACTGTCTTTCCTCATTCCCTCCACCTCGGGATTGGCCGCCCTGGCTATGCCCATCATGGCCCCTCTGGCCGACTTTGCCGGAGTGGGGCGAGATCTGGTCATCACCGCCTTCCAGTCCGCCTCTGGCTTGATCAATCTCATTACTCCCACCAGCGCAGTTGTGATGGGGGCCTTGGCCCTGGGCCGGATACCCTTTGACCGGTGGCTGCGGTTCACCTGGAAGCTGCTGCTCATCCTGTTCGTGGTTCTGGCCGTCTTCCTGACGGGCTGGGTTCTTCTTCCAATATAGTGCCTAAGTCAAAGCGCGGCCGCCATACCGCGCTTTGGCCTGTCCGCCCTTCCTCCCTCTATTTACGGAAACCTGGAGGAGCGAGACAGCCTATGGCCGGTAGGTTTACCGGACAACAAAAGGCCAAAGAAAAAGTTGCTAAAACCGCCGCTCACGGTTCTTAGCAACTTTTTTCACGCATCATTTTTATTCTGGCCGGAAAGCTGCATTTGGCAATCGGCCTTTCCCTTCCCGTCACATCTGCAAAACGATACCCACCACTGCGGACAGGCCAATAAAGCAGATAGGATGGAGCTTTTTCAGCGGTGTGTACTGAATCAGCACAAAGATCGCCACCGCCAACAAAATAGCCGGCCAATAGAACAGCTGTGTCTTGGTCACGCCATACTCCGGAACCGCTTCCTCGTGGAACATCAGCGCGATTTGAGCCACCTGGAGCATGGCCGTGGTGATCAGGGCCACGGAAGCGGCCCGCAGTCCGTAGAACGCGCCATCCACCACCTTGGACTGGCGGAACCGTTGGAGGAACTTGGCAATGATCAGGATGATGATGATTGAGGGACAGATCAATCCCAGGGTGGCGACCACCCCACCAGGAACTCCCCCGGTGATAAAGCCCACATAGGTGGCGGTGTTTACTCCCATGGGTCCAGGGGTGGACTCTGAAATGGCAATCATATCCGCCAGCTGCCCGGAGGTGAACCATCCGGTACGTTCTCCCAGATCGGTCAGGAAGGGAATGGTGGCCATTCCACCGCCGATGGAAAACAGCCCCACTTTGAAAAACTCCCAAAACAGGCGCAGGTAGATCACTTTCCCTTTCCTCCCCTCCGCAAGCGCACACAAATCCCTACAATACCAGACAGGATCACCAGCACAACCGGAGAGCATACGTAGCCCAGCGCCGCCCCCAACACCCCTGCGGGCATGGGCAGGAAGGCACCTGCGGCGGACAACACCAACACCGCAGCATAGATGATCCGGGTCGGCCAGTCCACCACCGCGCCCCGCATCAGCTTGATCACGCTGGTGAGGATTAGGGCAACCACGCCGGCCCGCACCCCGTTGAACGCATGAATAACCCATTGAATGTGCATGAAATTACTGAGGAACGCGGCGACAATCAAAATAATCACAATACTTGGGAATACCACCCCTAAGGTGGCCACAATCCCGCCTGCGATACCCGCCTGGCTGTTGCCCACAAAGGTAGCTGTGTTTACCGCAATGACACCGGGCGTACACTGGCCCACGGCGTAGTAATCTGCCAGCTGCTCCTCGGTGGCCCACTTCTTCTTTTCCACCAACTCCCGCTGCAGGATGGGGAGCATGGCATAGCCACCCCCAAAGGTACACACGCCAATTTTCGCAAAGAGCAAAAACAGCTCCGCAAGCTTGCTCATCCTTCCTCTCCTTCCAAATCTTTCAGCTCCTCCAGCTCCGACAGCCACAGGCTGGCCATCGCGTCTGACGGCATTCTCCAGTCGCCCCGGGGGGACAGGGTGAGGGTGCCCACCTTGGGCCCGTCGGGCAGGCAGGACCGCTTGAACTGCTGGGCGAAGAACCGCCGGTAGAAGTTCTCCAGCCACTTGAGGATCACAGCCCTGTCATACCGATCCCCCAGGGCATATTGGGCCAGGCGGAACACTTTTCTGGGGGAAAAACCCCAGCGGATGGCGTAGTACAGGAAGAAGTCGTGAAGCTCATAGGGCCCCACCAGATCCTCTGTGCGCTGGGCAATCTGGCCGTCCTTGGGGGGCAATAGCTCGGGAGAGACCGGGGTGTCCAGGATGTCCCGGAGCACCTGGGCCAGCTGCCCACCCCCATCGTCGGCCACAAAGTTTACCAGATGGCGCACCAGGGTCTTGGGGATGGAGGCGTTCACTCCGTACATGGACATGTGGTCCCCGTTGTAGGTGGCCCAGCCCAGGGCCAGCTCGGACAGGTCCCCGGTGCCGATGACCAGGCCGCCCCGCTGGTTGGCCAGGTCCATGAGCACCTGGGTACGCTCCCGGGCCTGCCCGTTCTCAAAGGTGACTGAGTGGTCGTCCATGGACTGGCCGATGTCGGCGAAGTGCCGACGCACCGCCTCCCCGATGTTCACCTCCCGGAAGGAGGTCCCCAGCTCCTGTGCCAGCAGCTCGGCGTTGGACCGGGTACGCTGGGTGGTGCCGAAGCAGGGCATGGTCACCGCCAAGATGTCCCGTCGGTCCCGGCCCAGCAGGTCAAAGGCCATGGCGGTGATGAGCAGGGCCAGGGTGGAATCCAACCCCCCGGACAGGCCGATGACCGCGCACCGGGCCCGGGTGTGCTCCAGCCGCTGCTTCAGGCCCAGGGCGGCAATGCGCAGGATCTCGCCGCACCGCTCCGCCCGGTCCCTCACATCCTCGGGGACAAAGGGGGTGGGGGAGACATACCGGGTGAGCTTGGTCCGGCCCGGCTCCATCTCGAAATAGTTGGTATACGCATATCTCCCTCCGGTGGGGAAGGTGTTCATGCGTCGGCGCTCATAGGCCAGGCGCTGCACGTCGATCTCGCTGATCGTGAGGCCGGAGGCAAACCGCCGCTCGGCCAGGAGGGTGCCGTTCTCGGCGATCAGGTTGTGGCCGGAGAACACCAGGTCGGTGGTGGACTCCCCCTCCCCCGCGTCGGCGTACACATAGCCGCACACCAGCCGGGCGGACTGGCCCGCCACCAGCTGCCGCCGGTAGTCGGCCTTGCCCGCCACCTCGTCACTGGCGGAGAGGTTCAGGATCAGGGTGGCGCCTCCCTCCACGGCCAGATGGGTGGAGGGGGAATCCGGGGCCCATAGATCCTCGCAGATCTCCACCCCAATGATCAGACCGGGCACATTGCAGCAGAACGTCTGGGTGGGAGAAAGTCCTATAGCCTGCTCCTGACCGGCAAACTCCATGGTGCAGTCCAGGTCGTCGCTGTCCGCCCCGGAGGCGAACCACCGCCGCTCATAGAACTCTCCGTAGTTGGGGATATGGATCTTGGGTACCAGGCCCAGAATCCTTCCCTGGTGGATGACGGCGGCGCAGTTGTAGAGCTTGTTGGCGCACCGCACCGGCAGGCCGACTGCCGTCACCATATCCAGATCCCGGGTGGCCTTCAGAATGGTACCCAGGGCCTCCTCGGCCCCCTTGAGCAGGGCGTCCTGAAGGAAGAGGTCCCCGCAGGTGTACCCGGTGAGGCACAGCTCGGGCAGGGCCAGTACCCTGACCCCCTGCTCCGCCGCCTGCCGCATCAGCGCAGCGATCTGCGCCGCGTTATATCCGCAGTCGGCCACCCGGATCTTAGGGGTGCCCGCCGCCACTTTTACAAAGCCGTCTCTCATGAAGCGACCTCCTCGTACGATTGCCCTTTGGCAAAGCAGATGCCAAGCCCTCGGAACTTATCAAACTGGTACTTATGATACCCTAAATCGCCCTGGAATGCAACCGGGGATGCAGGCCCGACAGGTTCCCCCCTGACGGACCAATTTCCCCGTCTCACCTGACCGAGTACCCGGGACAAATTATGAACTTTTTGCAAAGTTTTCCGCCAACTCCTTGTCCCGGGGCATTTCCTCTGTCGGAATGCTGTATTTTGCTTGAAAAAACCGCCCCGTTTTTGACAGACCCCCCCGCTCCATCCGGCGGAAATCTTGATTTTCCGGCGAAAATGGTGTAGACTAATGCGTACTCTAAAAATGACCATACTGGAACATAGGAGGACCTCGCCATGACGTACACCTACGATCAGTATCAGCAAAGCGCCGACTATATCCGTGAGAAACTGGGTTCCTTTTCCCCCAAAGTTGCCATGATTCTGGGCTCCGGCCTGGGCTTCCTGGGAGATGTGGTGGAATCCCCCATTGCCATTCCCTACGGAGAGATCCCCAACTTCAAGGCATCCACCGCCCCCGGCCACAAGGGCCGGCTGGTGTTCGGCACCCTGTCCGGCCAGCCCGTGGCCGTGATGCAGGGGCGGATGCACCACTACGAGGGCTACTCCTATGAGGACGTGTCCTACGCCGTGCGGGTGCTGCGCCTGCTGGGCTGCGACACTCTCATCGTCACCAACGCCGCCGGCTGCGTGCGCACCGACTGGCAAGCCGGGGACCTGATGCTCATCACCGACCAGATCAAGCTGTTCTCCGAGTCCCCCCTCCGGGGGGAGAATCTGCCCCAGTTCGGCACCCGCTTCCCCGATGCCTCCCACCTGTACACCCCCCGGCTCCAAGCTCTGGCCCGACAGGTGGCCGCAGCCCAGGGGGTCACCCTGCGGGAGGGAGTCTACTTCTACTGCTATGGTCCCCAGTACGAGACCCCCGCCGAGGTGCGGGCCGCCCGCATCCTGGGCGGGGACGCAGTGGGCATGTCCACTGCCCCCGAGGTCATCGTGGCCTCCCACTGCGGCATGGAGGTGCTGGGCTTCACCCTGCTGAGCAACATGGCCGCCGGCATCCTGGATCAGCCCCTCAGCGAGCAGGAGGTGCTGGACGCCGCCGAGGCCTGCAAGGACAAGTTCTCCACGCTGGTGCTGGGCTGTCTAGAACAGCTCTGATCCCCATCGCTTTTCCACTCCTGATCTCAAGGAAAGAAGGATGATCGCCGCCATGTCAACCCTGTTCACCAACGTCACCGCCCTGCTCATGGACGAGGACTTCACCACTCTGAAGGACGGCTATGTGGCCGTGGAAGGCAGCAAAATTACCTATGTTGGCCCAGACCGCCCTCAGGGCAGTTTTGACGAGACGATTGACTGCGCCGGCAAGGCGATGATGCCCGGCTTCGTCAACGCCCACACCCACGTCCCCATGACCCTCATGCGGGGCTATGGAGGCGGGCACAACCTTCAGGACTGGCTCAACCAGTATATCTTCCCTGCCGAGGCCAAGCTGGACGACCGGGCGGTGGCCGCCGGGGCCGGGCTGGGGCTGGCCGAGATGATCGCCAGCGGCGTCACCTGCATCGCCGACATGTATATGCACACCCCGGTCATCGCCCGGCAGGTGCTGGAGGCGGGCATCTCCGCCAACCTGTCCTGCGGCGGGGTCTACTTCGGCGCGCCGGAGGACTTCTCCCCGGACACCTGCGCCGACTGCGGCAACCAAAAGACCCTCACCGAGGAGTGGCACAACGCCGGGGACGGCCAGATCCTGGTGGACGCCTCCATCCACGGGGAATACACCTCCTGCGCCCCTCTGTGGCGGTGGATGACGGATTACGCCCACGAGCACAACCTGGGCATGCACGTGCATATTTCGGAGACACGCTCCGAGCACGAGGACTGCCTGAGCCGCCACCGCCTGACTCCCATCCAGGTGCTGAACCAGTATGGGGTGTGGGACGGTCGGGCCATCGCCGCCCACTGCGTGTACACCACACCGGACGACTGGGCCATCATGGCGGAAAAGGGCGTTTCCTGCGTCCACAACCCCTACTCCAATTTGAAACTGGGCTCCGGCGTGGCCCCCATCCCCGCCATGCTGGCAGCCGGTGTCAACGTGGCCCTGGGCACCGACGGCATGAGCTCCCACAACAGCGCCGACCTGTTCGACGATATGAAGCTGGCAGCCATCCTCCATAACGGCGTGAGCTGCGACCCCATGGCCATGACCGCCCGGCAGGCGCTGGAAATGGCCACCGTCAACGGAGCCCGGGCCCTGGGTCGGAACACTGGCCGCATCGCCCCCGGCGCCGTGGCCGACCTGATCCTGCTGGACTTTGACGCGCCCAATCTCACCCCCTGCCACAGCGTGGCGGAAAACCTGGTCTTCGCCGCCCACGGCTCCAATGTGGTCATGAATATGGCCCGGGGCAAGGTCATATACAAAAATGGGACCTTCCTGACCCTGGATCTGGATCGCATCCAGGACGAGGTGCGCCGCTATGCCCTCCCCCTGGTCTTTGGCACTGTGAAAGGTTGAGATTATGGCCAATTCATTCTCTAAAAAGAACTCCTTCTTCGGCGGCGCGGCCATCCTCACCGTCGGCATCGTCATCGTCAAGCTCATCGGCGCGCTGTACAAGATCCCGCTGGGCAACATCATCAGTGAGGCTGCCTTCGCCGACTTCAACACCGCCTACTATATCTATTCCCTGCTGATCATCATCTCCACCGGCGGGCTGCCGGTGGCCCTGTCAAAGATGGTATCGGAGGCCCATGCCCTGGGCCGGGGCAATCAGGTGAAAAAGGTCTTCCGCCTGGCGCTGATGACCTTCTGCACACTTGGCATCGTGTGCTGCCTCATCATGCTGATCTTCCCCAATCAGCTTGCCTCTCTGATGAATAACACCCACAGCGCCCCCAGCATCCTGGCCCTGGCCCCCGCCCTGTTTTTTATCTGCCCCCTGTCTGCGCTGCGGGGCTATTTTCAGGGGCACTCCCTCATGGCGCCCACTGCCGTGTCCCAGATCATCGAAGCGGCATGTAAGCTGGTCATCGGCCTGGCATTGGCCACCATTCTAGTCTCACAGGGAGCGGAGGATTCCCTGACCGCCGCAGGAGCTATCTTCGGCGTATCGGTTGGCTGTGCCCTGGGCATGGTATATATGCTTTTCTGTTTCCGGAGCCACCGCAGGTCGGTCCCAGCCTCCAGCGACCGGCCTGCCCCTTCCAGAGAGATCCTGCATTCTTTGATCAAACTGGCCATTCCCATCACGTTGGCCTCCTCGGTCATCTCCATCGCCAACATTTTGGATACCAGCATCACCTTTGGCCAACTTCAGAATGCCGCCGGCTTCACCGAGGACCAGGCCCGGGTGCTCAAGGGTGTGTATGACAAGGCTCTCACCCTGTACAATCTGCCCTCCGCTTTTATGACTCCCTTGACCGTCAGTGTCATCCCTGCGGTATCTGCCGCGCGGGCTGTGCGCAACCACCGCCTGGGCGCCCAGGTCAGTGAGACCGCCCTGCGCACCACCGCCCTCATCGCCATCCCCGCCGGGGTGGGTCTTTGTGCGCTCAGCGAACCCATCATTCGCCTGCTCTATCCCTCCACTGATGTGGAGTTGGCCGGGTGGATGCTGTCTGTGCTGGGCATGGCCTCCATCTGCGTGTGCTTCATGCTCATCTGCAACTCCATCATGCAGGCACACCAGCTAGTCAGTCTGCCCATGGCCACCACCATCATCGGCTGCATATTCAAAATTATCCTCACCTATGTCCTGGTGGGCAATCCGGATATCAATATCCGGGGCGGCAGCGTCAGCACATTAGTGTGCTTCGGTCTCATTGCGGTTCTGGACCTGATCATCATCAAGTTTGCCCTGCCCCGTTCTCTGAGCTACCGTCGGGTTTTCCTCAAGCCCATTCTGGCATCTGTAGTCATGGGCGTGGCCGCCTGGGCAGTCTACGGTCTCCTCTCCAAGGTCCTGCTGTCTCTGTCCTCCTTCCAAGCTCTGGCTGAGGATGGGCAGACGCAAATCCTTTCGGGCACCGGCAACGCCCTGGCTGTGCTGGGGGCCATTGGCGTAGGCGTGGTCATCTACTTTGCGCTGATCCTGCTCACCCGGGCAGTTTCCAAAGAGGATCTGTCCCTCATGCCCAAGGGCGACAGAATTGCCAAGCTGCTCCGCCTGCACTGAGGCACACCCTATTTCATACATGAGCGGAGAAATGTGCAAAAAATCCTTGCAGAGCAGGTGAAAGTATGGTAGATTTATTGAAGCAGAATTCCTATGGCCTGCCGGATCTGATCCGGATCGTCAGGATTCTCCGTTCCCCTGGCGGTTGCCAATGGGACCAGGCGCAGACCCACGAGTCCATACGCCGGAACTTTCTGGAAGAGGCCTATGAGGTGGCGGAAGCCATTGACGAGGGTTCTGTGGAGCACCTGAAAGAAGAGCTGGGCGATGTGCTCCTCCAGGTGGTGTTTCACGCCTCTATCGAGGAGGATGCAGGTCACTTTGATCTCAATGACGTAGCCGACGGTGTGTGCCGCAAGCTCATCTATCGTCATCCCCATGTATTCGGCAACGTCACCGTCCACTCCACCGGCGAGATCCTCTCCAACTGGGAGGAGCTAAAGAAAAAGGAGAAAGGGCAGGCCACCCAGGCCGACGCTTTGGATGCCGTAGCCCGTTCCCTCCCCGCTCTGTGGCGGGCGGAAAAAGTGCAGAAAAAGGCCGCCAAGGTGGGGTTTGACTGGCCGGATCTCTCCGGCGCCATGGACAAGCTGTCCGAGGAGGCTGAGGAGCTCCGGGAGGCGGTGGACGGCCGGGGTAATCCGGTGGAAGAGCTGGGTGACCTGCTGTTCGCTGCGGTCAATGTAGCCCGCTTTCTCAAAGCGGATCCGGAAGATACCCTTCAGGCCGCCACAGATAAGTTTGCCGCCCGGTTCCGCTTAGTGGAACAACAGGTGCTGGCGTCCGGCCGCCAGATGGACGAGCTCTCTCTTTCAGAGTTGGACGAGCTCTGGAGCCAAATCAAGCACAGCATCCCCGAGGCTTAACAGCGCCGCGCCGCGCTTTAAGTAATATCCCCGCGGCGATGCCGCAAAAGAAACAAAATCATAGTAGGAGGACACAACCATGAATAAAGCTGAACTCATCAATGCCGCGGCTGAGAAGGCCGGCCTGTCCAAGAAGGATACTGAGACTGCCCTGACCGCCGTGATCGACGTCATCACCGAGGCTCTGAGCAAGGACGAGAAGGTGCAGCTGGTGGGCTTTGGCTCCTTTGAAGTCAAGAGCCGCGCCGCCCGCATCGGCCGCAACCCCCGCACCAAGGAGCAGATCGACATTCCTGCCTCCAAGATTCCCGTATTTAAGGCTGGCAAGGCTCTGAAGGATACCGTTTCCAAGTAAGGCAAGCGCTGAAAAGGGCAGGGCCATGGGCCTTGCCCTTTTTTCTTCATGAAACTATGGGAAAAGGCCGCATCTGGGCACACGGAAATCTTTTCCCATCCAGAGGTCCCCCTCCAGATTTCTAATTTTGAGAAGGCCCCTGTTTTCGCTCAAATCGTCGGAAGTGAATCCCGGCGATTTCTAGGCGCCCTTCGGGTCGCACTTGCAGGGCGGTCCCTGTTGTTGCCGCCTGCGGCGATCATGGTGTGCCCTATACTTCGAAAGGTTGTGTTCTCTTTGCGTCTGGATAAATGGTTGAAAGTCTCCCGGCTCATCAAGCGGCGCACCGTGGCCAACGAGGCCTGCGACAGCGGCCGCATCTCCGTCAGCGGCCGCCCGGTGAAGGCTAGCTATGAGGTGAAGGTGGGCGACGTGCTGGAGCTGAAGTTCGGCGAGAAGCTCATCCGGGTGGAGGTACTCTCCACCGCCGACATCGTAGGCAAGGACGGCGCTGACGCCATGTATCGGCAGTTGTAAACGCGTTGAAAACAGCACAGCCTTTCCCCGAAAGTTCCGGGGAAAGGCTGTGCTGTTTTGCAATTCTCCCTGCTCACCGTTCTGTGAGGGCCTGGCCCATTCCGGCCGTTCCATCCTCTCCCTGAAACTCCGTCATCTGCCTCCGGAAGCGCTTGGGCAGGTGGGTGTTCTGGCAGCGGGGGTTGCGCCGTTCCTCAATGGCCACGGTGTCAAAGAACTGCCGCCACAGCTGGCGGTACTTCAGCTCTTCCTCCTCCGCCTGGGGCAGCGTCAGCCCGTCCACCGCCGCAATGGTCCACTGTCCCGGTCGGTACACCAGAGCCTCCCGGTGGGTGCGGTCGTAGAGCAGAAACTGCTCGCCGTGGTACCGCTGGGTGAAATGGCCGCGCACCAAAGGCAGCACCCGGTTCTTGGGCTCGATCTCCCCCAGCAGCACACCCCGGTAGTCGGAGAACCGGGCAAAGCCCGTGTACAGATGTGCCTCGTGCTCCAAATGATAGACCGCTTTGTTCAGGACACTCACCAGGGGATGTCCCAATTCTCCCATGACGCCCCGCCCCCGGCGGTAACCGTACTGGAGGAAGCGGTAGATATGCCCCTCCCGCCCCTCCAGGCAGGTGAGGAAAGCACGGTACACCAGCCGGGAGGCCCCCCGGCCCAGCCGGGCATCCAGGGAGCGGTACACCCGCGCCGCCTTCTCCCGGTCCGTTTCGATCCGCCGGGCGGGCCACAGGGTATAGCACAGCTCCTCCGGCCCTTGGAAGCAGGCCGGCTCCTCGTGGTAGGAATAGCTCTCAAACACGCAGGTGAGAAAGCCCTCAAAGCTGCCGTCGTACTCATAGCACACCTGGAGCCAGCTCATGCCGATCCCTCCCCGTCGAACAGGGACAGCTGCACCGGCGTCCCCTCCAGCAGGGCGGGCCGCTCCAGGGCGGCCAGGTGGCCCAGCACCTGGTCCTCCCGCACCCGCAGGCCGGGCAGCAGCTTCCCATCGCAGGTGATGAAGTACTGGGCTCGTTTGAGCACCACCCCCAGCCGCTTGAGAATGTCAAAGGACAGGGGAGCCGAGCGCCGGGCGGTGAGGATCCGTCGGGCGGATCGCACCCCGATCCCCGGCACCCGCAGCAGGGTCTCATAGTCCGCCCGGCTCACCTCCACCGGGAAACGCTCCATGTGCCGCAGGGCCCAGGAGCACTTGGGGTCCACCCGCTCATCGAAGTTGGGGGAATCCTCGTCCAGCAGCTCCTCCGCCCGGAAGTGATAGAACCGCAGCAGCCAGTCCGCCTGGTACAGCCGGTGCTCCCGCAGCAGAGGCGGGCGGAACCCCTGAGGGGCGGGGAGCAGCCTGCTGTCCGACACGGGGATGTAGGCAGAGTAGAACACCCGCTTGAGCCGGTACCTGTCGTACAGGGCCTGGGAGAGGGTGAGAATGTGCCGGTCGGTCTCCGGGGTGGCCCCGATGATCATCTGGGTGGACTGACCGGCCGGGGCGAACCGGGGGGCGTGGCGGAACCGGGCCAGCTCCCCCTTGGACTGGGCAATCCCGTCCCGGATCTGGGCCATGGGGGCCAGGATGCCCGCCCGGTCCTTTTCCGGGGCCAGCAGGGCCAGGCTCCGGGCGCTGGGCAGCTCGATGTTGACGCTCAGCCGGTCGGCCAGCAGCCCCAGCCGCCGAGTGAGCAGGGGGTCCGCCCCGGGGATGGCCTTGGCGTGGATGTAACCCCAGAAGCCGCACTCCTCCCGGAGCAGGCGCAGCACCTGGATCATCCGCTCCGTGGTATCGTCCGGGCTGCCCACCACCGCTGAGGAGAGGAACAGCCCCTCGATGTAGTTGCGCCGGTAGAACTGGATGGTGAGCTCCGCCAGCTCCCGGGGAGTGAAGGTGGCCCGAGGCACGCCGCTGGACCGGCGGTTGACGCAGTACTGGCAGTCGTAGACGCAGGCGTTGCTCATGAGCACCTTCAGCAGGGTGACGCACCGGCCGTCGGCGGAAAAGCTGTGGCAGCAACCCGCCAGGGTGGCCGACCCCATCCGCCCCCTGCCGCCCGCCCGGTCCAGGCCGCTGGAGGTGCAGGCCGCGTCGTACTTGGCCGCGTCGGCGAGAATGGTCAGCTTGTCCATCACGTCCATGGCGCTTCCTCCTTATAGAACATTTGTTCTATTATTATAGGCCATCCACCGGAAATGTCAAGGGGGTTTGCCGGGAGCGGGAAAAATTTCCTCCCGGCGGTAGACGGGGCGGGAAAGGTGTGCTATTATCCAGCCAGAGGACTCTAACCGGGAGGCGATGACATGACGGAGCTGGAGAAGTGCATGGCCGGGCAGTGGTACAACTGCCACGACCCGGTGTTCCTGGCCCGGAAGGGGCGGGCCAGGGCCCTGCTGCGGGAGTACAACGCCCTGGCCTATGAGCAGAAGGGAGAGAAAACCGCCCTGCTCCGGCAGCTGGTGGGCTCCATGGGCAGCAATGTGTCGGTGGCCCAGCCCTTCCTGTGCGACTACGGGTGCAACATCCACCTGGGCAGCAACGTGTCGGTGAACATGAACTGCACCTTTGTGGACTGCAACCGGATCGACATCGGAGACAACGTGCTCATCGCCTCCAACGTGCAGCTGTACACCGCCGCCCACCCGGTGGAGCTGGGGGAGCGGCTCACCCCGGACTGGTCCCCGGACAGCGGGGAGTACTTCTGCCGCACCTATGCCCTGCCCATTCGCATCGGCAGCGGCTGCTGGCTGGGGGGCGGGGCCATCGTGCTGCCCGGGGTGGCCATCGGTGAGGGCTGCGTCATCGGGGCGGGCAGCGTGGTCACCCGGGACATTCCCCCCCGCACCCTGGCGGTGGGCAACCCCTGCCGGCCGGTCCGGAGGCTGGACGGGGCTTCCCCGGCGGCCCGGTCCTGAACGCTCCATCTCCAGAGGGACGGATCGTCACCACGGCCTGTCCCTTTTATTTTACAAAAAGTCAGAACTATGTTATACTCCAAGGGAAACGCGGCGAGGGGAGGCGGACCCATGGCGGGAAAGGGCAAATACACCTTTGACAGCAAGATCCATGTCTACCGGGCCACCCGGCGGATGACCCAGCAGGAGCTGGCCGACCTGGTGGGAGTGTCCCGCCAGACCATCATCCAGCTGGAGCGCAACCGCTACAACCCCTCCATGCTGCTGGCGTACAGCATCGCCCAGGTGTTCGGCGTCACCATTGAGGAGCTGTTTGACTTTAAGGAGGAAGGATAATGCCGGAGTGGCTGATCGCTCTATTTGATAATTTCACAGTGCTCAGGATTCACAGCCTGTTTGGGTTCGTGCTCCTGGGGCTGTTTGTCGTTTACTTCTTCTCCCGGGAGGGGCGGGATGAGCGGGGGCGGAAGGTGATCTCCATCGCCGCCCTGTGCGCCTTTGCCGTGCTGTTCGTGGCCATGAACTGGCTGGGATATGTGTACGGCGGCGGCTGGGCGCTGGACAATGAGGTGCGGGCCATGCAGTGCGCCCAGCTGGCCTATACCGTGGTGCTGCTCACCGCGGATGTGTCCATCCTCATCGTGCGGAACCTGAACTTGAAATAGCAGTCTGACCCCAATCGCAGTCATGCATTAGGCATGACTGTTTTTTCTTCTATTTAGTAAGAAATACTTGACATATAGAATGAAATGAATTATATTTTGGGCAGGCTAATTGGCCGGCAGAAATTCATGTAGGAGGAAGAAACCATGGCAACGGAACAGAAAGTGTTTGAGATCATCCAGGCGGCGGGCTTTGAGCCCCTGAAGGACCGGGGCATCATCGTGAAGTATGCCCCCGGCAACCTGAGTGAGAAGATCGCCGACTTTTTCAGTATGGAGTTCTATGTGCTCCAGCTGTGCAGGGAGGAGCTGGTGCTGGTGCCCTTCAGCACCCTCACCGCGGGGCTGAGGAAAGAGGTGGCCCTGGAGATCCCCTACTCCAGCATCCGTTCTGTGGAGGTGACGGAGGATCTGCTCAACTACCAGATCGCCATTACCACGGACACCGATACCATCCGGCTGACCACCCAACAGAAGGAGCTGAGCGAGTTCCGCTCCTCCGGCACCCTGGCCTCTGGGGTGAGCTTCCTGAACACGGGCGCCATGAGCACAGGCCTGTTCCACAAGTCCATCAACTGGCATCGAAAGAACCTGGACGGAACCCTGGCCGCCCTGAAATCGGTGTCCTGAGCTTCCTCCCAGCGGCAAACCGGGCGGGCAGGTCCTGTGACCTGCCCGCCCGGCGTTTTGTCTATCTTTTTCATTGCAGGAACCCATCCAAAATCTTCTGCTCCGCTTCCCCACGGGGCAGGCCCCTCGGGGGCCCCTATTTCTTCCTGCTCGGGGCAAATGGATTGCCCCTGCGCCAAGGTTTTGCTCCACAAAACACTTGTACAGCGGACTTCCGCCGTCCCCGCTGCGCGGGTGCCTGAGGGCCTTGCTTACTGCAGGAAGCCGTCCAGAATCTTCTGCTCCGCTTCCTCCTCGGTGAGGCCCAGGGTCATGAGCTTGAGAATCTGGTCCCCGGCAATGCGGCCGATGGCGGCCTCGTGGACCAGCTGGGCGTCGGGATGGTTGGCCGTCAGGGCGGGGATGGCCTGGATTTTCGCATGCCCCATGAGAATGGAGTCGCACTGCACAGGGCCGAAGCCCGCGGCGTCCCCAATCATCCGGGGATAGAAAATCTGCTGGGACTCGTCCTGGGCCACAGACCGGGAGATGACCCGGCCCTTGGCGTCCTCACCGTTCAGCTCGATGACCATGTCGCTGTCCGCCACCTGGCGGCCGTGGGTCAGCAGCCGCTCTGTGATGACGGCCTCGGCCCCCTTGCCGCAGACGATCTTGGTGTACCGCTTGGTGGAGTCCACGCCCCGGATCTGGGTGGTCTCCATGTGGATGGACGCC
>ERZ827492.1189-NODE-1189-length-21784-cov-3.253854_pt1 | contig 21784 bp, 18 predicted proteins | sample MGYA00519704_ERZ827492 | MGnify/ENA primary metagenome ERZ827492 (study PRJEB31778, sample SAMEA3449325) | human gut metagenome | biome: human gut; feature: human-associated habitat; material: faeces | place: United Kingdom | collected 2010/2012 ...
CCAGCCGCATTGGGAGCGGCTTTCATGGCCTCCAGCGTCTGGGTAGTTGCAGCGGCCAGCGCTTCCATATCTGGGCGGCTGTACGGCATCTCACTAAACTTCATATCGGCACTTCCTTTCGGTATTTTATATAAAGGACTACTCCCCTATTATTCCACACTCCCGCCCTCTTTGCAAGTCCTTTTCCTTTGCTTAAGAACAAATGTTTCATGTGAAACATTTTCCCAGGAAAAGAAACCACACCCGCAGGGGGTATTGACCCAAGGGGTGTGCGTTTTATCTCTGAGATCTACGGCTTAATCCATTATAGATTTGGCCAGAAGGTAGTTCTGCTGGATGCTTTCCAACTGTATGCGGGAGGAATAGCCCCCGGTTCTCCGGTCGATTTCCCCATTGGCGGCCGCCCTCGGCCTCCGCCTGTTTGCCTGCTTTTATAGCATCCACCAGGATGCTCCGATCCTGCACCCGCTCCTTTTCCGGGATGGGATTCAGGATCAGAAGACCTCCATTTGCAGTGAGGCGACGAACGGCGGCCTCATTATTGCAGGAAGAAAGCGGAAGCTCCAAGGCCACCGGCTCCCCACAAAAGAGGTACCCAGTACAGGGCTCCCCAGCCGTGTGGACACCGTGCCGCCGCAGCCAATCCAGTGTAGCCGGACGATCCAGCATATCCTTTGGCGAGGGGGAGATGAGCGCCACAGGAATATTCATCAGGGCGGGCAAATCCGGGCAGAGCTCCTCCCCGCGCAGGTCGCCAATACCGCCCATGCCGCAGGTAATGGCCATAGGAATATCCAGCCTGCGGCAAACTGCCATGGTGCCGCTGGCGGTCAAAGCACCGCTGGCACCGGTTTGCAGGGCCTCCTCCAGGTGATCACAATCAATACGGATGAGTTCTTCGGACCGTTCCCGGAAAGGCAAGTACTCCCCGATGGGGCCAAGCTTCAGCTCGCCCCCATCTACCCAAGCTAATATGGCATCGGGACAATGCCAGCTTTGAGCCAATTCTTCATTAGCAATCGAGCGCAAGCCGTGGGTCAAAAGAGCTGTTTCTATCAGGCAATTCATGTTCTCATCTCCTGTATCAATAGAATGAAAATCCTGGAGCCAAACATTACAGCAGAGAATAACGGCAAGGCACTTCGATACCGCCAGCGTTGATTTTCTCCGCCGTAAAGTGGTACTGCCCACCCCTCCATAGCAGAGGAGCAGGCAGCCCCATAGGGCAATTCACCCTGTTATTTTATACCGCTTATGCCCAGTTGTCCAGCTCAGCCACATTCTCCTTGGTAACCAGGGTCAGGGGCAGATAGATGGGCTCGGCATACTCCTTGCCCTGCGCGATAGCGACAGCGAGCTTCAGAGCGGCTTCGGTGTACTTTACGCTGGAATAGGACATAGTACCGGTCATGGTGCCGGCCTTTAGGGCCTCGCGGGCATCGGCGGTAAAGTCTACACCGTAAACCAGCACATCGGTACGGCCTTCGGCGGCCAGGGCTTCCACAGCGGCCAGGGCCATTACATCATTGCAAGCAAAGATGCCCTTCAGATCGGGATGGGCGGTGAGGATATCCTTGGTGGTATCATAGGCCTTGGTAGCATCCCAATCGCAGGGAATGGAGGCAACCAGTTCGATATTCTCGGTAGCTTCAAACACTGCGGTAGCACCTGCAGTGCGTCCCTCGGACTGGCCTGCACCGGCAAGACCCTGCAGAATGGCAACTTCGCCGCCCTCCGGCAGACGGGAGATCATATCATTGGCAACGATCTTACCTTGATCGCTGAACTGAACGGTAATCTTGCCATCCAGGTGACCGCCGGCCTCTGCAAGAGCAGCGGTATCCACGCCAGGACCCAAATTGATGACTTTAATACCCTTCTCATTGCACTTTACAATGCCGGGGATCAGATTGGTGCCATCAATGGGAGAAACAATGATAACATCATAATCCATATCGGCCATGGTCATCAAAACATCCAGCTGACTCTGAGTATCACCCTCGGTGGTGCCGGTCTGAACATCGATCTGAACGCCAAGCTTCTCAGCAGCGGCTTCGTAGCAAACCTTCATATTGGCCCAGAACTGATTGGTGAGGGAGATGATGACAGCACCAATCTTCTCGCCATTGGGGGCAGGGGTCTCACCTAGCTGCTCCGCCATTGAGGCATCAAATGCAGCGTAGAGCTCATCAACTACCGTGGTATCCACAGTGGGCTCAGGCGTGGGCTCCGGATCAGGGGTAGGCTGGGGATCATTGCCGCAGGCCACCATGGCCAGCAGCATCATGGCTGCCAAAAGCAGCGCAACGAACTTCTTCATTTTTCTTTTTCCTCCATTTTGTTTTATTTATCTATAAGGGGATTGCCCCTTATAAAACAGCTTAATGCAGCCTGCGGCGGCGTTCTCTTATTTCCGCCGTGACAACCGCGCACAGCAGAATGGCGCCGGTGATGAACTGCTGATAGTAGGACGATACGCTCATCAATGTAAGTCCATTGCGGATGGTCCCCAGCAGCAACACCGCAACCGCCGTACCGGCCAGGGCAGCACTGCCGCCGTGAAGCGGCGTTCCGCCTAGAATGACCGCTGTGATGGCATCCATCTCCATATTAAGGCCAGCATTGGGCTCGGCGGAATTAAGACGGGCAGAGATAATGATACCGGCCAGGGCAGCCAGGAAGCCCATCACAGCAAAGGTACTAATCCGCCAGGCGCCGGTGCGCACCCCGCAGCGCCGCAGCGCCACTGGGTTGCCGCCCAGCGTGGTAATGTAGTGACCCCAGCGCATCTTATAAAGGAGCGGGATGGAAAGGAGCAGCACCAGCAGGGCCATGTATACGCCACTTTCCACCTGGAAGATATCCCCGCCGCCAAAAGCGCGGTAGGCAGCGGGCAGCTTACTGACCGGGGTGCCGCGGGTAACGATGAGGGCCAAGCCCCGGTACAAAAACGAAGTGCCCAGTGTGATGATAAACGCATTGATACCGGTAAAATGGATAAGCGCGCCATTTATAAGTCCCATAAGAATCCCAGAAAGCAAACCGACGAGGATAGCCAGCCAAACCGGGATATTCTGCTTCATACAGAGGGCTGTAAAGATAGCGGATAGAGACAGAATGGAACCAACCGAAAGATCGATACCGCCGGAAGCGATAACGAAGGTCATGCCGATGGCAAGCAATAGCTTAAAGGAATTGGCCTCCAGAATATTGATAAGATTCCTGCCGGTAAAGAAGATGCCGGTGCGCAGGCTGAGGAACAATCCCAGCAACAGGCAGAAGCCAATAAGCATCCATAGGGTAGCGTGGCGGCGGAAAAATCGCTTCATTCGGCCACCCCCTGTTCTCGCTCCAGGATAAGATGGTGCAGTTCCTCCGGAGAGGAATTCTTCGCCATAATATCGGCAATACAGCGACCGGCTCGCATAACAAAAATACGGTCCGCGACATCAAATACCTGGTAGATATCGTGGCTGACAATAAGGAGGGTATGGTCCTCCTGCCGCAGGCGGCGCAGCAGCTGCATGGTCTGGTGGGATTCCCGGATGCCCATAGCGGCGGTGGGTTCATCCAGTAGAAGCAGACGGCCGGGCTGCAGCATGGCACGGGCAATGGCAATACCCTGGCGTTGGCCGCCGGAAAGCACTCGGACCGGCTGGGTGAGGTCTGGGATTGTGATCTCCAGGCGCTTCAGCAGTTCGGCGGCTTCCCGCTCCATACGGCAGCGGTCCAGGAAAGGGCCGTGCATCCGTTCGTGGCCAAGAAAGATATTCTCATAACTATTTTTCCAATCGTCCAGGGAAAGGTCTTGATAGACGGTGCGAATGCCCATCTGCAAGGCCTGTGCAATGGTGAGGTGAGTGTGCTCCCTGCCCTCCACCGTGATGGTGCCTGCATCCGGTGCGAGATTGCCGGAAAGGAGCTTGATAAGGGTGGATTTGCCGGAGCCATTATCCCCGACGATAGCGGTGACGAGGCCCTGCTGCACGGAAAGGGAAACATCACATAGGGCAGAGATGGGGCCGAATGATTTGCTTATTCCGTTTACAGATATAATATCGTTCACCACTGCCGCACCTCCTGCCTCAAAAAATCGAAATTAGATATATCGTAGCATTATAATCGTTATGCGTCAAGAAGATAAACGAATCTTTCGCACATCATGACCGTCGTTCCGTTATGCCGAATACCAAGTCAAAAACGCGTAAAGGAAAGGCCACGGCATTTGCCGCAGCCCAGTCTTGTTATTATTCCACTGTGAGAGCATATTTTTGACGGTAGGAACTATATTCGCGGTCGAAAATCTCCCCGCTGCCGCGGATGCTTTGCAAAACCTCGTGACGATGGAGGTTGTGGTCAGCACCCTCTATCATACAGCAGGCAATATTGGAGCAATGGTCGCTGACGCGTTCGAGATTGGTGAGGAGATCCGACCAGATAAAGCCGGCTTCAATGCCGCAGCTGCCCTGCTGCATCCGATGGATATGGCGAGTACGCATTTCCTCCTTGAGATCATCGATAACCTGTTCCAGCGGCTCCACCTGGCGGGCAGCCTGCACATCGCCTGATACAAAGGAATCATAAGCCAGAGCGGTAACTTCACGAACAGCGCCTGCCATGGTGGAATATTCCTGCAGAGCGGCTGCAGAAAAAGCGATACCTTTTTGCTGCATTTCCTCTGCCGATTCCAAAATGTTTACACTGTGGTCGGCAATGCGTTCAAAATCGCCAATGATCCGCAGATATTCTGCTGCAAGGGCACTGTCGCTCTCCCCTATCTTGCGGGCGCTGAGTTTGACCAGGTAACTGCCGATGATATCCTCGTAATGGTCAGTCTTGGCTTCATCCTCACGGATATGTTCGGCGGTTTTTTGATTATAGGCGGTGATGGCGTTCAAGCTTTCCCGCAGCGATTCCATCGAATAGCTGGCCATATCGGCAATGAGCGTACGGCAGCGCTCCAGTGCAAGAGCCGGAGTAGCCAGCAGGCGCTCGTCCAGTTCGGCCTCCCGCTGGGGCTGTTTGCCTTCCGGTACCAGCCGAAGAACCAGTTTTTCCAACAGACCACCCATTGGCAAGAGGACCGCAGTGCAAAGAATATTAAATATGGAATGGGCTACTGCGATGCCCCACTCGCTAGCAGCCTGCCCCAGCAAAGCCGGAGCTGCCACGGCACGAACGACATAAAACAAGACGATACCAACCGTTGCACCGATGACATTGAAGTTGAGGTGGACCAGTGCTGCCCGGCGGGCATTTTTATTGGTGCCAATGGAAGAAAGCAGCGCTGTAACACAGGTGCCGATATTCTGTCCCATAATGATAGGGATAGCGGCACCATAGGTGACCTGCCCCGTGCTGGCCAGCGCCTGAAGGATACCCACCGATGCCGAGCTGGACTGGATAATGCCAGTGAGCACCGCGCCGACCAAAACACCCAAAATAGGATTGGAAAACATGAGGAAAATTTCACGGAACTGCGGAACATTTCTTAGGCTGGAAACCGCAGAGGACATGGCCTCCATGCCAAACATGAGCGTGGCAAAGCCCAGGAGAATCATTCCGGTATCTTTCTTTTTATCTGCCTTGCAGAACATATACAAAATGATACCGACGAGCGCCAATATTGGCGTAAAGGTGGAGGGCTTAAACATTTGCACCAAAAGGCTGCTTCCTTCGATACCGGAGAGGCTGAGGATCCAGGCCGTAACGGTGGTACCGATATTGGCGCCCATGATAACACCGATGGACTGGCGCAGCGTCATCAAACCGGAATTGACGAAACCGACAACCATAACCGTAGTGGCCGAGGAGCTTTGAATAACGGCGGTAACACCAAGGCCGGCCAGCAGACCCATCAAGCGGTTTTGGGTCATCTTTTCCAGCAACGAGCGCAGGCCACTGCCCGCCCGGCGCTCCAGGGCCTGGCCCATCAGATTCATGCCGAAGAGGAACAGACAAAGACCGCCAATGAGGTTCAATGCATTAAAAATAGTCATTATATTATTCCTTTCCCTTACTCTCCTTTTTAACTAAGATAAGAATAATAAAGAAAGGTCAAAACCATTATCAAGACTTTGTAAAATCCATGTAAAGTGCCGGTAAAGGTGAAGAGCCGCGCTATGGCGGCTCTTTTTTATGGGCAAGTATTGAATCACATAAGCTGTTGCTCATTGATCATGAGCTTAAACTGGAGGCCAAGCGTTTCGGCGGCCTTGCGGCACAGCAGCATACGCTGCATGAAGATCTCGAAGTAATCCATGACTGAACTGAAATGAGTATCGACCGTCAATTTGAGCTTGATGAGGGTGTGGGCCTCATTGATCTTCAGCTCTGCCTTTGTGACCGAGTAATTGACGCGATCATGAATATCAAAGGTAGAGGGATCGGTATTATGCACACGGTTTCGGCGCACATCGCTCTTATCGGCCAGGATAAGGGCCGCCGCTACCGGACTGACCGGCACGCCGGTGCCTTCATCGTGATTTCCGATGGCAGAAACGATAACGGCAATCTCCTCCGGGTCAAACTTGAGATGATCCAAAATACGGAACGCCATAATAGCGCCGCTTTGGCTATGGTCGACCCGGTTGATAAGATTGCCGATATCATGCAGATAACCGGCAATCTTGGCCAGTTCCACAGTGCGTTCCGGATAGCCAAGTGTTTGCAGAATATAACCTGCTTTTTCGGCCACCAGTGTCACATGGGCAAAGCTATGCTCGGTAAAGCCCAGTGTGGCCAGGGCGGCATCCGCCTGGCGGATGTAGGTATTGACGGCTTCATTCTGGCGGATCTCTTCGTAGGTCAAACAATCACTCTTCTTTCATTTCTTTTTGGGGAATATTACAGTAAAGGTGCTTCCCTTGCCGGGCGTGCTATCCACAACGATTGCAGCATGATGGATGAGCGCGGCATGCTTGACGATGGAGAGTCCCAGTCCGGTACCGCCTACTTCCTTGGAGCGGCTTTTATCTACCCGGTAAAAACGCTCAAAGATGCGATCACGGCTTTCCTCCGGGATACCGATACCTGTATCGGAAACAATAACACGGTCATCATCGGGGTAGCTCATCACCTGAACCTTGACACTACCGCCGGGATGATTGTACTTGATGGCGTTATCGCAGAGATTAAAGATCATACTGTAAAGCACCGGCGGGATACCATCCACGAAGGCAGATTCTCCCCGTAAAGTAAGATCCACATGGGCTTCTGCCGCCGCAGCTTGAATACTGTCAACAGCATTTTCCGCAATACGGTAAAGATCTACCTGTTGGCGCTGCATTCCGGCCGCGCCGCCATCCAGCTTGGTAAGGTTGATGATATCCTCCACCAAAGCGGTCAATCGCAGGGACTCCTGCCGGATCTTATGGGCAAATGGTTTAATATCCTGCTGCTGCACCATACCGTTTTCCATCAGTTCAGCATAGCCGGAAATTGCATGCAGCGGGGTCTTGAGCTCGTGGGAAACATTCGCGGTGAACTCCTGACGGATCTGCGAGCTTTTTTCCAGCTTATCCTGATCTTGACGGATCTGTGCCTGCTGGAGCGCCATACGCCGCAACAGAGGCTCAATCTCGGCGTATTCCTCCCGGCCGACATATTGACTGGGTTCGTCCAAGTTCAAAGAGTTGATGGGTTCCACAATAGTACGGGAAAGGCGGGACGCTAAGAGGAAGGACAGCACCAGTGCCAGCAGTAGGATGACACAGATAGGCTGAGCAAACCCGACCAACAGCACCCATACCGAATGCTGTGCCGCAGATAGACGAATGATGGTGCCATCTGGTAGAAGACGGGCGCAGTACAAATTACGACTGGCCAGCGTATCGGAATATCGGGAACTTTCGCCGGTACCATTTTGCAGTGCCTGCTGAACCTCCTCACGCATCAGGTGATTTTCCATACTGCTGGCGTCACTTTGGTTATCGTAGAGGACGGTACCATCAGCATCGATCCATGTAATGCGGTAGTCTTCTGCAGTAAGTTCGTCAAAGAATTCTTTTCCATCAAGGGTGACGCCTTGTGCTACGACTTCGGCTCCCATACGAAGCTGCTTTTGCTGGACACCGGTAAAATAGCTATACAACACCCCCATAATAAGTACCAGAGAGAGAACAAGCACTATAAGGGCTGCCAGCCAGATGGAACGAAAGATTTTTTTACTCATGGGCAGCCTCCAGCTTATAGCCAACACCACGCACCGTTTGCAGGATATCCCCTGCTGCGCCCAGCTTGGTACGCAGGGTACCAATGTGGACATCGACCGTGCGGGTCTCGCCGTAATAATCGGTGCCCCAAACGGCGGAAAGCAGACGGTCGCGGCTGAACACCTGACCAGGGTTTTCCAAAAGCAGCCGCAGCAGATCGTACTCCTTGAGCGTGAGGGTAACCGGCGTACCGTTTACCTCTACCACATGGCGGCCTTCATCCATGAGAATGCTGCCCTGCCGCAAAACGGCTGGAGCGGACTTGGGGCCGGCTCGGCGCAGCACTGCCCGAATGCGGGAGACCATTTCCATCATACCAAACGGTTTGGTGAGATAATCATCCGCGCCTAGATCCAATCCGATAACACGGTCATATTCCGTACCCTTGGCGGTGGCCATTATGACAGGAATATCAGCGGTGACGGGTGCCGCCCGCAGCTTTTTCAGGATGGAGATGCCATCCTCGCCGGGCAGCATAATATCCAGTATAACTAGCTCCGGGGTTTCCCGATGCATGGCCTGCCAAAATTCCTCACCATCAGCGCAGCCAACGGCGGAAAAACCCGCTGCACGCAGGGCATATACCATCAGATCACGAATGCTGCTATCATCTTCTACACAATAGATCATGGTGTTTCCCCCTATTCGTTCCATTTTATTGTATCATACTTCCGCAATGTATGGAACAACAACTTTACAATGTAAATTCTGTGTAAAATCTCATTGTAAAATGCCGAAATGAACAGAAACAGTACATTTGTCACGCTTTTGATGCCAGGCCGGTATATTTCTGTTAATTCAGCAAAAACTATCCGCACAGCAAATAAATGGAGAGGGAGTTTGAATAGATATGAAAGCTACTGGAATTGTACGGCGCATTGATGATTTGGGCAGAGTAGTTATTCCGAAAGAGATCCGCAGGACTATGCGAATCCGTGAGGGCGACCCGCTGGAGATCTTTGTGAGCAACGAGGGCGAGGTCATTTTTAAGAAGTATTCCCCTATCAGTGAGCTGGGCAGCATAGCGGCGCAGTACTGCGAGGTACTGTTCCGGACGGCCGGTTATCCGGTACTCATCACCGACCGAGACCATGTGGTGGCGGTCAGCGGCATCAGCCGGCGGGAGGTGCTGGAGCGCAGGGTATCACCGGGCCTGGAGGATCACATTGAGAACCGCAAAAGCTATATGGCGGGCGATGGGCAGCCCCTGCAGCCCATTGAAGGCATGGCCTATTACGCACTGGCGCAGTCCCCTATCATCTCCTCCGGGGATGTATGCGGCAGTGTGATGTTCCTGCAAAACAAGGAGAATGACCGTCCCGGTGAGGCCGAACAGAAGCTTATAGCGGCGGCGGCAAGCTATCTGGGCAAGCAGATGGAGCTATGAGCAGAATAGAAGAAAGGCCCACCTCGAAGGGAATTCGGGGTGGGCCATATTTTAGTGCTTAGGGATTACTCTTCATCTTTTTTAGTGAACTTTTTAGCGCCGAAGCAGAGAGCGTCTACGGCTGCCAGGCCAACAAAGACCTAGCCAATGTTACCAAGAGCCGCACCGGTACCGGGGTTCTCCTTGGTGCCGTTATTGTTTCTATCGGGGCAGGTGATGATGGTGATAGAACCGGTGGACTTGGTGTAGCTGCACTGATTACTGCAGTACTTGCTGTCTCCTCCAAAGGTGTGATCCGCACGGGATTCGGCTTTCTCATAAGCTCAACAACAGGTGGCTCCTCAGTTTGGGAGCTACTGCGCAGCAGAATCCATGACCTTAATTGACATGGTGACCGCAAATGAGGCAGACTGAATTGTATTAACACCAGTGCTAGTGTATTGCATAGGTTCCCACTTTCATTTTGATAATTGGAGTAGAATCCCCTAGGGGATTGTTGGAACTATACTTCCTAATTTTCATCCTAATTTTACCATCACATTCAATACAATGCAACCATTTATGTGAAATAGAACATGATAAAATAACTTAGTGTCATTTATTTTTAATATATTTAATTAGAGAAAAGCGCAAGAGCCACCAGCAAGCTGATGGCCCTGTTTTGTCTAGGTGTACTTTGCCATGTATTCCGCCAAAGGAGGAATGTTTTCTGCTTTCCAATAGCGGCGGCAATCGGTCGTGCGTTCCAACAAGCAGGTATTATACAGCTCCCGCCTTAGGATGGCTGGATCATGGAAAGTTGTCCATCCATCCAGCAGGTCGTTAATCTCCGATTCCGTATAATCCCGGCCGGACTCTATTTTATCGGAAAGATAGTAGACCGCCAAAAGCAGTTTTTTTCGTTTAGCCGGCATGGCAATGATCTGCTCTTTTTCATTAAAAAATGAACGCAGCTCCGGAAACTCGTTTGGGTTCATTTCGCATCTCCCCTTTCGGACAAATTATAGCATAGCAAGCGGAATATGTCTATCTTACTTGGGAGTGCATCCAACATACAATTGACCATAACCATTGACCTATTGCATTGATGGGCGCACCAGTGCCGGGGTTTGACTGCGTCTGATTTTCCTCATTAGGATGAATGACAATGACACCCGGTTCCTGTGGCTTAGCCGCAACATTGCCATCTTCATCTATGGTTATGCTTTCGGACAGACAGGGGGCCAGCGCAGCGGATTCTTCCGGGGAAATACCGGGAAAGCTGCCGCCGCTGATTTCAACAACTTTCTCTATCCTCTCCAAAGCGGAAAACAGTGGGTGCCCATTTTCCGCGATGAAGGTTCCGCCGGTAATGGCGATTTGCGCCGTAACGCTGCCCTGTGCCATGGGAACAATATGAAAAATTGCACCGCTCTTGCTGCTGATCTGATTGCCGGGGCCAAGCGTGAGAATAACATGGGCAGCATTAGCGGCCGGCGTAAATGCAATAGCGTTGGTGGGGATGCTCGGATTCGTAGAGTTGTTTTCTGTAACAAGAGCTGTATTCTCCATCGTGAGGCTCCCCGCTTGCATCAAAATACCGGCCGCGCCGCCCAGCTTAGCATTCTTAATAGAAACCTCCGCGTCACCATTGCACTCAATGACATACCCTTGTGCACTAAATAGGTCACCGCCATCCACGAGAATATCAACGCCCGCATTTCCCTCAACTGCATTGGATATTTGCAAGCACCAGCCATGGTAGCTAAGAGCCTGCATTTCTGTATTATTGACCTCAACACGGGTATAGCCATCATTATTGATTTGGATACCTCGGGATGCCTCGATTTTCAAATTTTCCAGAATCAAGACTGTTGGGCGTTCCTCATCATCGCTGCCGCAAACTTCTATAATTGGGTAAGCAGAGATATTGAGCATACCATTTTTGATCGTCATTTTGGCACCGTCCTTGATTTTGAAACAAGCTGTAAGCTCATGTCCATCCAAGTCCAAAACTGTATCAAAATCAACCACAATTGCTTCTCCAAAATCCATATTGAGGTACTCCTCCTTAAGGATAATACTTTCGCACTGATTGGCAATTGCCTCATCGAACTCATCTTCCCAATACACTTCTACTGCTGCAGCTGTGACAAAGAGCATCAAAACAGCCAGAAACGCTTTCATTAAGAGCCCACGCATTTTTCCTAATCTCATGTCATACCCTCCGATGTCATCATTAAATTTTGGTGATCAAATTTTTGCTTCCCGTTTCCATCCTCATTCATTATACCGGATATCGTCTTTTTTCGACAGTACACCGCCTACGATTTCCTCCAAAATGGTTACTGAAAATTTCTCTGATTATTCGGTGATATTGCTTGTTTTCATGGACAGTGACTCGTTTTTAGAGTATACTGATAATAATTAAAAACTTTTCATGCAAAAAGAGGTTCCCTATGAAGAAGATCCTAATGCTGGGCACTGGCGGCACCATCGCCTCCGAGATCACCGAAAGTGGACTTTCTCCGCAGCTAACTACCGAGCAAATCCTACACTACTGCCCTGATATTTCCGATTTTTGCAGTGTGGACTGCTTGCAGTTGTGCAATCTGGATAGCACCAACATCGCCCCGGAGCACTGGCAGCGAATGGCGGATTCCATCCGAAAGGAATATAACCACTATGATGGTTTTGTATTAACACACGGTACCGATACCATGGCTTATACTGCCGCCGCGCTAAGTTACCTTATCCAGTACAGCAAAAAACCCATTGTACTGACCGGCAGCCAAAAACCCATCAATTTGGAGATCACCGATAGCAAAACCAACCTGGTGGATGCCTTCCATTACGCTGCCAACGAGGATGCCCACGGGGTTTCTATCGTATTCAATGGTCGGGTGATCCTAGGGACCCGCGCACGCAAAACACACTCCAAGAGCTTTCAGGCGTTTTCCAGCATCAATTACCCTGAGCTGGCTGTCATTCAAGACGGTCGACTGCTGAATTACATCACCCAGGAATGTCGAGAAAAACCGGTATTCAGCGATAAATTAGACCCCTCTGTGGGACTGATCAAACTGGTACCGGGGTTGGAAGCAGATTTTTTGGAATTTATGCTAAGCAAAAAAGATGGCGTTGTTATCGAAAGCTTCGGTGTAGGCGGTATCCCGACTGCCGGTGCAAAGAGCTATTACGATGTGATCAGCAACGCTGTTCGGGCCGGGAAAACCGTTGTAATGACTACTCAAGTCCCTAATGAAGGCAGTGACTTACTTCTATATCATGTAGGCAATCGGTTAAAGACCGGCCTAGATGTACTGGAGGCCTATGATATGACCACGGAAGCCGCGGTTACCAAGCTGATGTGGATCTTAGGGCAAACGAGAGAACCTCAGAAAATTGAACAACTGTTTTACCGTCCGGTCAGCCATGACATCCTTATCAAAGCCGGTGAGAAATGAGGAAAGTCTTTCCCCTGTCTGTAAAACAACAAAAAAAGACGCACGGTGGTGAGCCGTGCGTTCTTTTTCTGCATAAGTTTTCTGGTGAAGCCAAATCAAAGGAGTACAACGCATTTCCCGTTTGCGTTGTTCTGTAATAAGAATAGCGTATGAAGTGGCTTTTGTCAAGGGTTTTTCCAGGTAAAATTGTGAACAAAAAGAAAATTCGCCGCTCCCAGCATGGAAACGGCGAAAAATACGGAATTAAAGAAGTAATTCGGCAATCTGTACAGCATTGGTGGCAGCACCCTTGCGAATCTGATCGCCGCAGCACCAAAGACAGATGCCATTGGGATTGGTAAGGTCGGGACGAATGCGGCCAACATACACCAGATCCTGATCGCTGGTATCCAACGGCATGGGATAAACATCCTGCGAAAGGTCATCAACCAGGCGGCAGCCGGGAGCTGCCGCAATCGCTGCACGAGCTTCCTCTGCCGAAATGGGGCGTTCAAAGCGTGCCGTAACCGCGATGGAGTGGGAACGCACAACCGGCACCCGTACACAGGTGCAGCTGACCTTCATTTCCGGCAAGTGCAGGATCTTTCGGCCCTCGTTCTGGAGCTTCATTTCCTCGGAAGTATAACCTTCATACGATTGACTTCCGATTTTGGGAATAAGATTATAGGCAATCTGATACGGGAATATATTGGGCTGTACCGGCTCGCCTTTGTACAGGGCGTCCACCTCGGCTTCCAGCTCCACCGGGCCACCGGCACCGGCACCGGAAACCGCCTGATATGTAGCAGCAACCATGCTGGTAATCGGCGAAAGACGACGCAGTGCCGCAACCGCTACTACAGTGATGATGGTGGAGCAGTTTGGATTGGCAATGATCCCATGATGATGCAGAGCATCTTCCGGGTTGATTTCCGGAACAACTAGCGGAACATCTTCATCCATACGGAAGGCACTGGAATTATCAATAAATACTGCACCAGTCGCCTTGATTGCCGGGGCAAAACGACGGGCAATATCATTCTCGGCTGCGCCCAGCACAATATCTGCATCAGTAAAGGCAGCATCCGTTGCTTCTTCTACCGTGATTTCTCGCCCAGCAAAAGGCAGCTTTTTCCCGACACTGCGGGCACTGGCCAGGCAGCGCAGTTCACCAATGGGGAAATTGCGCTCCTCCAGGATTTTAAGCATCTCCCGGCCCACCGCGCCGGTGGCGCCCAGTATAGTCACATTCGGATTTTTCATGGCATGTTCTCTCCTCTCGGTCATCTGACAAAGCTTTCGTAAAGTACACGCACCGTTTTTTCAAAGTCAGCGTTATCCACGCCCACAATGATGTTGAGCTCCTCTGGACCTTGGCTAATCATGCGGATGCTGATACCGTTTTCACCCAGAGCGGCAAAGATCTTGCCGGAAATACCAGGGCGGAACGCCATCTTGCGGCCAACTGCCGCCACAATAGATATATTTTCCGCCACCTGCAGTTTATCCGGGCGGAATTCCTTTTGCAGTTCGCCCAAAATAGAGTAAAGGCAGGAGGCTGCTTTTCCGCTTTGCACAACCAGCGAAACACTGTCTATCCCAGATGGAGTGTACTCCACATTCAGATTATGCCGTTCAAATACTTCCAATACCCGGCGCAGGCTGCCGATGGAGGAAGACAGGCCGTTCTTCGCCATCGTAATGATAGAAAAATTGCGGCGGCCGGCAATGCCTGTGATGAAACGGTTCTTTTCGCTTTCCAGTTCATCCTCAAAATGCTCCCGAATGAGGGTACCGGGATGGCCCGGATCATTGGTGTTGCGGATATTCAGCGGAATATCCGCCTGGCGAACTGGAAAAACACTGGCCTCGTGCAGGACCTGCGCTCCCATATAGCTAAGCTCCCGCAGCTCGTTATAGGTGATGCGCTCGATGGGGCGGGGATTTTCCACAATGCGGGGATCCGCCATAAGAATACCGGAAACATCGGTCCAGTTTTCGTATACATCGGCCCCCAATGCCGCTGCCGCCAAAGCACCGGTCACATCACTTCCGCCACGGCTGAGCACCTTAATATGGCCATCCGGCATGACGCCGTAAAAACCTGGAATGACTACGCTGCGGTCTTCTGCTATGCGGCGAAGCGCTTCGTAGGAGTGCTCCCGGTCAATTTGGCCATCGAAGGAAAACTGGAGCCATTCGGCGGCATCGAGAAAATCAAAGCCGAGGTATTCCGCCATAAGGCGGGCAGCGAAATATTCGCCGCGGGAGACCAACTCATCCTGGCTGATGCCCTGCTGCATCTTTTCATAAAGGGCCAAAAACTCTTTATCGATATCAGCAGAAAGGCCACAATCGGCCGCAATGGAACGATAGCGCTCCACCACCATGCTGAATACCCCTTCGGCGCTGACGCCGTACTGAAGATGGGCATAGCAAAGGTAAAGTAAATCCGTAATCTTGTGATCTGCGGAAAAGCGTTTGCCGGGTGCAGAAACAACCACAACCCGGCGGGCCGGATCCGCCGTGACAATCTGGCGGACTTTTTCGAACTGAGCAGCATCGGCCAGGGAGGAACCGCCAAATTTAACTACTTTTAACATAATAGGCATTCCTTTCCCTTAACCCTGCAGCGCAGCGAAGAAGATGCCGGGATCATTGCTGCGGGCTTCCACATACCAGGAGTGCATCTGTGCCGGAGAAACCGGACGGGTAAGAACGCCATTACCCCAGCGCTTTTCCACACAACCATCCATGAACCAGGTATCCACGATATAACGGACATAGTACCGGCGCTCTTCACACATATTATTGGAAGGCAGCGGCTGGGACAGCTGTGTATAGAAGCCTTGCTTTCTCTCGCAGAGATCAAGAAGATCCTGCACAACGGCAGCGGCTGTGGGCCAGCGACCGGCTCCTTCACCAAAGAAACTTTGCCGACCAGCGTATTCCGAAACGGCGGTGATGAGATTATAATTGGCGGGGACAGCTGCTTCCAGTGTTTCTGCCTTAAAAAGGGTGGGTTCTACCACTGCAAGAATTGCTCCATCGGCGACACGCTTAGCGGTAGCGTACAGCTTGCAGACATAGCCCATTTCATTGAAGCCGGCAATATCTTCCCGGGTGATACCGGCAATCCCGGCGGCCGGCACCTGCTGCTCAGTCAGGCTGGCATCAAAGGCAATATTGGCGCTGATCATGAGCTTACGCTGAATATCATAGCCTTCAATATCGGCAGTTGGATCCGCTTCGGCATATCCGAAGCTTTGGGCATCGTGCAGAACACTCTCGTAATCATAGCCCTTCTTATGCATCATACTGAGGATATAATTAGTGGTACCATTCATAATGCCGCAGATCTCATTGACGGCACCAATGCGCTTGAGCCGCTGCAGATTGGGCAGCCAGGGAATGCCGCCGCCAACCGCAGCCGAAGTGCGGAAACCGATACCGGTTTCTTTGGCAAGAGTGGTCAGTTCATCATAATAGGCGGCAAGCAGATGCTTATTGGCGGTGACAATATTTTTGCCGGCGCGCATGGCGGCTACCATATATTCATGGGCAGGCTCCAAACCGCCCATGACCTCCACGACGGTATCCACTTCCCCATCATTCAAAATCGTGGAAAAATCGGTGACCGAAACAGCACCTAATTCTGCAATGGGGCTGCGGTCCAATACATATTTTACTGTAATATCGCTGCGGTTCTTCAGCAGTTCATATACACCACCGCCAACCGTTCCATGGCCAAGAATGGCAACTACCATATCTTTTTTCCTCCTGTAAAATGTGTCGTTTATAGAGATACGATTGTTTCTCCATAAAAATCACTTGTATTTCGTCGAAAAACAGTATATCATATGAGAAGATGGAAAGCAAGACTTGCCGGGGGCTTTCACCCGGTATGGTGATGCAGAAAAGGAGACTCCTATGCAATATAACAGCACCAGAAATCATAAACAGACTGCCAGCCCTGCCGAAGCGGTGTTGCGCGGCATAGCGCCCGATGGCGGATTGTACCTGTGTGACCCGGCCACTCTGCCGCTGGATCCAGCAGAAATGCTGCAGAAAGACTTTGCCGGGATGGCGGAGGCCGTACTAGTGCGGCTGCTGCCGGATTACACCCCAGAAATGCTGCGGCCAATGATTGCAGCGGCTTACGGAAAATTTGACACTGCCGACATAACACCGCTGGTTATGGTCGGCGATTACCATGTACTAGAGCTCTTTCATGGGCCAACTTGCGCCTTTAAGGATGTAGCACTCTCCTTGCTGCCATATCTTATCACCGGCGCGAAGCAGCTGCTGAACGATAAGACCAAGACGGTGATCCTAACCGCGACAAGCGGTGATACCGGCAAAGCAGCGCTGGAGGGCTTCTGCGATGTGACCAGCACCTCCATTGTGGTATTCTATCCTAAGGATGGCGTAAGCAAAATACAAGAACGGCAGATGGTGACACAGCGTGGAAAAAATGTTTCGGTGGCGGCGGTACGCGGCAATTTTGATGACGCGCAGACTGGAGTAAAGCACATCTTTGCCGAGTTAAAGCCGACAGAAAAAGCGGAACTTTCCAGCGCCAACTCCATCAATATCGGGCGGCTGGCCCCGCAGATCATCTACTATTGGTACGCCTGGGCAACACTTTGCCGCGCCGGAAAAATAAATCCGACCGAACCGGTGAATTTTTCGGTCCCGACCGGCAATTTTGGTGATATTTTGGCGGGCTATTTTGCCAAGTGCATGGGACTGCCAGTGGGCAAGCTCCTTTGTGCAAGCAATGCCAACAATGTGCTGACGGAGTTCCTAACGACGGGGCGCTATGACCGGCGGCGACCTTTTTACAAGACCTCCTCGCCCTCGATGGACATTCTGGTCTCCAGCAATCTGGAGCGGCTTTTATATCTGGCAAGCGGCGGCGACGCTAAAATGGTGGCAGAGAAGATGCAAGAGCTGGACGGACAGGGGTGGTATCAGATCGGCGATACGCTGCTGAAAAAGATACAGAAGGTATTCCTGTGCGGATGCTGCGACGACACAATGACCTCCGAGACGATAAAGACGGTGTGGGAGCGGGACAAGTACCTGCTTGACCCGCACACGGCGGTGGCTTGGGCGGTAGCGGAGCAGCACAAAGCCGTATTATGCGGACAGACGGTGGTGCTGAGTACCGCTTCGCCGTATAAATTTGCGCCGGCCGTACTGGCGGCCCTAGGGCAGAAGGTGCCGGAGGACGCCTTTGCTGCAATGGCGGAACTGCAAACACTAACCGGAGTGCCAGTGCCTACCCCTTTGGCGGAATTGCAAACACTGCCGGTACTGCACCATGACTGTATAGAAGTAAGCGAGATGGCGGACTATGTGCGCCGTAAGATGGAGGGCTGAAATGAATAAGATTACCGTGCGGGTGCCCGCCACCACCGCCAATATCGGGCCGGGCTTTGACAGCATGGGCTGCGCGCTGGCACTGTATGACCGGCTGACCTGCGAGGTGCTGCCTGCCGGAGAGCTGCGCATCTGCGGCTGCCCTGCCGCGTACCAAAATGAAGACAATCTTGCCGTACAGGGCTATCGCGCTGTATTAAAAAGGCTGGGACTGCCCGATGAGGGACTGTCGCTGACCATAGAAGCCGAAATACCGGTGTGCCGCGGTCTGGGCAGCAGCGCAGCCATGATCGCCGGAGGAGCGGCAGCAGCAAACCTTTTACATGGGGCTTCCCTTTCCTCCGCTGAATTGTTAGCTGTAACAAACGAGATCGAAGGACACCCCGATAATTTAGCGCCTGCCATTTACGGCGGGCTGACCGCAAGTCTTGTGGAGGACGGGATCCCCCGCACGGTGCGGCTGCCGCTTTCTCCCACGCTGCGGTGGGTAGCAGCGATACCGGACTTTGAACTAAGCACCCACATGGCACGTGCCGTGCTGCCAAAAGAGGTTGCCTTTGTGGATGCGGTCTATAATGCCTCCCATGCAGCGGTGCTGGCGGGAGCGCTGGGCAGCGGCGACCGTGAGCTGATTGCCATGGCACTGCGCGACCGGCTGCACCAGCCCTACCGGGAGAGCCTGATCCCCGAATATGGCAAAGTAAAAGCAGCGGCGGAGCAATGCGGAGCGATTGCCTTTTGCATCAGCGGGGCAGGCCCTACCCTACTGGCACTGACCGATGAAGCAAGCTTTGCTGCCCAATTTGCTGAGAAATGCAAACGCTTAGAACACCGCTGGAATATCATGGAGCTTGCGGTGGACACTGAGGGGATCGTGGCGGAGTGAAAGTAAGGCGGCGAGGAAAAAGCGGGAGACGGCAATGAGCCACCGAAAACAGGCTAGCGCCCGACGAAAGGCGGGCTGGCGCCTGTTGAGGAAAGCGACACAGCCGGAACCGATTTTTTCCGCCGCTGGAATGAAACAGGAAAACAGAAAAGTGGCTCCCTGCCCTGCGATGGGTTAGGAGCCGTTTTTTATATTATTTATTCCTTAGTGATTTTTACTTCGACTGTTTCTGTCACTTCAACGACATCTGCCGGTTCGGCGTGCAGTTCGCCACGCACCCGCAGGTCACTGATAATTCGGTCATACATTTCCTTATTGATCTTAAACTTGCAGCGATAGATGATATAACCTGCCAGAATGAACACCACAGGCAGAACGATCATCATAAGCTTGACGGTGAACTGGCCGCTCGCCGAGATACTCTCCGCCGCAGTCTCGCCGACCTTAATACCAGACCAGACCAACATCAGACTGGTGATGCCCATGGAAACAGCGCCGCCGATTTTATTGATAAGCGGCTGCACCGAGAGGGTAATGCTCTCACTGCGCTTACCGTTTTTCCACTGGCCGTACTCGATGGTGTCCTCTAGGAACATGAGCATAAGCAGCTGAATGAACGCCTGACCGGTAAAGATGAACAACGCGCCCACAGCGATGAGGATAATGCTGACCTCAGCAAAGAAGAAGATGGCATAGCCGATCATAACAAGGATAGTAGCCAAAAGATACAACTTCTCGCGCGGCATCCGCTTGGAGAAAGACTGGAAGATGACCAAGGCCAGCAGCTGCGCCATGCCAACGACCGCCGCCAGCACCGCGTACATATCCTTATTGCCGTAAACATACTGCATGTAGTAAATGGCCATGGTGGTGGTGCTCATGTAGCCGATATTAAAGAGTGACATGGCAAGGGTGGTCCACAGGAGCTGATCGTTTTTGGTGAGGACTTCCCACATGCCACGCAGGGTGGTTTTTTCCTCCTCGCGCCGGAACATATCCTTGCGTTCCCTGACACCGAACAGTGTGAAGAGCTGGAACAGCAGCATGAGAATGGTAACGGCGAGTGCCACGGTAAACCACGCCTTGGGGGTATTGCCCATACCGGAGGTAATGGGCTCCCAGCCGACCATGATGGAAAACATACCGATATTGGCGCAGATGCGGGCAAAGGCGCCCATCTTTTCACGGGTCTTCTGCTCTACCGAAAGGGAGGGCAGCATGGACCAGTATGCAATATCATTGAGGCCATAGAAAATATCCCACAAAATATAGGCAATGGCAAACACCGCCACAAACCAATAATCCCGCAAACCAAAATCGGCAAAAAGGACAAGGTAGCAAGCACCGCCCGCCAAGGCCCCCAGCGCCATCGGGGGCTTAAAGCGTCCGTGACGGGAGCGGGTATTATCCACCAGCAGACCCATCAGCGGGTCGTTCAGAGCGTCAAAGACACGCAGCACAGTAAAAACCATGCTGGTAGCCAAAAAGACGCCTAGCGGCAGGCTGAGAACATTGGAAAGGTAGTAAATGAGGGCATTGGCTTCAAAGGCATAGAACATATCCCGCCCAATGGTACCAAGTCCGAAGAAAATCATATTTCTTCTATCCAGTTTATTCATTTGGTGTTATCCTCCTCATTTTCGCCGAGTTGCTCGACGAGATATAGCTGGGAACCAAAATCCCCCCAAAGGCGCAGATCTTTATGGTAGCCTGTGCCAAGAAACTGATCATTGAGCGGAATACCGCTGGCCAATGCCGCACCGGAAGCCATGGCGGTGAAGCTGCCATCCGGCAGGGCGTAGTGACGATTGACCGTGCGCAGCACCAGGCCATCGGTGGAAAGCTTGACCGGGGCAATGTGCTTGACCAAGCCGCCGAACCGAGCAACCGCCACCTGCTGCGGTACGGCAACAACACGGTATCTGGCCTCCGACTTCAACCCCGGAACCGTGAGATAGTCCGCTGGAGGAGCCGCCGTACAAAGCCGCTGCGCCAGCAGGACAGCAGCCTGTTTCTTATCCGGTGCGACCGCCGCCCAACTGACAAGCCCCTGACGACGAGTGGGAACACGGAAGAAATCGCCGTATTGCAGGGTGGGGCGGTACTTTTTGTACCATTCGATTTGTGCCGCAACCTGCTTTTTCTCCTGCGGGGAAAGCTCGCCCAAATCCAATTCATATCCCAGAACACCGAAGGCAGCGACATTGAAACGGGTGGAAAGCGGTGTCTGTCTTAGAGTCTGCTGATGGGGCGACTGTGAAACATGGGCGCCCATGGTGCAGGGCGGGTAGAAATAGCTGAGCCCTTTCTGAATGGAAAGACGCTCAATCGGGTCGGTATCATCACTCGACCAAATCTGCGGCGAGTAGCACAGCATACCAAGATCAAAACGGTTGCCCCCGGAGGAGCAGGTCTCCAAAAGGATATGGGGGCGAGGGGTAAAGATGCGTTCCAGCACCTCGTAAAGCCCCAGCATATAGCGGTGGGG
>ERZ827492.1191-NODE-1191-length-21775-cov-7.211188_pt1 | contig 21775 bp, 23 predicted proteins | sample MGYA00519704_ERZ827492 | MGnify/ENA primary metagenome ERZ827492 (study PRJEB31778, sample SAMEA3449325) | human gut metagenome | biome: human gut; feature: human-associated habitat; material: faeces | place: United Kingdom | collected 2010/2012 ...
TGGTTAAGAAGATGCAGAAATTCCACACGCTGAAAGGCGGAAAGGAACAAAGCTATAACCCGAAGCTGACCGCCGCCCGCGTTGCCCTCGCAAAAACAGAGAGCGAGATCGAGAAACTTCTGGACACTTTGTCCGGGGCTAACCCACTGCTCCTGCAATACGCAAATAACCGTATTGAGGAACTGGATGCAGAACGTCAAAAGCAGTTAAAGCTGGTGGCCGATCTCACCGCTAATTCCGTTTCCGCTTCACAGATTGACAGCATTACGGGCTATCTGGATGATTGGGAGTCCGTGAGCTTTGACGATAAGCGCAAGGTGGTTGATATTCTCATATCACAAATTGACGCTACCAGTGAGAGTGTTACAATCCATTGGAAGATCTAAAACCTTTTCACTTGGCATTATGCCTTTGTAAAAAATAGTTTTACGCCCAAAATATTGAGCGCTATAAATGCTTGTTGGACTCGGGTGGCAAGCAGGTCAGAGATGTTAGTGATGAGGACGGTACCCGTGGAGCCTTTGGCGCCATCGGACGAGGTTGCAGTAGCATCCCAAGACCCATATTCTTTCGTGTATGAAATTCCTTTACCGCCAGAACCTCCAAGTGCCGTAACCGCACCACTATTGATAATGTCTCCAGTGTGCACGATTGCAACAATACCTCCTCCACCACCGCCACCACCGCCGGTAGCGATGGCACAGACCCACCTGTGTCCAGACGTTGAGTTATAATCGCCGTTGCCAACGCCCATCGCACCATTGCCGCCCGTACTTCGAATGGCAGCAGTGCCGTTAATGCGTACTTTTCCGCCGACGAAGATAAAAAGAGCACCCCCGCCGATAGCGTCTCCAGAATTGCCTTGCGTGTTTGCGTATCTTATTCCAACAGACCCACTACCGCCGGGTCCTCCGCCACCAGGCCCATACCCAGAACCGCCACCACTACCATATTGTCCAGTGCGGTTGTCGCTGGGCATAAACGGAATCGGTGTGCCATATGGCACACGGTCTCCGTTTGCACCAGCGTACCCACTACTACGCGCGCCGCCGCCGCTTCCGGCGCCAAATCCACCGCCAAAACGGAAACCTGCTCCGCCAGTGCCGGGCGCTCCTACTTGTGGACGCGGGTCAGTATAATTAACGAGGTACTTATCAGTGCCTCCATTACCACCATTTCCGCCTCTGCCGCCCGTTAGTTCCCCACACAACGCTACATGCTGCTCCTGCGCCGCCAGTTCCTCGCTGTCATTAACCAACGGTGCGCACTTATCCACGTGAATTGTGCCATCGACCGTTAAGTCGCCCTTGACGAGCAAAATCATACCATTACAGCGATTGGCGGGATGGAGAATACCGGAACTGGTCACAGTTAGATTGTTGTACTGCTTGATAATTTGTCCGCTGTCTAACGCCACCGGCAGTGCTACATCGGTCGATACAACTAGATCGCCATCTTCTCCGGTCCCAAACCACGAGGCATGAGGATTACCCCCCCGCTCGTTTGAGAAGGAATCATGCTAATCAGTGCCATATGTATTTACCTCAATTCCAAGTTCTTTTAGCGCGCCTTGCACGTTGTCCTCATTCGCAAGATAGGAAGCGAAGGACTCTACATCAGCCGCCAGCCCCTGCAAGTCGGTGGCCCATAATAGAAAACCGATATGCGCATTGCTTGGCATATCGGCTAAAGTATTTTTAACAAATTGTGGTGTTACTATCGTGTTGGAAGATAGGCGTGGCATGCGGTTGATCTGGGATATAGATTCCCGCACTTCAACATCTGACACATCCGCGATAACAAGTATACTCAGGTTACGATCACTCATGCTTGTTCACCTTTATGCTAACAACTCATCAAGAGTAGATACGAAAACAGTACCAACGGAACCCGCACCACCAGCAATGGATTCGTTAGAGCCTGATGCTTTGGCACCCCCACTACCTCCAGACACTACGACCGACCCGTTGTTAATATAGTCACCGGTATGAACGATGGCGACAATGCCGCCTCCACCGCCACCACCGGCTCCGCTCCAAGTATCGTAGTTATAGCGTCCTTCGGTACCGTACACGCCAGCGGCACCGTTGCCGCCGACAGCGGAAATTTTTCCAGTGGCATTGATGCGCACTTTGCCTTGCACAAAAATCCAAATGCCGCCTCCTCCGACGGCATCGCCGTTCGTACCACGTTTATGCAAGTCTGTCTGGTAATAATACACAATGGAGATGGCACCGCTGCCTCCGGGGCCTCCGCCACCCACATCTGAAGTGCCTTCAGCTCCACCGCCAGCGCCATATGTTCCATCGGCGTCCGCAGTTCCCGGATATGGTATGGGAGACCCAATTGATGGACGATCCCCCTTGCCGCCATTGCCGCTTGTTCCTGCTCCACCGCCACCATAGCCGCCGCCGAATGCGCATGGATCTCCGCCTTGACCACCGCTGCGGCTGGCATACTCACCACGACTGCCATCTCCGCCGCGCCCGCCAGTAAGTGCACCACATACAGCGATATGTCTCTCCTGTGCTAGCAATTCTTCGTTTGGGCTTCGTAGCGGGCAACACTTGTCTGCACTGATTGTGCCGTCTACTGTCAAATCCCCTTTGACGAGCAGAATCATACCACAGCAACGATTGGCTGGGCGCAATACTCCGCCCTGAGCAATAATGAGATTGTTATACTGCTTGATGATTTGCCCACCATCAAGGCCAACCTCAATGGGCGTATCGGTTGAAATAGTCACATCGCCGTCGTCGCCAGTGCCAAACCACGTAGCTATATTGGCGGGGCTAACGCTGGACCCTACAACTAAAGATGTTCCGACTCTCATGTACAACCACCTCCTATAGACCTAGTAGCTCTGAAAGAGTTGTAATGAGGGTCGTGCCAGCAGAACCAGGGTTGCCGTTTTGTGTGTATCCGTTATTGTCTCCACCGAACCGACCGCCCGTACCGCCGTTGACCATAATGGAGCCCAGGTTATTGTAACGTCCGCTATGCACTAACGCAATGCAGCCGCCGCCACCCCCGCCACCGTAGCTACTATGCGAGCCTGCATACCCAGGAGAATAGCCGCCACCAGTGGAAGACGCACCATTTCCGCCATTCCCACCATTGGCAGTGATTTTGCCTGTAGCCCCGATAGTCACAGTGCCGCCCACAAAAATATAGATGGATCCTCCGCCAATAGCATCTCCCGCAGTGCCGTTCCTACCGTACCCAGACTTAGCTGATGCGCCGCCGCCACCGCCTGGGCCAGCGCCACCAGTGCCGTCTGAGTCAGTACCTCCGACGCCGTATACCCTCACACCGCTACCACCGGGGTATGGGATAGGGGAGCCAACTGGAGGGCGAGGATCGCCGGGACCACCGGGCGCGCTGCTACGGGAGGAGCCACCTCCACCACCGTAGCCGCCGCCAAAGGCAAAACCGCTTCCACCTGTGCCGCCAGCACCCTGTGCGCGCCTATCAGCACTGCCGCTGCCGCTATAGTCGTAGGACGAACCACGTCCGCCGCTACCGCCATTGCCACCTGTAATGTTACAAAGGGCCACATGGAGTTCATTGGCGGCTTCTTCTTCAAAAGAGTTGAGAAGTGGCGCGCATTTATCAGCACTAATGGTTCCATTGATGATCAGGTCGCCCTGCACCAATAAAATCATTCCGTTGCAACGATTAGCGGGACGAAGGGTGGCTCCCTCATCTATCGTCAAACTTTCATACTGCTTAATAAGCTGGCCTTCATCAAGAGTTACGGCCAACGGCGTATCGCCGGTAATGGTGACGTCGCCTTCTTCTCCGTTTCCGAAATACCCGGCCCCGATTGAACCAGCTGCTGTACCGCGAACTCTCGTAACACCTTGCCTAGGCATCTATTCACTCACCTTCTACAGGCGCATCCTCCTCGGTGTTAACACCAAGCTCAACCAGCGCCGCCGTGATGTCCTCTTCGCCCTTAATGTAAGAGGCAAAATTGTCTACGTCAGCCGCAAGCCCCTGAAGATCAGAAGCCCAAAATAGAACCCCGACCGCCGGAGTGGCCCGGATACCGGGGAGAATGCTGCGAACGCGCTGAATGGGAAGAGAGTCTACTGGGAGGCCACCCATGGTCTCCTGAAGTTCCACCTCCATTTCGCGCGATTCCTTATTTTCTTTATCAAGAATGACTACAAGTCTTGTCATGCGATCGCTCATGTTATGTTGTACCTCCGGGTATATTTCAATTATCGTTTGATACACTAGCTAAAGGAATGTTCTTGACCTCATACACAATTAGCCGAAGCACGAGCGGCACCTTTGGCGGCGATCCGATAAACAGAGTTACGGAGCCATTAGCGGGGTTCAGCGCATTGAGAGCGTAGTTGCCCTTATCCGCATCCGCCAGCACGATCTCTACATCCGTCTCCGTGGTGATGGCATCGTTCGCAATGGTTGCGGTATAACGAACATTGGCTGCATCTTCTTGCCAGTCCGTGGTCTGCACTGTTACCGAAGTATTCAGGATCTCACATTTGACACCAAGGGTGCCTTCGAATACATCTTCTACATCGGACACGCGCGCATCAATACCGTCCGCCGCTTCAAGGCTGTCCACAATGCCGTCCTGAATTGCGTTGAGGTTTTCGGCCGAAATGGCCGGGGACGTACCGGGAATATATTCCGGGTCGGTTTTATTAACGAATGGGATTTTTGTGAACTCATCTACAAATGCCACGCTTGCAATTACCCCCTTGCTCACGTAGAATAAAATAAAGAACCCGTCGGTAAGGCGGGCATGGAAGGAGAGCCAGTATGTTAGTACAGCTCATGAACCATAAATATTATTTTCGCAAACACCCTGCTATGCGCAACGGTGTGAACTATCTGGAAGTCTCGCGTGACGAGCAAAACTGGAGCGTGCTGCCGATGCACCCCACTCTCAAGCAGACCAAGCAGCTCGGGTTCGACGCACACCAAGTGTATTTGGAGTTCTATCAACTGGACGGAGAGGATCTGTGCCAGTTTGAATATGGGTACTCCTCGATCACGCGCGATAAGGTTGACGAGATCTGCCGCAAAATCGGCTTGCTCAGCTATTCCAAAACTGTGCTTCCATCCGGTGAGGTGGGGGAGCCGATCGGAGAGCGTCAGTCCATGTATGCCGGGTCCGACCTATACATCATACCCATTGATCATGCGCGCTATGAAGTAGATATATATACTGAGAACCAGCGTTATGGAGAAACAGAGGTCATAACCCTTGTGTTCGATCATAAGCCGGGTCCCGTGCACATAGATCACGCAAATCGTCTACTCCAAATTATCGAAGCGGTTGTACGCGAAGGAGAGATCATCTCCTGTACCCATTGCGGGCGCGTTGAACATTGGACAGAGGCAGACGGTCGGCTTATCGTGCAGGGTGCAGCGCTGAGTAAACATCTGTGCGGGCAGTGTCTTCGCGACTCCGATCCTATCCCATACGGCACCGATTCCGAGGAAGAGGATTATGAAGACAGCGATTGGATGGGCGTCTCCGCGGAAGAATCTCCTAAGTTGGTTCGGATCGAGGAGTTCTTAAATCCCGTACTGGTCACCACTGCTGGTAGCATAAATCTTGGAGAGACACGTGCGCAGATCTGTAAGGTGCAAGAACAGTTTAATTCCGGCGAGATCGAGGATTCCGAGGATGCCGTGCAGATTTTGACACGTCATCTAACTGTGATCGTGATCAGATTCGCTATGCAAGCCATCTCTCGCGCCGATATGGTACAAGCTATGACTACCGTGTCGTTGCTGGACTTTATGGGCAGTATCGTAATATGGGGCCGCGAATTCTCCATCGATGAGGTGGTCGAAGTGTGGAACGCTATGCACCCCGACGAGGAGCCTATACACGTCGAAATGACACTAGAGAAAATGGCCGCGGCTATGGACACAAACAAAAAGTAGGACGAATATATGGCCCCGCAAAAGCGGGGCCTATGTTTTTATGCCAAGGGTGTTCACAGCGGCCAATACTTCGTCCTCACTAGATAGATATGAGCCAAAGGACTGCAAATCGGAGACAAGCCCCTGGAGGTCGGTGGCCCATAGTAGTACGCCCATCTGCGCTCCGTCTGGCGCGACGGGTAGGATACCGTCGACAAGTTGCGGGGTGGCAAGATCGGGGGATAGGGGAGAGAGGGCATGGGCAACGGAGAGAGCGTCTGCATCACCCGTGTTAAAGATTAATGTTAAACGAAGTCTTCTATCCATATTGCAGCCTCCTAAGCAGCGTCCAGATCGGCGATATTGGCGATCAGTAGCGCTCCAACGCTACCATCTTGTCCTGCGGAGTCGCCAGCACCGCCAATGCCACCGTTCGCGTGCACAGAGCCTGCGTTTGAAAAAATGCCTGTATGTACAATACATGCAACTCCGCCGCCGCCACCACCGCCACCACCGCCGACTCGCGTGGTGTTATACGTACCGCTACCTCCACCATTTCCACCGTCTGCTGATACAATCCCCGTTGCTGTGATTGTTAAAGTGCCACCTACAAATAGCCATAATCCTCCGCCGGGGTATCCGTCGCCTGCGCTGCCGCTACGCTCGGCGCCATAATCATTGCCAAGATAAATGTAAGCACCGCCCCCAGCGCCGCCAGGAGAGGCGCCACCAACTCCGCCAGTCATGTACGCCCCCGTTCCACCAGAGCCATAAGATCCGCTTGAATTTGTGTTTGAGGCTCCTGGCACTGGCCAGGACATCCCGGTGATTGGCCGCGTTCCCGCTCCGCCAGCGGTGGCCCTAGGCGTCCATGTAAGATTATAATTTTGACCGGCCACGCCGCCGGCGCCGCCACCGGGCCATCCACCGCCGCACCATCGTCCATCCGTGGCGGCGCCGCCAGAAGCCCTGGAGGTAGATCCTCCGTCACCGCCCTTGCCACCGACTTGGCTACACAGTTTAATATGGCTTTGCTGAGATGCGGTTGGTTCGAAAGAGTTAGCAAACGGCGCGCACTTATCAGCATGAAGATGTCCACTGATCTCACAATTACCCTTGACCAATATGACCAATCCATTGCATCGATTAGCAGGATGTAGAATTCCGGTGGATGTAATAGTCAAACTGTTGTACTGTTTTACAATCTGTCCTTCATCTATCGCCACGTCGAGAGGCATGTCCGTATCTACGACTAAGTCCCCATCTTCCCCAGTGCCAAACCATGAGGCATAGGAATCGTTGCCCTCTCCCGTCTGGGAAGGGATCATGCTAATTAGTGCCATCGATGTCACCCCCGTGTTTTGACGCCGAGATGGTTCAAGGAGTGCTCCATCATTGCAGGATCTGGCTCTGTTTGTGCCATTGCGGCATTGAGCGCCGCACAATGGTTAGCCGCGGTTTCTTCAAGTGTGCCGCCAGCATATTCTACAGGAGCCTGCCCTTCCCACTGAACACACATGGGGTGCGAACCGTTTAAGATAAAGTAAGCATCGAGCCAACAAAGTCGAACCGTTCGCGAATTTTATTAAAGAGAGCGTTGGACGTATCGTCTCCCGCATACATTTGATATGTCAGCATAGTCTCACCTCTTAAATCTGCATCCAACCACCATCTACATCATACACATAGGCAGTTTGGGGGATAAGTTCTCCGTTTGTGTACTCATATACAGCAGAAATGCCCGTCTCAATAATTGGATTTGCGTCTGATAAAGTAGCACGGTTTTGAGTGTTGGACAAGGCAACGATCAAAGTACCTTCAGGATATGGATACGCAAGATCAAATGTAAACCGAATAGGATTCATCGCCGTGTCAGGATGCACTTGGTTAGTAACATAGTATGCGACATTCCCCATTACTGCTAATGATAAGGTATTGACATTGTTTGGAAATCTAAAAGCGCCTTCCGCATAGGCTGCCGTCGCTGCGAGTGTTGGAATAGAGTCAGACAGTAACGTATATGTATCTGTATCCATATTGTATCTGTAAAGATAAGTTACATCATCGACACCACCTTGGCTGCAAAAAACAAAAATGTCTCGACCGCCCAACCAGATTGCACACATTGCCAACCCCGCATTGCTTGGCCAACGCGTGGATTTTGCGTTCCAAGAAGAGCCGAGGTTCGTGGAAACGTATGCCTGACGAGCAGCATTTGCAGTTCCGTAGCTCGCGCCAAAAATATAGACGCCGGAGTCGGTAGCGCAAATTGGACCCGGAGCCTTATTGTATGTTGAAGTGCTAATTTGGCTTGGGATAGAACATGCAGTGTATGTGCCACTGAGTGGGTCAATTTTTCGAATGTATCCATTTCCGGAGGTTTTGTCTCGTCCTTCGTCCGCCGGTCCAACCCATACAAGATGATTGACTTCATCTGCCCATGCACGGCAGCCCGCAAACCAGTAAGGGCCTGCGTCATCGTATGTTGTATAGGTCATTGTTTCCAGATCGATAATATACAAATCGTTGCTTTTGCGTCCACCGTTGCTGGTGTCGCTATCAAATGTACTATACGTAACCACAACTAACCGGCCGTCACAAAGAGCAGCACTGCCATATTCACTACCATACGACCCGGACCCGGCATGTCCTGTGAAAGTTGCCCCTAAATTTGTATACACATGCGTAGACAGATCGTATGAGAATAAGCGAAAACGAGCTCCAGATCCAGATGGTGTGTATCCAATGAAATAATACACATCATTATATACACCGCCGCCAACATCAGTAGCGTAATAATTATCTACATACATTGTTGCAGGTGTATATGTAATGGACGTCAGTGTAGTATAATACGCACTATCAAATACCAAACCGCCAGACAGCGCAACAGCAGGTGGTGCTAAATCGCGTACCACCCATAAGCCGGATGTGGCGTCGGGGGCCGAAGAAGCATAATGGATGTTAAGTGCTGAGCTGGACGTATTTGAGAGACCGCTCGGCAACGTACTGATCATTGCCATGCCACATCACCTCTCCCTAACCAACAACTACAACAACAATGGGGATGTCGACCGCGGGCACAGTACCCATGGCGCGGAAGGTAATGCTGTTGGCGGCCTGCCCGGTTTTGATGATGGAGGCTGCCAGCATAGCGCTGATTTGCTCTTCTGTGAGCCCGTCTGCATATCCAACCATGCCATCCGCATCCGCCGCGAGGCCCGTAATCGTAACCGTCTGAACGCCATCAACCCAGCCACTTGCCGTCAGCGTGGAGGTGTATACAGCAGCGGGGACCGGGAAATCCGTACCTTGCACTGCCGCCGTTACGCCACCCGCCCCATCACCCTTTAGTATGCCGTTTGCAGTGATCTGTGACTGCTTGCCATTCCATGCCGTGCGCTCTTCGCCCGTAACGTGGATTGTGTTGTTACCCGTGTGCGCGGTCAAATCTTGGTCAATATCTGTAAAAAGCCCTTCTACTGTAGCGGCCAGATCGGAAATCTGCGTGGCGATATAAGTCTTGGCCGCCATGATCGCTTGCTTGACCGCCGCAAGCGTAGTTAAACCGCTCATACTCTCCCTCCTTTAATAGAAGAGGGGCGGGCCACAATAGCAGCCCGCCCGCCAAGATTAGTCAGCAGGGAAAACCTCAGCGATCATTTCAGTTACTTCATTATCAGTGGCGATCTGGACAACAGGAGTCTCTACATCATTGATCTTGATGTTGCCCGCGGTCGCGCTCGCCCCGACCTTGGTCGCGCCAGCGGCAATACCGTCGAGCTTCTGCTTGTCCGCGCCGGTCATTAGACCGTTGGCGCCGCCAGCAACAGCAGGAGCGTAGGTAGTATCCTGCGCAGGGATGCCCAGGCCGGTAATGTCCGCCTTTTCCACGGGAGTAGCGGCGGAGACATGACCCTGAGCATCCACAGTCACCTTGTACAGGCCCTCAGCCTGCGCGGTGTGCGCGGGGTGGGTGTAGACGGTAGTTTCGGAGCCATCAATTTTGATGTTACCATTCGTCTCGGAAGCCTCGACCTTAGTAGCACCCTCAGCAATGCCGGCCATGGCCTCGGCAATCTTGCCTTCAATGGCAGCCATAACCGTAGCATAGTCGTCTTCTTCGCCGCCAATGCCCGCCACGATGGCCTGTAGCTTCGTGATAGCAGTGTTCATGGCCGCGGCGTCGCCGGGGTGATCCTGAATCCAATCCGCAATCTCCTGAAGCGTGTTCAGGCTATCCTGCGCATCCGACGGGATAAGCTGGGCCGCAAGCTCTTCATTAGCGATGGTGCGAGCAGACTTGCCGGTATCAGAGCCGATTAGCGTGCCAACATTCGCAACAACGGCCTGAAGCGCAGCATCGAGATCAGACTCAGAGACCTGCGCCTTGTAAGCAAGAGCAGCCAGGCCCTTAACCATCACGTCAATACCGTTAACGGAGAGAGAACCATTCGTGGCGCCAGAGGCGATGAGGATGTTGACAGCCTTCTCGGCAATCGCCAAAGCGGTACCATTGACCTTGACAGAGGTGATAACATTGGGTTCGCCGCCGGTAGAGACAATGTCGTCAATTCGAGTGGACATCGTGTCGAGTTCGGACTTTACCTGCACCGCAAGATCCTTGAGGTGCTGGAGTTTGGTTAGCTTGTTTACATCATAAGCCATTCAGAATACCTCCAAATAAAATAGTATATATTATAACGCCACAATTGCAGCGTTATAAACTAGAAAACTTCGTCGAGCATTTCAGAAACTTCGCCATCGGATGCAACCAACGAAGGCGGAATGACTTCTATATCGTCATTTTCAAAAACCTCATTTAACATTTCATCGACTTCTTGGTCGGTAGCAACGTCGCCATCCGGTACTTGCCCCGGCTCCAGGCTGAACACGTCTGCGATCATTTCGTTGACCTCGTTGTCGGTCGCCAGCCTAGAATCGAGCGCTTCATCAACCGCATCACCCAGGGAATCCTCGGACAATGCGCCAACGTCCTCGGCTGTCAGCACAACGTCGCCGGTTTGCCCATTGACGCTCGTAACTGCGCCGCCCACACCAGAGCCACCGCCTTCCGGAATTGGAATGCCGAAGTGCAAAACCAATCCGTTGTCCAGATCCATCGAGCCGGAGCCGGTTGGTTCGCTATCAGCGGGCAACGCTTCGACAGTCACCGATACCTTCTGCACAGCTTCCTTGAAGGTCTGTACAATGTCGCCAGCAACTTGTGCACTGTTTTGAGCATTATCGGCCGCCGACTGGGCGTTGTCAACCGCGAGCTGGGCGTTATTGGCCGCCGTTTGCGCGTGATCGACCGCCTCGTGCAGGTTCTTCAAACCTTCCGCGATATCCGCCTGTGACTGTGCTGCCTCTTCGGCTGCCTGCTGCGCCGCCTGCATAGACTGCTCAGCTTGCTGTGCGTACAGCTCAGAGCGATTCGCTTCTGACCCAGACTGGATAGCCGCAGAATGCGCGTCGTCTGCATAGGTCTTGGACTCCTGGGCTGCCAGCGCCGCCTCCTGAGAGGACTGTGCCGCACCCGTCGCCGCTTGTCCAGCTTCTGCCGCTGACTGGGCCGCCCCAGACGCAGACAAAGCCGCTTCAGCCGATGACTGCGCCGCACCGGACGCCGACAAGGCCGCCTCCTTTGCAGACTGTGCCGCACCTGCCGCCGCTTGCGCCGCTTCCTTGGAGGACTGTGCCGCACCTGCCGCCGCTTGCGCCGCTTCTGCTGCCGATTGTGCTGCGCCGCTTGCTGACATAGCCGCTGCTGCCGCACTTTCCGCCGCATTCCCGGTTTGTGTCACCACGGTTTCCGCGTATTCCGCTGTACGTTCAGCATCTTCCGCTGCGTCCGCTGCCGCCTGCTGGGCCTGCTTGGTGAGCTCAAGAACCTGGGAGTATAGATCCTGGCCTTCCTCCGGATCGATATTGACTTGGCCCGTAGCATAGATAGTTAGGATGACTTGGTTTGTTGTGATTACGCTAGGCGCCAGGTCGCCACGCGCCCAAATATAGACAGAACCCGACCGCAATACATTGGCCGGGATCTCGCACTCTAAGCTGTCAGGCAGAACCACTGCCGTGGGCGCTTCGTCATCGGCGTGCTGGAAGAACACGGTAACAATGTGGTCGGCCCAATCTTCGGACACCGTAAACTGTGCCCGCAAATAGCGCTGACTGCCTTCTACATAGACATCATCTGCATGTGCTCGCAGACGTTGATTTGTAATCGAGAAACTTAGATCCATTATTTCCCACCTCCATATACCTGGACTGCACTAATTGACATCGATCCAGTTTGTCCTATGGGCATTGAGTAGCCCGTAACCAAGTATGTATCGATGGCCGTGCTTACCTCTGGTCGCTCCAAAGTTACCAGGGTGTTTTCCCGCATATGGTAAATGGGGATGGAGTCTATGGTCGTTGTTGCAAGGAGCGTGGATTTTTGATCGAGTAGGTACTGTGCCATCTCCTGGCACTGGGAGTCAGAGTAATAGGATGTTTGTGACTCCGAATAATGCTTGGCGCCGATGCGCCGCACACTGGTGCCGCTTCGGGCGTCCGTATTCTCTGCGTATCCTTTAACCTGTACACCATTGAGTGTTGCACCCGTAACCGTAATGGCATTGTACACATCCGACAGCGGGAACTGATAGGAGATGTTGAGCAGCGCGTTTTCCGTGGTGCGGTAGTTCCACAAGACCGGCCGGTCGTAGTTGTTGGCATCTGTGTTATTCGGCTCAATACAAAGCCGCCCATCTACGTTGTAGCCGACATTGGCTACCAGCATCTTGGCGATTTCCAAAATGACGTCCGCTACCGTACCGCTGGCCTCGATGCGCGCCGTGTACGGGCATTCGATTACGGGCACCTGTTCTGTCTCCACAATGGTAGTGGTGTACTGATTGCCTTGGCTGTCGATGTTAGTGACAGCCTTGGTTCGCTGGACCGTATCTTTGCGGCCAATGTAGTAACTGCTGAGCATGGGCGCCATTGAGTCGTAGGGAATGCCATTCCCTCGATCTTTCTGCAAGATCTCTCTCAACGCGACGAAAAGATCATCGCCGACGTTAAGCTGATAGATGCCATCTAAGTGCCCAAATAACGTGCCATCTAGGTAGCCCCATTTGTCCACTAAGGATAGATGAGTTGTTCGCTGTGAGGGAGAATATACCTGATCAGGATTGCTGACATAGAAGACACCCTTCGGGATGTAGTATGGGGAACCATCGTCAAGATACAGTCCTTTATAAATTTTGATCTGTTGCCCAAACCAAATCTTGTCGGCATTGATGTCGTAGGTTTGCGCCCAGTTGTCCAGCAGAATATCTGCCGTGGCGCGGATGCCGGATTGGTACTGCACGTTCAGTGTACCGGACTGGATCGCGTCCTCTGTAATGTCAAAGGCAACGGTGCCATCATCGTTCAGCCACTCGATTTTTGTGGCAGAGATGTGTGGGCGCTGGAGCTTGTCCAAATATTGCTGGTAGCGCGTGTATTCTGTATTCATGCGCTGCCTCCTGATGTCATTTCCGCCGACGTATCGACCATGACTCGCAGGTCTGAAGCATCTGCTACCTCGACCCACTGTACCGTAGCTGAGTATGGCTCGAACTCAATGCTAGGTAAGATGCTGAACATCATGCTGCCCATGAGGTCGACTTCCATGACATGCCCATGAAGGTCTTTCAGCAGTTTGCGCTGTGTGTTGGTAGTCAGACGTTGCAACGCATTGGCCTGCTCCAATGTATCGTAGTATCGGGCATTGCCATCTACTACGCCGATTAGGCCCTTTAAGCTGCCGCTCAAGTGGTTGGAGCTGCTGCGCTGAATAAAGGGGTATTGTGTGAAGTTTTCCAGCTTGTTAAAGGTCGTGTTGTTGTTCAGGTCGCCAATCTCCAGATTGTATTGGAAGCAGAAGATTTCGTCTGGCTCGAACAGGGAGGGATCGTTGGCGCTCTCCTTGAGCGTCATGAGGAACCAGCCCGGCCACGAAGGCTTGATGGGTTTACTCTGTTTGTCCTCCGACATGTCGCTTTCTGTGCGGGCAAAGGAGTGGTAGATATACTCCACACCATTGGATGGCATGTAATCATAGCCGCTACCTTCCTCGCCTTCTACAGTGGTTACATATTCAAGAATATTGCTGCCCACTTTCTGCCGGTACACAGCCCAGCTTGTGGGCGGGTTGCCTTCCGCGTCCAAGTTACCGGTGCGCAGCGTATGGTCGAATTTGGCCAGAAACTTGCTATCCTCGTCCCAGATAGGCTCGTAATTTAGCTCATTTTTCATCTCATCCGTAACTGCGCCCGTCGTAATATAAAGAAAGTCCACGGTCGTGTTTGGACCAATGGTCAAAGTACCGATTGCCATATTTTGCTACACACCTCCCCATCCAACCTGTACGCCTACCACATCCATGCTCGTGTATGTCAGACACACCGTATACCATGACAGCCCGTAAAATGGAGTTGGGTACGTGGCAATCTCCACGCCGTTGACGACATACACAAACTCGCCCCATTGCGTAGAAATGGGGTACAGGTCTTCGGCTGGATACAAGTCAAGCGCCGGGACTAAGCCTTCCGCCAATCCACGATGGATAAGCTGACAGGAGAAGGTGCCGTCGTCGCTCGTAAAACTCAAAAGCGTGCCGTCGCGCTGGGAGTGCAGGCGGGCAATCAGCGTGTCGCCTGCGGAGAAGTCCATGTCCGCGTCAATCGTGCTGTTGAAGCTGATCGTCGTGTCCTCACCCGTGTGCACACTCGTATGTCCATCCACCGGCATGTCATCAATGTACGTGTAGTTGTCGCCGCTGGGCACGCCGGTAATGTACTGCATGTTTGCGCATTGGAATTCGAGCGAGCCATCCTGCCGTTGGTAGACACGGGTGACGCCATTGGAGTCCAGCACACTGTAGGTGACGGTGAAATCTAGCGAGTCCGATGCTTCTACGCCATCCTGCGTAACGCAAGTGAGGGTTATAGTATAATCCACGCCCGACAGGAGGCCGTCGTATGAAAAAGCCGGGGACATATTGCTGTAAATGTTCCCGGTGTCTGCAACTGTTTCGCCATTGCCCACGAGCACCCAGCGGTGCCACATCATCGGCACGTCCTGGCCCTGCGAGTAACTTCCAGTCCAAGCGGCACTGCGCTGCGTGACCGCAGTCTGTCCTGTAACCGTCACAACTGGATCGTCGCGCGTGTCAAAATAACTTTCAAAACTCTCAATGCTTTCTGCGTCGGGGTCCTCTACATCATACTCATTCCAAACCGTCAACGTCCACTTATATCCGTTTTCGTAGCCGTTAACCATGGAATTATTCACTGTATCTGATAAATCTTCATCCGTGGTCGCGTCATCGTCTTCTTCGGCCGCTTCGATGCGAATGATCGGCGTAGTGATCTCTACGTTATTGGTACTGCCAGTCTTAATACAGCCTGCTGGAATTTTGACGACATTTTGCGAGCCGGTAAGGGGAGAGGTGAACTCGATGCGCATGTTGTGTACCGGGTCTTCGGTGTAAGAACCTTCTGTATTGGTAAATCCGACCGCAATAATCGGATTTGAAGTTGTGCCCGTCCACGTACTGCCACCGTCTGTGGAGAGCTGGATGGCTGAAGCGAGCTCATCCAACGATCCTTTAGCATTTGCCGCTTCATTGTTCATAGTCAGCATGAGAACGGCATTCTGTTCATCCATCTCGTATGAGGTATAGGTGATGGCATTGGACGCAAGCACTTGCACCTCGGCTGTCACGGTCTTGGGTTCTCCTGTCAAGGTATTATCCGTGTACGAGAAGGTGTATGTGCCTGCCGCTACGCTTGTACCCACATAAAAGGAGATGGAGTCGGTTAGCAGGGTATATGCCACACGGTTGTCAGCCTGTGTGCGCGAGGCAATCTCCGTGTTGGAACCGGATTGCTTGACAGAAATGATGGCATTACGGCTGATCTGATAGTCATCTTTGTTGCCTGTAACACGACAGAGGATGGTGCTACCCGCCGCAATTGCGACGGAGTTCATGTCGAGGGACAGCAAAGAATCTTGCAGGAATCCATCGAAGGCATCCGTAATATAGTCGTTGCTACTAGCTTGGAAGTAAGAGTTTAGAGGCTCGATGTAGTCGGCGTCGACCATGATCTTATTCAGCTTGCCAATAAGCTGATTCGTAAAGGCAATCTTAATTTCGTTCTCTTTGATGGTGGCGCTAACAATAGGATTGCTGGTAGTACCCGTCCATGTAGTTCCGCCGTCAGTGGAGAGCGTGATGCCGTCAGTTAGACTTTCCACATCGGTCGCCTGCTTGATTGACATGTTGAAGCCGACCCAAGCTGTCTTGCAGTCCTCGGACACCTTTACGTAGGTATAGGCAAGGGGAGCAGAGGAGGCAGGGACTGTTACGACCAGGGGCACGTACTGCCCGTTGGCATCTGTTGGGTAGAAGGGCGCCTCCAACTCTACGATGCCTGAGTTGTATACAATTTTATTTTCGGCGGTGTTCTCCCGGATGACTACACGGTACGCATCAATAGGGGAGGAGGCATTGAGTTGCGCCGTGAACTCCGTTGCCTGCGTGCAGTCGATGACGCCGCCAGAGCCTCCCGCCGTGCTGGACGGCAGAAGATATGTTGGCCTATAAAGGATAGAAGATCACCTCCGAAAATAAAATAAAATCCCGTCGAAGCGTAGCCATACTGCGGCACACTCCAAACCTGGCATTAAATCTTGACAAATATTAGCAGATAGGTTATAGTGTGAATGTGAATTTTTAGTGAAGAAACTTATGAAGATGGAGGTAAAAACACCATGAAAAGAATCGTGGCGTCGATGGTAGTGATATTGTCCGTTCTTCTGTTGTGCGTCGGATGCCAATTTGTGGACCAGGAGAAAGTAGACGCATTTGCGACGTCCCTGCAACGCGAGACGATCGCGACCGCGGACATCGAAAAGATGATTGCGGATTACGAAGCTCTTAATGACGCTGAGAAGGAGCAGGTCGGGACGATTACGCTGGAGGATCTACAGTATGCGCTTACGATATCTGAAGCCGTAGACGCAGCACTTCAAACATCCGATTTTACGTCATTGGCAGATATGCTCACTGATGTGTCTGCAATTCCAGGTGGCGTTTGTAATCGGTGTCTGGATGCACTGAACTCTAGGGCTTTGTCGCTAGTGTATGTTAGTTCTACCGACGTCATCGACAGGCCAGATGATGCTGATATTATGAACGAAATCGCCGACGCAATGACTGCTCTCGATGCAGACGTGGCCTATACACAGTATATAAGCCTATACAAAGAATGCGTCGAAATAGTGTTTGACAACAGAGACACTATCGAACAGGCAGGAGACGCCGCGGCATGCTTGGATTTGTTTGATACGATTGACAGGCTCACAGAAATAGACTATGTGTTCGATTATGGTCCTGGGTATGTACGATTTCAGAGTCCAGAGGCTCGGGAATCATTTTTAGAAAATGCACAAGAGCTACGAGATTTAGACATCTCTATCGTACCCTTGGAATATCGCGACAGTATCGCAATGTTTTTGAGTGACTACTTTATGTCGGTACAGGCGGTGGTTAATGCGATTGACCAAGAAAATCCAGATGCCATTGTTAATGCACTATCAAGTCAGCAAGCAGCATTGCTAGATTTGCAGGCAACAACTAAAAAATTCCTAGAGCCTGCGCTTAATTTGATCAATGATTTGGACGTATCTATCAATAGTGTTCGTCAGCGTTACGCTAACCTTTTGTTAGTACAATAGATAACGCTTAATTTATATTGACATGAATCTGGTTGTGATATAATAAATTATCAAAATGATTGAAAGAAAGAGGCGTTCATGATGTTGTGCCCAAATTGTGGCAAAAACATAGAGGATGAGAGTAAGTATTGCCTTTACTGTGGAACACAGATAGAGGATAATTCCGAACCGGTGGTTGTATACTCGGTCCGGAATCAACACACGGATACGCCCCCTAAATCCTTCAGGAAGTGGGTAATTGCTGGGGCGATCGTTCTGGTAGTTGTGCTGCTCGCCGGTGCCGGCTGGGGAGTGATGTCTTGGAAACAGAAGGAAGATCTCAGAAATGCAATTGAGCATGAATGGTTAGGCGAAGTAAGCGCAGACGCTCTTTCTGTACAAATGCTTCAGATAGACGAACATCATATTGAGTATGGGATAAAAAGTGTTGGCTTTGGGTATACACACCTTATAACATACGACTGGAAACCTATTAACAAAAATACTATCCGGGTTTGGATTTCGCCCGATACATATCGAGATTGTGCAGTGGAGGTTTCGGAAGTAGACTTAGACAATGGAAGCACTACTGTAATGTGGATAGAGCCTGCGCTGACCAGCACAGATCCGACAGAACTCTGGATTAAGCAACAAAAACAGTTCGATTAGGTCTACATAATTACCGAATACTCTCATCAAACACATTCTTCATCGAAATAATCGCGTTAAAGGCCGGGCTGCCCCACATATCCACCCAGACAGTATCACCAGCCTCTAACACGTCACCTGTCATATTAGGTAGAGTCATATTTTGGTCGTCGCGCGCCGGGGAAGTACCCAGGCGCACGACGGCCGTTTTTGTAGTGTTGTTCGCCGAGATGACCACAGCAGATTCCCGGCGAACAGCGGTAGAGGTATTGCTCCTAATCAATTCGAGCACAGGTTTTTTAATTGCGTTAATGATAGACTGAAGTTCATTTGCCATTTATCTGATTACCTCAAAAACGGCGCGGCGGACGTAAGATTGTTTGCTAGTTCGCCAAGTGTTAGCCCACTGGATTCTGGGCCGAAAGTAAGACCGTTAACAATGTACTGCACAGGCGTGGTCTGTGCGGGTGTAGCTGGAGATACAGTTGCCATAGATGCCCAAAGGTTCGCCATTAGGTTCTTAAACATGGTTTGCATGTAATCCCCATTATGGATGAGGTCGTACAGTTTAGCTGCGTCGGCAGAGTTGAACACAATTTCGGGCGCACTTTTAGAGCCGTGTAGGATGGCGGGGCCGGTGTGGGCCATAACGCCACCTTCGGCAAACATCTCGAAGCGATTACCGCCCGATCCGCGATAGCTAGTTTTACTACTACTGCTGCCTGAGCTCGAACTGGAGCCTGAAGAAGACGTACGCCGCAAACCGTCATATGGACGATTGTCGTAACTCGAATCCTTCGCAGTCTTCTGTAAGTAGTCAGACAGCTCGCTCATCATGCTGGAGATGCTGCTCGCCGCGCTGGCAGCGGCCGCGTTGACTGCACTGACAGCAGAAGAGGTGGCACTAGCCAAAGCGTTCCCCGCGCTCTCAACCCCGCTGGCGAATCCGTACATGTTCTCTACGGAGATCCCCATCGCCATGTTCTGGTCTTCCATGATGAACTCCTGCTCTTCCAGCAGTTCAATCTCATTCTCCAGCGCCTCTCGAATGGCTTCGAAAGCTGCCTCGGCCGCCTCACGTTCGAGTTCGACCTGTGCCTTCCAAATCTCCAACTGAGAGAGCTGCTGCTGGTAGCTGAGTTCCATCTGTGCGTTGTTGGCTGCGTTCTCTGCGTCATACATGGTGTCCATGGCACTCTGTACAGCCTCGGGGTCAGCCTGCCAGGTCCAGCGTCCGTTGACCAGCATAGCTACATTGCGATTGTTCTGCGCGTTCTCCAGGGCGATTCGGGCACGAGCTAGCGCCAGATCTTGTTTAGCGATCTCGTATTTCTTCGCCATCAAGTCGTACTGCGCCTGGTATTCCGCGGTAATGTAGTCTAGCTTATATGCCTCCTCAACGTTGACGGCGTTGATCTGGTTGACATACTCGTTGTACATGGCAATAGATTCGGCCTGAAGATCGTCCAGAACGCCCATGAGCTGGTTGTAGTCTGCGTCAGAAAAAAGTTCAGCGCGTTCGTCTTCAGTTAAACCTACGTAGCTTTGAGCGTTTGACAGCTCGCGGTTCAGCTCAGTGCGCTCGTCGCGAATACTCGTGGAAAGATCGTGCTGCTCTTTGAGTAGACCGATAAGAGCTTCGTAGCGATTGATATAGGCTTCGAACATCTCGATTTCGGCGTCGTGCGCCTTTTCTGCTGCGTCAAGCTCGTCCTCAATGGCCTCAATGCGCGCGTCTCTGGCCTTCTCCCAAGCATCCTTTTGAATTTCGTAGATGTTTTGGTATACGTCCGCCAGGTCACTTTCGAGCTGGTTCATTTCCTCGGAGTCGTCATCGTATCCAAGTTCGCGTAGCCTTTCCATCTCGTCCTTAATACGGTCGGCGTATTCAAGGTAGATGTTAAGCTGATTTTGTTGCTCTTTTTTCCAAGCCTCGGTGTCTTCTTCGGTCAGGTTCTGAGCAGCCTCGGACATTTCGATGCGGTGTTCCAAGATGTCCTGGTCGCGTTTGTAGGCTTCGAGGACATCTTCTTCTGCCGCGGAGCCTCCGCTACCGCTACCGCCACCACCACTACTGACCGCACCCCCAAAATCGAAACTGATGTCGCTAAACGCAGCCTTTACGTGTTCGAGACGCTGAATTACATCGCTATCCTCTGCCATAGCAGCCTGCATTGCCATCTTTAGACCAGCGTCCAGTGCTGCGTTTCCAACAGACTGATACTGCGAGACAAGATTCGACATGTCTGCACGCTGTGCTGCGATTGCGGCATCAATCATTTGAATGGCTGCTTCGCGATTGCCAGTTGCTGCTAACAATGCAGCTTGTGCTACCGTTGTATATGCACCAGTTTCGTCATATAGCAGTCCGTTTAACCCCGGAACGACGCTGCCTAGCTGATTGAGTGCATCCCGTACCTGGATACTGTCTTCGCCGTATTGTTCCATGGCGCTATTGAGCTCCGACAGAGCATCAATAACATTTTGACTATCATCTTCTCCAAGTGCATCTTGAAATTCAATATAGGCAGCACGGCTATCAATTGCACCATCCGCCAGGTCTCTCAGCACACCAGTTAGTTCTGGAGCAGCATCCAGAATCTCACGAATAAAATCATCGGACCACGTTAGATAGTCTCCAGACTGAAGATCAGTAAGCGCTTGCTGTAATACACCACCAGACTCTTCAACAACATCGCGTATGGCCTCGTTGATTCGCTCACCGACATCACCCATCATGGCATCAACCTGTGAACGTAGTGAATCGATGTTGCCTACGATAGTAGAGTAGTCTGTATCATAAGTCTTGCTGGATGGATCTAAGCTCTACAATTTCATCTGCTGCTGTGCAATCATCGCCTCATACATTGCACGAGTAGCTTCTTGCACATTGTCACTGTACTTCATGACAGTCAACCCAGCAGCAGTCCATGTACCATCCGCATTTAACAGCGCAGTTGTCACACCAGGGATTGCCGTCTCTAAAGCCGTGAGGGTGTCCTCAGTAATGGCTCCGGATTCGTTGTATTCATCTAAAGCACTTCCAAGTGCGTCTTGAGTAGCGTTAACATCGTATACAGGTTGGTTACGCGCTACGTAGTTCTGGATAGGAGTGGGCGTCGTCGATGCGACATTGTTGAGAGATTCTTCTGTTTCCGCAGCCTCAGTTTGCAGGTGTTGCATCGCGGCAATCAAATCTTCAATTGTAAACCCGATGGTGTGTAACCAATTCCACAAAGGGTCGAACTCAATACCGGCGAGCTTTTCTTCAGTTATTTCGCCGCTATCTGCCAGCTCGCGTACCTTGTCAACAGACTCTTGTACATCATCCGGGAGAGCGTCATTTTCAAGCACAAGCTCGTTAATACTGTCGGCAATGCGATCGATGTTGCTGCTGTCGAATGCATACACCGCCCCAAGAGTACAGTATGACCGCAGAAGGTGGTGCACTGGTTCC
>ERZ827492.1200-NODE-1200-length-21703-cov-13.382021_pt1 | contig 21703 bp, 14 predicted proteins | sample MGYA00519704_ERZ827492 | MGnify/ENA primary metagenome ERZ827492 (study PRJEB31778, sample SAMEA3449325) | human gut metagenome | biome: human gut; feature: human-associated habitat; material: faeces | place: United Kingdom | collected 2010/2012 ...
CAACGGACTGCTGTCGAAGGACATCCAGACCGCCGTGACGACCTTCACGGCCGGCATTCAGCTCCAGGTGCTTATGAAGCAGGGGCTTACGCAGCGGCAGGCCATGGCGCAGCTGATGCCCGTGCGTTTCGACAAGCACGTGCTCTTCAATCCGCACATCAATTACGGATACTACCTCTCGCCGAGTTTCATGCCCATGATGCTGATGATCTTCGTGGTGATGGTGACCGTTTTCGCCATCGGCACCGAACTCAAGCACGCCACGGCCCGCGAATGGCTCGGCACGGGAAACGGTTCGGTCGCGGCGGCGCTCGCGGGCAAGGTGCTGCCCATCACGGCGGTGATGTTCCTGATCTCGCTGGTGATGCTGGTGATCAACTTCAAAATCGTGGGAACGCCGCTGAACGGCAGTCTCGCGGTGATTCTCGCCGGCACGCTGCTCTTCATTTTGAGCTACCAGTCGATCTCGGTGCTGATCGTCTCGCTGCTGGCCAACCTGCGCCTGTCGCTCTCGATCGGCGGCGGATATTCGGTGCTGGCCTTCACCTTCTCGGGACTGACGTTCCCGATCATGGCCATGTGGGAGCCGATGCAGTGGGTGAGCAAGATCTTCCCGTTCACCTTCTACACCGATATTTTCGTCGACCAGATGCTCCGCGGCACGCCGTGGGTCTACTCGCTGCCCGACCTCTGCTACATGTCGCTGTTCATCGTTTTACCGCTCCTGTGCCTGCCGCGCCTGAAAAGGGTCTGCACGGAGGAAAAATTCTGGGGGAGATTGTGATATGAGCCGATTTACGAAACAAATAGCCTCTTACTGGAAACAGCTCGGATCGGTCGTCCGCAACGAGTTCCGGACGATCTTCAAGGACGGTGGCGTGATGCTGATTCTGATTTTCGCCCTGATCATCTACGCCACGGCCTACTCGCTGGCCTACGGATCGCAGGTGCTCCGCAACGTGCCGATCGGCGTGGTGGACGAATGCCGCACGCCGACCAGCCGCAGTCTGATCGACACCTTCAACGCCGGGCCGAACACCTATGTGGCCTACAATCCGACCTCGATGGAAGAGGCCAAAGAGCTGTTCTACGGCCGCAAAATCTACGGCGTGGTCTACATTCCGTCGGACTACGGGGAGAAACTCTACGGCGGCGAGCAGGCCAACGTGGCGATCTACGCCGACGCCAGCTACTTCCTGATGTACCGCCAGGTTTTCCAGGAGGTCGTGACCTCGATCGGCAAGACGGGGGCGATGGTCGAATTCCAGCGCCTGATCGCCAAGGGGGCCAACATCCCGCAGGCGCAGGCCACCACCCAGCCCGTGATCTACCAGTCGCACAACCTGTTCAACCCCTATCTGGGCTACGGCACGTTCGTCATGCCGGCGATCATCATGGTCATCATCCAGCAGACGATGCTGATCGGCATCGGCATGATCGGCGGCACGTGGCGCGAATTCGGACTTTACCGCAAACTCTGCCCCGCAGGGCGGCGGCGGATGTCGACGCTGCCCATCGTCCTGGGACGCGGACTGGTCTACGCGCTGATCTACGCCGTGACCTGCACCTATATCCTCGGCCTGCACTACCGGCTGTTCCACTTCCCGATGAACGGCGCGACGGGAGCCGTCATGCTCTTCATGGCGGCATATCTGGCGGCCTGCATCGCCATGGGCATCGCCGTTTCGACGCTGTTCCGCTACCGCGAAAACTCGCTGCTGCTGTTGCTGTGGACCTCGATCCCGGTGCTGATGCTCAGCGGCGTGTCGTACCCGCGCCAGGGCATTCCCGACTGGCTGTTCAACCTCGGACAGCTGTTCCCGAGCAGCCACGGCGTCAACGGCTTCATCCGTATCCAGACCATGGGGGCCTCGATCCCCGAGGTTTTCGCCGAAATCAAGTGGCTCATCATCCTCACGGTCGTTTACGGAGGGCTGGCCTGCATCGGCATTCACCAGGTGATCGGCCGCGAACAACGGGAACATCCCGCCCGGAAGGAAAACGGGGACGAAGGGCGCTAACGGCTCCGTACACACGCAAAAAGAGACGCCGGATTTTGGTCCGGCGTCTCTTTTGTGAGTAAACGGCAGTCTAAAATTTATCGGGATTTTCCTCCTTATACTGCTCGTAGGAGATATACGACAGGTATCTATCCACCGTCGCCTTGTCGGTGGCGATATGCCCGACAACCCGGCAGTAATCCTCGTAAACGCCCTTCGAAGTCTGTCCACCCATGTATGCAAAGGGTTGCCGGCCTTTCATCACGAATACACCGTCCTTGTAATAGAGCAGTTCGAGCGTCGTCCGGGCAGCATACTGATCATAGTTGGCGGTCTTCGCACTCTCTTCGATCCCGGGATTATAAAGGGCCAATGTATTCTTCATTTCACCGCTGACACTCCATTGATCGCCTTCCGAATATACCGTCGGGCCGGGAATATGCATAAGCGTAAAGAATGTACGGCATATACCAGTGGGAAGAAGCATCATATGGTTGATCAAAGTTCCTCCATCGTAACCGCTTCCGTCAGACACCTTCCCATCTGTATAGGTCATATCACAAGCATCAACCACCCAAACTCCACGCTGTGCATCCGTTACAAATGCGTTCATATCGACCTTGCCGTCGTAACCGATCATCAGTTCCCGGATTTTTGCCTCCGTCGGTGTTCGCGGAACAATCTCGGGATCACCTTCGCATGCCGACAGCATCGCCGATGACAGGACTAAAATTGTTATCAACTTTTTCATAAGAAATCTTGATTTAAATTACTATCAATACGGGGTAAACGGATCGATGTTATCATCTGCAATCCATTGAAGATATATCCATTGCCAGAAGCGACCCCATCTCCAGGAGCAAAATAGCCATCACAACTGCCATTCCAGCCCCAATTATAATGGACCAGATTGGTTGTCTGAACGGTGGAACTTGTCAGCACATATTCATAGTGAGGAATCAGACCGGGTTCATCGTTATCTACCAGCCTCTCTTCGTAATATTCCGTACCGATACGCGAATAGATATATCCATCGGCAATCCATGCGTGGCCTCCTTCTGAAATATCATTCGCCCTTACATAAACGGGGTGTGTTTCGTCCAAATTGGTTCTAATTGAAGCTATCTCATAGCTTGCAAGGCCCGAAGCGCAACTATAGCCAAAAGATATCAAACAATCGGGTGCCATATACGAAAAAGCGCTACTTCCTGTCTCCATATCATTCTCATCTATTGGATGGTATGTCATTTCTACCCGTTGTCCGATTTCCCGCATCAGTGCGGGTACTTGGTATACGTATGGATAACTTATTATCGAAGTCCAGTTCAAAGCGATCGTCTCTCCCGCATGCGGAGCATCGGTGTAGGTCGTCGTGAAAGAAGACGGGAAACGGTAATAGGCCATAATCTGTGCAATGGCTGTCGCCACGCAGCCGGAATACCCATTGCTGCAATAGTCTCCGTAGGGAGATCTTTGCCCCCACCTGACCGGAATAAGCGGGTCGCAGGAGCGGGATTCATTGACCTCCACCGTCTTGAATTTAGGCGTAGTGCGTATCGTGTCGAACTTCGGCGGCTTTATCACGGCCAGACTTTGCGCCATGGCGTCCATATAGAAATCGAAATTCTCCACGCCGGTCGGTTCGCCGTAGGTGTAGTTTCCCTTTTCGGCGACAGCCAGCACGGGATCGACGGCGCGGTTGGCGGCAATGACCGAAAATCCGTCGTTGTTATCAAAATTGAAAACATACATCAAAGTGTCGCTCCCGGCGCCGCTGCGCGTGGACGGGGTAGTGACGCATTGGCCGCGTTCGCTGCGGATCGAACGGGCTGTGGCCGAGCGGGTCTGGCCCCGGTCGACAAGGGCGATGCTCTTCCGGGCAAGGGAAAGGGCCTCTTCATAACTGCGCGTCGGCAAGAGCACAGTAGGCCGAGCGGGCTGTTCCGGTGCGACGGCGGACGATTCGTCGTCGATTTTCGCACACGAAACGACACAAATCAAAGCAAGGGCAACCAATACGGAGGTCCCCGCCTGTTTCATTGTACTTGTTTTCTCCATGGCATCATCATTTAATCTGTTAGCACATATGTTGTTCGCCCAGAGCGATTTGGCGGAAAACAACCGCAAAAGGCCATCATGCGGAGATACAGTCACATACAAATATCGCCAAAATTTTTAGTATATACAAATATCTTACTTGAAATTTTAAAATCAAACATGTTATTTATAAAAAAATCATTTCCGCTGGCGGAAGCCTGAAAAAAAGCAGGTTGACGAAGATCGCTCTCGTCAACCTGCTCAATCCGGCCCGGGACCGGTTTACCGCGGTCCGTGGAACATCCCCGGAGGAGGTCCGCCCGGCCCGCCGGGTCCCATGCGGCGGGAACCGGAGGAGGACTCGACACCGTCGTAATCCTTTATATTGCGCGAACCCTTCTTGCCGAAACGGCGCAGGTTGTAGTTGAACTGCACCATATAGTAGCGGCCGATGACGCTGTTGGTCGAGTTCTGCGTGTAGCCCGAACCCGTCGAGCGCGAGAAGGCCTGGTTCTGGTTGAAGAGGTCGTTGACGCCGACCATCACTTCGCCGCGCTTGTTCCTGAAGACCTTCTTGCCCAGCCAGACGTTGCACAGGAGGTAATCCTCCGAGTAATCGTTCGTGAAGCCGATATACTGCGAGTAGGCCGCGCTCGCCGTGAAGGTGAAGCCCAGCGGGAAGACCACCTTCAGGTTGCCCTGCGCCGTGTGGTTGAAATAGCGGTTCTTCGACTTGTCCGCGTTCAGCGAGTTGGTGGCCTCGTTGTAGGTGCCGTTCCACGAGAGGGTGAAGTCGACGTTCTCCGAAATGTTGCTGCCCAGCACGGCCCGGAAGTCGTATCCCATATTCTTGGTGTCGTTGCGCTCGCCGCCCGAAATCATACCTGTCGCCGCGTCCACCGTGCCGCCCAGCATGCTGGGGGTCTTGGTGTAGATGACGCCCGCCATGACGTTGAAATTCGATTTGAGGAACCCGATCGGCAGGCCGTAGCTCAAGTGCGTCCGCAACTGCCAGTAACCGTCGAGATTCTCGGTCGTCGAGTAGAAATTGGGCGAATAGGCCTGTCCGTCGATGGTGATGTCACCGGGTCTTTGCACCAGATGCTGGGCCGTGTAATCCAGCGTCGTGTTCATCGAGAACATCCACATGAAGGTCCGGCCCTTTTCGACGTTGGAGTTGGTGTAGTGGAAATTCACCCGGTGCGAGTAGGTCGGCTTCAGGTTCGGATTACCGTGGCTGATGTTTTGGGCGTCCGATACGTCGTAAACGCTTTGCAGGTCGGTGATCGACGGGCTGTCGGTGTAGGACGAGACGAAGAGCCGCAGCGAGTTCTCGCGGTTGATGTTCAGCTGGCCCATCATAAAATAGGTCACGTTGTTGTAGGCGTGCTTGATCTTCTCGGCATCGTCGCGCACGATCTGTCCGTCGAGGGCCGAACGCTGGTAGTAGACGTTGGCGATGAAGGTGTTGCGCTCTTTCGAAAAACGGAATCCGGGACCTACGCTCTGCGTCAGGTAGCCGCTCTCGTAGGAGTTCGACAGCGAACGGTCGGGGGTAAGTCCGGCGGTCGAGAAATCGTCGCCCGTGATATAGGAACGCTTGTCGCGCTCCTGCGAGTTGTACGACGCACGGTACTGGAAGCTCAACTGCGCGTATTTGGCCACCGGCTCGGTGTAGGTGAAACTGCCCCGCAGGCTGTACGACGACGACGGCGCCAGGTTGCGCAGGTAACGCAGTTCGGTGTAGTTCGCCGGGTCCCAGACGCCGGTCACCGGATCGACCGCCGGCCGGTCGGGCTGGGTTGCGAGGATGTTCGACCACGAGTTCGAATTGTTCGTGTTGTCCGAGTAGCTGAACGATCCGTCGAGGGTGATCGTGCGGCCGTTCTTGCCCAGCTTGGCCCGGTAGACGGCGCTCGTCCCGACGTTGTAGCCGTGGCGCAGGGCGTCGCTGAAGTTGTCCGTGCGGCTGTAACCGCTGCCGCCGTCGGCGGGTGCGCCGTACTGCCATCCGGTCGTGCGGCTCCACGGATCGTTGGACTGGTAGCTGAAGCGCGGGCGGATCATCAGGTTCTGGTTCTCGGAGATCTTCCACTCCAGACGGGCGTTGAACCGGTGGTTGTAGCCCTTCGTGTCGGAATAGCCGTTGGTCGACAGCGTATCGGGGATCATCGGGGCCTCGTACCATTTCTCCACCGTCGAACGGTTCTCGGTATTGGTGTTGTTGAAGAAATAGCTGCCCTGGAACGTCACCTGATTGCGCTTGCCCCACGTATCGGAGTAGTTGACGCCGATGGCGTTGACCGACGCCACGCCGCTCTGCGGGCGCACCATGTAATTGCCCATGCCGCCGCGACGTCCGCCACCGCCGCCCGAGACGCCCAGAATGTCCTCGAACGAGAAATTCTGCTGGTTGACGTTGTTGAACAGGCCGATGAATGAAATACGGCTGTCACCGCTGAACACGTTGGCATTGCCGCCGGCGATGTATTTGAACTTGTCTTCGGTCTCGGTGTCGGCGTCGTAGCCGAATCCGGCGTAGAGCTTGCCGAACTGGCCCTGCCGCATGCCCGGACGGGTGACGATATTGAGCGCCTTGTAGCCCTCGCCGTCGTCCATGCCCGAAAATTCGGCCGCGTCGGAGAGTTTGTTGTAGACCTCCACGCGATCGACGGCCTCGGCCGGAAGCGACTTGATGGCCGTGGTGACATCCTCGCCGAAGAACTCCTTGCCGTCGACGAAGACCTTCTTGACCGTCTCGCCCTGCGCCTCGACCGTGCCGTCAGTGACGGTGATGCCGGGCATCTTCTTCAGCAGCCCTTCGACATCGGCGTCGGCCACGACCTTGAACGCTCCGGCATTGTAGCTCACCGTGTCGCCCTTCTGCGAGGTGCGCAGCGCCTTGGCCTCCTTGACGACCGTTTCGATCTGCACGCCCGGCTTGAGTTTCAGCAGTCCGAGGCTGACCTTCGAAGCCGAGACCCGGAAGGTCGTGTCGAGGTTGTTGTAGCCCAGGAAAGCCACCGAAAGCGAATATTCGCCGTAGGCGAGCGACGGAATAGACACCGCGCCCTTGAAGGCCGAGGTGAAATACTGTTTCTTCTCCGGGGTTTTCACAGGCGTGAGCGTCAGCACCGCTCCGACGACGCTCTCCCCGGTGTCGGCGTCGACGACCGTGGCTGTGACGCCGCCCTTTTGGGCGAATGCCGCGGCGGCGAAAAGCGTCAGCAGGGTAGTCAGTAGTGTTCGTTTCATATCTTCTGTTTGTGTGTATCTCTTTTTCGGCGGCGAACCGGCTGAAAACGCGCGTCCGTTCCGCCCGCCCATGAATCGGGCTTCTCAAGCCCGGGCGCAGAACCGGCCCGATAGCGTTTTCCGTCCCATCCGCCCGTAAATCGGGCTTCTTAAGCCCGGCGCAGAACCGGCCCGATAGCGTTTCCCGTCCCATCCGCCCGTAAGTCGGGCTTCTTAAGCCCGGGCGGCGTTGAAAACGGGCGTAAAGTTAATTCTTTTTATGCTTGTTTTGCGCCCCGCACGGGGCGAATCGGCAAAAAAAGGGCGTCAGTCGACCAAACCGACGCCCCGGCCGTAACAAGCCTCAAGAGACCTAACCTCACTCCTTTCCCTTCTTGTCCTTCTTCGGACAGGGCTTGTCACAGCACTCCTTGCCGCCTCCGCGACGATCACCCTTGTGCATCATCTGCGGACCGCGCTGGCCGGGCCGCGGAGCCTGCATCTGCGACCACTGCACGAACTGTTCGGTCGTCAGGATCGACTTCATCTTCTCGGCCTCGGCCTTGCGCGCCTCCCGCATCTTCTCGCGCATGGCCTGCATCTCCTTGATCTGCTGGAAATTCAGGTTGTAAACCTCCTTGGCCTGCGCGTCAGTGAGCTTCAGCTCCTTCTGCATGCGTTCGGTCATGCGCTGCGCCATCTGTTCCACGGTCGGACGCTCCTTGGGAGCGGCGGCCGGCTTGGCCTCCTGTGCGAAAGCGCCCGTTCCCGCCATCAGGCAGAGGGCTGCGGCAACTGCAAAAATCCTCTTTTTCATAATTTTTCGAATTTGGTTGTGCATCACTTTTTTTGTTTTCCGGCAATCCGGTTTCCCGGAGTTCCTGATGCAAAGGTAACGCCAAAACGAAAACCCGGAGCCAGGCCCCGGGTAAAACGGCAGAACGGCGGGGTCAACCGCCTATTCGACAGGGTGAAGCGACCGCAGCCACGCCTTGAATTCGGGAACGCGGGCTTTGGAAATGACGATTCGCTCGGGCGTTTCGACAGTGAGGTGCAGCGTGAGACGGCTCCCGAACCACACGGCGATCTCCTTCACGGCCTGCCGCGCGACGATGAACTGGCGGTTGGCCCGGAAGAATTCGGACTCGGGAAGCAGTCCCTGCAACGCTTCGAGGGTTTTGTCCAGCGGGTAGGCCGCGCCGTCGAAACCGTAGGCCGTGACCTTCTCGTTCGACGTGTAGCAGTAGGCGATCCTGCTGCGGTGCAGCGGGATGATTTTGTCGCGCACGTGCACCAGGAAAACCTCCTCGCGGCGGCTGGCGGCCAGCGTGCGGACCCGCGAGCCGTAATCGCTGCGCTCAACCGACGTGAGGCGGTGCAGCTTGGCCAGCGCACGGCCGACATCCGAAGCGTTGAGCGGCTTGAGCAGGTAGTCGATGCTGTTGACCTTGAAAGCTTCGAGTGCATACTGGTCGTAGGCCGTCGTGAAGATCACCGGGGCTGCGATCTCCACGGCGTCGAAGATGCGGAACGAATCGCCGTCGGCCAGGTGGATGTCCATGAACAGCAGGTCGGGGTGGGGATTCGAACGGAGCCATTCGACGCTCTCCTCGACGCTCTCGAGCGTCGCCACGATCTCCACGTCGGGAGCCGTCTGCCGCAGAATCGCCGCGAGGTTGCGCGCGGCGGCGGTTTCGTCTTCGATAATCAGGGCTTTCATCATACGGAGGGATTTTGCAGCGGCATGCGCACGGAGAAGGTGGCGCCGTCGTCGACGATTTCGATGTCGCTGCCCGTGATCAGATTCCAGCGGTTGCGCAGGTTCTCCAGCCCGATGCCGGTCGAAGGTTCGGGTTCGAGTTTGGGAACCTTGGGATTCGACACCACGAGCAGCCCCTCTTCGGTGCGGACCGAGATGTGGAACGGCTTGGTGCGGGTGATCGAATTGTGCTTGACGGCATTGTCGATCAGCGGTTGCAGCGAGAAGGCCGGGAGTTTCCACCCGAGGTATTTCTCGTCGACGTCGATGTCGAAAAAGAGCTTGTCGGCGTAACGTATCTTGAAAAGGTAGCTGTAAGCCTCCAGGAATTTCAGCTCCTCGTCGAGGGTCATCAGCATGCTCTGGCCGTTCTGGATGATGTAGCGGAACGTGTACGAAAGCTGGTCGATGTAGGTCAGGGCCTTCTGGTCGTGCTTCTCGCGCACGAGCATCGCCAGCGAGTTGAGCGAGTTGAAGAAGAAATGGGGGTTGATCTGCCCGACGAGCATGTTGTAACGCGTGGTGAGGTTTTCGTTCTTGAGCCGCTCGTTCTCGACGACGACGGCCTGCCGCTGGGAAATCAGCACGTAGATGCGCCCGTAGAGCATCGACGCCACCACGGCGAACGAGCATTTGAGCAGCAGCATGTAGTCGAACATCCGCCCGCTCATAAAGTTCAGCCCGATGCGCCCCGTGTGCCACTCCGTGACGGGAGCCACGCAGTAGAGCGCGGCCGCCGCAACGCAGCACCACAGGCAGCGGCGCACGAAGCGCGACATGGAGTAGTTGCGCCTGACGGAGGTGAGGATCGATAGCATGACGAACGACACGACGAGGTAGTAGAACAGTTGCAGGAGCAGTTCCGTCATCTTCGAAGGCCCGTTGTAAAGTTTGCTGTAATCGAACTCCGCGCCGTTGCGCATGCGGATTTCCGCCAGCATCGGATGCGCCTTCTCGGAGCGCGGCGGCATCAGGTCCGCGACGATCCGGTCGCCGGGCGCGATCTCCAGCCACCGCATGCGCCGCGTGGGCACGTAGACGCTGTCGCCGTTCTCGTAAACCAGATACCCGTAGCCGTCGGGGTGGACCGAAAGCACGCCCTCGTCGGGCCGTTCGACGGCTCTCTGGTCGGAAGGGCGGGGCTGGCTGTCGCTGTTCAGGTCCACGAGCATCAGCAGCACGTAGGAGAAATTGACCACCAGGCTGATCGCCACGGCAACCAACAGGTTGAGCACCAGATCGGCGTATTTCGATTGCAGTTTCATATAGGGTAGTTATCGCTCTAACTAAAAATTACCGGATTTCGCTTCGGACGGTCGTAGCCGCCGCCTACGGCGGCTCGGGTCTTTTCCGGGGAGGATCCGGAGCGGGACAGGCCTGCGAACGCGGTTTCCGGCCGCGTCCTGCCGTGCCGCACGGAACCCGGTCACTCTTCCGGCTCGCCGTACCAGGAGGCGTACAGCATATAGTCGTGGGCCGTGCGGCGGATGATCTCCTCGCGCTGCTCCGCAGTCACCTCCTTGACCTTTTTGGCCGGGACGCCCGCATAGACCGAGTTGGGTTCCAGCTGCGCGTTCGAGAGCACCAGCGCGTTGGCCGCGATGATGCACCCCGAGGGGATGCGGGCGTTGTCCAGAAGGGTGGCGCCCATGCCGATCAGGCAGTTGTCGCCGATCACCGCGCCGTGGATGATGGCGTTGTGGCCCACCGAGACGTCGTTGCCGATGATCGTCTGCGAAGGGTGCTTCGCCTTGTCGTAGATGGTGTGGAGCACCACGCCGTCCTGGATGTTCGTGCGGTCGCCGATGACGATCCGGTTCACGTCGCCCCGCAGCACGGCGTTGTACCAGATCGAGCAGTCGCGGCCGATGGTCACGTCGCCCAGAATGACGGCCGTTTCGGCCAGAAAGGTGTTCTCTCCGATCACAGGCTCATGCCCGCGGACTTTTCGTATAAGCGCCATATCTGAATTTCTGATTTTTAATTCTTAATTTCTCTTGGCTTCCTGCCACAGCTCCTCCATCGCGCCGAGCGACAACTCGTGAAGCGTATGTCCTTTTGCCGCAGCGCGTTCCTCCATGTAATTGAAGCGTTGGATGAACTTCTTATTCGTGCGTTCCAGCGCCGATTCGGGGTCCACGCCGTAGAGGCGGCAGGCGTTGACGAGCGCGAACAGCAGGTCGCCGAATTCGCCTTCGAGGTCGGTCTTGCTGCCCGATTTCATCTCGGCTTCCACTTCGCCCAACTCCTCGCGGACCTTGTCCCAGACATCCTCCTTCTGCTCCCAATCGAAACCCGCCCCGGCGGCCTTTTCGCCCATGCGGTAGGCCTTGACCATCGCCGGGAGCGAGCGCGGAACACCGCCCAGCGTGCCGCTCCGGCGGTTCTTCTTGCGGAGTTTCAGCGCCTCCCAGTTCTCCTTGACCTGGTCGGGCGTGTTGGCGTGAATGTCGCCGTAGACGTGAGGGTGGCGGTAGATCAGCTTGTCGCACAGCGCGTCGGCCACGTCGCCGAAATCGAACGCGCCCTCTTCCTCGCCCAGTTTCGAATAGAACACCACGTGCAGCAGCAGGTCGCCCAACTCCTCCTTGATGCCCTCCATATTGTGGTCGGTGATGGCATCGGCCAGTTCGTAAGTCTCCTCGATGGTGTTGCTGCGCAGCGAGTCGAATGTCTGCTCGCGGTCCCAGGGGCACTCGCGGCGCAGGGTGTTCATCACCTCCAAAAGACGGGCCGTGGCCTTCAGACGTTTATCTTCCATGTCGCAAATTATTTTTTCACACCGGGCGCAAAAGCGGAATCTGTCCGTGATTCGCCGCCGTCCGCCCGCTAAAACCGTGGTTTTACTCCGGCAAAGGTAGCACATTCGGCGGAAAAAAAGTAACTTTGCAGGAAACAAAATCCTCACGTCGCATGAAATTACGACTTCTGATCCTCCTGACGACAGCCCTTTGCGGCCTGTGCACCGCCGCGGCGCAACCCGCCCCGGAAAAGACGACGCCCCGCGAAGGGATCTTCACGTTCGGTCCCGGAACGACAATCTCCGCCGACCGCGAACTGGCCCCCCTGGCCGAATACGCCGCCGAATACCTCGGGTGCGGGGTCCGCAACGGCATGGCGGGGGAAGGCTCTGTCGTGCTGACGCTCGACGCCCCGGACGGGGAGCCGTCGGAGGCTTACACCCTCGACATCGCGCCCGACCACATCCAGATCGGAAGTTCCACCTGCGGCGGGGTTTTCAACGGACTGCAACAACTGTTCCGGCTGCTGCCGCCCGAAGTCTACGCCCGCAGGGGGATCGCCCCGGGAACCGGCATCGCCTGCGTCAGGATCGAGGACAAGCCGCGGTTCGGCTATCGGGGGATGATGCTCGACGTGGCGCGAACGTGGATCGGAATGGATGAAGTGAAACGTTATATAGACCTGTTTTCCTACCACAATATCAACAAATTGCATCTTCATCTTTCGGACGACGAGGGGTGGCGCATCGAGATCCGTTCGCACCCCGAGCTGACCGAGATCGGCGGCTTCCGCGGCGGCGACTCGCCCGTGAGGCCCGTATACGGCAAGTGGCCAGAGAAATACGGAGGTTACTTCAAGCAAAGCGAGATGCGCGAGCTGATCCGTTACGCCGCCCTGCGGAATATCGAGATCATTCCCGAAATCGACCTGCCGGGCCACAGCCGCAACATCGCGTCGGTGCATCCCGAAATCCGCTGCAACTATCCGCCCGACACCGTGTCGACCAACGGTTACGACTACCGTTCGGCATGGTGCGTGGCCCGGGAGGAGAATTACGCGCTGCTGGGCGACATTCTGGGCGAACTGTGCGAGCTGTTCCCCTCGGAGTACATCCACGTGGGCGGCGACGAGGTCGACATGTCGCAGTGGGAGCGGTGTCCCGACTGCCGGGCGCTGATGAAACGGGAGGGGATGACCGACCCGCACCGGCTGGAGGACCTCTTCATGGAGCGCATGGCCGCAATCCTCCGTTCGCACGGCAAACGGCCCGCCGTGTGGAACGAAGCGGTGCGCACGGGAGCCTTCGCCCGGGAGTGCCGCGTGCACGGCTGGGAGAGCGTCAAGGCCTGTCTCGACGCCACGGCGAAGGGTTACCGCACCGTCGTGATGCCGGGCCAGTACTTCTATTTCGACATGCGCCAGTCGCCCCGCGAGGACGGGCACGACTGGGCGGCGATCTTCGACGCCAGAAAGGTCTACGGCTTCGGCTTCACGGAGTTCAGCCCCGAACAGATGCGCAACGTCGAGGGGTTGCAGGGGGCGTTTTTCAGCGAAGCCTACGTCTCGCACGAGCCGGAAAAGCCCGACTACCTCGACTACATGCTCTTTCCGCGCGTCTGCGCCCTCGCACGCATCGCCTGGAGCGGCAACGCCGAAGGGTGGGACGCCTATTACGAGGAGTTGAAAGGAAAACATTACGACCGGATGGCAGCCATGGGCATCCGGTTCCGGCTCTTCCCGCCGAAGGTCGGCTACGGCGACGGCGCGTTCACCGCTTCGGCGGACGACGGCTCCGCGATTTACTACCTTATGGACGGCTCTCCGGAAGAACACCCTTACACGGCTCCGGTCCGCACCGGGAAACCGCATCTCTACCGTTTCTATTCGCGCTACGGCACCGCCCGCAGCCCCTACGTGGCCGACAAGTCCCGCTGGCGGACCATTACGCCCGCCGTGGCGATCACGACCTCGATGGGCGAGAGCGCGAAGTTCCCCTATGCCAACGCCGAGAGCTACAAGGGCCTTTCGCGTACGCGCCGCGCCTGCCGGCAGCAGGATTGGATACGCTACACGTTCGGCGAGCCGGTGAGGTGCCGCGAAATGTATTTGCAGACGGGAAACCGCCAGCTGCCGAAGACGATCGTGACGACGGGTTACGCCGAGGTGTCGTACGACGGCGCGACGTTCGAGCGGGCGGGAGAGTTGGAGATGGGAAGCATCACGCTGCGCCCCGGGCGTCCGGTGAAGGCCGTGCGGATCGTCTCGACGTGCGACGACAACGGCACGCCCTACGTCACGATCCAGCCGCCGCAGGTGAAACCGGTGCTGTAAGCGTCAGTTCCGGGCCGCGGTTTTGAAGGCGAAGCGGAAAAAGAGGTATTGCGCGAGGTAGTAGGTGATCATAACGATCCAGGTCCGGGCCGGAACCGGTCCGATGAAGCGGTTCCAGGCGATCACCGCGTCGGAAAAGACGAACAGCAGGGCCGCACACCTGAATCCGGCGGCGCATGCCCCGTCGTACTGGAGCGCGCTATAAAGCATTGCGGCGATGACCAGCCCGTAGACGGCGACGCCGATGCGTTCGGCCGGAAACGGGGCCTCGGGGACGATGGCGGCGAAAAGGAAGACGAGCAGCGGGACGGTGACGGCCAGCGAAACCGCACGGAGCCTGCGCCGCGCCCGGGGCAGGAACCAGCACACATAGGCGACATGCGCCAGCGCGAAGAAGGCCATCTGGGGAATGAACAGCCCCCTGGCGCCCACGGCATCCCCGGCGGCGGAAAACAGGAAGGCGAACCCGAACGGGAGCAGTTCCCGGCGCCGCGACAGGAAGGTCGCCAGGGACAGCAGCAGGACGGGCCAGGCGACCTTATAGGGAAGCGCGGCGGCTTTGGTAAAGAACAGCACGGCTCCCGCAACGAAGAACAGGGTCGTCCACGCAAATATTCTGGAAAATCGTCGCATCGGCGTATTTTAAGGAAGACCGCCCGGCTCCGATGGGGCCGGGCGGTCTTTCGGTTGCTGAAATTTCGTCAGGCCCGGACCTGCGCGCCGCATTTCTGCTCGAACTGCCGGGTGAGGTTCGCCATCACACGCTCGATGGTCCGCTCGTCCAGCGTGCGGGTCTTGTCCTCCAGAATGAAGCTCAAAGCGTAGGATTTCTTGCCCTCGGGAAGCTTGTCGCCCTCGTAGACATCGAACAGCGAGACGCTTTTCAGCAGCTTGCGCTCGGCGGCGAAGGCTGCGTCGCGCAGCGAGGAGAAGGTCACGGACTTGTCCACCAGCAGCGCCAGATCGCGTCTGACCTCGGGGAATTTCGACAGTTCCCCGGCGGCGATCTTCAGCTTCTTCGTGGATTTCGCAAGGGCCTCGAAATTCATCTCCAGATAGTATACATCCTGCTTGACATCGGTACGGCGGCGGATTGCGGCGGCCACGGAGCCGATCTGCAACAACTGTTTGCCATTGAGCGACAGCGTGAGGCCCTCGCTGAAAAGATCGCTTTCGAGCGTCTCGGCCTTCAGCGCGTAGATGTCGATGCCGAAGCGGCGGAGCAGTTTTTCGGCGACTGCGCGCAGGGTGAAGAACGACGCCTTCACGGGCTTCGCATTCCACGACTGCGGCGTCGAGACGCCCGTGACGGCGATGGCGAGGCGGTACTCCTCGGAGTAGGCCGCCAGGCGGTTTTCGTCCGTGCGCTTCGACTCGTCGTAGAAATAGCAGTTGCCGAACTCGTAGAGGCAGAGATCGCCGTTGCGGCGGTTGGCGTTCAGACCGACGGCCTCCAGCATGTTGAACAGCAGCGTCTGGCGCATCACGTTCAGGTCGGCGCTCAACGGGTTGAGAATACGCACGCAACGCTCGGCGGGACAGGAGGTCAGGCCCTCGTAATAGGCGGCTTTCGTCAGCGAGTTGGACATGATCTCGGTAAACCCGTTGGCCGTGAGGAAATCGGCCGCGAGGTTCATCAGACGGTTGCGGTCGGGTTTCGGCGCATAGGAGAGCGTCGAACGGACCTGCGTGGGGATTTCGACGTTGTTGTAGCCGTAGATGCGCAGGATGTCCTCCACGAGGTCGGCTTCGCGCTGCACGTCGACACGGTAGGGCGGCACGGCGACCGTCAGCACGCCGTCTTTCTCGGCGAGGATCTTCACCTCCAGCGCCGCGATGATCGTGCGGACGACCGTTTCGGGAATCTCCTTGCCGATCAGCGCGTTGACCCTTGCCAACGAGATGTCGAAGACGAAATCCCCGATCGGCTCCGGATAGATGTCCGTGATGCCGCTGGAGATCGTACCCCCGGCCAGCTCCTTCATCAGCAGGGCGGCGCGCTTGGCGGCGTAGACCTGCATGTTGGGGTCGACGCCGCGCTCGAAGCGGAACGAAGAGTCGGTATTCAGGCCGAAACGCTTGGCCGTCTTGCGCACCCACACGGGGTTGAAATAGGCGCTCTCGATAAATACGTCGGTCGTGGTGTCGCTCACGCCCGAGTCCAGTCCGCCGAAGACGCCGGCGATGCACATGGGACGCTCGGCCGAGCAGATCATCAGGTCCTTGTCCGTGAGTTTGCGCTCCACGCCGTCCAGCGTCACGAAGGGCGTGCCCTCGGCGCAGGTGCGGACCACGACTTCGCGGCCCTCGATCTTCGCGGCGTCGAAGGCGTGCAGGGGCTGGCCCAGCTCGAACAGCACGAAATTGGTGATGTCGACCAGATTGTTCTTGGGATTGATGCCCGCGGCGCGCAGGCTGTTCTGCATCCACTCGGGCGACGGACCGATCTTGCAGCCCGTGACCGTAACGCCGGCATAGCGGGGCGCGGCCTCGGGATTCTCGACGCGGACCGCCACCTCCAGGTCGTGATTGTCGGGAGCGAAGGCCGAAACATCGGGCAGTTTCACTTCGGCATTTTCGCCGCGGCTCTTCAGGTAAGCGGCCAGATCGCGCGCCACGCCGATGTGCGAAGCGGCGTCCACACGGTTGGGCGTGAGTCCGATCTCGATCAGGTAGTCGTCCTCGACATGCAGGTATTCCCTGGCCTCCATGCCCACGGGGGCGTCGGCCGGAAGTTCCATGATGCCGTCGTGCGAAGACCCGATGCCCAGCTCTTCCTCGGCGCAGAGCATTCCGAGCGACTCCACGCCGCGGATCTTCGAACGTTTGATCTTGAACTCCTCGTCGCCGCCGTCGGGGTAGAGCACCGCGCCGACCGTGGCGCAGAGGACTTTCAATCCGGCCCGGCAGTTCGCGGCGCCGCAGACGATCTGCAACGGCTCGGCGGCTCCCACGTCCACCGTGGTGACGTGCAGGTGGTCCGAATCGGGGTGATCGGCACAGGTCACAACCTCGCCGACGACAACGCCCCGAAGGCCGCCTTTCACGGTTTCGATCTTCTCGAAGCCTTCGACTTCGAGGCCGATGTCCGTCAGGATTTCAGCGATCTTTTCGGCCGGAAGATCGGTCGCGATATAACGTTTGAGCCAGTTATACGAAATATTCATATCGTTAAGTTTTGAATTTGCGGATAATCATGCAAAAATATAAATTTTTCCGCAAAGTACGGTAAAAAATCCTTACATATATAGGTGTCGAAAATAATTCGTAAAAAATTTGCATTTTACGAACCGACCACATATATTTGCAGAAACAAAGCTGAAAGATGATCCGCAATTTCAACATACAGGCATGGTGGTGGCGCTCGTTGACTCTCGTGAACAATGAGTGCGGAACCGCGCGTGTATAGTTGAACCCGAAAAATACACAAGCCCGTTGTTTACGAAAAGTAAGCAGCGGGCTTTTTCTTTTGCACATTTCAAATTCAAAAACCGATACCCATTATGGAAACGAAAAAATTCTGCCTCACCGAAAAACAGATGCCCACGCAATGGTACAACATCGTGGCCGACATGCCCAACAAACCGCTCCCGCCGCTGCACCCCGGAACGAAAAAGCCCGTCACGAAGGAGCAGATGTCGGCGATCTTCGCCGAGGAACTGATCGACCAGGAGATGTCGACCGAGCGTTACATCGACATTCCCGAGGAGGTGCAGGAGATTTACAGGATATGGCGCCCGACGCCGCTCGTGCGCGCGACGGGGCTGGAAAAGGCCCTCGGAACGCCCGCGAAGATCTTTTTCAAGAACGAAAGCGTGTCGCCCGCGGGTTCGCACAAGCCCAACACCGCCGTGCCGCAGGCCTACTACAACTACAAACAGGGCATCAAGCACCTGACCACCGAGACCGGCGCCGGACAGTGGGGCGCGTCGATCGCCTTCGCGGCCAAGCACTTCGGCATCGACCTCCAGGTATTCATGGTCAAGGTCAGCTACGACCAGAAGCCCTACCGCCGCCTGATGATGAACACGTGGGGCGCGGAGTGCGTGGCGTCGCCCTCGACGCTGACCGAATCGGGCCGTGCGGCGCTGGAGCGCGATCCGCACTGTTCGGGAAGCCTCGGGCTGGCCATTTCCGAGGCCGTGGAGATGGCTTTGCGCCGTCCGGAAGACACACGCTACTGCCTGGGAAGCGTGCTGAATCATGTGGTTCTGCACCAGACGGTCATCGGCCAGGAGGCCGCGACGCAGATGGAGATGGCCGACGCCGAGCCGGACATGGTGATCGGATGTTTCGGAGGCGGCAGCAACTTCGCGGGCATCGGCTTCCCGTTCCTGCGGAAGAATTTCGCCGAGGGGAAGAAGATACGCGTGATCGCCGTGGAGCCTGAAGGATGCCCGAAACTCACCCGCGGCGAATTCCAGTACGACTTCGGCGACGTGGCGGGATTCACGCCCCTGATCCCGATGTACACCCTGGGCCACGATTTCCAGCCTTCGGACATTCACGCCGGGGGATTGCGCTACCACGGAGCCGGCTCGATCGTCAGCCAGCTGATGAAGGACGGGCTGATCGAAGCGCAGTCGATGCCGCAGGTCGAGACCCTCGCCGCAGGCGTTCTGTTCGCCCAGACCGAGGGCATCATCCCGGCTCCGGAGTCGACGCACGCCATCGCCGCGACGATCCGCGAAGCGCTGAAAGCCAAGGAGGAAGGCGTGTCGAAAACCATCCTGTTCAACCTCTCGGGCAACGGCGTGATCGACCTCTACGCCTACGAGCAGTATCTGGCCGGAGCATTGAAGGACTTCTCGCCGAGCGATGAGGAGATCCGCAAGACGATCAACCAGTTGGAGCATCTTATCTGAAGCTGCGCTCAAAATAGGAGAAGCGAGACTTTCGGGTCTCGCTTTTTGTTTTGCGCCGGAGGTGCAGAACGGGGCGGGAGACCAGAGGGACATTCCATCGCCCCCTAAAACCCGCTTCTTAAGCGGGCGGCGCAGAACGGGGCGGGAGACCAGAGAGACATTCCATCGCCCCCTAAAACCCGCTTCTTAAGCGGGGCGGGAACCGAGCCAGAGGAAGAACATGCCGACGAGGATAAAGGCCAGGTCGACGGCCTTGGCGCGCAGGTTGCGCTCGCGGAACAGCACCGCGCCGCAGAGAAACGACACCACGACCGAGCCGCGGCGGACCATCGAGACCACGGAGATCATGGCGTCCGGATCGCGCAGGGCGAACAGGTAGGCGAAGTCGGCCAGCGAAAGGAACACCGAGATCAGCGGAATGGCCCAGCTCCAATGGAACGGGGTGGTGGCGTGCCGCCGGGGCCACCAGAGGATGCCGACCACGACGGACATCATCCCGAGCTGGTAGAGGTTATACCAGCTCTGCACGAAAACCGGATCGAGGCGCGCCATGATATATTTGTCGTACAGCCCGCTGACGGCGCCCGTCACGGCCGCCAGGGCGATGAACAGAATCCAGAGGTTATGGGTGAAGACGACCCCTTCGCGGCGGCTCAAACGGCTCAGCAGGAAGAGCGACACGAGGGCCAGCGCAACGCCGGTCCACTGGTAGGCGTTGAGACGCTCGCCGAAGATCACGAACGCCCCGACGAGCACCATAACGGGGCGCGTGGCGTTGATCGGCCCGACGATGGTGATCGGAAGGTGCTTCATGCCGAAGTAACCGAAAATCCACGAAGTGAGCACGATGGCCGATTTCAGAACGACCAGGGCGTGGGCCTCCCATGTGCCGGGAGCCGTCGCCAGCAGGGTATGGTCGAACCATCCGAGGCCGAACTCCGCCGAGAGGATCGCGGGCAGGAAGAACAGCGTCGAAAAGAGCGTGTTGAGCAACAGCACGGGCAGCACGGCGTTGCCGGTGAGGGCCTTTTTCTTAGCCGCATCGTAGAAGCCGAGCAGCGCCGCCGAGGTGAATGCCAAAGTGAGCCACATAGCGATGAGGAAAGGCGGCCGGAGCCGCCTTTATCTATTTGATTTCGTCGCTGTAAACGGCGCCGGGAAGATCGTGGAGGTTGTAGCGCGAAGCCATCGACATGCCGTAGGCCCCGGCCGACTTGATGGTCAGCAGGTCGCCCCGGTGCGTGCGGCGCAGGGTGACGTTCTCGTCGAAAACGTCCGTCGATTCGCAGGCCGTGCCGACAACCGTGTATTTCTCGCGCACCTCGTCGTCCTTGGCCGTGATGTTCTCGATGTTGTGGTACGAACCGTACATCGCCGGGCGGACCAGCTCGGTCATCGAAGCGTCGACGATCACCAGCTTGCGGCCCGTGGCGGTGGTCTTGTTGAACAGCACCGTCGTGATCAGCTCGCCGCATTCGGCGACGATCGAACGCCCGAACTCGAAGTGCACCTCGCGGTCGCCGATGCGCAGGTGGTTGTGGACGATCGAGAACAGCGACGCGAAGTTGGGGATCGGCTCGTTCTCGGGAACGTCGTAGTTGACGCCCAGACCGCCGCCCACGTCGACGAAACGGAACTTGCAGCCCAGTTTTTCGAGGTTCTCGACGATGACGTTGACCTTGTTGCACATGTTCTCGAAGACATGCAGTTCGCGGATCTGCGATCCGATGTGCAGGTGCAGTCCGATGATGTTGACGTTTTTGAGCGACCGGATCTCCGCGGCGTGCTCAAGCACTTCCTCGTAGGAGATGCCGAACTTGCTGTCCGCCTGGCCCGTGTCGATGCAATGGTTGGTCTTGGGGTCGATGTCGGGGTTGATGCGCAGCGCGATGTCGGTCACCTTGCCCGCCTCGGCCGAAAGGGCGTCGACCAGCTCCAGCTCCTGAATCGACTCGCAGTTGATGGCCAGAATGTTCTGCTCGATGGCGTATTTCAGCTCCTTGTCGCGTTTGCCCACGCCCGCATAGACGATGCCCTTGGGGTCGAATCCGGCCTCGACGGCCTTGCGCAGCTCGTTGCCCGAGGCGCAGTCGATGCCCAGCCCGTATTCGCGGATGACCGCCAGCAGATGGTCGTCGTAGTTGGCCTTGATGGCGTAGTGGACCTTGTAGCCGTATTTCTTCGACTCGTAGACGACGCTTTCGAGGGTCTGGCGCAACAGCGCCATGTCATAGAGGTAGAACGGGGTCTCGTAGCCCCGGAGCTTGGATGCGATTTGTCTGCTTAACATCTTTAACCTAACTTGTTGAAGTCGCAAATATAAGCAATTTGTGCCATTCCGGCAAACGGAAGCCCTCCGATATATTCAAAAATTTATGTATATTTGCCGAAGATTTTACCCTTATATATGAAAAACATCCGAAATTTCTGCATCATAGCCCACATCGACCACGGCAAATCGACACTCGCAGACCGTCTGCTGGAGAAGACCAACACGCTCAACCAGCGCGAAATGCAGTCGCAGGTGCTCGACGACATGGACCTCGAACGCGAAAAGGGAATCACCATCAAGAGCCACGCCATCCAGATGGAGTACACGGCCCGCGACGGACAGCGGTACACGCTCAACCTGATCGACACCCCGGGACACGTCGACTTCTCGTACGAAGTGTCGCGCGCAATCGCCTCGTGCGAAGGGGCGCTGCTGGTGGTCGACGCCACGCAGGGCATTCAGG
>ERZ827492.1235-NODE-1235-length-21187-cov-4.746924_pt1 | contig 21187 bp, 16 predicted proteins | sample MGYA00519704_ERZ827492 | MGnify/ENA primary metagenome ERZ827492 (study PRJEB31778, sample SAMEA3449325) | human gut metagenome | biome: human gut; feature: human-associated habitat; material: faeces | place: United Kingdom | collected 2010/2012 ...
ACCCCATCCCTCCGAGCCCGCACCAACCCCACGCCCGCCGCAATCTCCACCACGTCACAAACCACCTACGCCCACTCCGCCACGGCAACCCAAAACGGCTTCACCTTCACCGTCTCGTGGAACGACGCCCCCGCGGGCACCGCGACGATCTTCCACGTAACCCAGGCCAACGGCTCGTCCCAGGCCAAGGCGCGCATGGACGTGCCCACCTATTGGGACGGCGGCAGCCAGGAAAGCGTCTGCGACCCGTCGCGCCCGGCATGGGCCAGCTACTGCAGCCTGGGCACCGCGGGCCACGACTTTACCTTTGACTTCACGGCATCGGGCACCTACCGCATCTACTTCTACTTCATGGACAACGACAGAAACGACCCCCAAAACGACAAGGGGATCTACTACCTGCGCACCACGGCGGAGGTGACCGTAAACGACGCCGCCCGCCCCAGCGTCACGCAGATCGTCAACAGCGCCGTGGCCCAGTGCAGGCAACAGACAAACGGCTCGGAATACGACATGGCGCTGTGGCTCCACGACTGGACGCTCGACCAGCTGGAGTACGACCACAGCCTTAACTGGTGCTCGGCCGAAAGCGGCCTCACGCGCCACCAGGGCACCTGCGAGAGCTACCAGCGCATCTACTCCAAGCTCCTTGACGCCGTGGGCATCGCCAACGGCCGCATCACCGGCAACGGCCACACCTAGAACGCCGTAAAGATCGACGGCAAATGGTGCCAGATGGACCTAACCTGGGACGACACCAGCGACAACTGGTACGGAGATCTGGACCAGAGCCATCTGTACTTTGGCCTGACCGACGAGCTCATGGCAATCGCCCACTCCGACCACACGGCAAACTATCAGAAGAACGACTATGCTTACCGTTCAACCGATCTGTCAAACAATTACTTTGTGCGAAACGGTAAAGCAGAGGAATGGGCGGAGAAGTATGCCGACCGCGTTCAGCAGCACTTAGATGCCAAGGAAGAGAGCTTTTCCATCAATGCTGACAACCAGTCTTTCCCGCCTAGTATCTCGGGGATTCAGAATGGGATTGTTGCTTATGCGATGAATCATAGGGAGTGGAAGACGAACGACGCAAATGTTGAGCTTACGGCGGCATCTGACGTCACCAAAGAATCGAACAGCAAATGGAGCGCTAAGTACGACCTGAAAGCTGAATACAAAAATGCAGCATTAGAGAGGGTCATCGAGGACGGCGCCTACCGCGTCGCGTCCTCCCTCGACGCGGGGATGGCCGTCTCGGCCTCCGCATCGGGCTGCTCGCTGTCCTCGGGCGCGGGTGCCCTCTCCTTCGAGCGCGACGCCGCCACCAGCCCGTACAGGATCTCCTCGGGCGGGGCGCTGCTGACCGAGTCGGGCGACCGGGCCGCGCTGGCCGAGGCGGACGGCTCGGCGTCCCAGCTCTGGCGCGTATCGGCCTGCGAGGGCGGCTACGTCGAGGTCGACGATTCGGGCATGGCGCTCGACGACTACGCGCAGTCCACCGCAGAGGGCAACCGGGTGTGGCTCTACGCGCCCAACGGGACCGCCGCCCAGGCGTGGCTGCTCTCCGGGTAAATATTATTGAAAGCAAAGAACTGTCCCCGGGGGGACTCACCCCGAGGGACAGTTTCATTCCGCAAGCGCCTCGAGGTACTCCCCCAGCCCTACCCCCCCAGTCGGGCATGTGGAAGCCGATCAATTCGAGCTTGGACAGGTCGAGCGCGGAGTGGACCGGGCGCAGGGCGATGGCGCCCTCGGCGCTGGCGTAGTAGTCGGCGTTGCCGACTGGCACGACCCTGTCGCTATTGCCGCTGGCGGCCTAGAAGGCGGCTGGGGCAATGTCCGCCAGCACATAATCGCACCCGAGCCGGTGCAGCAGTAGGTGCCGTAGGGCGCGTGCGTCCCCAGCGCGCGGAAGATGGCCTATGCTATGTCGCACGAGAAGATTGGGCAGCCCAGTTGGTCGTCCATGACGGTGGTCTGATCCAGCTTGTCTTCCGGGTCGGCGACGCGGTCGGACAGGCCCTTCATGGTCTTGACAAAATTGCGGCCCTCGCCGATGACCCAGGGGCTGACGCGCCCCTCGAGAGTCTCGGCCCTGCCCATCGCGGTGCAATATTCGGCCGAGTGGACGTCGATGACGTCGGCGGCGCTGATCCGCAATATAGGTGGTGTCGAAAGGGCTTGGGACTCAGCTAACCGTATAATTAAAACCGAGTTGGCGCATTTTTTGTAAGGCGGTAAACATGGATCCAATTGACCTTGTCGGATCAGAGGCGGTTTCTCGGTTTATTGACTGGGGCAAATTACAAATTCAAGGCATAAATAAAAGGCGGGCAGTAGAAGAGCTTATCGAAGAAACCGCTATGCGCGCAGCAATGATTCTCACCAGCGTTGATTTGTCGCAGAAATTCAGAGATGTTCATCTTGTCGAAGAGCTATTGACCCATCGCACCTGCCTCGATAAAGACAAGGATGAAGCAATACGGACTTTTCTCGGCGACAAGTTCGATAAATCTGCCTACGATTTTGTTGAAGAATTCTGGAACTCCGTAAATTTAATTATGGCTACAGGAGAAGAGTCTCTTGCGGCAAGGAAAGCCGCCGAGGGAACCGAAGCTATTCGCAGGAAGCTCGATACCATCTCCGGGGCTCTAGGGACAAATCGACTGGATCAAGCAGAGCTGTTTCGATATCTATCAAGCTACTGCGCCAGGTTAGCAAAAGGCGGCAACGGGTCAAACGTTTCAAGGCGTTTATTTATTAACGGCTCATCGGCGTCCGTTCAGCAGGCAGCCATATTAACTAACCAGAAACCTACACTCATCTACGCAGAACCCGGGGCGGGTAAAAGCAAGTTGCTGAAAAATATCACAGCAGAACTTGCAAAAGATTGGCTCGTCCGCAAACGAAACGAAGCCCCAGTATTCCTTGAAGCACGAGGTTGGTCGCGCCGCTATTCAAGTCTAATTGAGGGCATAGCAAAAGAAGTCATTGGCAATGCATCCAAGGCGGCTATATCGCTTATAAGGGACAACATTTCAATCTTTAGGCTCATCGTAGACGGCCTAGATGAAGTTCGACGCGACAGGGACCTTTTCTTTGATGAGTTGGCACGATACGCTGCTGATGCGAATAGCCTTCTCATTTGCTCTTCACGTTTCGAAAGAGATTGCGGGCGAATCGGTATTCAAAGCATGTGTTTGCAAGAATTCAATGACGAAGACGTAATCTACTATCTTGAGCAAAGAGGAATCATCTCTCCAAGAAGCATGCTAGCAAATCTAAGCAAAACTGGACGAGAGCTGATGCATAACCCCCTGCGTCTTTCCTGTTTAGCAGACTATTTACTAAAGAAAGGAACTTATTCAGCTCCTCGAAATCTCGCAACCATTTTTGAGTCATGTATTGACTCAATGATTGAAGCTAAGATTGCTTATAGGGATGAACTTGATTCCGATTATCTTAAATATCAGCTTGGATCTTACGCCTTGGAGTGTATGACAGAAGAAAGCCCCAGGCCATTGAGGGCCTTCTTTCTGACCAAGCAAACGCCATCCGAAGCCGAGCGCATAGCGCAAGCAGGAAAGGAATCTGGCCTCCTGAGTATTTCCAATGGCGTGGTGGATTTTTCACATTCAGTTCTTCAGGAATACTTGGCGGCAAAATTCCTATCAAGTCAGTCGATTACGACAATTACTACCTACTGCAAACAACACTTCGAAAACCCGTTGCTGGAGAACTTCTTCATAATGCTATGCGGCTGCACAACAGACGCTTCAAAACAAACGGCAATTCTTGATCATCTCGAAAACAGCAACCTTCCTTTATTCATGAAATGCCTTAGAGGACGTATGAACCTCTCGAGTGAACTAGAAGCTCGGTTGAGCAGGGATGAACTGACAAAAATTGCAGAGCAAGCGCTTAAAACCTATACGAACATTTCTGACCGCTATCTGAGAAAAATGAAACCCTATATGCCGTTCCGACATACCCTATCTTCACAAGACGCACCGATACGCATGGAAATGATCTATAGCGCTGAAAGTACAGTTGCCCAAATAACGCTAAAAGAAAAGCATCCTGGTGAGGAAAATATAAGCCTCAGAATCACCGATGATGCACAGGGGCCGATGATGAAGACCGTTGATGGATTTACCGTACCCATTATTTCGATAAGATCATCTGATCGACCGGAAACCCATGTCTATCGAATAGATAGACTCTACGAAGGAATAGATTGTGCAAGAGAGCTAGCCATCTCGATGATAAACGATGATCTAGAAGACTTTTTCAACTCAGCAGAGACCGTGCTTTTCGAACCATTACCCATGAAAGTCGGGTTTGCGGAAGAAGCGCTTAGAAAAAGCCGAATCAATATCGGAGAAAGCGGGGGACAGCCTCGAAAGCTCAGTCTACGCAACATAACGGCAAAGGAAATTGGTCAGGCACTCAACGGGAAGCCAATTTACTTCATCAATGTAGCCAGCATAGATATACCGATTTCGGTAGTACCCATACTAGTCCAAATCCTCGAATTAGGCCATGAAGACCATCTGCAGTATCTTCCTCCCATTCCAGATAATTTAGGCAAAGGTTGCCATTGGGTTTGGGATTCATATTCAGATCAACTCTGTGAAACGTGGTGTAAATTCATCCTTGCCGAATGCGAAATATCTTATAGACAATTCATCAAAGCTTTTATGGAGGATATCGGAAAATATTTACCCGCCTATGCAGATGGACCTTTTAACTTGATCGTTAGTATAAAGCCTGCCAAAAAAGATGAATACCCTCAAGACAGGCAAATTCGAATCTCGCCATCTCCCGTCGAAAATGAAAACGAAATCAGAGTAATAATTTCGGAGGATAATTCTCAAAGAGGATATTACGGTAGCGAATTTGAAACACGAGCGGAAAACTGTCTACGCAGCGAAAGACTTTTAGGAAGACCCGGCAACCATTATTGTGAGCATACTTGTGGCAGTACAAAACTATTAAGTGAGCCTGCATTTGTACATAACACTGTTCGAGATCGCATTCAAAAAGAGCTAAAGAAGCTCTTCAAACTAAGCTAGAAGCATTCAATCGCAAAGGGCCGCCATCTATCAAGACGCTAGCGGTGTCAGTCTGCAATAGCTACAGCGCCGATTTGAGAATTCGCCCGATTGAAGTGTTGTCGATCACAACCAATCGGCGCTGTAAATATCATGCCACTGTCGGCAGGGCGTCGCCCTTACACCGATATTTTCAACGAGGATCCCAAGTCAGCATGCACGCGACTAAGACGTGTCAATGTTTCGGGCAGACCGCCAATAGCAAAAGGGCATCGAGAGCAATGCCAATCCAGACGCCTATGCGTAATATCGACTGTACGTTTCGCGATATTCAGTTGAGCACCTCAAGGATGAAGTTGATAGTCAGGGTTAGGTTTTCAACTGATACAAAGGTTGATACAAATCAAAACAAGAATCGAGCACCTTAGATGAAGTCCATCCCCATCTGCTATACTACCAATCTGGAAACAACTCACCAGCACAACTCAACCAGCTGCGCTTGTTCCGCTAACCCCACCCAACACCAAATCAAAAGGAGCACATCCATGTCCCAGTACGATTACCTCGTCGTCGGTGCCGGCCTCTCTGGCGCCGTCTTCGCCAACGCCGCCAGACGAGCCGGAAAGTCGGTCCTGGTCATCGACCGCCGCGACCACATCGCCGGCAACGTCTACACCGAGGACGTCGAGGGCATCCAGGTCCACCGCTACGGCGCGCATATCTTCCACACCTCCATGAAGGACGTCTGGGACTACGTCAACCGCTTCGCCGAGTTCAACAACTACGTCAACTCGCCGGTAGCCAACTTCCGCGGCAGCATGTACAACATGCCCTTCAACATGAACACCTTCGCCAAGATGTGGCCGGGCGTCGTCACGCCGGCCGACGCCAAGGCCAAGATCGCCGAGCAGGTGGCCGCCGAGAATATCGGCGAGCCGGCCAACCTCGAGGAGCAGGCGCTGTCGCTCGTCGGCCGCGACATCTTCGAGACGCTCGTGAAGGGCTACACCGAGAAGCAGTGGGGCCGCGACTGCCGCGACCTGCCCGCGAGCATCATCAAGCGCCTCCCCTGCCGCTTCACCTACGACAACAACTACTTCAACGACCGCTACCAGGGCATCCCCATGGGCGGCTACACCAAGATGGTCGCCAACATGCTCGAGGGCGTCGAGGTGCGCTGCGGCGTGGAGTACAAGGAGCTAATCGCCGCCGAGCCCGATATCGCCGCCAGGACGATCTACTGCGGCCCCATCGACGCGTTCTACGACTTCAAGCTGGGCACGCTCGAGTACCGCAGCCTGCGCTTTGAGACCGAGACGCTCGACGAGCAGGACCACCAGGGCGTTGCCGTGGTCAACTACACCGAGCGCGAGATCCCCTACACCCGCATCATCGAGCACAAGCACTTCGAGTTCGGCACCCAGGACAAGACCGTCATCACGCGCGAGTACCCGGCCGACTGGAAGCCCGGCGACGAGCCCTACTACCCCATCAACGACGCCAAGAACGAGGCACTGTACAAGCAGTACGAGGAGCTGGCGGCGCAGGAGGGCGACGTGATCTTCGCCGGCCGCCTGGGCGGCTACAAGTACTACGACATGGACAAGGCCATCGCCGCCGCCTTCGAGCTCGTCCGCAACGAGCTGGGCGCGGAACCGACGGAGGCGTAGTTAACCATTGAGAATTATCGCGTTAATTAAATTATATTTTCAAAAATAGGGGTGCTGGAACTGATCCGCATCCCTATTTCTATATAACCGTTGCGCCAACACTCTTGTTCAGAAATGGGGCACCGACAACCATCGACGCCCCATACACATTCATGCAAATAGAATAGAAAACCAAAAGCCGGACTGAATTTAATAGAGTTTCGCTATGCCCGCGATCTACTAAAACGGCTAACAAATTTAGTAATCCACAATTGAACGCCCTCATTGATAATCTCGTGATAAGAGCTTCCCAGTTTCTTGCATAGGTACACAGGCCATTTCCAATTGTTATAGGCTAGCTGGGAAATTCCCTGGCCCAATATGATGCCCCAAGCCCCCATACCAAAAAGACCTGAAAACAGACACACAAGAGCACAGCCAATAATGGATGCAATAATATATCCCCACATATAAGGAATCTCGTTCATGCTGATAATGTAATTGCAAAAAATAGAATGCTGCTGAAGAAGCCCCACATACAAACACATTACAAGAAACAAAGCATAGTCAATATCGATGCCAGGCTTGAATAATGGCAAGAGAGGAAAAATAACAACACAGACCCCAGCGGTTCCAAGCATAAACAGCATCCAGTAACCTACAATCCCAGTCGATACAAATTTCCTCTGTTTACCAGATTCACCCTCAGCATAAGCTGACTGCATCGCAGGATAAAAAGACTTTGGATACGTAGATGCAAAATTATAAATTGCATTTGCAAACTGCAGCAGAATAGAATAGGTGCCCGTCTCGGATAGGCCAAGAAATATGGAACTCAAAATACTCATGGCTTGAGTGGAAGCATAAAGAGAAAGCTGAACCAAGCCATCACGCCATGCGACATGGAAAATGGTCGAAAAAATCTCCTGAATTGAAGAGAAGTTTACCGACAACTTATCCGAACGTCGTCCATCTTCGATCTCTCGATGTTGCCTAAGCATAATTAAGGCAGAAACCCTAAGAAGCACGGCATTCATAAGAAACCCAATAGATGCACCAACAAGCCCAAAGCCCGCAACGAGCAAAACGCCACTGATAAAGAACTGTCCTACTCTACCAATTACGACCGCCTTATTTTCTCCAGCAATATCTCCGTATCCTCTTAATACCGTGATCGACCAAAGAAAATAGAGATTAAGGAAAATTGAAACACAGAAGAGTGCCCATGAAAGCCAAACGTCAGCAGGATTCATATTCGAAGCAACAAAGAAAATATAAGCTGAGCCAGCCGTAGAAAGCAGAAGCAACACAACGACCGCAAGAATCGCGTATATAACTTTGGAAGCCTTAATTACCGTGTTCAAAAGATGCCAATCGATGCCATCTTCAACTGATTCCTTATCACACCCCTTAACGGAAAGACGGCGGGCACCACTCACTACATATACGATATTTCGCGCAAAGGTTGGATTAAAACCAAACTCAAAGAGCATGGCGAAATTAGAGAGTGCAATGTAAACATACCAAAGACCCAATTCCTCATCAGAGAGATAGCGCATAAGCAGCGGAAGAAGGATGAAACCACTGGCCATCGAAACTATTGTCCCGATGTAATTCCATATAACATCGGCTTTGCGTGTCACGATACTACTCATGCGGTACTCCAATATAATTTTTGCGACTGGCTTCCCTGGTATTGATTTCAGAGGAAGAAAAAAGCAGATCGGCTCCAATCGCAAAAAGAAAATAATTACATTCGATTCGAACACCCAAAGTTTCGGTAAGACCATATACAGACATTAATACAATGCCGAACAAGAGTGAGTCCCATCGATTTTGGCGAAACAATTTAATTAAAAGTGAAAACAATCCAATAATAAATAAAGCAGTCGGGATAATTCCGTAACGCAAAATCAAATGGCAGTACGCATTATCAACGACAAAATGGTAGGATTTTCCATTCTCCCAATAGATTACAGGACAATCAATATAAGTAGTACCAAATAGCGAAAGACCCTTCATCTGATAATAGCCATGAGCCAATCTCAATCTACCAGATAAGAGAGTATTCAATACTGAATCTATTGAACGGGATGGGTTGAACCCGATCATGAAATAAAAGCTGACAAAAACAATTAAAGCAACGACAACAACAAAGCCTATTGAGATAATTCTTCTTAAACGTTTGTTTTTTACTTTGAAAAAAACAAGCAACAGTAATGCTTGAAAAATAGCGAGAACTGCTGTTGATCTTGAATCTGACACAACCATGATTAGATAAGCTGCAAAAAAAAGAATTATGGATTGGAACAGAGGATTTTTCCCAAAAGCAAGAACAGATATTGATGTACACGCGAGAATAACATACATGCCAAAATAATTAGGATGAGTAAAGCCCAGAGAATGACGAGCAACACCTGCGCGAATTAAAGTAAGTTCCTCAATCATACCCGAAACAGAAAACAATGGCGCAATCACCAGGATCATGATTGACAGAGCGAGAGAAATGCTCGCAAGTATATTCAGTTGGACGCCCTCAGAGCAGACAATAAAAAGAGCAAGCCAAAATAACCACCCCTCCTGCGAATTCCTCCAAGAAATAAAGCCAACGAGCACGAGACCCGTTGCCAATAGCCAGCCTTTAATAGAAGCTTTTTGAAGAACAAATTTAAATAACAGAAGACATAGGATTATCAGACTAATAATTCTAGATAAAAGTGGAACCGGAATAAAAAGAAATTCATCGAATGTCGTTCGATCGAGAATACAGCTGAAAAAATACAAGCCGTAAGCGAGATAGTATACAAACTCACCTATGCCCATACTGCCAATAATGGAGACAGTTCTGCCTGTTTTTTCTTTTATTCCAATATCAGTCATTAATGCATGTCCTTATCAATTAGGGCTTTTCCCGATAGGCCGTCTTTAACCACAGTTCTCAATCCCCAAAATAAAAAAGCAAAGCTAAAGAAACCTTTTTTACAAAGAATCGTGAACACTCGAAGCCAAGGAGAAAGACAGTAGCCTTCGAAACAATGCTCAGAAAAACACCCTTGATCGAAGGCAAGGGAAAGAAGCCGCACACTCGATATTTTTGCCCCAATCAGACCTGAGTTTTTCACAAAATTCTCAATACCTTGGGTGGTTAAAAAAGCACATCGTGAAATAAATGGCGCCTGTTCATCTTCTAAAGAACATGTTGACATGATTCCCGTAATGGAGCGCTCCCATGGGTCAAGCTCAATCGAATGAACAGCAGACCCCTGGTATTGGTAATACCAATACCAGACATTAGAAGCAATTGCCATCGATTTGCATTTCTCAATAAACCGGTAATTAAAGACCGTATCTTCACCGATGGGAATACCCTCATCAAAACGCAAGCTCTCAAGAATATCAGCACGATAAAGCTTTGCAACAGGTCCACGGCCCTTAAAATCAGGCAAAGATTCGAAGTTATACTTAACATTTCCAAGCATTTGAAGTTGTGCTGCCATTAATTCACGAGTCTCATCAAGGACGCAATAGTCAAGCACATCGCAGCCGTCGGTCGGAGAATCATCGAGATATAGAGAAGCGACGCCACCACAGACAAGATCGACATTCTCTCCCAATGCAATCTGGAGAGCCTGATTAATAAACAAAGGATTCAATTCATCGTCAGAATCAGAAAAAGCAACCCATTCGCCCTGAGCTTCGCGGATTCCGATATTTCTAGCGTGCGATACGCCTTTATGGCCTCCCTTAACAATTCGTGCTCGAGCCTCCGCCGATACAAGCCTCTGCTCAACAGCTAAACACTCATCATCGCTTCCATCATCAACGATAATGAATTCAACATTGGAGTAACTTTGATTAAATAACGACAAGAGACATCTCTCAAGCGCTTTAACCGGGGCATTAAAGACGGGAACAACAATAGAAACAAGAGGATCTTTGTCATCTCCATTTAGATTAGATTGTATATCGAGCTTTGCGCTCCTCATTCCGCCTCCAAGCTTTGAAGAACGCGAAGCGTCTCAGCCACACCATCTTCTATTCCCTTGGATGGGATCCATCCAAGTTCTCTCATTTTGCTACCATCCATGAGTGCAACCGAAGCTTTTGAGTACCCCGCCGCTTCCTCAGCATCTGGCAAATCAAAGACAACTTCAACGTCTCCGGCTGAAGCAACCATTATTGCCAGATCACGTAAGGTGACATCCGATGAAGGGTCAGCAAGGTTATATGCTTCGCCATCTACACCAAGTAGCAGCGCGTAAAGCAATCCGGAAACAGCATCTGCAACATGTAAATATGAATAGTGTTGAGTTCCGCTACTCTTAAGCACCACATTTTGGTGACAAAGCGCTTTATGCATAAACTGAGAGAGCGCCTTAGAATCATCGGGAAGTAGAGTTGGTCCGTATACTCGGGCTATGCGAGCAATAACAGTTTCAACAGATTTCTGTGAACGGTAAGCCTGGCACATAGTCTCGCCAAGACGTTTGGACTCTGTATAACAGGCACGAAGAGTATTGCAGTCAATATATCCACAATACCCCTCGTCAAATCGTTCAACATCTCCACGGTTTTCTCCATACACCTCAACAGAAGAGGCGAAGAGCAGTCTTGCACCGTGTTCCGAAGAATACTCAAGCAAATTATGAAGTCCGTCAACATTTGAGGAAATAGTGCCGACAGGATTACTCGCATATTGACGTGGATGCGTAGAGCTAGCAAGGTGGATAACAAAATCTGAAGGAGCTGACGGCTTTACCCCTCTTTCGGTAACATCCGCCTCCTCAAATTTAAATAAAGCACTATCAAAATAAGGCAACCTGGCACGAGCTTTCTCCTCACTTCTACCGATAGCAAGGATGCGGCAACCAAGGTGATTTATTCTATTTTTCCTCATAATAACGTCAATGAGAAATGAACCTATCATTCCAGTAGCGCCAGAAAGAGAAAGGGTCTTCCCTGCTAGTTTTTCCCATGGGAGATCTTGGCTACAAACAGAATCCAGCTCTGAGATGTATATGTTAGATTCGAGTCTATTCATCAGAAATACCCTACTTTTAATCCCTACATCCTGACGTGGCTAAATAAGCGCGGAAAGTGTCGAGGTTCTCAGGGGTAGTTAGCTTAATATTCTTATCCGAACCAGCAGCAAAATGCAGAGTTTCGCCAAGCTCAACCATCATCGTATTGGTGTAATGCGAACCGTAAATACCAATACCCTCAGCAAAAGCCTTCTTATAGGAATCCAATAAATTACCGTAGCGATATGCTTGCGGAGTAGAAACACGACGAAGAGTCTCTCTCGGAATAAATTTGTCTGTAGTTGATTCATCGTCTTGATTAACAACAAATATTTGTTCGTTATAAGGCAGGCTTGTAACAGCGTTACCATATTTTTGGCAAACACGAATCACATCGGTGATCACGTCCGAATCCAACATTGGTCTCACGCCATCGTGAATAATAGCAATGTCATCATTAGACAGAATTCCCTCGAGCCCATATACGCCATTGCGAATAGACTCCTGACCAGTCTTTCCACCTTTAACAACCCATTTTAATTTAGAAATACCAAACTGCTTTGCATATGCTTTGAGAATGTCTTCCCAGCCATCGATACAAACAACTTCAATGGCCTCGACCTGCGGATGCGCCTGGAATGCCTCAAGTGTATATATTAAAACAGGCTTATCGCGCACATTAATAAACTGCTTGGGGATTTGCTGGCCCATACGAGAACCGACGCCACCGGCTATTACAATTGCAACGTTCATTTTTACAAATCCTCACTCTCGATATTTGAGTACTTTCCTAAATCAAACTCATAAACAACATGTACCTCTCGGTCCTCTAAAGGCGGTGGTGTCATGTAATCGGGCCCATAAAGCGCTTCCATATAAACCTTGAAATCATTTGGCACTGGAAGCAGAAGCCCTTCAAACTCACCCGGCTCTGTTGGAAAAAACGCAACGCGACTGTATAGCTCACCAAAATAGTGTTTGCGTCCTGTCGGTATTGAAATGTACTTGCTGCTACTATTGCGATACTTGAAATTCCATCGATTCCAAAGCGCCACCCATTTTTCAGGGGTGTAGAAAGAAAACAACTTCCCGATCATTTCCTTACGCTTAAAGACTTTTAAGGCAGATTCGTTGCCGGCAACCAAAGAGTTATATAAATCTGCATGCGCCTCAAAGCGACAACACGAATAGCAGAACCCAAGAGCCATAGATATAAAGCCATGAATTCCACGACAAATACAATTATCTGGAACACTTTCGAGTAGAAAAATATCGATATAAGCACCGCAACTCGAACTAGGAAGACCGATATCATCTCTGTTTCGGACAACGGTTCCGTTAAGACGCATTCTCGCAAAGCCCAAATCATAACCATCGGTCAAACCAGGAATTTGAATGGTGTATTTACCTGGGAATAAAGAATTGATGGCATCAACAAACTTTGTCAAATCATCATGAATCAAATTAATGTCAATATCATCGTCCCATGGAATAAATCCATGATGGCGAAGAGACCCAAGGCAGGTACCGCCACTTAAGGTCCATCGAGCTTCAGCTTTATTTGCAGCAACCTGAAAATCTCGAAGCATCATTTTAAGAACATATTGGAGCGAGCATAGTGCATCTCCCGTCAACTCTATTGTTGAGCTTGTGTTCTTTATATGTTTAAACAATTCAAAAGTTGATAAACCCATTGTTAATTATCCGACCTAAAAACTACGTTTATATTTCTTGCCAAAAAACTTAGCTGCCAAAAAACCGCTACCCTTAGCAATCCAGTCAACTGGTTCCGGGCTGATGGTAGGCATTTCTGCCAACTTGATGTCATTTGTCGACAACCAGGTATCTAGTAGCATCTCGCTGATGCGACCAGGCCATCGAGCATTGAACGCATCGTATTCTGTTGAGTCCAAAGAACTTTCTATTTTCTCGAGCACAAAGAAGAGCCACTCGCAATAAGCGTTAAATACATCACCTTCAGCAACGAACATGTTAAACATATGAGCTTTGGTGCCAGACATTTCACGTTCGAAAGCGGGAATATATTTGGGGCAATAACAATTAAGTGCCGCTCGCGTTGCATCTAGCTGTTCACCCGGAAGTGTATGACGATAGTGCGCCTCAACGGTGTCGATATAGTAGTTACGAGCCTTGGGAACAATTACCTGAGAATTTGTTGAGTCAAATACTTCCTTAAAATCCTCACTACACGCAATTAGATCGAAGGGATTTTTGGATTTTGCCTTTGACGAATCAATGGTTTTAAAATGCCGCCTGTAATGTACCAAGCCCTTATAAAAGGACCCACAATTCTTCCAAAGCCAGTACATCCCAGTAAGCTCAGAATAAGAAGCGTTTTTTTGAGAGATATTTTCCCCCAAGTTATCCTGCTGCATGTCCAAACAAACTTCCGGATGCAAATCTGCCCCAACGTGAAGGGGGAGATAACACTTATCATTCGGCATGCAATACGGCTTATGAGCTGCAACGGCAACCGTAATATCCTTCTGTGAAGACAATTGTCTACCTTCCACTTTTACGTTTTCCAAACATGGCGCCAAAAGTGCCAGCAAAGCATTTCCAGTCCATACGGAAGCAGCGATTCTGAACGTAGCGAAGTTCTATCTTTTGCCTCAGACCACTCTCAAAGGTCGCTTCATTGCGATCAGTCGCTTGCCAAAGTCCAGTAATTCCAGGCTGAACTGAGAGCAGCTCAGCCATTTCTTCATCCGAAAAATGTTGTTCAAGCTCATCTCTTGTAATGGGACGAGGACCAATGACAGAAAGGTCACCGTTCAGCACATTGAGAAACTGAGGTATCTCATCGATGGAACACTTGCGAATGAACTGACCGATCTTGGTAATGCGGGGGTCATCGTCAACCTTGCGCTCAACTTCCCACTGATAAAGCTGCTCAGGGCTCAAATACTTCTGCACATCACCCGCATCGGCGACCATGCTGCGAAGCTTAAAAATCTTGATTGTCTTTCCTCCCTTGCCGACGCGCTCTTGCGTATACAAAGGGCTGCCGGGCGATTCAAGGCAAATGAGTGCGCACACAATGGCGATGGGGATAAGCAGCAGTACACTCATCAAAAGACTGAACACCAGGTCAAACAGCCTCTTAATAAAGCGGTAGCCAAGCGTACCGCTCGGCTTAATCTCTTTAATAGCCAGTGCGTCCCCCACAGATACACAGCTCTCTGTTACTTCTTTAGCAGCCACAGTCAAACTTACGTCCCCGTTCCCCAGGGATCCCCCAATCGGTAAATTCAAAAATTGCGAACGAACAGCCGGTGCAACGTCTCCCTTACGTTTTGCTGGGAACGTCCAGCGCAAGCAGCTCCCTAAAAGCGGAGTCGCCATCACCCACGTCCACCAGGCACCAGCGCTTATGACGGTCGATCTTTTTAACGCGAGCCTCTTGCCCCACCAAAGGACCCTGTTCTATATGCAACACGCCGTCTTCTATGCGCGCCACGCTGTTGCGCACCACGCCGTCGTCGTCCAGTACGCTGCGGTACCAGTCCTGTGCATCGTCCGGCATGGGCATGTACGCCCGCTCCCTACTGCCGGCGATGCGACAGCCAAAGCTCAACTGGGCCAAAGCCCTATCGAGCGCGGCTGCATCGTGCGTGGCGACGAAGAAATATTCCTTGTACATGGGTTTGGTTTGGAGCGACCAGGCGCCGTCCCGCTTAAACCAGAACTCCTTTTGCATCACAAAAGCGTCCTGCATAAGGTTATGCGGGATAATACAGCGGACCTTTTCGCAGGTCTCGCGCTCTTTTCCATGGGGGGTGTGGACCAGATACCAGCGGACGCGGCCGTGCTGGCTGTTGGTGGTGACGCCGTTAAATGCGCCCGGCAGCTGCTCTTGGCGCCGTGCCGTCTGTTCCATGTTCTCTCCCCCCCCTCTTTTGGCTTTGCGATGCACGCAAATGCAGGGGCGTTTAGAACAGGCTTCTCGCTCGCAGCTAGGCGCAGTCGCAAAAGTACAGGTTTTTGTATCTTTCGACAAACGACATTATACGAGCAATTAATCAGCGTTTGCCCAGATTACGCAAAATGTACTGCCAGTAGGTGCATCTCCATACCCCTCTACAAAAATCTGTACCTTTTTGTGCAACAAAAAAAGCCGCTCAACCAGCGGCTTTTCTTATTTGGGCATGAAAAAAGGCGACCGCCCTCTGTGGACGGTCGCCTTTGTAAATTGTTATACAGCTTGCCTTAGGCGCGGGTCTTGATCTCCTCGAGAACCTTGACAACAAACTCGTCGACGCTCATCTGAACGGTCTCGTTGGAGCGATCGCGGACGGAGATGTTGCCGGCCTCGACCTCCTTCTCGCCCAGGATGAGCATGTAGGGCACACGGTCGATGCTGCGGGCCTCGCGAATCTTGTAGCCGATCTTCTCGTCGCGGTCGTCGCAGACCACGCGGATGCCGGCCTCCTCCAGCTTGGCGCACACCTCGTGGGCGTAGTCGCGGCTCTTCTCAGAGACGGGAAGTGCCTTGACCTGCACGGGAGCCAGCCAGGTGGGGAACTTGCCCGCAAAGTGTTCAATCAGAATACCAATGAAGCGCTCGATGGAGCCAAAGCACACGCGATGCAGCATGATGGGGCGCTTCTTGGTGCCGTCGGCGTCCACGTACTCCAAGTCAAAGTTGAGCGGCATCTGGAAGTCGAGCTGGACGGTACCGCACTGCCAGGTACGGCCGAGCGAGTCCTCCAGGTGGAAGTCGATCTTGGGGCCGTAGAAGGCGCCGTCGCCCTCGTTGACCTCGTAGTCCATGCCCAGCTGCTCCAGAGCGGTGCGCAGGCCCTCCTCGGCGCGAGCCCAGTCCTCGTCGGAGCCCATGGAGTCCTCGGGGCGGGTGGAAAGCTCAACGTGGTACTTAAAGCCAAACTTTTGGTACACGGAGTCGATGAGGTTGACCACGCCCACGATCTCGTCGGTCAGCTGGTCGGGACGCACAAACAGGTGGGCGTCGTCCTGGTTAAAGCAGCGCACGCGGAACAGGCCGTGCAGGGCGCCGCGCAGCTCGTGGCGGTGCACCAGGCCAATCTCGCCGGCGCGAATGGGCAGCTCGCGGTAGGAGTGCGGCTTGGAGGCGTACACCAGCACGCCGCCCGGGCAGTTCATGGGCTTAATGCAGTACTCTTCGTCGTCGATGACGGTGGAGTACATGTTGTCCTTGTAGTGATCCCAGTGGCCCGAGGTCTTCCACAGCTGCTTGTTCATGATGAGCGGCGTGGAGATCTCCACGTAGCCGGCCTTGTGGTGGATCTCGCGCCAGTAGTCCAGCAGCGTGTTCTTAAGGATCATGCCGTTGGGCAGGAAGAACGGGAAGCCAGGGGCCTCGTCGCGCATCATAAAGAGGTCCATCTCGCGGCCGATCTTGCGGTGGTCGCGCTTCTTGGCCTCCTCCAGCATGTGCATGTGCTCATCGAGCTCTTCCTTGGTGGCAAAGGCGACGCCGTTGATGCGGGTGAGCATCTTGTTGTCCTTGTCGCCCTTCCAATATGCGCCCGAGACGCCGGTGAGCTTAAAGGCCTTCAGCGCCTTGGTGTAGCAGATGTGGGGGCCGACGCACATGTCGATGTAGTCGCCCTGCTGGTAGAAGGTGATGCGGGCGTCGTCGTCCAGGTCGCCGATGTGCTCGACCTTGTACTTCTCGCCGCGCTCCTCCATAAGGGCGATGGCCTCGGCGCGAGGCTTCTCGTACACGGTGAACTTGAGGTTCTCCTTGACGATCTTCTTCATCTCGGCCTCGATCGCGGGGAAGTCGTCCTCGCTGATCTTGACGCCCTCGGGCAGGTCGACGTCGTAGTAGAAGCCGTTGTCGGTCGCGGGGCCGTAGGCAAAGTCGGCCTCGGGATAGAGGCGCTTGATGGCCTGCGCCATGATGTGCGCGGCAGAGTGGCGGATGACGTGCGTGACCTCGTCCTGCGGGAGCTCGGCCACCGAACCGTCATTGTAGAGTGCCTTCATGGGTATGTTTTCTCCTCTCGGATGCCTGATGCAAGTGTGTGCGATGCGCTCGGCGTTTTTGACTTGCATCATTATAGGCAGGTTGCCTTGGTATACAAGCGCCCGCCGCACCTTAATGGCACGGCGGGCGATTTTCTACGCATGCTTCATCGTGTGGGCGCGGGGTGTGGGGCGCGCGTGGCTTGCGCGGGACGCGCGGTGCCCGTTGCTTGCGGCCAGCCCTGCGATGGATGCGTTACTGGATGCGAGTTCGGCAGTAGGGGCAGACCTTCCAGTGCGCATCGAGCGGGCGATGGCAGCTGGGGCAGACGTTGCGAACCTGGGTATCGCACACCGGGCAAACGACGAAGTCCTTCTCGATGGGCGCGCCGCACTGCGGGCAGGTGCCGTACTGGGCAAGCTGACGCTCGCGCAGGGCCATGTCCAGCTCCTGCTCCTCGCGGTCGGACGCGTAGGAGTGCGGACGCAGGACCAGGTAGGCGATGAGGCCCACAAACGGGATGAGGGCGATGATGCCCCATGCCACGTAGGCGCTGGCGCCGCGGCGGCGAGCGTCGATGAACACATAGACGACCGACAGCACATACAAGGCGATGATAAAGCCAACGAAGGCATAGACGACGCCCATAAGCTGCGGCGACATGAGCTCGGAGATGTACTTGGACATTACGGGTACCTTTCGGAATATTAACAGTCCGGTCAAGTTTACCACGGGGTTTGTTTATATGGGACCACGGCTGGGTACGGGGCTGGCGCGGACACAAACATCTCAACCTGTAACAGGTGGGAGCGGAATCCGGGTCTAGATGTTACAGAACGAGACAAACGAATGACCCGCATGGCAAATGTCTCAATCTGTAACAGTTACTAAGCTTAAACGGGTCCAGATGTTACAGATTTAGACTGAGGAATCTCTCCCCGACTTCAATCTCAATCTGTAACATCTAGAACCCAAATCATCAGCTAACTGTTACAGATTGAGACAAAGGATAACGTCCAGGCCGAACGTCTCAATCTGTAACAGAGACTCAGCATAAACAGGTCTAACTGTTACAGATTTAGACATTCGAAATCGACTGATTGGTTCATCTAAATCTGCCACTATTTACCGCGCCCGTTTTACCTGCTGGTTTGTTGGGAAATATCCCAATTTATCCCAAGTGCGTCAAAACGGAACGCGCCACCTGCTCACGGGAGGGACGAATATAATGTCGCCCCGACACGCCCGGCAGGGAGTGTCCCATGAGCATTTCCATGAGGTCCCAGGGCATGTGCAGCACCATCTCGCAGATGGTTCGCCACGAATTGCGAAGGTTCGACCACGGGATGCGTTCGATACCCTCGGCTGCGCACCACTTCTTCCATCCATGATTGCACATCCCTCGGTTCATGGGCAGTCCGTCCCCGCGATCTGCTAGCCACTCGGAGCCTGCCGCGCGGCGCTCGCCTGCAATTTCGAGTAGGCGCCCGGCAGCATCCGGCAGCACCACGACTGTGCGCATTGACTTCCGCGTCTTGAGTACGCTGTTCGCCGTGGGCTCGATGCCCGCTTGCTCCATCTGGCGCACGAGGTCGACCGTTGCGAGCGTTGTGGATTCCGCCGCACACGGCATGACCTCATCGGTGCGGATGCTCAGCGACTCACCCGACCGGTATGAGCCAAAGCACGCCATGATGAACGGCGCCTCGAGTAAGGTTCCGTGCAGGCGTCCCAGACTGTCCTTTGCCTCGGCGAGCGTGTACAGGCGCTTGGAGCGCTCGCGCGTCATGCGGGTGGGCGCGGTGTATTTCACAGTTGCGGCAAATGGGTCGATGGGCAGCACGACAAAGCCCGACACGGTTCCGTAAATCTTGCGCAGGGTGAGTAGGGCAGTGTCTGACGTTGCTGCGGGGAGAGTCAGGAGTCATTCCTGCAGGTGCACGGGGCGCAGCTGGTCGACCGGCATCGAGCCCCACGCGCGGCGCCTCTGCTTGCGTGTCATATAATGTCCCAAGGTTGCCCGGAGCTATCTCCGTGTTACTCCGGCATCCTTGCTATCACCCCAACGCGCCAAGGTTCCAGCCGTGCGCGGTGGGGTTTCTTTTCGTTTAAGGTCTCCAATCTCCATAACGTGTTCGGTTTACATTTTGTTGCAATGCGGCATAATATGGGTAGCCCTTTGCTTAAAGCTCAGGACGTGGCCAGCCTCGGAGCCGAAATCCGGGGCCTTTTTTATGGGCGTATTTTCTCCACCAGCTCTCCTCTTTCGCTAATCTTGCAGGAATATTTTTTGTCCCCTGGATAGGCTGTTCTGAGGACATAGCCCTTTTTCGTTACGCCGAGGATAACGACATAGTCTTGATCGATTCCGGATGCGACAACTTGAACTTTGTCTTCGCGGCCCCTTTGCCTTTGAAGGTAAACGTTGGCGGACACCCTGCCCTCCACTGTTGCTTTTAGGACCGGAAGCCTCACAACCCTGTTGAGATCAAGATTGACCAATGGGTTGAATTGCTCTCTGCTCTTCCCGTGCTTTGAGACGAGATGTAGCCATGTCGACTCGTATTGCATGTTTGTCACGGGGGACCCATCCCATGCGACAAGGTCCAGCAGATTGTCGTCATAGTATTCTCTTGAGAGATGTGACGCGCGCAGCATATCCTCCGTGTGCTCGCGCAGGTATCCATACTTGTCCAAGCTTTCGATGATCATGCGGCCGACGGCGGGATTTTCCTCCAAAAATTGCGACAGGCGGTCGAACACAACGGAATCGACGAGCGCGCGCATTTCGGAGTTGCCGAGCTTGGCCTTCGTCTGCCCCTCGAACTGGGGGTTGGTGAGCTTGACGGAGATGACCGCCGTCAGACCCTCGCGGCTGTCCTCGCCGGAGATGCTGTCGCCCTCCTTGAGGATGCCGCTCCGCTTGCCGTAGGAGTTGAGCGCGCGCGTGAGCGCGGCCTTGAAGCCGGTCTCGTGCATGCCGCCCTCGGGGGTGTGTATGTCGTTGGCGAAGGAGACCAGGGTCTCGTTGTAGCCGTCGTTATACTGGAGGGCTATCTCCGCTATGGCCTCGTCCTTGCTGCCGCTGAGATAGATCACGTCCTCATGGATGGGGTTTTTGTTCTTGTTTATATAGCGGACAAACTCCCTTATGCCCCCTTCGTAGCACATGGTCTCGCTCTGCTCTTTGCCCGCTCGCTTGTCCTCTATGGTGATGCGCAGTCCCCCGTTGAGGAAGGCCTGCTCCCGCATGCGCCGGTGGAGTATCTCGTAATCGTAGACCGTGTCGTCGAACATCTCCGGGTCCGGCTTGAAGCGCACGAAGGTGCCGTGGAGCTGCGTCTCCCCCACCACATGGATGCCCTCCACAATGTCGCCCCGGGAGAACTTCATCTGGTATATCTTTCCGTCCTTGTGGACCTGGACCTCCAGCCACTCGGACAGGGCGTTGACCACCGAGGCGCCCACGCCGTGCAGGCCGCC
>ERZ827492.1245-NODE-1245-length-21094-cov-6.535910_pt1 | contig 21094 bp, 21 predicted proteins | sample MGYA00519704_ERZ827492 | MGnify/ENA primary metagenome ERZ827492 (study PRJEB31778, sample SAMEA3449325) | human gut metagenome | biome: human gut; feature: human-associated habitat; material: faeces | place: United Kingdom | collected 2010/2012 ...
GAATCTCCAATGAGAAAAAAGGCCACCTTCCGGTGACCTTTTTCGACAGGCTGAAGCCCCCGCCATGCGGGGGCTTTTTTTGCACACATGAAGAGAGCGCCCGCGCGCCATACTAGGGGAAAAGGAAAAAAGAGGAGGTGCGCGAGAATGGAACGACTCGCAAGCGAACTTGCGGAAAACCTGGAGGCGTTTCGGGCGCTGTTCCACGCCCCGGAGAACTGCGATTTTGTCGTGCGCGAGCTGGCGCCCCACGGCGTGCGCATGGCCGCGCTCTACATCGACGGCATGGCGAACCGCAGAAACCTCGAGGACATGGTGCTCCGGCCGCTGATGAACATGCGCCCCTTCGGCGGCATGGCCCCGGAGGGGCGCAGCGCCGCGCTGGCGGCGCAGGTGCTGCCCACCGGCACGGGAAAGCTCGAGAGCGGCGTGAGGAAAATCGCCGACTTTGTCCTGGACGGAAACTGCGCCGTGCTCTGCGACGGGTGCGCGCAGGCGGTCCTGGCGGAAATGCCCGGCTTTGCCAGCCGCGCGGTGGACCAGCCGCCCATCGAGAGCGCGGCCTTTGCCCCGCACGAGGCCTTCAATGAGACCATCCGCACAAACCTGACGCTGCTGCACCGGATTTTGCGCACGCCGGACTTTGTCACGGAGATCCTGGAGATCGGGAGCAGCTCCAAGACCAAGGTGGCCGTGACGTACCTGAGCGGCGTGGCCAACCCCGCAGTGGTGCGGGAGGTCAAGCGCCGGCTGCAGGGGGTGGAGGTGGAGCGGCTCCTGTCCATCGGCCAGCTGCAGCAGCTCATCGAGGACCGGCCCTTCGGCCTTCTGCCGCAGATCATGCAGACCGAGCGGCCGGACCGCGTGGCCTCCTTCCTCACGGACGGCATGGTGGCCGTCGCCTGCGACGGCGCGCCGTACATGCTCGCCGCGCCCGCGACGTTTTGGCACTTCCTGCACACCCCGGACGACCACGCGCTCCGCTGGCAGTACGGCACGTTTATGCGCCTGGTGCGGGTGCTGGGGTTCTTCCTCTCGCTGCTGCTGCCGGCGGTGTACAATTCGCTCCTGCTCTACCACCAGGAGCTTTTGCCCACGGACATGCTGACCTCGATCCTGGAGGGGTACACGCTGGTGCCGCTCTCGGTCACGCTGGAGCTGCTGTTGATGGACTTTGTCTTCGACCTCATCAACGAGGCGAGCCTGCGCATGCCGGGCAACATGGGCTCGACGCTCGGCATCGTCGGCGGCCTGGTGCTCGGGCAGGCGGCCGTGAGCGCCAACCTGATTTCGCCGCTGCTCATCATCGTGGTCTCGGTGGCGGGTCTGGGGCTCTTTGCGGTGCCGAGCTACCCTTTGTCCCTTGCGGTGCGCATCGCCAGGATTCTGCTGGTGCTGGCCTCGACGCTCGCGGGGTTTGTCGGGATGGTTGTGGCGCTGCTGTGCATCCTGTGCGCAGGCGCAGCCATGGACAGCTTCGGCACGCCGTACTTTGCGCCGGTCACGCCGCACATGCGGCACAACCCGGATCTGTTCCTGCGCCTGCCCGACTTCTGGCAGACGCGGCGTCCGGGCATGGCGCGCCCCGTCGCGGAAGGAGAGGCACCGAACCCGCGGAAGTGGGATCGGGGAGGGCAGGGCCATGAATGACGAAATCCGCTCCCCGGAGATGGTGGTGCTGCTGGGCGCGATCCTGGCGGCGCAGTGGTTTTCCTCCACGGCCGACGGATTCCTGGAGGCCTGCGGCAATGCGGTCGTGTGGCCCATGCTGGTCTGCGGCGTGGCGCTGGCGCTGCTGGCCTGGGCGCTGGCCGCGCTCGCGCCCCGGAAGGGCCTCTGGGAGGTCTGCCGGGAGATGCGGGGATTCGCCGTGTTTCCGGCGCTGGGCGCGCTGCTGTTCACGCTCCTGGCCGCCACGGCGCTGCGGGACGGGCTGAACGTGCTCAATCTGTTCCTCCTGCCGGAGACGCCGCGCTGGTTTCTGGTTTTGCTCCTGCTGCCGCTGCTCATCTGCATGGCGGCGCTGGGCATCGCCTCGGTATCCCGGACGCTCAAGCTCCTCGCGCCGGTGCTCGGCGCGCTGTACCTCATCGTGCTGGTGCTCTCCGTGTGGAACCAGGCGGACGTCTACAACTTCTTCCCCCTGTTGGGGAAGGGGGTGCCCGCGCTGGCGCGCACGGCGGTCTCCGGCCTGAGCGCTGCGGCCTGGCTGCCCATGCTCTGGATCGACCGGCCGCGCCTTGCGCGCGCCGCCGCCGTGGGGGGGAAGGGCGGTCTGCTCGGCTGCGCGCTGTGCGTGACGGGCTATGTGTTTTACGCGCTGCTCTTCCCCAACGGCGCGGCGCAGGGCGCGGACTTCCCCCTGCACCGGCTCAGCGCCTCGGGCGGGTTCTCCAGCGCATTCCAGAGGACGCACTCGCTGTTCATCTTCGTGTGGATGCCGGTGCAGATGGCGGCCGTGGGCGCCGGGCTGTGCTACGCGGTGCGCAGCCTGCGCGCGGTGATCCCGGCAAAGAACCCCCGCGTGCTGGTGCCCATTCCGCTGCTGGCCGCGCTGGCGCTGAGCTTTCCGGACATCGACCACAGCCCGCCCGCGCTGCTCTACTTGCTGCAGACCAACGTGCAGGCGCTGGTCGCGCTGCCGCTACTCATCCCGCTGCTTGCGGGCAGGCTGCGGGAGAAGCGGCAGGAAAGGAGGGCCCGCCATGCGTAGAGGGATTCTGCTGCTCCTGGTCCTCTTGCTGCTGCCGCTGTCCGGCTGCTACGACGCGATGGACCTTGGCGACCAGATCTTTGCGATCAACCTGGCGCTGGACACGGGCGAGACCCATGCGCTGCGGCTGACGATGCAGTTCCCGCAGATCACGCCCGTGGGCAAGGAGGCCTCCTCCGCCGCGGGGCAGGACAGCGAGCTCAGCCGCGATGGCTACACGATCGAGCAAGTGGAGGGCGACAGCCTGAGCGAGTGCCTGACGCTGATCGGCCTTGTGACGCCGCGGCACGTGGACCTGATGCACCTGCGCGGCGTGTTCTTAAGCGAATCCCTCACGCACGAGCGGAGCCTGCTGTGGAGCTGCCTGGAGGAGCTGCTGGGCACGCACGAGGCGCGGCCCTCGGCCTATGTCTTTGTCACGCGGGGGCGTGCGGAGGACGTGCTGATGAACCAGGTTCCGCTCTTCGGCGCGCGGCTGTCCAAGTCGCAGTCCGCCCAGGGGCGGGAGCTCATCGCCCGCGGCGTGGTGCCGTCCGTCTCCCTGAGCGCGTTCCGCTACGATCTGTCGGATTCCGACCGGAACGCCGTGGCCATGCTCTGCGCGGTCAACGGGATGCAGAACCTCTCCACCCCCTCGCCGCGCGGGGACCAGGCGACCTCCTACCTCGCGGGGGACCTGCCCCGCAACACCATCGGCGCCATCGACTACTGCGGCAGCGCGGTCTTTGGCAAGGAGGACCTTCTGCTCCTGGATGGATACGAGACGCAGCTGTACAATCTGCTCATCGGGGAGCTGGAGAGCCTCACGCTCGAGGTGGACGGCGTTCCCGTGGAGCTGACCTTCCCCGGCCCGGCGCGCATCCGCGTGGACCTGGCGGGGGAGACGCCCTGGATCCGCATCCGCGTGCCGGTCCGCGCGGACACGGCCGACGCCACGCCCTATTATGAGCGCCTCAAGCAGGACATCGCCGGCCTGCTGCTCAAGCTCCAGCAGCAGGGGCTGGACCCTGTGTACTTCTCCAAGTACGCCCGCGCGCAGACCCGCACCTTCGCGGAGTGGAAGGCGCTGGACTGGCGGGCGCTCTACCACCGGGCGAACTTCGACATCGACGTCGTCTGAACCAAAAAAGGCGCTTTACGCCCGCGGGCCGGCTGTGCTACAATGGGGACGGAAATGGAGCGCGTGCGCTCCGGGGAAGGAGGCCCTTGGATGAAGAAGTTACTTTCGGTTCTGCTGGCCGCCGCATTTCTGCTCCTGTTCACGGCCTGCGCGACGGAGCCCGCCGGCCCGAGCCAGATGCAGCTCGCGCCCGGGAACCTCACCGACGAGGAGAAGAACCTGCTCACCCTGGTCGGCTCGAGCCAGACGGCGTCCCTGTTCGACTTCCAGCTGGACGACAGCATCCAGAGCGTGAACGTCGAGCGGTACGAGCTGGACGGAAACGGCGCCTGGCGGTCGTTTGGCGGCGGCAGCTTCTCCGTCTCCGCGGGCGAGGGGCGCATCGCGCTCTCCCTGGACCCGCGCCGGAACGAGATCCGCTTCGCCGTGCAGGGCGAGGGCGGAACCAGCGCCCTGCAGCACGAGTATCCGGTGGACGACTTTGCGGACATGGCCATCTCGACCGCCATCCTCTCGGAGCCGGTGGACATCGTGGCCGGGCAGGAGATTCCGCTGCTCGTCCAGGTCTTGACGAGAAGCAACGAGGTCTACAGCTACAGCGTGGAGGAATTCTTCACGCCGGAGTCCTATGCGCAGCACGACTACGAGCACGTCTACGCCGTGACGGTGACCTTCCTTGCAGACGATCTGGCATAAACCAAAACGCAAACGGACCTGCCGCAGCGCGGCAGGTCCGCATTTTTTTGCGGTCAGGGCTCCAGCGCGCGGAGCACGCGGGCGCTCGCCTCGTCGATGGCGCGCAGCTCCTCCTCGGAAAGGGAGAGGTCCGCGGCCTGGATGTTGTCCAGGAAGTGCGCGGGGTTCTGCGTGCCCACGATCGTCGCGGTCACGCCCGGGCGCGCGAGGCTGGCGGCGATGGCGACCTGCGCAAGGCTCACGCTGTGCGCCTGGGCGATGTCGCGCATAAGCTCGATCAGCGGCAGCTCCTCGGCCAGCGCCGCCTCCTGGAAGAGCGGCTTTGCCGTGCGGAAGTCCGTCACCCGCGCGCCGCCCAGGTGGAACGCGCCCGAGAGGATGCCCTTGGCGATGGAGTTATAGGTCAGGATGGAGATCCCGTTCTCCCGGCAGAAGGGGAGCACGTCCGCTTCGATCCCGCGGCAGAGCAGGTTGTACTCCGGCTGGAGCGCGTCCAGCTTGGCGTAGCGCTGCGCCGCGCGCATCTGCTCGACCGAGAAGTTCGAAACGCCGATGGCGCGGATCTTGCCCTGCGCCTTCAGGAGGTTGAAGGCCTCCATCGTCTCGCCGATGTCGATGTCCGGATTGGGCCAGTGCACATAGTAGAGGTCGATGTAGTCCGTCTTCAGGCGGCGCAGGCTTCCCTCGCAGGCCGCGAGCACGTCCGCCTTGTGCAGGTGCTCCTTGGAGACCTTGGTGCACAGCACGACCTTGTCGCGCACGGGGGCGAGCGCCGCGCCCACGACCTCTTCGGAGTGGCCGCCGCCGTAGCTTTCGGCGGTGTCAAACGCGGTGACGCCGTGCTCGAGCGCGGCCCGGAGCAGGGCGGCGTTCTCCGCGTCCGTCCGCACGTCCCACGGGCCGCCGCCCAGCTCCATGCAGCCGTGCACGATGCGGGAGATCTGGAGGGAAGAAGAGCCGAGAGTTTCGTATTTCATGTGCGTTTTTCTCCTATTCTATTCGGTTGCGGGGCGCTGGATCGAGACCTTGCGCCGGAGCTCGGCCCGCAGGGCCTCCAGATCGGGACTGCACAGGATCGGAATCCAGTGCAGGAGCTCCTCGGGATCGGCGTCCCACCAGCGCGCGGCCAGCAGGAGCTCCGTCAGCTCCTCGTCAAAGCGGCGCCGGATCTTGCGCGCCGGGTTGCCGCCGACGAGCGTATACGGCTCCACCACGCCCGAGACCACTGAGTGCGCGGCGACGATCGCGCCGTCGCCGATGCGGGAACCGGGAAGGACCACTGAGTTGCGCCCCAGCCAGACGTCGTTGCCCACGACGATGTCCCCCTTGAAGGGGAGCTGGGACAGATGGGGCGGCGCGCACGCCGCCCATGCGCCGCCGAAGACGGCGAAGGGATAGGTGGTCGCGCTGCACAGGCGGTGGTTGGCCGGGCCCATGAGGAACTGCGTCCCGCTGGCGATGCAGCAGAACTTGCCGATGATGAGCTTATCCCCGAACTCCGGCCAGTTGAACAGCACGTTGTTGGCCTCAAACCCGGTGGGGTTCGCGGGGTCGTCGTAATAGGTGTAGTCGCCGACGAAGATGTTGGGGGCGGTGACGACGTTTTTCAGAAAGCAGGTGGTCCCGTATTCGTTGGGGAACACTGCGTTGGGGTTGGGGATGGCGTTCATGGAGGTTCCTTCCTTTCCAAATGGTGGGTTTGCATCACTTCCCTTCCGAAAAAACTGCCGTGGCGATCGCCTTCCGCCTGCGCAGGCGCTTCATCCGCCGGTTCATTTCGCGTTGTAGGCCTCGATCACCAGGACGCGCATCTCCTCGCCGCCCTCGCCGTCGTTGCAGAGGCCGTGGGTGCCAAAGGCCGGGTTGACGAGGATATCCCCCGCCTTGCAGGGTACGGTCTCGCCGTTGCAGGTGTAGTGTCCGCTGCCGGAGAGGAGGATGTAGAGCTCGTTGTCGTCCCCGTGCGTGTGCAGGCCGAAGCTCGCGCCCTTGGGCAGGATGGTGTAATTCACAAAGCGAATGGGCGCCTCGAACGCGTCGGCCGGGAGGATCGTGGCGTGATGGCAGAGGCCCTCGCCCTCGTGGATGCAGTCGTCGTGCAGAGGCGTTTCCAGAAAGTTGCGCTGGTTCCGCATGAAAATCCCTCCTTTTTTCCCTATGGAGTAAGGATAGCACAGCGCGGAAGGAAAAAAAAGACCCGGGCATTGACAGACCGGCCATTGTTCCGTACAATGAAATCCGGTGAGAAACACAGACTGGGGGGAAAACCAACATGACAATGGAACTTACGCTCCAACAGGAGAGCAGTTTTACCGCGCAGTTTTCGACCGAGCGCGAGGGCTGGAAGAAGATCCGCCTGATCTACCGCGCGACGGGGCGGCGCAACCTGTACGCCGTGGACCTGGACGGCGAGAGCCTTTCGGGCGTGTTCCTGCCCGCCGGCGGTGAGGAGCGCACGGCGGTGACGCTGCGCCTGCCCGCCGGCGCGCACGAATTGCGCCTTTCGCGCCGGGAGGGCGACGCGCAGATCCTGCAGGTCCTGCTGGAGGACGCCGAGCCCGCGGTCCTGCCGCCGGCGCGCACGAGCCTGAGCGACCCTGCGGCCTCGCCCGCGGCGCGCGGCCTCATGGCGCTGCTCGGGTCCCTCTACGGCAAGCGCGTGCTGCTCGGCCAGCACACAAAGGACATCCCCATGGGCGAGATCGCCTTCATCGAGCGCGTCACGGGCAAGAAGCCCGCGGTCTGCGGCTTTGAGCTGCTGGGCTATTCGCCCAACATCCAGTGGGAGACCTCGGACGAGCCGACCGTGACCGAGGCGCGCAACAACCAGAACACCATCCCCTGCGCCCTCGACTGGGCGGAGCAGGGCGGCATCGTCGCCTACTGCTGGCACTGGTTCTCCCCGCTCTCCGGCAACGACAAGGCCTTCTACACCGAGCACACGGACTTTGACGCGCGCAGGGCCGTGGAACCCGGAACGCCGGAGCACGAGGCGGCGATCCGGGACATGGACGCCATCGCCCAGCACCTCAAGGTCTTTGCCGAGCGGGACATCCCCATCCTCTGGCGGCCCCTGCACGAGGCGGAGGGCGGCTGGTTCTGGTGGGGCGCCCAGGGGCCGGAGCCCTGCAAGGCCCTCTGGCGGGAGATGTACGACCGCTTCACCCGCGTGCACGGGCTGCACAACCTCATCTGGGTGTGGAACTCCCTGGACCCGGCCTGGTACCCGGGGGACGACTGCGTGGACATCGTCGCGGCGGACTTGTACGCCAAGGCCGGCAACTACGGCTCCTGCAAGTGCGACTTTGACTACGCCCGCGCGCTCTGCGCGGACGGCAAGATGGTCGCCCTGAGCGAGTGCGGCGCCAACCCCGACCCGGAGCGCTGCGTGCAGGCCGGCGCGCCCTGGCTGTGGCAGATGACCTGGTGCGGCGGCTTCTGCACGGGCGGGGCGTGGAACAGCGTGCAGCAGTACCGCCGCGCCTATGAGAGCCCCTACGCCGTGACGCTGGAGGATCTCAAGGCCCTGCGCGGCCGCGAATAATACGGTGCGCCCCGGTGGGGCGCGAAGGAGTTTTTCTGCAATGCTACGATTTGTACCCGAGGGCACGCAGTGCTTCGTCGTGATGGACCTGGAGTGGAACCAGCACGCGAGCCGCCCCAACCACGCCATTCCGCACGAGATCATCGAGATCGGCGCGGTCAAGCTCGACCGGGACCTGCGGCTCTTGGACGAGCGGCAGTACATCATCAAGCCCGTGGTCTACCCCGTGCTGGACAAGCACATCCGCCAGGTGACGGGCATTGATCCGGAGGAGCTGAAGGAGGGGCAGACCTTTGCGCGCGCCTTTTCGAGCTTCCTGAAGTGGTGCGGGCCGGGCGCGAGCCTGTGCACCTGGGGCCGGGACGACTACCCCGTGCTGCTGCGCAACGCGCGGTTTTACAAGATGGACCTGCCCCTAGAGCCGCCGCTCAACCTGCAGATGGTCTATGCGCACCTGATGACGGACAAGCCCTCGGCGCAGGTCGGGCTCTCGGCCGCCATGGAGGCGCTGGGCATGGCCATGGACCTGCCCGCGCACCGCGCCCTGAACGACGCGCTCTACACCGCGCGCCTCATGGCGCGCCTGCAGAAGGCCGTGGACGCCGCGCCGCCGGAGGCGATCGAGTCCCTCCGCCGCGCGGCGGCGGAGGAGGCGCTCGCCGCGCGGTCGGCCACGCGCTCGGTCCCAACGAACCTCACCCGCTACGACGACGTGCTGGAGAACGCGAGCTTCACCGCCGTGCGCTGCCCGGTCTGCGGCGGGGAGACGCGCCTGACGCTGCCCTGGTTCGACTCCGGCCACGGCCGGTTCCTCGCCCTGTGCGAGTGCCCGGCGCACGGCACCGCCTTTGCGCAGATGCACTTTAAGCGCCTCTACAACGAGAAGCTCGTCATGCACCAGCGCGCCTATCTCGCCACGCCCGAGCGCGTCGCGGACGTCATGGCCCGGCGCAACGCGGCCCGCGAGACGCTGCCGCGCGGCGCGCGCCGCACCCCGCGCCCGAGAAAGGAGGGACGGGAGTGATCGTTCGACCCGCAAGAGAGGGGGACGTCCCCGCGCTCATCGAGATCGAGCGCGCCTGCTTCCCCGCGGCGGAGGCGGCGGGCGCGGAGCAGATCCGCGCGCGGTTCGCCGCCTTCCCGGAGAATTTCTTCGTGGCCGAGGCGGATGGCGCGGTCGTGGGCTTTATCAACGGCTGCACGACCGACGCGCCAACCCTGCCGGACGAGCTCTACCACGACGCCGCGCTGCACCGGCCCGGCGGCGCGTACCAGACCGTTTTCGGCCTGGACGTGCTGCCCGGCTTTCGGCGGCAGGGCGTGGCCGGCGCGCTGCTCACGCGCCTGATCGATGCGGCTCGCGCGCGCGGCTGCCAGGGCGTCGTGCTCACCTGCAAGGACCACTTGAAGCCCTATTACGAGAAGTTCGGCTTCGTCTGCCAGGGCGTGTCCGCCTCCACCCATGGCGGCGCGACCTGGAACGACATGCTGCTCCGCTTCTGAAAAATGCAAAACGCCCGCCCGGCCCCGAAGGAGTTTCGGAGGCCGGGCGGGCGTTTTTGCAGTATCACAGGCAGAGCCGGAGGAGGCCCAGCAGGAGCAGGTGCAGGGGATAAAAGAGGTAGAAGAACCACTGGAAAAACCGCCGCCCGCGCTGCGCGCGCCGGCCGTTGTACAGGCAGAGGATCGCAAAGCCGGCAAGGGCGATGCCCGCCATGCAGCCGAGCGAAGCGAGCAGGTTGCGGCCGGGCGAAAAGCGCCCGACGCCGCCGGCAAAGCTCGTGAGGCCGAACAGGAGCATCGCCGCCGGGAAGGCGGTCCGCACGCGCGGCCGGGACGTGCCGGCCCAGGCGAAAAGGAGCGTGAAGATCGGGGCGAGCAGCGCCCAGTCGCTCCCGACCGACAAGAGGACCAGGGCCAGCAGCAGGAGAATGCGCAGCGGGCGGTGCACCACCTTTTCGCGGACGACGAGCAGGAGAAAGCAGAGCAGCAGCGTAAACAGCATGTTCATCCCGCAGAACGTCAGGTCCGTGCCTTGGGAGAAGGCCAGGCAGAACGGGAACTCCGACAGGAGCGCGAAGAGAGCGAGCCGCAGCCCATACCGCAGCTTGGAGCGTGTGCAGCGATAACCCTCCACCAGGAAAAAGCACATGGTCACGGCCGTAAAATAGCCGACGTCCACAAGGACCTCGGCAAGGAGCGCGTCGGAGGGCAGAAAGATCACGGCGATGTGGTTCAGGAGCATCGTGAACATGGCGATGCTCTTGATCGCGTCGCGGTGGAGAGGCTTTGTCTGCATGTGGGGGAGGTTCCTTCTTTCCGCGCAGACCCTACGGCCGCGCAAAGTCCATGCGCAGCAGGAGGCGCCGGCCCGGCGCGGGGTAGGAGGTCACGCGCCGCAGCGCAAGGCCGGTCCCCGCCAGGGCGCGCACGAGCGCCGTGGGGTCGACCTCCTGCCGCTGCTTTTCCACGGGGGAGAGCGCCTCGGCAAAGCGGGCGTCCGGCTCGTCCCCGCCGGGCAGCAGCACGCAGGAGACCGCGCGGGGCGCGCACGATTCGATCTGCCGGACAAAGGCGGCAAGGCCCGTGTGCTCGATGAGGAGGTCCGCCAGCACCAGCTCCGCGTGCGGCAGGCGGGCGTCCGGGTCGCGCAGGTCCAGGCGCAGCAGGGAGAGCCGGTCCCCCAGCTGCGGAAAGCGCGCGCGGCAGGCCGCAAGGTAGGCCTCGCTGACGTCCACGCCCAGGATCTGCGCATAGGGCAGCGTCGCCGCAAAGGCGAGGCCGTTTCCGCCCGCGACGCCTAGCAGGCACACGCTCTTTGCGGGCAGGTCGCGCATCTGCTCGGCCAAAATGCTCGACAGCGTCTGCCCCAGGCCCCTTGCGGAGGCATACGCCTCGTAGACCGGCAGGGGCAGGTCCTCCCACGGGCTGCGGGCGGGCGCCTTGGGCTTGTAGGAGCGGCTGTAGACCGCGGTGATCGTCTCGCGGATGTAGGTCTCCAGCATGGGGAGGTCCGGGGCGTGCAGCGCCAGGGAGACGGCGCGCGCAAGGTCGTAGGGCACGCGCACGTGCTCGGAGGAGAACGCGCCGCCGCGCTCGTGCAGGATCAGGTAGCTCGCCTGGGGGATGCGGTCGCAGGGGTTGCCCACCGCGCCGGTGTTCATCAGGAAGCGGCCCTGGTGCGTCAGGAGGAAGGGGTGGTGCGCGTCGCCCATGATCGTCACGTCGTGCGGGCCGAAGCGGTACATGGCCGCCTCCACGTTCTCCCGCTCGTTGTTGAACATGGGCGTGACCACGCGGTCGATGGAGAAGCGGCCGTGGTAGCCAAGCACGCGCTTGCCGGCGAAGTCCAGCTCCAGCGTCTCGGGCAGGGCGGCGAGGTACGCGCGCTCCGCCTCGGTCAGGCGTACGCGGTAGTACGGCGCGCCGAAGCGCTCGCCCTCCGGGGAGTAGAGCACCAGCCGGTCCCAGTTGCCGTACACCGCGCCGCGGCAGCGCCGGCGCAGCAGGTCCAGCACCTCGTGGACGGACGGGCCCTTGCCCAGCACGTCGCCGAGGAAGTAGATTTCGCCGATTCCGCGCGCGTCGATGTCGGCAAGAACGGCCTCCAGCGCCGGAAGGTTTCCGTGCACGTCGGAGAGAAAGGCGGCGCTGCGGCTCATGCGGGGTCCTCCAACTTCTCATAGATTTCGCGGATGCGGCGGTGGAGCTGGTTGCGCAGCGCCAGGCGGGAATAGCGCTCCAGCGCGGTCTCGATCCCCTCGGACTCGATAAAGCGCATGAAGGCGGCGGTGCGGGGGTCGTCGGAGGCCGGGTAGCGGTAGGCGTAGGCGATGACGCGGGCCAGGGTCGCCGGGTCCCCGCCGTGCTTGAGGCACAGCAGGGCCGCGCCGACCAGGCGGTCCTGCGGGCCGACCTTGCGCGGCGTGTCCGAGCCCAGGCGGTTGATCGTGTCGCCCAGGAGCGGGTTGTCGATCACCGCGAGGATTCGCTCGTTCCAGGCGGCCATCTCCTCCCGGGTGAAGCCGTATTCCCCGCACAGGCCGATCGTGGACTCGGCAAGGGCGTCCAGGACGCTCTGCTGGATCTCCGGGTCCTTCATGGCCTCCGTGGCCCAGACGTAGTGCTTGGGGCTGGACAGGTAGGCGATGGAGGCGTAGGCGGTGTTGAAGGTGTACATCTTGCGGTGGGCCTCCGCCGCGAGGTGATAGGTCAGGCGGATCTTCTCCGAGCGGGGCGGCTCGCCCTTGAAGGCCGTGGCGTCCATGGGCATTTCGGGGTAGCCGTTTGTGAGGACCCCCAGGGGATCGCGCTCGGCCAGGTTGTCCGGAAGCTCCGGACACATGCAGATGGCGACCGTCTCCACGATGCCGACGCGCCGCTGCGCGTACTCCAGCGCGCTGCCGCCGAGCATCCCCTCAAAGCAGGCGATCAGGCGGCGCTTGGCGTCGATCTCGTTGATGCAAAGGAGGATGTCCAGGGGCTCCTCCGGGGTCTCCATGGCCTTGCGGGCAATGCACACGCACAGGAGCGAGGCGACCTTTTCGATCTGCTGGGAGGGCACGGCGATCATCACAAGGACGCCGCGGCGCGCCACAAGGTCCGAGATCTCCCCCTCGCGGCTGAGGGGGAGCGCGTCAAACCCCTCGATTGTGACGGTCTCAAAATAGGTCTTGCGCGCTTTGTAGATGGTATAGCTGCCCGCGTGGAGCAGGCGCTCGACGCGGGTCTCATCGCTGTCCACAAACGTCAGATGGCATCCGGCGCTGGCCAGAATTTCGGCGCAGAAGCCCCGGCCCATCTTGCCCGCGCCGATGACAACCGCCTCTCTCTTGCTTCCCATGCTTCCCCTCCGTCCGCTTACACACAACTTCATTATTTATTCATTATATCTTCCGATCTGCCGTTTCGCAAGGAGAAGACCGTAAAGTCGACAGTTTTTTTCATTGGACGACACAGTTCCATAGGACGGAACGGCGTTTCAAAAATGGTTGCAGAGCGGTGCGCTCTGTGGTATACTCAGGGTGTTGAAACGGCGTTTTGTATGGTAGAACGCCGCGCACAGGAGGAGACACATCATGGAAAAAGCCACCGTTCAGTCCATTGACCGCGCGCTGTCCATCATCGAGACGCTCGCGGGGGAAAAAGAGGGCCTGGGCGTTACGGAGATTTCCACGCGCGTTGGGCTGCACAAGTCCACGGTGCACAGGCTCCTGTCCGCCCTTGGCGAGCGCGGCTATGTGGAGCAGCGCAGCGGGGGAGCCTACCGGCTCGGCATGAAGATCGTCGAGCTGTCGAGCCTCTACCTCAACCAGGTGGAGCTCAAGACGGAGGCCCAGCCCTATCTGCGCAGGCTTCTGCAGCTGACCAAGCAGCCGGTGCACCTGGCGATGCTGGACGGGCTGGAGATCATCTACATCGACAAGATCGAGACCATCCACTCCATCCGCATGTATTCGCAGATCGGCAGGCGGTCGCCGGCGCTGTGCACGGCGACGGGCAAGGCGCTGCTGTCGGGCCTGCCGGACGCGGAGCTGTGCGAGAAGATCCGCTCCACCAAGCTTCCGACCTACACCTCGCGCTCCATCACGGACCCGGAGGCGCTCATCAAGGAGATCCGGCTCACGCGCCAGCGCGGCTGGTCGCGCGACGACCAGGAGCACGAGCCGGGCATCCGCTGCATCGCGGCGCCCATCTACGACTATCGCGGCAACATCATCGCGGCGGTGTCCACCTCGGGCCTCAAGCAGATCATCACCCCGGCCAGGGATGAGGAGATCGCGGGCTTTGTCATGGACGCGGCGCACAGCATCTCCCAGCGAATGGGCTACCGCGACTAAAACCAACGTGCCCCATGGCGCAAGGCAGCGGGGGGCCGCCCTGCTTAGTTTTGTGCCCACACAAATATATTATGCGAACCCGCATAAAGAAGGAGTGTACCTCAATGGCGAAAATCGTAACCTTCGGTGAAATCATGCTCCGCCTGGCCCCGCAGGGCTATCAGCGCTTCCAGCAGGCGCACTGCTTTGACGCAGTGTACGGCGGCGCGGAGGCCAACGTGGCCGTTTCGCTGGCCAACTACGGCATGGACGCCCACTACGTCACCGCCGTTCCCTCCAACCCCATCGGCGACGCCGCGATGAACGCGCTGCGCACCTTCGGCGTGGACGTCTCCGACGTCGTCCGCTCCAACAAGCGCCTGGGCATCTACTTCTGCGAGAAGGGCGTCTCCATGCGCCCCTCCAAGGTCGTCTACGACCGCGCGGATTCCGCCATTGCCAACGTCAAGCCCGGCGACTTTGACTGGGACAAGATCTTCGAGGGCGCCGATTGGTTCCACTGGACCGGCATCACGCCCGCCCTGTCCGACAGCACGGCGGCCGTCACCCTGGAGGCCTGCAAGGCGGCCAAGGCCCGCGGCGTCAAGATCAGCTGCGACCTCAACTACCGCAAGAACCTCTGGTCCCGCGAGAAGGCCGGCCAGGTCATGGGCGAGCTGGTTCCCTACGTCGACGTGCTGATCGCCAACGAGGAGGACTCCGCGGACGTCTTCGGCATCCACGCCGAGCACACCGACATCAACAGCGGCAAGCTGGACGTCGAGGGCTACAAGTCCGTCGCCCGCCAGCTGGTGGAGCGCTTCCACTGCGAGAAGGTCGCCATCACCCTGCGCGAGTCCCTCTCCGCTTCCGATAACAACTGGTCCGGCATGCTCTACGACGGCGCGACCGGCGAGATCTCCATCTCCAAGAAGTACGCGATCCGCATCGTGGACCGCGTCGGCGGCGGCGACAGCTTCGGCTCCGGCCTGATCTACGCCCTGCTCTCCGGCTACGACAACCAGGGCGCCGTGGAGTACGCGGCGGCGGCCTCCGCGCTCAAGCACACCATCGAGGGCGACTTCAACATGGTGTCCGTCGCCGAGGTCAAGAGCCTGATGGGCGGCAACGCCTCCGGCCGCGTGCAGCGCTAATCCCGTTAACCGAAACCCTATCCGCCAAAATGGCGGCGATAGAAAACCGCGGACAGCCGCAGCAGGAGTTCCTGCTGCGGCTGTCCTTGCTTTTTTCTTGGGGTGTGGTACGATGGAAGCAAACAAACCCTGGGAGGTGCGTACATGAAGATCGAAACCTGTACAAAGGCGGCCTTTGCCGTGATCGGGAAAGAGGGCGCAACTTCGGAGGGGCCGGGCTTTCTGCAAAAATTGTGGGCGGAGGCGAACGCGCACTTTTGCGAAGTCGAGCCGCTCGCAAAGCGAGACGAGGATGGGAATCTTATGGGGATCTGGGGCGCGATGTCCGATTTCTCCCGCTCCTTCCAGCCGTGGGAGGAGAACTTCACCAAGGGGCTGTACCTGGCCGGCGTGGAGTGCGCGGAGGACGCGGAAGCGCCCGCGGGCTGGACAAAGTGGACGATCCCGGGCTATGCATATCTGCGCGCAGAGGTGGAAGGCGAAACCACATTCTCGCAGGTGCTGGACTACATGCGCGCCAACCAGATTCCCCTGGCCGGGGCGGTCCACGACTTTACCTGCCCGGCAAATGGAAAGCAGTACCTGTTTTTCCCGGTCCGGAGGCTCTGACATCCGCGCAGGCGGCGAAAAACCCCGGCCCGGGATTGCGGTCCCGGGCCGGGGTTTGCTTATTTTTTATTCCTGCATCTTGGCAAAGATCATGCGGCCGGCGGAGGTTTGCAGCACGGAGGTGACAGAGACGGTCACGGTCTGGCCGATGGCCTGCTTGCCGCCCTCGACGACGATCATGGTGCCGTCGTCCAGGTACCCGACGCCCTGGTTCTGCTCCTTGCCCTCCTTGACGATGAGGACCTCCATCTCCTCGCCCGGGAGCGCCACGGGCTTGAGCGCGTTGGCCAGGTCGTTGATGTTGAGCACCTGGATTCCGGAAACGCCCGCGACCTTGTTGAGGTTGTAGTCCGTCGTCAGCACGCAGCCGTCGCGCAGCTTGGCGAGCTTGAGGAGCTTGACGTCCACCTCCTCCACGTCCGGGAAGTCCTGCTCGTCCACCGTCACCGGCACGCGCAGCTCCTGCTGGATGCGCGCGAGCACGTCCAGACCCCGGCGGCCGCGGTTGCGCTTGAGCGCGTCCGAGGAGTCGGAAATGTGCCGCAGCTCCTTGAGCACGAAGTTCGGCAGGATCAGCGTGCCCTCGAGGAACCCCGTCTTGCACAGGTCGAAGATGCGCCCGTCGATGATGACGCTCGTGTCCAGCACCTTGGGCTGCGCGCCGCCGCGCTCGGAGGCGGGGGCGGCGTCCGGGCCGCCTGCGCCGCGCTCGGTCTGCTGCTGCAGGCGGCGCACCCAGGCAAAGTTGAGCTCGCGCCACCGCTTCATGCCGAGCGTCGTGCCCAGGTACCCAAAGAGCAGGTAGACCGCCACGCCGAACACCGTGTACAGCAGCGAGGTCCGCCCCCGCGCAAACATCGCCAGGATGAGGAAGGAGAGCAGTACGCCCAGCAGCAGGCCGAGCGTGCCGAAGATCAGGTCCATCACGGGCACGGAGGAGAGGCGGGTTTCCATGCGCCGCATCAGGCGCAGCGCCGCCCTTCCGCAGGGAATGGAAAAGAAATAGAATGAGACCGCAAAGACGCCCGCGCCCAAGCCATAGGCGGCGAGCGAAACCCAGGGATAGATGTCCGCGTGGTCCGGAGAGAGCAGCTTGCTTTCCACCAGGAAGGCGAGGAATTCATTCACCAGGCCGATCCCCAGCAGCAGGCCCACTGCCGCAAGGAACCAGCGCAAGAGCTTTTTCACCGGGAAAACCACCTCCAATCTCGTTTTCTGTCGTTCCAAAGGCGGGCGCGCCGCTCAGAAGAGGAGCGAGAGCGCCTCGCGCAGCGTCGCCACGCCGCGCACGTCCAGCCCCTCGGGGATGCGCAGCGCGCGCAGGTTTGTCTTGGGCACGATCAGGTGCGTAAAGCCCATGCGCGCGCACTCCGCCAGGCGGCGGTCCATCATGTTCACCGCGCGGACCTCGCCCGTGAGCCCGATCTCCCCGATGAGCGCCCAGTCCGGCGGCAGCGGCGCCCCGCGCAGGGAGGAGACGACCGCCGCCGCCAGCGGCAGGTCGCACGCCGGCTCGTCCAGCTCCAGCCCGCCCGCGACGTTGACGTAGGCGTCCTGGTTGTAGAGCGCAAAGCCCGCGCGCTTTTCCAGCACCGCCAGCAGCAGCGCCATGCGGTTGTAGTCGAAGCCCAGCGCCTGGCGGCGCGGCGTGCCAAAGGCCGTCGGCGCGATGAGCGCCTGCAGGTCCACCAGCACCGGCCGCGTGCCCTCCATCGAGACCGCCACCGCCGACCCCGCCGCGCCGGGGATGCGGCCGGAGAGCAGGAACTCCGAGGGGTTCTCCACCTGCTCCATGCCCGTCTGCTCCATGCGGAAGACGCCGATCTCGTTGACGGAGCCGAAGCGGTTCTTGGCCGCGCGCAGGATGCGGTAGTCCTGGTGGCGGTCGCCCTCGAAGTAGAGCACCGCGTCCACCATGTGCTCCAGCACGCGCGGGCCGGCCAGCGCCCCCTCCTTGGTCACGTGCCCGACGAGGAAGACGGTCGTGCCCGCCTGCTTGGCCGCGCGCATGAGGATGCCCGTGGCCTCGCGCACCTGGGAGACGGAGCCGGGCGTGGACGTCTTGCCCGGCACGTAGACCGTCTGGATCGAGTCCACGATCAGGAAGTCCGGGCTGAGCGCCTCGCGCTGGGCCTCGATCTCGTCCATGTTCGTCTCGCTCATGACGTAGAGGTTTTTTCCGGCAAGGCCGAGGCGCTTGGCGCGCATCTTGATCTGGCGCGTGCTCTCCTCGCCCGAGGCGTAGAGCACGCGCGCGCCCGCCTCCGCCAGCAGCGCCGAAACCTGAAGCAGCAGCGTGGACTTGCCGATGCCCGGGTCCCCGCCGATGAGCACGAGCGACCCCGGGACGATGCCCCCGCCCAGCACCCGGTCGAACTCCCCGATGCCGGAGTGGACGCGCTCCTGCTCGCTCTCCTCGATCTCCGACAGGGTCTTTGCCGGCGCGGCGGGCGCCAGCACCGTGCTCTTTCGCGCAGGGCCGGCGGCCGGCGCGGGCGCGGCCGGGGCCTGCTCTTCCATTTTGTTCCACGCGCCGCAGGACGGGCAGCGGCCCATCCACTTGGCGGACTCGTATCCGCAATCCGTGCAGACGTAGATCGGCTTGTTCTTTGGCATGTGTTCCTCCCGGGGGCGCTGGATTTTCCGCTGCAAAGCAGAGGGCCGGGGCGCGCTGCCGCCGGCCCCACCGCCCTACACGACGAAAGGGGTACAGATTGTTTCGGCCGCGCTCAGGCGCCGCAGACCTGCGCCCAGGCCGCGCGCACCTGCGCGATGAGCGCCTCCGCGCCCGCGGCGAGGTAGCGCTCGCCCAGGTCCCGGTCGCCCGTGCGCGGGTCGTCCTGGACGGAGAAGTCCGCGCTCGGGTGGCCGGCGAAGGCGCTGCCGTCCGCCATGCCGGTCTTCCACATGTAGATCGGCTCGCCCGCGGGCGGGAGCTTGGTCAGGTCCACGCTGTCCGTAAGCGCCATGGCCTGGGAGATCTCCGCGCGGGTGGCGTGGCCCGGGTCCTCGCCGGGGAAGCCCAGGGAGGCCGCCGGGAAGCCCACGAGGACGCGGGTGCCCGTCTCGCCCGTGAACTCCGCGGCAAGGCGGGACAGGGAGCTCATCTGGCCCGTTGCGCCGTGCCCGTTGACCAGCACCACGAGCTTATAGCCCTGCTTGACCAGCAGGCGCAGGTATTCGCGCACGGTCAGGGCAAAGATCTCCTCGCGGAAGTAATAGGAGGGCGTGGAGTTGTCCGGAAAGTCCATGCCCACGATGTACTGCGCGGTGTCGGCAAAGCCGAGGTGGGCGAGCGTCTCGGGGTCGCGCTCGCGCTCGGTGCCGGCGTAGAGCGTGGGGAGCACGACGCCGCCGACGGCGCGCGCGCAGCGCAGGGCGCTCTCCTGCGCGACGAGCGGGTCCACCCCGAAGGGCGCCGCGGGCCCGTGCCACTCCAGCGGCCCAATGGGCAGATAGGCAATGGAGCAGCGCTCCTTTTCCGCCTCGATCTGGTCGGGGCGCATCCGTTCCAAGCGAATTTCGCGCATGAAAAGACCTCCCTCACGATTTCGTATGCTCTTAGGATAACAGAAATTTTCCAGCCTGTAAACACGCGGCGAAAAATGCCGAACGGGAAACGGCGGCGGGGAATAACGCGCATTTAACAAAACCGGCGCCGCTTTTTGGCGCCTGCGGCGTTGTGCTTCCCGGAAAAAAGCCCTACAATGGGAGAGGACTCCGAAAAAAACAGCTAGGGGTGGAACGGCTCGTGACCAGTTATGTAAGCGTAATCCTCAACCAAGTGATCCTGATGCTCATCCTCGTGGTGGCGGGGTTCATCAGCTTCAAGACCCACATCATCACCGGGGAAGGGAATAAGCACCTGTCCAACCTGTTGATCCTGCTGGTCAACCCGGTTGTGATCTTCGTATCCTACCAGCGGGACTTCTCGCCCGAGCTGCTGGCGGGGCTGGGGCAGGCCTTCCTGCTGTCGCTGCTGGGCTTTGGCATCGCCATGGCGGTGGCCTACCTCTGCCTGCGCAGGAGCGGCAAGTACGACGTGGCCGTCGAGCGGTTTTCCGTCATCTATTCCAACTGCGGGTTCATGGGCATCCCGCTGGTGATGGCCATGCTCGGCACGGAGGGCGTCTTTTATCTGACGGCCGTGATGACGGCCTTTAACCTCATCGTCTGGACGCACGGCCTGTTTCTGTTCACGGGCACGGGCCAATTCAGCATCAAGGGCCTGCTGCGGGCGCTCTGCTCGCCGGCGATCCTGGCGGTGCCGGTGGGGCTCTTGTGCTTTTTGCTGCAATGGCGCGTGCCGCAGGTGCTCTACGACGCGCTGGAGTACGTCTCCAACATGAACACGCCCCTGGCCATGCTCATCGCCGGGGCGACGGTCGCGCAGACCAACCTGCTCAAGGCCTTTGCGCGCGGGCGCATCTACTACGTCTCGTTCCTGAAGCTCCTGCTCGTGCCGGCGCTGATCGTGCTGGCGCTCTCGCTCTTCCCCCTGCCGCAGATCGTGCTGCTGACGGTGGCGGTGGCCATGGCCTCGCCCACGGCGACGATGGGCACGATCTTTGCCATCCGCTACGACCGGAACGCGGTCTACGCCTCGGAACTCTTTGCGGTGACGACGATTCTTTCGGCGGTGTCGCTGCCGCTCGTGGTCTTTCTCGCCGAACGCCTGCTTTGAGAGGGGGAAACGCCATGCGCCTGGAACAGGAAAAGACGATCACCGCGCTGCTCACGAACGATCCCGCGCTCCAGCCCCTGGAGGGGGAGCTGCTGCGCGCCCACGCCCTGCTGCGGGAGGCGTTCTCCGGCGGCGGAAAGCTCCTGGTCTGCGGCAACGGCGGCAGCGCGGCGGACAGCGCGCACGTCGTGGGCGAGCTGATGAAGGGCTTTCGCAAGCGGCGGCCGCTGCCGGCCAAGGAGGCGGAAGCCGTGCAGGCGGTGCCGCAGATGCCGCAGGGCTTTGCCGCGCGCCTGCAGCAGGCGCTGCCCGCCATAGACCTGACGGCGCAGGCCGCGCTGCTGACCGCCTTTGCCAACGACGTGGACCCGGACATGGTCTTTGCCCAGCAGGTCTACGGCTACGGCCGGGCCGGGGATGCGCTGCTCGCCCTGACGACCTCCGGCAACTCGAAAAACGTCGTCAACGCCGTGCACGCTGCGCGCGCCCGGGGCATGCGCACGCTCGGCATCACGGGCGAGGGGGAGAGCGCCCTCTCCGCCCTGTGCGACGTCTGCCTGCGCCTGCCCGCGCGGGAGACGGCCCGCGTGCAGGAGTACACATTGCCCGTCTACCACGCGCTGTGCGCCCTGATCGAGGACGAGTTCTTCGCGGAGTGAGCGCGCGGGCGCAGCAAGGTCCTGCCTCTTTCGAGGCAGGACCTCAGCCTGTCGAAAAAGGTCACCGGAAGGTGGCCTTTTTTCTCATTGGAGATT